>ENA-ORXB01003169-ORXB01003169.1-sediment-metagenome-genome-assembly--contig:-NODE-3169-length-12049-cov-3.265620_pt1 | contig 12049 bp, 10 predicted proteins | sample MGYA00237863_ERZ511475 | MGnify/ENA primary metagenome ERZ511475 (study PRJEB26305, sample SAMN06343858) | sediment metagenome | isolation source: hot spring sediment | place: Canada: British Columbia...
CCGGAATAGAGTAACCGCCCTCAGCCTGTTCTTTTGTAGATACCCTCAGATATATTACACAGTTCATTATTACCTCTTGGCCTGCCTTGCTCTCATAACCGATTCATAAGACCTTATCAATGATTGTTTTTCTTCCCTGGTCATCTTCGGAATCTCTTTAAACATCATCGTAAACGCAGGATCATCGAACCCCAGCTTTTCTAAGTTGTATTCGAGCAGCAAATCGTCCATTTCTTCTTTGCTTATCCCTAGTGCTATAGCCCATTTCTCTAGCTTGTCCGGTTGGGGAATGAACTTACCTATCTCTACATCTGAGACATAACTAGTGGTTTTGTAGCCTAAAAATTCAGTTATCTGTTCTTGGGTTAGACCCTTTTCGAGTCTAATTTGTTTTAATTTTTTGCCAAAAGACATTTTTACCTCTTCCTGTATTCTTACAGATTGTAAGACCATAATAGGATAGAATCTCAAGCAATTCAACCCCTATTTTATGCTATATTGTGGATAATTCCATAAACAAAGCTATTGTACATCCCGTATTCTTACGGTATCATGTATCCAATAGCTTACCAAAGAAGCGATGATCATATCATCCTTCTTATATTTTTCTCTAGCTATCCCGTATCTTTACGGAATTACATGCTTAAGCAAGTAGCGAGGTCTTAGGTGATAGAAGCATATCCAAAACAAATAAACCAAGAGAAACTTGAAGCCAATCTTAATAAACTGGTTTCTGCTTTTTTAATGGTTACCGAAGACCTCGTAGCACAGGAGACCCAAAACAAAAACGGGGAAGAAAAAGCTGTTTTAGACCAAGCACCTATAACCGAACGGAAATCCCTAGCACTAGAGAAACAGGAAATCGAATCACCTGAAGCGTCTTGCAATAACCCCTTACAAACATTCTTACTCTCTGCTGTAAGAACCGAAAGTAAGAGGGAACCGACAAAACAATAAAAACCTTTTAGGAGGGGGTACTGGTCAGAAGGGGCATCGAGCCCCGTTCTAACCAGCGTTGTCGGGCCTTGATTTGCGGTACAAATCAAAGCCCGACTGAGGGGCTTCTCGTCCCTTTGGGATTCCCTTCCTTCGGTGCGGCTCGAAGCCCCTCAGTCGGCCTTAACGGCCGACAACGGCCTCTCTAGCGGTCGGCTTACCCCCTCCTAAAAGATATGAAAGAAAGAGATGAAAGAAAATAACTTTAAATAGCGAAGAAAACTGGCTGCATTGAGTTTCGCGAATAAAAAAAATAGCGTCATAAGATTTCGCTCAGGAGTAAATGACGAAGGGGAACGTGTGTTTGTCTCAATTGCTTTTGCTATGTTAAACTTAACCAGTTAAGCATGTAGAAAAAGGATTTCGAGTTTACTAAATGAGAGCAAATCGTAAAACTTCGCGGAGGTTTATATGGGAAAAGGTAAGCTACGATTAAAACGGAGAGAACGCACTTTGCTTTTAAATAGCCATATTATTGAGGACGAAGAATACGCATGGTTGCACAGCCTCCTCGAAAATAATAAGAGAATTACGTATGACCTGGTGGCGAACCTACCATCATACCAGCAGATATTTTTCGATACTATGCTGGACCATATAATCAGCCAAGCCGTACGTGAGTGGAAAGGCAACGAGGATAGAATTGTCGAGGACCTTGAATTGGACCGCGATAGGTGTGCGCTTTGTAACCAGCCGATAAGATACGTCTTTTATATAGTAAATAAGCAGACAGGTCTAACAATGAACGTAGGTCGAGAATGTGTAAAACACTTCGGCATAAAAGTCAAAGGCTCGGTCGACCAATTATGCAAAGACGCTACCCGCATCAAAAGACTTAGCAGGATTAATACAAGATTTCCAGGAATCGAGCGTATTGTTGACCGATGGGATGACCAGTTAAAGGCATATCCAGTTACAACGCTCGCGCTAGAAAATACATATGAAGAGCTTGGGAAAAGCGTTAAAAATCTCTACGAGGACTATCTAAATGAAAGGTGTGACGATGAGGTTTTCAAGGAGATAGGCGCTTTGCTAGACAAACGTGACTCTCAGCTTATCAAAATCGAGCAGTATATAGCCGACAATGCCGGAAACAAATACCTCACAAGCAAAGAAGTTAGAAGCTGGCTTGAATACAATGACACCACTGACGCGCTGACAAAAATAAAGGAAGACGGTCAGATTACCTGGCGGACGGTTCACAGAATTGAAGAACCGCAGTTTATGGAATCGACTATTGTGGATTTTAACAAGGCCATCAAAAGTCTCGGCTTAAAAATCGAAAGGATAGATAGGGCCGCAGGTCGTAATGGCTACGTAATTGAATGCAAAAACAAAGATAAGGTTCGCCTATTTAGCAAGTATAGCATATTCACATTAGAGTACGGCGGATTGCTTTTCGAACAAGAAATTGATAGTCCTTTGAGTTTTGAGGGTATTGTGGAACGCTGCAGTATTTTTGATGATCGGTCAATCGACATTATAATCAGAAAACTCGCTAGCTTAACAAAAGGATCGGGAGCAGAAATCAGAGATTACGATACCGAAAGAAATGACTTTCTTGTCTTCGAGAAAGCGTCAGGAAAATATATGGTCGTCAATGGACTCCAAAAATTTGCTGATCGATTCAAATTGTTAGCTTTAGAACCAAAAAAGCAATCTGTTGATACTCTCGTAGAGTATATAAACAACCTGCAAGTTCCAAGGTATACGGCAGCCCAGATTAATGACACGATGCAGTATCGTATTAAATAATCAAAAACAGCCGGTTGTCAACTGGAACGATTCTTTTCGATAGCACTTTTTGACATTTACGAACGCTTGTTTGATAATGGTCGTATAGGTAACTGATTTACATTTTAGGCAAGAGTTTGTTAATCAATTCTTTGAAACACTGGGCTAGAATGCCTAAAACAAACTTGGCTATGGACTACAAGAGATAAATTATGGCGAGAACACAAGGGGCAAGCTCAACAAAGACAAATATCGAAGAGCAGCTTGAAATGGCCCGGAAAAAGCTACTTGATCTCACCCTTAGAAACCGCCTTATTAATTATAGGCCAGCCAAAGCACGAGCAATTCGAATTATTGACGAGGTTTGTGCCGAGGTCTATAACATCTTGGTCTTAAAAGAGCGAGTGATGGAGTTTCATGCAAATCAGAGGGAAGTAAAACAAGACCAAGATGAAGAAGACCAAATGAGTCTTCTTGATGAGGTGGACAAGAGTTTAACTGAGGAAGAATCCTCGCTTCTTTGGAAGATGCCTTCTTCTGATATGCAGGTAGAGACGAGGCATACAGACCGATATTTGCAAACCACTTTAGATAGTGCTTCTTTATACAAGCGTCTATTCTATTTAAACCAACAGTCAAGATCGGTTTTTGAAGAGCAAGGGTATACGGTTATGTACCTTGCTTTGGGTTTTTTAGGGTGGACAGAGAGCGCCGATTCAGATCAGGTAAGAAGAGCCCCGCTAATTCTCGTACCAGTTGAGCTAGACAGACAACACGTTGGTAAAACCTTCAAACTTTCCTGGACATCAGAAGACATTTTCACGAACGTCTCACTTCAGGCTAAGCTAAAAGAGCAGGGGATTGAGCTTCCTGAGTTTGAAATGCCTGAAGATAAATCAGACATCGATGCTTACTTTCACTCGGTTTCAAAAGCTATAAAGAAAATGAAGAAATGGCATGTTACAACTGATATCTATCTAGATTTCTTCAGTTTTACAAAGTTTGTTATGTACAAAGACTTAGACCCAGATGCTTGGCCAAAGGGCATGTCACCAGCTGATCACCAACTCATTAAAGATATCCTAGATCCATGCGAGGTTGAGGTCGACGGTGGGGAGTTCTCTGAGGATGAGGTTGATTTAAAGCTTCAAGCAAAAGAGACGTATCACATTATGGATGCCGACCCGTCGCAGATTGCAGTTATCGAAGACGTAAAAAGAGGGCGAAACTTAGTTGCTGAAGGCCCACCTGGAACGGGCAAATCGCAAACGATTACAAATGCGATTGCAGAGCTTCTGGCGGCGGGCAAAAGCGTGCTTTTCGTAAGCGAGAAAATGGCCGCTCTAGAAGTTGTAAAAAGACGTCTTGATGAGGCCGGTATCGGAAATTTCTGCCTTGAGCTACACAGCCGAAAATCAAACAAAAAAGAGGTCTTAAAAGAACTTGAAAAAACTTTAAGACGCACTGCGCCAAGGATGACACCACTCTCAAGTAAATTTAGCCAGCTTGAAACCCTAAAGACAGAGCTTAACGATTATGCTAAAGCGCTCCGCATGCCAATAGGCGAGATAGGCTACTCACCATTTGATCTCTACTGTATGAAAGAGACGGCAAACAGGCACTTTGAGGACATAAATAGAACAATGGCAAAAGTTAAGATAGAAAACTCAAAGTCGCATAGCCAAAAGGATCTAGATAATGTCATATCGGTGCTCTCAGATTTAGCTGAGCTACTTCCTCTCGTTCACCCGATTACAAGCAACCCATGGACCGGATGTAAGCCCGGCACAATTTTACCATCTGACGAGGATGAGATAGAATCGCTTATTTCAGGATGCAAAGATGCATTGAATAATCTTGAGGCTAAAATCAGCGCTTTAGTTGATGCAAGTGCAATTAAAAGGCCATCTAAAATTGAAGATATATCAGTTGCAATAGGTGCCGCTAAAGTTATCGCTGCTTCAAAACCTGTCGATAAAGACGTGCTTTTAAACTCAGAGTGGAACAAACCAAGTAAAGGTGCGGAAGAGCTTATAGGTAAAGTCGAGGACCTTCAAGCAAGACTTTCAGACGCGCACGTTAAATTTAAAGAGAAAACACTTGAAAAAGATATCGCATCTATAGTTGAGGAATATAAGGTTTTATCAGCAAAGCTCTTTAGGTTTTTCAATGGCCGTTATCGTTACTTAAAAAGAGAGATACATTCTTATTACACAGGTCAAGCCGCTAAAGACAACCACAGTATAATAACTGACCTTGAAGAGCTTGCCGAATGCCAAAAGCTTAGAGGTGATATAGCGGGCACCGACAATGCCGGCAAAGCTCTATTTGGCTCTTTTTGGAATGGCGAAAAGAGCGATTGCAGTATGCTCAAAGCGTTTTCGTCATGGGTCGTTTCCTTTAGGCAGGAGCTACTCAGTAAAGCTTTAACTGATAGGGCTATCGAGGTTGTCAGTGCAGGTGCGTCACAAGAGTTTGTAGAGAATGCCTGTAATGAGCTTGATACTGCAAAGAGTCGCTTTATTGAAGCTCGAAATCGCTTGAGCGGACGCATTGGTATCGATTATGAGGAAGTTTTTGGCGTAAGCGAAGATAAGGTAGATTTTGAAGCATTTAAGGCAAAACTTTTGCTTTGGAGTAATGAGCTTCCAAAACTTCAACGCTGGTCGCAATATGTTTACCTTAGAGACGAATGTCTTAAAAGTTCGGCTGCTCCCATGATCGAGTTAATAGAGAGCGATAAGATTGAAAGTGGCGATGTCGTTCCTTGTTTTAAGGGTAACTTTGCAGATTCGCTTATAGGCGTAGCTTTTTCCGAGCGGCCCGTGTTGCTAAAATTTGTTGGAACTGTTCACGAGGGCAAAATCAAAAACTTTGCAGAGCTTGACCGCGATCTAATTTTGGAGAATCGCAAGCGGCTTGCTTATAAGTTGTACGAAAATCAGCCACGTATAGTTGGGGGCGTCTCGCCAGGCTCAGAGGCTGGTATTTTGGTAGGTGAGTTTTCAAGAAAGCGTGGGCACATGCCAATTAGAAAGCTTATGTCGCTTGCTGGAAGCTTCATACAAAAAATAAAGCCTTGCTTTATGATGAGCCCGCTGTCTATCGCCCAGTTTCTCGACCCTAAGACAGCCCGCTTTGACGTAATCGTTTTTGACGAGGCAAGCCAGGTAAAACCGGAAGATGCATTAGGGGCGCTTTTACGGGGAAATCAGGCCGTAGTTATGGGGGATACCCGACAGTTGCCACCGACAAGTTTCTTTGATTATATAGGCGCCGAAGAAGAGAACTTAGAGGAAATCTCGGCTTCTGTGACAGATGTTGAAAGTATTCTTCACCAATGCAAGCGAAGTTTTCCAACCAAGATGCTTCGTTGGCATTACCGGAGCAGACACGAATCGCTAATCGCTGTTTCAAATCGCGAGTTCTATGACAACGACCTTTTGATATATCCATCAGCTATCGACCGCGATGATGATCTTGGTCTTCATTTAGTTCATATACCAGATTCAGTCTATGATAGGGGGAAAGTTCGGTAAACCGAAAAGAGGCAAGGGCTGTGGCTGAAGCTGCAATTGAGCATTTCAGGAACTTTCCGAATAGAAGTCTTGGTATCGGCACCTTTAACATAAAGCAGCAACAAGCAATACTTGAAGAAATAGAGCTTCAACTTAGGTATCACCCGGAGATGGAGGAGTATTTCAGCGCTGGTCGTGAAGACCATTTCTTCGTTAAAAATCTTGAAACGATTCAGGGCGATGAAAGAGATGTCATTTTCATAAGCGTTGGGTTTGGCTTTGACGAAACCGGTCGTCTAACGCTTAACTTTGGACCGCTTAACAACGAGGGCGGATGGAGGCGACTAAACGTACTTATAACAAGAGCTCGCGAGAAGTGCGTTGTATTTTCCAACTTTAAAGCAAATGATCTACCACTTGACGAACGAACACCTCAGGGTTTGCGGGCACTCAAGGTTTTTCTTCAATATGCAGAAAATAGAGACATGCTTATATCAGAAGTAACTGGGAAAGATACGGATTCTCCATTTGAAGATGCCGTCTATCGTACGCTAAAGGATCATGGCTATGAAGTAAGAAAGCAGGTTGGTTGTGCAGGTTTTCGAGTAGATCTTGCAGTCGTGGACTCAGACGCACCCGGAAAATATCTTATAGGTATTGAGTGTGATGGCGCAAAATATCATAGCTCTCCTGTAGCAAGAGACAGAGATAGACTTCGTCAACAAATCCTTGAAAATCTGGGGTGGTGCATACATCGAGTATGGTCAACTGACTGGTACCGTAATCGCAAAGAGACAGAAGAAAGACTGATCGGTGCAATAGAAAAAGTAAAGCGTGAGCCTAAAAAGACTTTGCCAAGAAAACATATCAAGAAGGCAGAGGCTAATATAGATGAAAAGCATGAGCTTGAGCTTGTCGAAATCTCGGAACTTTTGAGTGGTTGTCTAGCTGACTCCGTACCAGAGTACGAAGTTTGCAAGAGGCTTGGTATTTCAACCGTAAACGGCATACATGAAAAATCCACTCAGAAGTTAGCAGAAGCGGTATCTAGTGTTGTTGAAGTTGAAGGACCGGTTCATGTTGATGAGGTAATTCGGCGCATACGAACACTGTGGGGCTTGAAACGAACTGGCAGTCGTATTCAAGATGCTTTAATGGACGCGATATCGGTTGCAGCTTCATACGGCTATGTGATAAAAAAAGGAGATTTTTTGTGGAGTAAAACAACTAAGGAGATACCTGTTCGCAGACGCACTGGGGACCCGCCTGCTAAAATAGAGCTTATATGCGATGAAGAAATCGCGGAGTCGGTAAAGCTGGTAATAAAAAGCCAGCATGCAACAAAGCTAGAATATCTTATAATTCAATCTTCAAGGATGCTTGGCATACAGGCAACAAGTGATAATACCGCTAATCGAATAAGTAAAGTTGTTAATTCCTTGATTAGGAAAAAGCAGCTTACAAAGATGCCAAACGGGATGATAGGTTTTGCATAGTAGGTATGCTTTTGCGTTAAGCCATCGCTCCCATTACTACCACCCTATCAGAGTAAGCCAACCACCGTTCTGGAGCATTGCGTCCACTTTTAAGCATATCTCTGAGGCCGGATGGTTCTACGAATAAGACCGCCCCGCCGGTTCATTTTATAAATAAAAAAGAGCGGTTAAAGGCGTATCCGCAAATGACCTTTCGGTCAGCCTGTTCTCTTGCTAGTTTAGTTGTAATCAATAAAAAATCTAATCGGTTTTCCTTGTTTGCATATTGGACAATCACTAGCGTTATATTCATCCATCTCCAATTCTACAGAAATGAAGATTTTATCTGAAGAAATTCCTAAATTCAGTTGATCTATGCTTTTACGTAAACGGCTTGCAAAATTGACAACACCAATAACTTCTGCATCTTTCTCAAATGCAAACTCGATGAGTTTATGATTGCCTTCCCCAGTTGTCATTATGTCATTAACAACAAGCACTTTGTCATTTCTTGATATTTCATGACCTGCGCGTATCCCACTAGAAGGGGTTAAATCGGTCACATCTGAAAAGGCAATCGGAATACTACCAAGCCTCCTAGATAATTCCCACCCTAGAAATACACCAGCAGTAGTAGGAACGAGTAGTTTAGTAATACCCGCGTTCGAAAGGTTAAATGTATCAATCATATCAGCTGCAATAAAGGTCACATTATCCGGCGTACTAACAATTCTTGAGAATTGGAAAAAGGTTGAACTATGCCTACCACATTTTAAAGCAAAGTGATCGTTTTCAATAATGGGTTCTGCCAGTTGAAGAATCTTCAAAATATTTTCAGGCGATTTGGAATTAATACTTTTTATATATTTATCCAGCTCTATCGCTATGGTCATTACTCACACTCCTTTTCTCTTTAATATTTAGCAAAATCGGCCTGGATATTATCGGGATATACGTGTATCTTGTCAGTGCAAGATGGACAGTTTATTCCAGATTTTATCCCTATTAACCTCACCACCTTTGCTTTAAACTTTGGTATTTTTAGTCTGGCCCTTGGTGGTGATTCCGTGTGGTCGAACAACACAGCAATACCCACAATATCTAACGAAGGGCATTCTCTTTTGAGAAACTGAACCATATGAACAAGAAGTGTTGTATCAACAAGATTAGATTCAAAAATAACTATCCGTTGATGTCCTTGTAATAAAGATTTGGATTTAGCATCAAGAACAAGCTCGCACTCTTTATCGCCTTCCGAAACATAAAGGAAGATATTATCTTTTCTCCGGCAAACAAAGCGTGCAAAGCAAGGCCCTAGGCGGTTTACATTGATTAAAGATTTAAAACTAATAACTCGGTCTACTTGCAGTTTCACAAAATATCTAGATAAATCTTTGATTGCTTGATAATAAAAGGGGTTCTCTCGGTCACTTTCATGAGCAGTTAAACTGTAAACAGACACATACCGCTCACAGCAAATACGGTTTGGTAATCTAAAGTGCTCCTCGCTCTTTTCCTGTAAAGCATGTGCCTCGCTTAATATGCGCGCCAGCTCATGTTTCCTACTAGATTTATCGTAAGTAATAAATGCTTCTTCGTGATATACATTCCGGCCCATGTGTCTGTCTTTGAAACGTATTAAATCTTTATGCCACAAAAATAGAGCATATCTTTTCCTAAATGTATAAACATTCATTTGAGCAGATGCATAAAGAAATGTAAAAATTACTCCACCGACAGTACATTTTTGCATTAAATCCCAGTTAGTTATATTTTTAAGGAACATTACCGATAGATAGGCGGGAAGTGAAAGTGTTATCGTAATCAAGATTAAAAATACTATGACTAATGTAATCATTAGTTGCCCTTTATATGCTTTATTATCGATAAAGTAGTTTCCACAGGATTTTCTGACTTATAAATCGGTCTACCAACTACTATATAATCTGCTCCTTTTTTAATTGCTTGGGCAGGGGTTGTTATGCGTTTTTGATCATCGGTACTCGATTCTGGAAGCCTAATGCCAGGCGTTAATACAATGAAGTCATCTCCACAGGCTTCTTTGATAATTTCTATTTCGTGTGGAGACGCTACAACACCATCCAGCCCTGCTTCTTTTGCAAGAAGAGCCAAGTGTCTCACCTGACTAGGAACAGAATTATGTGTTCTAAGCTCCTTGCTTAAAGAGGTATCATCCAAACTTGTTAGTATAGTAACGGCAAGTATCGATGGAGGTTTGTCCATAGACTTTATTGTCTAAGCGGTTTCTTTCATCATTTGAAAACCACCCATAGCATGGACATTAAACATTTTTATATCATAGTTGGCAAGAACTCTGGAAGTATTAGCAACTGTGTTTGGGATATCATGAAGCTTTAAGTCAAGAAATACATCTGCACCTTGTGCGATAGCTTCTTGCACAATACTCGGACCTTCATTGCAAAACAGTTGTAACCCTATTTTAAAGAGACCTATATAGGCGCTAAGCTGGTTTATAAGCCTTAGAGCCTCATCTTTCGTATCTACGTCAAGCGCTAAACATAACCTATTTTCTTTCACATCATCCTACCCTTGCAGGAACAGTCTTTTTGAACAATCCATATTAAGAGCGAAGTCCTTGCTTCCAGTATCGACTAAAACCCTTGACTACCTAACCTCTTGATAGCTTCCTGTCAAGATGCAATCTTGAGTAAATATTATATAGACTATATCCGAAAGTCAACAAGGCAAAACGTGCAAAAGCACAATAAATGATTGGTTAAAGTATCAGCTGAAATGCACAGTCGCTATCCGTTTCATCTGCTTGATTTGGTGCCATAGCACCATTATATAAAACGGCATTTTAAAGCCCAATCATGAGACTAGGGCTTGTATGCTATAAGACCTTACTTTTCTCGAACCATAGGTTTGTCAATCAAGGTTCTATGCTGACATCCGCTTGTTTAGCCTGTGACCGAACCTTCACTCCAAACCTTATCCAACCACTCGGAAAATTGCTTGTCGTCATAGCCTGCAAGTTCATCAATTAGCGAATGGTTTGCTAGGCTTAGCATATTGACGAATGCTAGAAATGCGGTAAGCCCATAATGGAAAGCTACATATGCGTCATGCAGAATGAAATCTTCTTTGAGCGAAAGACCCATTTTACCTTCCACCACAATATCGTCCGGCATGTATAGTTTTGTATTGCAAATCAATGAATGTACTGCCTTTAGTGAATTAGCTAACTTCTCAACAGCATAATCTAGCGGCGGTCCTTTCCTAATTTCGATGTCCTCATATGCCGGACCATTGTTGCCTACAAAGAAACCATTAGCAGAAGGCATTTCTGATCTCTCCTCCTTGATCGCACTTTTCTAAATTATACGCTTTATGACTTCCCTTGCACTAGATTTACTCTCATAGAAGAAAGCCCCAATCATGGAGCCTAGGGCTGATGTGTTATAAATTTTGATGGCCGGCGAATAGAGTAAATTAAACCGCAGGGCAAGCCTTGCACCTAAAAACTTCTATGAGGTAATCTCGCAGCAGAGTCGGCTAGGTATTCCCCGCCCCGCAAGACTCCGCGGGATAAACAAGAAAAGATTGATATGCCTATTAAGTAGTGGTGAGACCCACCTCAAATTCAACAACTGCTTTTGCGAGGAGGAGTATTGCAAGAAGTAACTGTGTTGATAGCTTGGCTCTGCCATATGATGTACGGCGTCCATGCAAGACGGCGTTACGGTCGCCCACAATCTGGTCTGTCATTAACTCCGTGAGCTCTTTCAATACGGGATCATTGTGAAAGCCTGAATTCTGGATAAGCTGGCCGACACCTCGGACTTCAATCGGATTGCCGTTTCTGCCTAGTACAAGCCCACCACTCACATTCCTGCGATAAAGCTTCTTGCCCCTTGGAGAGATCAGACCCTTCATAATGAGTGCATCAGCGACGATGCCTTCGAGTTGTGCCATCAAGGGTGGTATCGACAGGATATAATTACGGTTGTAGTGTGCTTCCAGGGCAGCCTCAACAACCGTCCAGCGTCGCTTTAAGACAGCGGAGCTTTGAAAAGTGGCATGAAGCTCGTTCTTAAAGTCATCGCCACGTGTTTTACTGAGCACTTTGTTAGTCACAGCAGCACCTTGTGCTTGAGGTGCTAGGTTTGCGAAGGTCACAAGGAATGCCGTGTCCCACAGTTGACTCGCGAACCCATACCCAGTCTCATCAAGGGTTGTCTCCGCCGTCTTTTCCAAGTGATGAATGGTCTGGGTCATCCGGTCGTAATTTGCGGATTGACTGTTTTCTTTTAGGGAATTCACCGCAAATACAATACCATGAAT
>ENA-ORXB01003171-ORXB01003171.1-sediment-metagenome-genome-assembly--contig:-NODE-3171-length-12045-cov-2.772644_pt1 | contig 12045 bp, 7 predicted proteins | sample MGYA00237863_ERZ511475 | MGnify/ENA primary metagenome ERZ511475 (study PRJEB26305, sample SAMN06343858) | sediment metagenome | isolation source: hot spring sediment | place: Canada: British Columbia...
CGTCGTGGTACCCTTCCGTGCTCGCGCCGACCTTCAGCGGGCGCACGATCGAGCTGAACCAGCAGTTGCCCGACGGCCTGTGGCCCTGGGCGGCCGCCCATTATATTGTGTTTTATGTCAATCAAGTGCAGCGACGTCTGCCCAACGACCAGATCGTGCGCTACTTCGAGCATCAGCCTCCCGCCTTCGTCGCGCGGCTGGCTGGCATCGACTACGCCTGGGCCTATGCTGGACCGATCGTGCCCGCCGGCCCGCTGCCCGCCGATGTGCAGCCGCTCGACGTCACCTTCGAAGGGAGCCTGCGCCTCATCGGCTGGGAGCCGCCCGCGCTGCCGATCGTCGGGCGCGCGGGCGGGGTGCGCTTCTACTGGGAAACGCTCCAGCCGCCCCCGACCGACCTCAGCGTCTACCTCGGCCTGCGCGACGACGAGGGCCAGGAGCGCGGCCACCACGATCAGCCCCCTGTGGATGGGTTCCTGCCCCTGGAGCGCTGGCAGCCTGGCTGGCGCGTGCGCGATGCCCAGGTCGTGACCGCCTTCGACGACACGCCGCCCGGCGTCTACACGCTGGAGATGGGGCTGTTCTCGCCGTCGCTGGGACGGCTGCTGCAGGTGACGGACGCGCAGGGCGCCCCGCTCGGCGACCGCATCCAGTTGGGGCAAGTCATGCTCGGTCCACCCCGCGCGGAGGCGTCCCCATGAATGACGAGCCAATCACTGCGCGCGATCGCTGGATCGCGGCAGCGCTGGCGGCCTGGGAGGCGCCTACGGCGATCGAAATCGGGGCGGGCGCGGGGGCCTTGACGGCGCTTCTGCTCGAGCGAGTCCCCCGACTCATCGCGATCGAGCTCGACCCGCGCCTGGCCGCGGAGCTGCGCCGGCGCTTCGCCTCGCAACGAAATTTCACCCTGATCGAGGCCGATGTGCTTGCCACGGACCTGGCGCAGTGGGGGCCTGTGGTCGTGGCGGGGAATCTCCCCTACTACATCACCTCGCCGGTGATCGAAAAGGTGCTGCGGCTGGGCCCCTTGCTGCTGGGAGCCGTTTTCCTGGTGCAGCGAGAGGTCGCAGAGCGGCTCGCCGCCGCCCCCGGCACGCGTGACTACGGGTGGCTGACCGTGGCCACGCAACTGGCCGCCGACGCCCGGATCCTTTTCGGCGTGCCGCGGTCCGCCTTCGCACCTCCGCCCAAGGTTGACTCTGCGGTGGTGCGGCTGGCCCCTCACACCCGGTGCGGCATCGAAGACCGGGAAGGGTTTCTGGAGTTCGCTCGCCTGTGTTTCCGGCACAAGCGCAAGACGTTGCGCAACAACCTCGCCCCCGTCTACGGCCAGGCCGTCGAGGAGCTCCCGGAGGCCTCGCGACGGGCCGAGCAGCTCTCCGTCGAGGAGTTGATCACCGTCTATGCGCACCTGCGGCGGTGAGAAGGCGCCCGCCCGCTATACTTGAAGGTTCATGTCCAGCCGGCCCGTACGGGTCCGTTACGCGCCGAGCCCGACGGGAGACTTCCACGTCGGCGGCGCGCGGACCGCGTTGTTCAATTACCTGTTCGCCCGCCGCCACGGCGGCCGTTTCATCCTCCGCATCGAGGACACCGACCGGAAGCGGTACGTTCCCGAGGCGCTGGGATGGCTGCTCGACGGGCTGCGCTACCTCGGCCTCGACTGGGACGAAGGCCCCGAGGTCGGCGGCGACTACGGGCCGTACATTCAGAGCGAGCGGCTTGAGATTTATCGCGAGCACGGCCGCCGCCTGGTCGACACCGGCGCGGCCTATCGCTGTTTCTGCACGCCGCAGCGCCTGGAAGAAGCCGCCAGCGAGCGCGAGCGCCGGGGCCTCAACCCGGGCTACGACCGGCTCTGCCGCAACCTCGATCCCGCCGAAGCCGGCCGCCGGGCCGCCTCAGGCGAGGCGCACACAATCCGGTTCCGGGCGCCCGACGAAGGTGAGGTCCGCGTCCATGACGTGATTCGCGGCGAAATCACGTTTCCCAATTCCACCTTGCAGGACGCGGTGTTGCTCAAATCCGACGGGCTTCCGACGTATCATCTGGCGAACGTCGTCGATGACCACTTGATGGAAATCACTCACATCCTGCGCGGGGACGAGTGGTTGAGCAGCCTTCCGCTCCACATCCATCTCTACCGGGCGTTCGGATGGAACCCGCCCGTGATGGCGCATCTGCCGCTGATCTTGAACCCCACCGGCAAAGGCAAGATGAGCAAGCGGGAGGAACGGGCGCCGGACGGCAGCATCCGGCCGGTGTTCGTGCGCCGCTTCCGCGAGCTCGGTTATCTGCCGGAAGCGATGATCAACTTCCTGGCGCTGCTCGGCTGGAGCTGGGATGACAAGACGGAGATCATGAGCCGCCAGGAGCTCATCGAGCGCTTCAGCCTGGAGCGGGTCAACCCTGCCCCCGCCGTCTTCAACTACGACAAGCTCGATCACATGAACGGCTATTACATCCGCCAGCTCCCGGTCGAAGATCTGGCGGAACGCCTGGCGCCGTTCTTCGAAGCGGCGGGCATGCCGGCGGACCGAACCGAGCTTCTGGCCGTGGCTCCGCTGATCCGGGAGCGGATTACCAGGCTGAGCGATGCTCCGGCTGTGGCGGATTTCTTCTTCCGCGATGAGCTGGCGTCCTATCCGGTCTCGGACCTCGTTCCGGACAGGGGCAGCAGCGAGCAAGCTCTGACGTCGCTCGAGCGGGCGCGGGCCGTACTCGGCGAGGTGGATTTCCGCAAGGAGGCCATCGAAGCGGCCTTGCGCGCCGAAGCGGCGCGCCTGGGTATCAAGACCGGTCAGATGTTTCAGCCCATCCGCGTGGCGGTGTGCGGCCGCAAGGCCGCGCCGCCGCTGTTTGAGACGCTCGAGGTGCTGGGCCGGACGAAGTGCCTGCGCCGGATCGAGGAGGCCATCGCAAAGTTGCGGAGCGCCGGTTAGGCTCCCGGCGCCGGCGACCCTGGCATATGCTGGTAGCTTATGCGAAACGCGCCAGGGTGTCTGCTTGTTGCGCTGATCGGTTGCTCGCTCGCGCCGGGCCAGCAACCTTTCGAGTTCTGGCCCGGCGCGCGCTACGACGCTTCGATTCCCACCTATGAGAAAGTGCTGGGCTATCAGCCGGCCGAGCGGATCACTTCGCCGGAGGGCCTGATCCGGTACCTGGAGGCGCTGGCTGCGGCGGCGCCCAAGCGGATCAAGATCTTCGATTACGGCCGCACCTGGGAGGACCGCCGGCTCGTGTTTGCCGTTATCGGCTCGGAGGCGAACATGGCGCGCCTCAAACAGATCCAGGACGGTCTGGCCGGGCTGGCTGATCCGAGGAAAACGCCCCGGCAAGAGGCCGAGCGGCTCGTCGCCTCCTTGCCGGCCACGGTCTGGCTTGCCAACGGCGTTCACGGCAACGAGATCTCCGCCCCGGAGGCCTCCTTGCTCGTCGCCTATCATCTGCTGGCGGCGCGCAACGACAAGCTGGTGGAGCGGATCCTCTCCGAAGTGCTGGTCTTCATCGATCCTTTGCAAAACCCCGACGGCAGGGCGCGCTTCCTCCAACACTTCACCGAGAGCCTGGGTCTGGAGCCGAATGCAAACCCGGATGCGCTCGAGCACGTCGAGCCGTGGCCCGGCGGGCGGATGAACCACTACCTGTTTGACATGAACCGCGACTGGTTCGCGCTGACGCAGCCGGAGACGCGCGGCCGCGTGCGGGCGTTGCTCGCCTGGAGGCCGCTCGTCTTCGTGGACCTTCACGAGATGGGCGCGGAGATGAGTTATTACTTTGCTCCGGAGGCCGAGCCATACAACCCCCACCTGGTGAGCGAACAGCGCGAGGCGCTCGAGTGGTTCGGCCGCAACAACGCGCGTTGGTTTGACCAGTTCGGTTTCCGATATTTCGTCCGCGAGATTTTCGACGCCTTTTATCCGGGCTATGGGGCGAGCTGGCCCGCCTTCCACGGTGCGGTCTCGATGACCTACGAGCAGGCCTCGGCGCGGGGTCTCCTCATGCAGCGGCGGATTGACGGCGAGGTCTTTCACTTCCGCGAAACGGTGCGCCGGCAGTTCGTCGCCTCGATCTCGACGCTCGAGACGGCGGCTCAGAACCGGCGGCGTCTGCTCGAGAACTTCTACCGGTACAGGCAGACCGCCATCGAAGAAGGCAATAGCGAGCCGGTGCGGGAATACGTTCTGGTGCGGCGCGGCGACACCTCGGCGGTGGACAAACTGGCTTCGCTGCTCGCCGAACAGGGGGTCGAAGTCCGGCGTGCCGCCGCTCCCCTGACCGTCAACGGCCGGGAGGTCCCCGCGGGCAGCTACGCGATCCGCTTGGCGCAACCCGCCAAACGGCTCATCCGGACGCTGCTCGATCCCGACGTGAAGATGGGCGAGGCCTTCGTCAAAGAACAGGAGCGCCTGCGGAGCAAGAAGCTGCCCGACGAGATCTACGACATCGTGGCTTGGTCGCTGCCGCTCGTCTATGGCGTCGAGATGGTCGCCAGCCCGCAGCCGCTCGACGGTGCCTTCCAAGCGGTTGCGCCCGGCGGCGCACCCGCAGGAGTGGTCTCGGGAACCGCGAAGTTGGCCTATCTGGCGCCGTGGGGAACGCTCGCCGCCGGGCGTCTGCTCACGGCAGCCTTGCGCCAAGGCCTCAAGGTTTGGAGCGCCGACCGGGCATTCCGGTTGAACGGCCGCTCCTACAGCCGCGGCACCCTCATCTTCTGGGTTCACGAGAACGGGGCCGGTCTTGAGCAAACGCTGAAGAAGCTGGCTGCGGCCACCGGCGCCGCCATCGAGGCCACCGACACCGGCTATGTCGAAGACGGCGTGAGCCTGGGCAGCCGACGGGTTATCCCCCTGAAGGCGCCCGAGCTGGCGATCGCCTGGGACCGCCCGGTGTCTGCCTACTCGGCCGGCCACACGCGCTTCGTGCTGGAGCGCCAGTACAACTACCCGACGACGCCCATCCGCACCAGCCGTTTGGGCGAGGTGGCGACAAATCTGGGGCGGTTGGACGTCATCATCCTGCCCGACGGCGGCTCCTACGGCGAGGTCCTGGGGGAGGCGGGGCTCAAGCGCCTGCGGGCGTGGGTAGAGGAGGGGCGCACGCTCATTGGAATCGAGGGGGCGGTCACCTGGATGGCCGACCCGAAAACGGACCTGCTGGCGATCGCGCGGGAAAATGCGGCGCGCCCCGCCGCGGTGAAGGAGGAAAAGCGGGAGGCCCGCGCCCCCCGCGTGCCGGGGACGCTGCTTGCCGGCGAAGCGGACTATCAGAAAGCGATTCAGGCGGAGGCGGAGCTTCCGGATCGCGTGCCGGGCGTCATCGCGAGGGCGCGCCTGGACGAAGACCATTGGGTGACGGCCGGGCTTGCCAGCACCGTGAATGTGATGGTGCGAGGCCGTTCGGTCTTTACGCCGATCAAGCTCGACAAGGGCGTCAACGCGGCTGTGTTCGTCGGGCCCGACGAGCTCGTGGCCAGCGGCCATCTCTGGGAAGAGAACCGAAAGCAACTCGCCTTCAAGCCGTTCCTCGTCGTGCAGCGCGTCGGCCGCGGCTTGGTGATCGGCTTTACGGCCGATCCGAATTTCCGCGCCTGGATGGACGGCTTGAACGTGCTGTTTTTGAACGCGGTCTTCCGCAGCCAGGCGGCGGCGCGCGCCGCGCTCCAGCCAGGAGGCGCCCGGTGAGGAAGACATTCGCGCTGGGGCTGCTCGCCTGCGGCGCAGCCTGGCCCGCCGAAGGACTCCGCGCGGGAGCGCATGAGGTCGAGATTTCGCCCAAGAGTCTGCCGATTATTGTGAGCGGCGGCTTTTTGGCCCGAAGTTGCGAACGGCTCGAGTCGCCGCTCATGGCCCGTGCGCTGGCGCTCGACGATGGCAGCTTGCGAGTGGCGATCGTGCTCGTCGACACGCTGATGATGCCGCGCCAGCTGCTCGACGAGGTCAAGCAGAAGGCGTCGCGGGCGACCGGCATCCCGGTTGAGCGGATGTTGATCGCCGCCACCCACACCCACTCCGCCCCTCCCCTTATGGGAGCCCTCGGAACGGATCCGAACCCGGCGTACGCGGCCCTGGTGAGCGAGCGTCTGGTCGAGGTGATTCAGGGGGCCGCCGCTCGGCTCGTGCCCGCACGAATCGGCTGGACGGCCGTCGATGCACCCGAGTACACGCACTGCCGGCAATGGATCCTGCGCCCCGATAAGATCCGGAAGGATCCTTTCGGCGAACCCACCGTGCGGGCCAATATGCATCCGGGCTATCAGAACCCGGAGTTCATCGGTCCCACAGGCCCGGTCGACCCCGAGCTGTCGCTCGTCGCCATCCAGACGCGCCGAGGCGAGCCCCTGGCCGTTTTGGCCAACTATTCCATGCACTATGTGGGCGTGCCGGGACCGCTCCTTTCGGCCGACTATTTCGGTCACTTCTCGACAAAGCTCAAACGCCTGATCGGCGCCGGCCCGGCCGGCGTCGTCATGATGTCCCAGGGCACGAGCGGCGACCTGCACTGGATGGACTACAGCCGGCCCAAGCAGGAGATGAACCTCGACATCTACTCGGAGGCGCTCGCCCGGATCGCCGCGCAAGCCTATCCGACGATCCGTTACCACGAGGCGGTCGAACTCGGCATGCTCGAGGAGAAGCTTACGCTCCGGCGGCGAGTGCCTGACGCCCGGCGGCTGGCGTGGGCTCGCGAGACCTTCGCTGCGATCCCCGAAGGCAAGCCGCGTAATCAGGCGGAGGTTTACGCGCGGGAGCAGATCTACCTGCACGAGGAGCCGGTGCGGGAGCTGAAGCTCCAGGTGCTCAAGCTGGGCGAGCTCGCCATCGCCGCGATCCCCAACGAAGTGTTCGCTATCACCGGGCTGAAGATCAAGGGCCACAGTCCTTTCAGGAAGACATTTACCATCGAGCTGGCCAACGGCGCAGAGGGTTACATTCCCCCGCCTGAGCTGTTTCCGCTCGGCGGCTACACGACCTGGCCGGCCCGGACCGCCGCGCTCGAAATCGACGCCGAGACGAAGATCAATGAGGCCGTTCTGGGTATGCTCGAGCGGCTGGCAGGCAAGAGGCGCCGCGCAATCGAGGAGCCGATGAGTGCCTACGCCAAAGCGGTGGTCCGCTCCCGGCCGGCGGCCTACTGGCGCTTCGGCGATATCGCCGGGCAAATGGCCCGCGACCAGTTGGGTGCGCGCCACGGGGTCTATGAGGCCGGCTATGCGCTCTATCTGGACGGCGCGCAAGCTGGCGCCCGCGCCGTTCACCTGGCCGGCGGACGCGTTCGCGTCCCCCGCCTTCGCCTCGGCGGGCAATACACGGTGGAGACCGTCTTCTCGAACGGCCTGGATAACCACGCCCGCGCCGTCACCGGCTACCTCTGGTCCTGCGGCGGTGACGCGTTGGGCATTCAAGGCACAGCCGGCGAGCCGGGGCGCCTGTTCTTCGGACCGCTCACAGGGCGGACCGCGATCGCTCCCAACAGTTGGAACCACGTCGCCGTCGTGCGGGACGAAAGCCGCGTCATCGTCTATTTGAACGGCGAAGAGGAGATCCGCGGCAAGGCGCCCGTCCTCGAAGCCGGGGAGCTGCTTCTGGGCGCCGCCGCGGGTGAGGCGGCCACCCTCGAGGGAAGGCTCGATGAAGCCGCGATCTTCACCCGTCCCCTCGCCCCAGGCCGGATCAGGCGTCACTGGGCCGCGCTCAGCCTGCCGCGAGTCCCGTGAGGGGCCCTTCTTCAAAGGGAAGCCGGAGCGGGGAGTCCCCGCTCCGGACGTACGTGACGGCCGCCTTGCTTACTCAAACGCGACGCGAGACTTGCTCCCGCCCAAGGCGATCCACTGGAGCTTGTTCGTGCCATCCTTGGGCTCGATCGCGCGGCCATCACGGTCAATGAGCACGACCTTGTCGGCTTCGAGCTTCAGCTTGTATTCGCCGGGCTTGAGCTCCATGTCGCCGACCTTCGCGCTGCTTGAGAGGGTGACGTTGTAACTTTTTGCAGCGGCAAGCGAAACACTCAACAGGACCGCCAGAAGCAATCGGGTGAGCATCTCAACCTCCTATGCAGAAAGTTTCACGCTGACTGACGAACGGCGGCCGCCCTCGGCTTCACCGGCTCAAGACGATGCCGGCTGGCCGGCACGCGGCACGGCAACGCGAAGCTCGCCGCTTATTCGGCCTGCGAGGAAGCAGGCGATGCGCCCCCGCGGAGACAACTGCGGAGAATTTCGACGGCATGGCGTGGCCGGCGCGAGGTGAAGTGAGCGATCTGCTGGCGGCAAGAGACGCCCGTCACGGCGATCTCGGTCTCATCGCCAGCGGCTTCGATGGCGGGAATGAGCCGGCGGCGGGCGATCGCCTCCGAGATCGCATAGTGCTCCTTGTCGAAGCCGAACGAGCCGGCCATGCCGCAGCAGCCGGCGTCGATCTCACGCACCTCCAGGCCGGCCGAGCGCAGCAGGCGCAGCGTGGCGCCGGTTCCCGCGTGCGCTTTCTGGTGGCAGTGGCCATGCAAGATCACCTTTCGTCCACCGCCGTCCAGGCTGAGCTTCAGGTCGTTGCGTGACGCCAGGAATTCGTCGATGAGCCAGGCGCTTTTGGCCAACAGTCGCGCTGCCTCGCCCGGCACCAGCTCCGGGTACTCGTCCCGGAAGGTCAACAGGCAACTCGGCTCACACCCGACGACGGGCACGCCCCGCTCGACCCAGGGCACGAGCACGCCGAGGTTTTCCTCGGCCAGCCGCCGCGCCTCACCGAGCAGTCCTTTCGAGATGGCGGGCCGGCCGCAGCAGGCGTGGCGAACTAACGTCACCTCGAAGCCGGCCTCTTCCAGCAGCTCCGTGGCCGAGCGCCCGACCTCGGGATAGTTGTAGTTCATGAAACAGTCGTGGAACAGCACCACCCGGCCGAGGCCGTTCGTCGCGGGCCGGGTGCGCCGGCCGAACCACGTCTCGAAATCGGTCCGGGCGAAGGCGGGAAGCCGGCGGCGGCGGTCGATGCCGAGCACCCGTTCCATGGCCCACCGCGCGGGGGCACTCGCCAAGGCGAGATTGGCCACCGGCGCCAGCCGGCTTCCCCAGCGATTCAGCTCACCGAGGCGCGCGAGCAGACGGACACGCAAGGGCGTGCCGTGCCGCTCCCAGTAGTGGGCCAGGAACTCGGACTTGAGCTTGGCCAAGTCGACGTTGGAAGGGCATTCTCGCTTGCATCCCTTGCAAGCCAGGCACAGGTCGAGAACCTCGTACATGCGGCGCGAGGTGAACTCCTCGGGCGGCAGCAGGCCGGACAGCGCCGCGCGCAGTGCGTTGGCCCGGCCGCGCGTCGAGTGCTCCTCCTCGAGCGTCGCCATGTAGGAGGGGCACATCACGCCGCTCTGGGTCTTCCGGCAAGCGCCGTTGCCGTTGCACATCTCGACGGCGCCGGCAAAGCCGCCCTGCGCCGAGTAGTCGAAGTAGGTCGGAAGCGACCGGATCCGATAGTCGGGCGGATAACGGAGGTTCTCGGCCATCTCCGGGCAGTTGACCACCTTACCCGGATTCATCAGGTTTTCCGGATCAAAGGCCCGTTTGAGCTCGACAAAGGCCTGATAGATCACCGGCCCGAAGAGCCGCTCGTTGAACTTGCCGCGCGCCAGTCCGTCACCGTGCTCGCCGCTCATCGAGCCGCCGTGGGCCAGAACCAGTTCGCAGACCTCTTCAGCGATCCGCTGCATCTTGGCCACTTCGGCCGGATCCTTGATGTTGATCAACGGCCGGATGTGCAGGCAGCCCACCGAGGCGTGCCCGTAGTAGCCGCCCTCGGCGTCGTGGTCGCGGAGGATGCGCTCGAAGCCGCGCAGGAAGTTCGGATAGTTCTCGATGGGAACGGCCGGGTCTTCCACGAAGGCGATCGGCTTGCGGTCGCCCACCACGCCCATGAGCAAGCCCATGGCCTCCTTGCGGACGTTCCAGACCGCCTGCTGCGCGGCCGGATCGGTCAAGAAAAGGTGACCGTAGCCGATCCGCCGCCGCTCGAGGAGTTGCCTGAGGGCGTCGAGCCGGGAGCGCACCTCAGCCTCGCTTTCGCCGAAGAATTCGACCACGACGTTGCCCTCGGCGGCGGGATCCGCAAACTCCAGTCCCTTCGAGGAGCCCCGGGCGCGCCGGGCGCCATCGAGGACTCGCTTGTCCATCAGCTCGACGGCCGCCGGTTCCAGGCCGACCAGCTCCGGCGCTGCCTCCACCGCCTCGACGAGCGTGGCGAAGTTGATCACGCCGATGCCGGTCGTCTTCGGCAGCGGCACCACGCGGATCTTGGCCTCGGTGACCACGGCCAGCGTGCCCTCGCTGCCGACGATGGCGCGAGAGAGATTGAAGGGGCCCGGCTCGGAGGAGTAGCCGGCGCCGAAGCGGTCGCCGTTGGGCACGAACTCGTCCAGGTTGTACCCGCTGACCCGCCGGATGAGTTTCGGGTAACGCCGGCGGATCTCCTCTTCATAGCTGCGGCCGATCCGGAGAACCTCCCGGTAAATGCGACTCTCGAAGCTCTCCCCGGAGGCGCGCCGCTCCAGCTCCTCGGCGCCGGCCGGAGCGAAGACCGCCTCCGAGCCGTCTCCGAGCACGACGCGAAGCTCGATCACGTGGTCGATCGTCTTGCCGTAAAGAATCGAGTGCGAGCCGGCGGCGTTGTTGCCGATCATACCCCCGAGCGTGACGCGGCTGCTCGAGGAGGTGTCCGGACCCAGGCCGAACCCGTAAGGTTTTAGAAAGCCGTTCAGTTCGTCCTGGATCACGCCCGGCTCGACCCAGACCCACCGCTCCTCGGGATTGAACTCGAGGATGCGGCGCATGTATTTGGAGAAGTCCAGGTGGATCGCCTCGCCGACGGCCTGCCCGGCCAGGCTGGTGCCGCCGCCGCGCGCCAGAACCGGGAGGCGGTGCCGCGCAGCGAAACGGACGAGCGCGACGGCGTCGCCCCGGTGGCGGGGCAGCACCACCCCCAGAGGCTCGATCTGATAGATGCTGGCGTCGGTGCTGTACAGGATGCGCGAGTAGCGGTCGAAGCGGACCTCGCCTTCGATCGATCGCTCCAGCTCGCGGAGCAGATCCGCAGATACGGACTTCACGGCCGACCTCCCCCACATTGTATCGGCCCGGCCGTAGGAGGCCTGCGGCGAGCCGTGAGTGCTAGACTGAGGTTAGAACCCGAGGAGGAGCAACGCCATGAAATCAATAGCCGGCCTGTTCGCCCTGGCGGCGCTGGCGCTGGCGCAGCCGGCGCACGTCAAACGGCTCGAGGCTGCCGCCACGGTGTTGTCCGAGGCGCTGACGATGTCGGACGCCTCAATCCCTGAAGACCTGCTGCACAAGAGCCATTGCGCGGTGGTGGTGCCGGGACTCAAGAAAGGCGCCTTCATCATCGGGGGCCAGTACGGCCGCGGCTTTGTAAGTTGTCGGAACAAAGACGGAGTGGGCTGGACGGCGCCGGGCGCGGTGCGCATCGAGGGGGGGAGCTTCGGCTTGCAGATCGGCGGTCAGGAGGCCGACATCATTCTGCTGGTGATGAACGAACGGGGCGCCGAGCGGCTGCTTTCGAGCCAGTTCACGCTCGGGGGTCAGGCATCTGTGGCGGCCGGCCCCGTGGGACGCACCGCGGCGGCGCAGACCGATGCGTACATGACCGCCGAGATCCTGTCCTGGTCGCGCTCGCGCGGCGCCTTTGCCGGCGTGTCGTTGCAGGGGGCCACGCTGCGCCAGGATGTGGGAGAGAACCGGCGGCTTTACGGCCGCACGCTCGAGAATCGTGAAATTCTCCGCGGGGACCTGCCCGCGCCGGAGGCGGCCAAGGGCTTCATCGCTACTCTCAACAAACACTCGGCGCGCCGATGAGGACGGATCGGGCTTGAAGGTTCTGGCTGGTCTCCACCCGGTTCGCGAGGCTCTCAGTGCGGGCCAGCCGGTTGAACGGCTGCTGGTGGCCCGCGGCGCGGCCGGTCCCCGGCTTCAGGAGATCATCGAGCTGTGCCGCCGGCGCGGCATCCCGGTCCGTTTCGAGCAGAGGCACATTCTCGACCGCC
>ENA-ORXB01003172-ORXB01003172.1-sediment-metagenome-genome-assembly--contig:-NODE-3172-length-12035-cov-3.272621_pt1 | contig 12035 bp, 9 predicted proteins | sample MGYA00237863_ERZ511475 | MGnify/ENA primary metagenome ERZ511475 (study PRJEB26305, sample SAMN06343858) | sediment metagenome | isolation source: hot spring sediment | place: Canada: British Columbia...
TGTTCCTGGCCCAGGTCCGCCGCACGCCCGGCTTGCAGCTCGTCGGCATCGCCGATCTCGCCCCGGACCGTGCGAAGGCCAATCTCCGCTATTGCGGCTGGGAGGAGGAGCGCTTCTCGGCCCGCTCGCTCGACGATGCCGCGAAGAGCGGGGCGACCTGCGTGCTCGAGGATGCCGAGGCCCTCCTCCGCCACCCGGCGCTCGAGGTGGTGATCGAGGCCACGGGCGACCCCAAGGTCGGCATCCGCCACTGCCTCGCGGCGATCGAGCACCGCAAGCACATCGTCATGGTCAACGTCGAGGCCGACGTGGTGGCGGGGCCCTTGCTCGCCCGCAAGGCCGCGGAAGCGGGGGTCGTCTACAGCCTGGCCTACGGCGACCAGCCGGCCCTGATCTGCGAGCACGTCGATTGGGCGCGGGCCTGTGGTTTCGAAGTCGTGTGCGCCGGCAAGGGCACCCGCTACCACCCTTCCTTCCACCACAGCACGCCCGACACGGTCTGGGAGCATTTCGGGCTGTCCCGCGAGAAGGCCGAACGGGGCCGGATGAACCCCAAGATGTTCAACAGCTTCATCGACGGGACGAAATCCGGCATCGAGATGAGTGCGGTGTGCAACGCCACCGGGCTTCGGCCGCAGCCCGACGGGCTCTCCTTCCCGCCCTGCCCGGCGCGCAAGCTCGCGCAGGTGTGCAAGCCCGCGGTCGACGGCGGTTGCCTCGCGATCCGCGGCACGACCGAGGTCGTCTCCTCGCTCCACCGCGACAAGTCGCCCGTACCGGACGAGATCCAGCAAGGCACCTACGTCGTGGTCGCCTGCGGCCACGACTACGTGAAATACTGTGCCGAGGAATATCGCCTTCTGCCCGACGAGACTTTTTCTTACATGGCGATGTATCGGCCGACGCACCTGATCGGCCTCGAGCTCGGCATCTCGGTCGCCTCGGTGGCACTGCGCGGCGAGCCGACCGGCGCGCCGAGCCCCTTCGAGACGCAGAACATGACCGTGTCGGCCTCGGCCGCGATCTCGGCGACCGGGACGCCGCTCGCGACCGACGCGTTGAAGATCCGCGCGCCGTCCAGGTGCACCGGCACGCCGTGGTCGTGCGCCACCTTCGCGATGGCGCGCAGGTCCTCGACCGCCATGACGCGTCCACCGGCATGCCCGTGCGTGTCCTCGACGGCGACGAGGTCGACGACCTCGACGTCCTCCGGGTCCGGCGCGAGCGCGGCCTGCACCTGCTCGGCGGTGATCCGCCCGCGCCGATCGCCCCGGATGGTCTTGAACGCCATGCCCGACAGCGCGGCCGAGCTCATGACCTCCGTCGTCGCGACGTGCGCGGTCGCCTCGGCGACGACGAGGTGCCCCGTGCCGCGGAAGTGCAGCCGCAGCCCGATCTGGTTGGCCATCGTGCCGGTCGGCACGTACAGCGCGGCCTCCTTGCCCATGACCTCCGCCGCGCGCTCCTGGAGCCGGTTCACGGTGGGGTCGTCCCCGAACCAGTCGTCGCCGACCTCCGCCGCGGCCATCGCCCGGCGCATGGCCTCCGAGGGCGTCGTCACGGTGTCCGAGCGCAGGTCGACGCGGTAGCTCGCCACGGCCCGGCCAGTATAGGAGCGGCTCGATGGATGCACGAGCAGATGAGCGGCCTCAGCGAGACGGCCGCGCGCTCGGTGTAGACTCCGGTTCCGCGGTTCGCCCGCACCCGGTCCCGCTCGGGAGAGGTGCATGCCATCGGCCTTGCTTCGAGATCGCGCCCGGCTCGTGAGCGGCCTGCTCCTCGCGCTCGTGCTCGTCCTCGAGCTCATCGGAGCCGCTCCGAGCGCGCTCGCCGGACCCATCACCATCACCGAACCCCCATACGTGCTCCGGGCCTTCCGGTGGGAGGACCAGCAGGTACGGGCCCTGTCCTTCGTGGGCTCGAGCGGCACGCTCCTCGAGATGCGCATGGCCCGCCCGACCTTCGGGCACCGTCGGAAGCCCAGCAGCATCGGGACCACCTCCGGCGCGGTCGCGGCGATCAACGGCGGCTTCACGGTGAGCTCCTTCGGCGCGCCACGCCACCTCACCGTGGTCCGCGGAGAGATCATCACCTCCGGAGCGCTATGGACACAGCCGGGGATCGTCCTGTCGATGACGGCGGACCGGAGCCAGGCTTGGGTGGGTCGGCCCCGGTTCTCTGCCACGCTCACCGCGAGCGCCACCTCGTTCGAGATCACGAGCTGGAACGCGCGGCAACCGAGCGCGACCAGGGTGACCGCCTTCACCGCGCGGGGCGGCGACGAGATCGTCCCGGCCGTGACGTCCTGCTGGGCCCTGCTCGAGCCGGTCTCCGGGGCCCGCGCCGCGCACCGGACGTACCTCGTCACCGCCGTGCGGACCTCCCCCGACTGCGACCGCCGGCCGATCCCGCCGCCGGCCGGGCGCTACGCGGACGTCGTGCTCGGGGGCGGGCCCGTGGGCTCGCTCGCGCTCGGCGAGACCGTGACGATCGACATCGACCTCGGCCACCCCGGCGTCACCGACGTCTTCGGGGGTCTGCCGAGGCTGGTCGATGACGGGGTGAACGTGGGGCCCGCGTGCTTCTCCACCTGCGGGCCCAAGCACGGTCCGGACCGGCCCTTCTACGCCCGCAACCCACGCACGGCGGTGGGCATCACGATCGGGTGCTCCGACGAGGACCCCCTCACGCCCTGCCGGTACGTCCTCGTCACGGTGGACGGACGACAGCCGGGGTGGAGCACGGGCCTGCGCTTCCCGGCGCTCGGCGAGCTCATGCTCGAGCTCGGATCCTGGAACGCGGTGAACCTCGACGGCGGCGGGAGCACGACGATGTGGGTCCGCCGCCGGAACGGGGCCTGCCAGGAGAGGACGCAGGTGGGATGCCTCGTGAACCGCCCGCCCTACGGGGAGCGAGCGGTGATCGACGCCGTGATCCTGAGGACGACCTGATGGCGCCGCGCCGATGCCCGCACCCGTGGGCGCGGAGGGGCATCGCGCTCGCCGCGACCTTCCTGCTCGCAGCCGTCGGTCTCGCACGGCCGGCGCCCGCCGCGCGCGCCGCGGTCACCTGCTCCTTGGAGGAAGGGGTCCTCTCCCTCATCGCCGACGGCGACCTCGCGCTCGCGAGGGACGAGGTGGGACTCATCCTCGCGGGCGGCGCCCCGCTCGAGGAGCCCTGCGCGGGCACCACCGTGGAGGACCTCGCCTCGGCACAGATCACGACCGAGGGCCGGGTGAGCCTCGACCTCGCGAACGGCGGCTTCGTGAAGGCCGACGGAACCCCGGTCCCGGTCACGCTCGACCTCGGAGGGACCGCCGACGCGGTGGCGATCCTCGGAACGGACGCCGGCGAGACGGTGACGGCCGGCACCGGCGGGATCGACCTGACCGCCGGCGGCGAGCCGGAGGTCCTCGGTCTCGACGGGGCCGAGCGGCTGGAGATCCTGAGCGGCGCCGGCGACGACGCGCTCTCCCTGCGAGGCGGCGGCGATCTCGGCGAGCCGTGGGATCGGCCGGCCTCGCTCGACGGAGGCGATGGGGCCGATGCGCTCGACGGGGGCGACGGGGCGGACGTGGTGCGAGGCGGGCCGGGCGACGACGCGATGAAGGGCCGTTCCGGGGACGACCGGTTCGTGGCCGATGCCCTCCCGGACGGCGCCGACGCCCTCGAAGGTGGGTCGGGCACCGACGCTGCCGACTACGGGGACCGGACCGCGAGCGTGTCCCTGTTCGCGCAGCTCGAGTCGAGCGGCGCCGAGGGTGAGGGCGACACGCTGATCGGCATCGAGACGCTCGTCGGCGGCTCGGGCGACGACGTGCTCGTCGGGGCCGGGATGAACGAGGAGCTCGTCGGCGGACCCGGGGCCGACGTCCTCCGCGGCGGCTCCGGACGGGATGTCCTCCGCGGCGGGGGTGGCGCGGACCGCCTGGTGGGCAGCCGGGAGCCGGACGAGCTGGTCGGCTCGGCGGGTCCGGACCGGCTCCGCGGCGGTGGGGGCAACGACCGGATCCACGCCGGCGCCGGGCGGGACGCGCTGGACGGCGGCGACGGCCGCGACCGGGGGGACGGCGGCCCCGGCGGGGACTCCTGCCGGAGCATCGAGGTCGCGACCTCCTGCGAACGGCTCGCCGAGCGAGCGGCCGGGCGGCGGTGGATGGCGGACCGGTCCCAAGCAGCGGATCCCTTCCTCGCGTGGAACACGTTCCTCGGGGGGTTCGGCGACGACGACGCGACCGCGATCGCGAGGTTCCCGACGGGAGGCGCCGTGGTCGTCGGCACGAGCACACGGGGCTGGGGAGCCCCGATCGCCCCCTTCGCGGGCGGGGGCTCCGATGCCTTCGTCGCACGGCTCGACGCCCGCGGCTCCATCCTGTGGAGCACGTTCCTCGGAGGCGCGGGTCAGGACGTCGGGACGGATGTGGCCGTGGGCACGGACGGAGCCATCTTCATCTCCGGCTGGAGCTCGGCGTCCTGGAGCGATCCCGTGCGACCTCTCCGAGGCCGGACCGATGGCTTCGTCGTCCGCCTCGATCCGGACGGCGGAACGATCTGGACGACGTTCGTCGGAGGGTCGGGGACCGACCGGCTCTCCGGCATCGCCCTCGATCCGCTCGAGCGACCGGTCGCCACCGGCACGAGCTCCGCCGCCTGGGGCGAGCCCCTCGCGCCGCCCGCAGGGGGGCGGGACGCGATGCTCGTCGCCCTCCGGCCCGACGGACCCCTGCGCTGGATGACCTTCCTCGGCGGCTCCGGGGACGAGACCGGCAGCTCGCTCGCGGCATCCGCCGACGGCCGCATCGCCCTCGCCGGCACGGCGACGGCGACCTTCGGCACGCCCGTCGCTGCCTTCGCCGGCGGACCATCGGACGCCTTCGTCGCCTCCTTCGACGCCGACGGCACGCCGGTGTGGCTCACCTTCCTCGGGGGGAGCGGCTCGGATGCGGCGGGCGGTGTTGCGGTGGGGAGCGACGATCACCTGTCCGTCGTGGGTCGGAGCTCCAGCTCGTGGGGCTCCCCGACCCGGCCGTTCGCCGGTCGGACCGACGGCGTGCTCGCGGAGGTCGCGCCCGACGGCGCCCTCCTGCATCACGCGTTCCTCGGGGGGAGCGGCTGGGACGATCTCGGAGGCGTCGTGACCACCTCCGAGGGCGACCCGGTGGCGGTCGGTCGCGGCACCGCGGCCTGGGGCGAGCCCTGGCGACCCTACGCGGCCGGGGCCGACGGCGTGGCCGTGGAGCCGAGCGGCACCGGCCTGTGGAGCGCCTTCCTCGGCGGGCTCGGGGAGGACGAGGGACGGGACCTCGCGCTCGGACAGGATCAGCTCTTCGTCGCCGGAACGAGCGACGCGAGCTGGGGAACGCCGATCCGCGCGTTCCGAGGCGGATGGAGCGACGGGTTCGTCGCCGCGCTGCCCGGAAGCGCGATGGACATCCGCATCGGACCGACCGCGGCGGGACCCTTCGTCGGCGGGAGGATCCTCGATCCCGAGGGGGACGGCGAGGAGCTCCGCGTGCGGCTCGCGCCCGGTGACGCCACCACGGTCTTCCTCCCGGTCCGCAACGCCGGGCTCGGCTCCGACAGCGCGACCGTCGCCGGGTGCTCGTCCTCCTCCGACGTCCTCGTCCGGTACTTCCACGGGTCGACCGAGGTGACCGACCAGGTCGCCCTGGGGACGCTCGCGCTCGGCCCGCTCCGTCCCGGGGACGAGGCGCTCCTCCGCCTGCGGGTGCGGCTCCGCCGGAGCGCCGACATCGACCTGCGGTTCGTCTGCCGCGTGCGGGTGGCCCCCGCGACGGCACCGCGGATCCGGGACGCGGTCCGCTCCCGGATCATCGCAGGCTGAGCGGCGCCGCTCGATCCCCTCAGTACAGGAACATCGGCTTGCCGTCGACGTGGCGGATCTTCGGACGGTACTGGTCCACGTCGTAGAGCGCCCCGACGTCCACGCGCTTGACGCCCTGACGCACCACCCCGATCGGCACGTTCACGTAGTTGCCGTTGCGCAGGGCCACCATCCGGCCGAACTCGCGCCCGATGACGAGGTCGGCGGCCATCACCGCGTAGTTGATCGCCACCATGAGGTCCAGGGAGTCGGGGCTCCCCGAGCGCATCAGGTAGCCGAGCTGCTGGTAGATGATCCCCTCGCCGGTGATCTCCTTCAGGGCCTCGCCGGTCACCATCCCGATCCCGCCGAGCTTCTGGTGGCCGTAGGCGTCGGCGGTGCCGCCCTTGACCATCTCGCCCCCGACCATCGTGGCGCCCTCGGAGATCGTCATCATCGCGTAGCGGCTCGGGTTCGCGCGCTTGTCCTCCATCAGCAGCTGGGCGAGCTTCTCGACGTCGAAGGGGACCTCGCTGATGATCGCCCGGTCCACGCCCGCGAGGTAGGCGGAGACGAGCGAGGTCTCGCCCGAGTAGCGGCCGAACACCTCGACCACGGCGATCCGCTCGTGCGAGCCGGCGCTCGTGCGGAGCTGGTGGATGAAGATGACCGTGCGCGTGACGGCGGTCGAGAAACCGATGCAGTAGTCGGTCCCGTGGACGTCGTTGTCCATCGTCTTCGGGATCGCGACGATCGGGACCCCCTCGTCGTGCAGCCGCAGCGCGAACGACAGCGTGTCGTCGCCCCCGATCGGGACGAGCGCGTCGAGCTTCAGGGCCTCGATCACCCGGAGCACGTGCGGCGTGTGGTCGCGCGCCTCGTCGCCCTCGCGGCCCTCGCGCAGGAAGGCGGGCTCCTCGGACGGACGGACGTTCGCGGGGTTCGTCCGCGAGGTGTGCAGGATCGTGCCCCCGGTGCGGTCGATGGTCCGGACCACGGCGGCGTTCAGGTCCATCGTGTTCGCCGCGACCGACTCGGGGTCCTCCGGGTCGCACTCGAGCAGGCCGGCCCACCCGCGGCGGATCCCGATCACGTCGTGCCCCTCCTCCTCCGCCCGGAGCGTCACGGCCTTGATGCAGGCGTTCAGGCCGGGGACGTCGCCCCCGCCGGTCAGGATCCCGATCCTCATCGCCGCATCCTCCCGTCAACGATCGAAGAACACCTCGGCCACGCGGTAGAGCTCCTCGGGGACCGGGCGGAGCCGCGCCGCCTCGGCGAGCGGCGCGTCTTCGATCGCCCCTCCCCGCAGACCGACCATCCTCCCCCAGCGGCCGGCCGCCGCGAGATCCACCGCGGCCTCGCCGAACCGCGTCGCGAGGATCCGGTCCTCGGCGACGGGCGTGCCGCCGCGCTGCACGTGCCCGAGCACCGTCACCCGCGCCTCGTACCCGCAGCGCTGCTCGAGCTCCGGCGCGATGCGGTGCGCGATACCACCGTACCGCGGGAACCCGCGGCGGTCGAGCTCCGGCGGGGGGAGCTCGAGCGTCCCCTCCACCGGGACCGCCCCCTCGGCGACGACGACGATGGAGAAGGACCGCCCGCGCCGGTGCCGGTTGCGCAGGTGCTCGGCGACCTCGTCGAGGTCGAAGGGCCGCTCGGGGATCAGGATCGCGTCGGCGCCGCCGGCGATCCCCGCCTCGACCGCGATCCACCCGGAGCTCCGCCCCATGACCTCCACGAGCATGAGGCGGTCGTGGCTCTCGGCCGTCGTGTGGAGCCGGTCGATCGCGTCGGTCGCGACCTGCACCGCCGTGGCGAACCCGATGCACCGGTCGGTGCCGGCGAGGTCGTTGTCGATGGTCTTCGGGATGCCGAGCACGCGGAAGCCCTCCTCGGCCAGCCGCGCGGCCACCCCGAGCGTGCCGTCGCCGCCGATCGCGACGAGCCCGTCGAGCCGCTCGAGCTCCTCCCGCACCGCCTCGATGCCGCCCTCGAGGTACGGGTTGAAGCCGGAGGACCCCAGGATCGTGCCGCCCCGGAACAGGATCCCCTGCACCGCGTCGCGGTCGAGCTCGCGCGCGGCGCCCTCCGCGACCCCCCGCCACCCGTCCTCGAAGCCGATCACGCGGCAGCCGGAACGGCCGATCGCGCTGCGCACGACGGCGCGGATCGCCGCGTTCAGGCCGGGGCAGTCGCCGCCGCCGGTCAGGATGCCGATGCGCTCCACGCCGGGCCTCCCGTGGCTCAAGGGTCGTGCGGGGAAGGTCGAGTCGATTGTAGGCATGCGCGCTCGCTCGCTCCTCCCCGTCCTCGCCACCTGCCTCGCGCTGCTCGCGCCACTCCCGGCGCGGGCGATGGGCCCGCCCGACCTCGGCCGGCTGCGGGAGCGCGTCGAGACCCTGCTCGCCCGCCACACGGCCCTCGAGCGCCGCGTCGGACGGGCCGCCGTCGCCTACGTCCGCGCGGCGCAGGCGGCCGCGGCCGCGCAGGCCGGGCTCGAGGAGGCCGAGGCGACCCTGGAGGAGCGGATCCGTACCGCGTACCAGCTCGGGCCGGGCGCGGCGCTCGAGGCGTTCCTCGGCGCGCCCACCTTCGCGGACGTGGAGGCGGTCTCGGAGTACGCGGCCCGCACGGTGGCGCTCGACGAGCGGACGCTCGCCGGTGCCGCCCTCGCCCGGGACGCCGCGCTGGCCGCTCAGGGGCGCGCCGAGCGCAGGCTCGAGGCCCTCCGTCCCGAGCTCGAGCGCCTCCGCCGCAGCCTCGCCCGGATCCGCGCCGAGCTCGAGGAGGCCGAGGCCGCCGCCGCACGTGCCGGGGCCCAGGCCGCCTGGCTCGCCGCGCAGCGTCTCGCGCTCGCCGGGGCCGAGGCGAGGGCCGTCGGCTGGGAGGACCTGCGGACGCTCACCTGGGGCGAGGACCAGGCCCCTTACCTCGCGCTCCTCGGGCCGACGGGTGGCCGGACCTGCGAGATCCCGCCGGGCCTCGTCGCGACCGGCGAGACCTTCAGCGGGTACGCCTCCTGGTACGGCTGGGAGTTCGGGGGCCAGCCGACCGCCATGGGGGCGATCTTCGATCCCACGCTGTTCACGGCCGCGAACCGCTGGCTCCCGATGGGCACCTTCCTGCGCGTGCGCGCCGGCGACCGGTGCGCGATCGTGCTCGTGAACGACCGCGGCCCCTACGGGCGCCTGGAGCGGGTCCTCGACCTCTCCAAGGCCGCGGCCGAGTACCTCGGGGTCGGCGTCACGTGGGTGCAGGCCGAGGTGCTCGTCGTCGCTCCGCCCGCCTGAGCGATAGCATGGGTGCGTGATCGCGGCCTGGGGCTTCCTCGAGTGGACGTTCGCGGCGGTGCTCGCCGTCCTGATCGGCGTGGTCGGCGCGTTCACGCTCTACGTCGCGGCGACGCTGTTCATCAACCCGGCCCGCCGAGCCCACCGCTGAGGCGGTGACCCGGCCGGTCCCCGGCGCCGAGCCCTTCCGCGCCGACGGCGGACCCGAGGGCATCCTGCTCCTCCACGGCTTCACCGGCTCGCCGGCGTCCCTGCGCCCGTTCGCCGAGCGCTACGCCGGGCTCGGCCTCTCGGTCCGCCTCCCGCGCCTGCCGGGCCACGGCACGAGCGTGGAGGATCTCGCCCACCGGCGGTGGCCCGAGTGGGTCGAGGAGGTCGAGGCGGCCTTCGACGAGCTGCGCGCGCGATGCGAGCGCGTGGTCGTGCTCGGCCAGTCCTTCGGGGCGGCCCTCGCGGTGCACCTCGCGGCCGAGCGTCCCGCCGAGGTCGACGGGCTCGCGCTGCTCAGCCCGTACCTCTTCGACGCGCGGCTGCGCCTGCTCCCTATCGCGAAGCACCTGCGCCGCAGCGTCCGAGGCGTGGGCGACGACATCGCCCGGCCCGGCGTGCGGGAGCTCGCCTACCCGCGCATCCCCGTCGCGGCCCTCGCGCAGGTGGCGGCCTTCCTGGAGATCGCGCGCCGGGACCTCCCCCGGGTCCGCGCCCCGGCGCTCGTCTTCCGCCCCGGCGCCGACCACGTGGTCCCACGCTCGAACCCCGAGCGGGTCTTCCGAGCCCTCGGCTCACCGCGGAAGGAGCTCGTGGCGTGCCCGCGCTCCTACCACGTGATCAGCCTCGACCACGACGCCGAGATGGTGCGCGATCGGGTGCTCGAGCTCCTCAGCCCTCCTCGGGCCGGCGGGCCGCCAGCTCCCGATCGAGCATGAACAGCCCGGTCGGATCCTCCCCGATCGCCCGGAGGGCCGCGACCATGTCGGCGGCCTGCTTCTCCTCCTCGACCTGCTCGGTCACGAACCACTGCAGGAACGCCTGCGCCGCGTAGTCGCCCCGCTCGGCGGCCATCGCGACGAGCCGGTCGATCGCCCGGCTCACCTGCCGCTCCTGCTCGAGCGCCCGCTCGAACGCGTCGCGCAGCGAGGAGAACGCGGTCGGCGGGGCCGGGACCTCCCCGAGCAGCACGCGGCCGCCGCGGTCCACGATGTGGCCGAAGAAGCGCAGGGCGTGACCCCGCTCCTCCTCGGCCTGCACGCGGAACCAGTGGGCCGCCCCGGGCATCCCGATCGACTCGCAGTACGCCGACATCGACAGGTACAGGTGGCTCGAGTACAGCTCGGCGCCGAGCTGCTCGTTGAAGGCCTTCTCGAGCTCCGCGTCCATCATCGTCGCCTCCCCTCGGCTCGGATGCCCCCAGCCTACCCGGCCCCGGGGAGCGCGAGATCGACGACGAGCGGGAGGTGGTCGCTCGCCCGGCGGGCCTCGGGGAGCACCGCCGGCACCAGGGCCCGCTCGACGCGGAACCCGGCCGAGACGAAGAGGTAGTCGATGCGCGCGGTCGGCCCCGTCGCCGGGAAGGTCTCGCCCCCCTCCCCGCCCACGAGGGCCCAGGCGTCGGTGAGGCGCTCGCGCAGCTCACGCACCGCCCGGCCGTCGGGGAGCTCGTTCAGGTCGCCGCCCACGAGCGCCGGCCCGTCGCGGCACACCCGGAGCAGCTCCCGCACCGCGTGCAGGCGCTCGAGCGGGTGCAGCCCGAGGTGGGTGCAGCAGACCGAGAGCCGCGCGCCATCGGGGCCGTGCACCTCGGCGACGATCGCCCCGCGGGGGTTCAGCGGGCGCCGGACGTCGGCGAACCGGTGGAGCCGGTGCCGGACCACCCGCCACGGCGGGCGCGCGAGCACCGCGTTCGGCACCCGCCGTCGCAGCGGCGACCACGGATCCCGCGCGACCTGCATCCCGAGCGCCCGCCCGAGCCGCGCGAGCCGCCACCTCGGCCCGGTCTCGTTCAGCAGCGCGAGGTCCGGCTCGAACCGCCGGATGACGGCGGCCACCTCCCCCACGCCGGCCCGCAGGCCGTGGACGTTGTAGACGAGGACCCGCAGGGCGGCCCCCTCAGCCGGGGAGGATCGAGGTGCCGGCGCGACCCTCCAGCACCGCGAGCGCGTCCTCGAGATCGCCGATCGCGGCCCGCCGGCCGCCGCCCTCGACGAACCGCGCGGCCGCCTCGACCTTCGGCCCCATCGAGCCGGCCCCGAACTCCCCGGCCGCGAGGAGCTCCCGCGCCTGCGCCGCGGTCATCTCCTCGATCGGCTCGGCCCGGTCGGTCCCGAACCCGCGCATCACGTGCGGCACGTCGGTGAGGATCAGCAGGGTCGGCGCCTCGACGTCGCGCGCGAGGATCGCCGCCGCGAGGTCCTTGTCGATGACGCCCTCCGCCGGTACGAGCCTCGGACCGACGTCGAGCACCGGCACCCCGCCGCCCCCGGCCGCGATCACGATCACGCCGTCGGCCACGAGCTGCCGGATGACCGAGGCCTCGACGATCGAGTACGGGTCGGGCGAGGGCACGACCCGCCGCCACCCGCCGTGGGGGTCGGGCTTCATCACCCACCCCCGCTCGGCCGCGAGGCGCTTGGCCTCCTCCTCCTCGTAGAAGGGGCCGACCGGCTTCGTCGGATCGGCGAAGGCCGGATCGTCGGGCCGGACCCTGGTGAGGGTGAGCACCGTGGCGACCGGCCGCTCCATCTCGCGCTCGAAGAACACATCGCCGATCGTGACCTGCAGGAGGTACCCGATCTGGCCCTGGCTCTCCGCGCCGCACACGTCGAGCGGCATCGGCGTCACCCACCCGCGGGCGGCCTCCTGCTGGAGGGACGGCATGACGTGGGAGTAGGTGTCCATCGTGATGAAGATTTGTCCGTGCCGCA
>ENA-ORXB01003173-ORXB01003173.1-sediment-metagenome-genome-assembly--contig:-NODE-3173-length-12035-cov-3.255143_pt1 | contig 12035 bp, 13 predicted proteins | sample MGYA00237863_ERZ511475 | MGnify/ENA primary metagenome ERZ511475 (study PRJEB26305, sample SAMN06343858) | sediment metagenome | isolation source: hot spring sediment | place: Canada: British Columbia...
ACATTCGCCAATTCGAGCTTCGTCGAAGAGCGTCTTCTGGTATCCTAACAGCCGCACGGGAGCGAAACTGGCACGGTGTTGGGGGCTGGGCCCGTGGCGCCGGAGGGCGGCCAGGTGCTCCGGGGAGCCGTAGCCTTTGTTCCGTGCAAGTCCGTACTCGGGAAACAGCCGGTCCCATTCGAGCATCGCCCGGTCGCGCTCCACCTTGGCCAGGATCGAGGCGGCGGCGATCGAGCGGCAGCGCGCATCGCCGCGGATGAGCCCCTGCTGGGGGACCGACAGCTCCAGCGTGAGCGCATCCACCAGAAGGTAGTCGGCCGGCGGGTCCAGCTTGAGGACAGCCAGCTTCATCGCCAGACGCGAGGCCTCGAGAATATTGATGCGGTCGATCGTCTCGGCCTCTACCCACGCGACGGACCAAGCCTCGGCCTGCGCTTTGATCCGGGCGGCCAGCTCCTGGCGGCGCTCCGGGGAAAGCTGCTTGCTGTCGCGGAGGCCGCGGATCGGCCGCTGGGGGCTCAGCACCACCGCGGCGGCGTAGACCGGGCCGAACAGACACCCGCGCCCGGCCTCGTCCAGGCCGGCAATGCGGCGATAGCCGCGCGCCCGGGCCGCCGCCTCCCAATCGGAGCGGCAGCGTTCGTGCTGCATAGCAAAGGCCGGGGGGTGGAGCTTTCGCGACACCCTTACTGGTTGGATTGGCCTGCGGAGGTCTCGGTGGCGGGCTGCTTGCCGGTCCGCTCCTTCAGCCGCGCCGCCTTGCCCCGCAGACCGCGCAGATAGTAGAGCTTGGCGCGCCTGGCGCGGCCGGTGCGCACGACGTCGATGTGGTCGATCACCGGCGCATGCAGCGGAAAGATGCGCTCCACGCCGTGGCCGAAACTGATCTTGCGCACGGTGACCGTCTCGGAAACGCCGCGATTGTTCCGAGCGATCACGACGCCCTCGAAGGCCTGAAGGCGCTCCTTGTCGCCTTCCTTGATCTTGACGTGGACGCGGATGGTGTCGCCGGGCCGAAAATCCGGCAGATCCTTTTTTAGATACTTTTCGGTCGCTTTATCGATCAACACATTGCTCATGGTCGTAATTCCTCTTTGCTGGATGCGGTCGCGCCGGCGTGAACCGGCGGGCGCGCGAGCAGGTCGGGTCTCAGCCGGGCGGTCTTCTCGAGCGCCGCCCGGCGGCGCCAGCGCCGGATCTCGGCATGATTGCCGCTCAAGAGCACGGCCGGCACGTCCCAGCCGCGAAAGACGGCCGGGCGGGTGTAGTGCGGGCAATCGAGCGGGATGGCGTCGGACTCGCTCGAGCCGGTGAAGGACTCCGTGACGACGGAGCGCTCGTTGCCGACCACGCCGGGCAGCAGGCGCGCCACCGCATCGATGATGACCGCGGCGGCCAGCTCGCCGCCGCTCAGCACATAATCGCCGATCGAGATCTCCTCATCGGCCAGGTGCTGGGCGACCCGCTCGTCGACGCCCTCATAGCGCCCGCAGATGAGCAGGAGTCCTTCCAGCCGGCTGAATTCCCAGGCCTTGGCTTGATCGAAAAGCCGCCCCTGAGCCGACAGCAGCACGATGCGCCGCCCCGCGGAGCGCTCCGGCCAGATCTCGTCGGCGGCCAGGAAGATGGGCTCAGGCTTGAGCACCATGCCTTCGCCGCCTCCGAACGGGCGGTCGTCCACGGTGCGGTGGCGGTCGAAGGCCCATTGCCGCAGATCGTGTACCCGGACCCGAATGCGGCCGCTGGCGACGGCACGTCCGACGACGCCGTGTTCAAACGGTCCGCGAAAGAAGTCCGGAAAGATCGTCAGAACGTGAAACTCCATCACTCGTTCAGCTCTTTCAAGCCGTCCGGAAGCTCGACGGTGATCCGTCCGGCGGCAGGATCCACCTCCCGGCAGATGGAGGCCGCGAAGGGAATCAGGATCTCGCCGCCGGCGCCCGTGTCCACCTCGAGCAGAATCCCGCCGGGCAGCTCGATCCAGGCCTTGACCCGGCCGATGCGGCCGCCGCCGGCCCGCTCCACCACCTCGCAGCCGATCAGGTCCGCCAGATAGACCTCGCCCTCCGGGGGCGGCAACCGCTCGCCGAGCGGAATCTGCACATCGGCCCCGCGCCAGAGCTCGGCCTCAGCTATCGAATCCACACCCTCAAACTTGAAAATCAGCCGCCCGCCCTGCCGGCGGACCCGCTCCACCTTGAACCGGCGCGGGCACCCTGGAGCGCCCTCGGCGGGGCGGAGAACCACCTCCGTCAAGCGCTGGAACCGTTCGGGATGACTGCTCAGCGGAACCGCTGCCAGCTCGCCCCGGTTGCCCCAGGTCCGCGTCAGCCGAGCCACCGTAACCCAGTCCTGGCTCCGGACCGGATCCGAAGACCCGGACCCTCCCGCCCGCACCAGCCGACGTTACTCCAGAATCTCCAGAGTGAACCGGCGGTTCAGTTTCATGCCGGCGGCACCCAGCAACGTGCGGATGGATCGGGCGGTTCTGCCCTGCTTGCCGATCACCTTGCCCAAGTCACTCGGCGCGACGCGCAACTCGAGGACGGTCACCTGCTCCCCTTGCACCTCACGCACGCTGACCTGCTCCGGGATGTCCACGAGAGCCTTCGCGATGTCCTCGACGAGTTCCTTCATCCCTGCCATGACAGCGACTCCTGTCCTGACTCGATGATAGCACCTGGGGCAGAGTTCGAACCCGCCGTTTCGCGAGGGATCGCGCCGGCAGCGTCAGGCCGGTCGGGGTTGGCTCTTCATCAGCCGCAGCACGGTATCCGAGGGTTGTGCCCCCAGCCGGATCCAATGTTCGATGCGGTCATGTTTGAGTTCCACCACCGCCGGATCAGCCACGGGGTTGTAATGACCGACCACCTCGACACAATCGCTGTCGCGGGCTTTTCGCTGGTCAATCACCACCACCCGATAGGTGGGTTTCTTCTTGGCGCCAAAACGGGCCAGCCGAATTCGCAACATAAGAATTTACAGTTCTCTCGACGTTCTCCCTGCCTCTTGTTACCGGAACCCGCCCGGCAGGGCGGGCAGATTCATCTTTCCCATTTTCTTCGCCAGGCGCTTGCCAAGGAAGCCGCCGGTGAAGGTCTTCATCATCTTCTTGGCCTGGACATACTGCTTGAGCAACTGGTTGACCTGCTGCACTGTGGTGCCGCTGCCCCGGGCGATGCGCCGCCGGCGCGAGCCGTTGATGATCATGTGATTACGGCGCTCCTCCGGCGTCATCGAGTCGATGATCGCCACCACGCGCGTAATCTCCTTTTCGTCGACATCGACGTCCTTCATGCCCTTGAGCGGGCCGATCTCCGGCATCATCCGCAGCAGGGATTCCAGCGGGCCGATCTTGCGCAACTGGCGCAACTGGTCGCGGAAATCCTCGAGCGTGAACTCGTTTTCGAGGATTTTCTCCTGCATCTTTTCGGCCTGCTTGCGGTCGATGGCCTCTTCGACCTTCTCGATCAGCGACAGCACGTCGCCCATGCCCAGGATGCGCGAGGCCATGCGGTCGGGGTGGAACGGCTCGAGCGCGTCGAGCTTTTCGCCCACGCCGACGAACTTGAGCGGCTGGCCGGTGATGGTGCGGATCGACAGCGCAGCGCCGCCGCGGGCGTCGCCGTCCAGCTTCGTCAGGATCGCGCCGGTGATGCCCAGTCTCCGGTGAAACTCCTCGGCGCTCTTGACGGCGTCCTGGCCGGTCATGGCGTCGGCGACGAAGAGGATCTCGGTGGGCTGGAGCGCCTCTTTGAGCTCGCCGAGCTCCTGCATCAGGGCGTCATCGATGTGGAGGCGGCCCGCCGTGTCCACCAGGACCACGTCGCGGCCGGTCTGGACCGCCTCGCGTCGCGCGGCCCGCGCCAGCTCGAGCGGGCTTGCCGGGTGGGAGTCGCCCTCCCAGACCGGGAGCTTCAGGTCCCGGGCGAGGATGCTCAACTGCTGGCGAGCGGCCGGCCGGTAGACGTCCACGGAAACCATCAGCGGGCTGTGGCCGTTGCGGGCCAGCCATCGGGCCAGCTTCCCCGTCGTAGTGGTCTTGCCCGAACCCTGCAAGCCGACGATCAAGATCACCGTCGGCGGCTCGTTGGCGAAGCGCAGCCGCGCCTGGTGGCTTCCCAGGACCTTGACCAGTTCGTCGCGGACGATCTTGACCACCTGCTGGGAGGGCGAAAGGGCGGTGAGCACCTCCTCGCCCATCGCCTTCTCCCGCACCGCGGCGATGAACTGCTTGACGACGCGGAAGTGGACGTCGGCCTCCAGGAGCGCGACGCGGATCTCCTTGAGCGCCTCCTCCATGTTGGCGGCGGTCAACTTGCCCTCGCCGCGCAGGTTCTTGAAGACCCTTTGCAGCTTTTCGCTCAGATTCTCGAACATGGCTTGACGGGGGCCGCCTCCGATTCCCTCGGCGCGGTTCGGCCTCGGCGAGACCTTCCGGGGCAACGGCGAGCGTCTCCGGAAGGCAGATCCAAGGTGCTCCAGTCGATTATATCAACTCCGGCCGGTCTCAGGTTCCGGCGGCGGAGCCTCGAGCTCCGGATGCAGCACGCACACGAACTCGCCGATCACCCGGAAACGCTGCTCTTCCGCGGCGAGTTCGAACGGCTCGAATTCGGGGTTGAGCGGCTCCAGCCGGATCCTCTCATGTTCCCAGGTTCCGTCTTCGCGAACGCGCTTGGCCGACCGGTAGATCTTCACCGTGTAGCGCTGGCCGCCCTCCTCGGACTCGGCCAGATCCTCGATGAGGAGCTTGCGGCCCTGGCGCGAGCCGGCGACGTCGGCGCGGAAGATGCACAGGCTGCCGTCGGGAATCTCGGGCTCCATGGAGCGGCCCACCACCCGGGCAACGAACATCTTCTCCTCCAGGCGCAGCCCGGGCGGCGCCTCGAGCCAGCCCTCGGCCTCCACCTCCATGAGGTCGCCGAAGCGCCCGGCGGCCGCCCGGCAGGAATAAAGCGGCAGGTGGGTGCGAAACGGCTGAATGGTGGCCGAAACATGCTTGTTGTAGAGCCACTGGAGCGTCGTCTCGAGCTTGCCCAGCAGGACGCGACGGCGATCGGAGATGCGGAGGGTGTTCGAGAGCGTCTGCTCGAGCCAGCCGAGAAACTCCTCCGGGGCAAACTCGCGGCTCTTGGCGCTCAGGTCCTCCTCGAGCAAGGCCAGGATCTCGGCATCCTCCGGGGCGGCGATGCGGTCCCAGTCCCGGCGGAGTCGCACGCCGATGCGGCGTTCTTCAGGATCGTAGAGGAGCACGCCGGCCGCTTCGGCCGGCCGGCCCGGCAGAGCGATCTCGAGCACCGAGTACTCCCCCAGCCGGGTGGCGACGACTGTCGAGGGATTGCTTCGGGGCACGGTCTCGTTTATGTTATCGGCAAAGCGGGGCGCCCGCTTCAAGGCGCATAGGGATAGTATCCCTTGCGGTGCCGCACGATGACGTTGGGCAGCGCCACCTCGACGCGCAGCTGGCGGAAGATGCGCGGCTCGTCGGTCGAGGTCGGCACGTAGCGCAGGATGTACTGGGTCGTGATCTCGCCCTGGAGCGCAGCGATCGAGTTGAAGATGGCCCGGGCGATCTGGGCGGCATAGCCGCCGGTGCCCACCGTCAGGGCGTAGTTGCCGGCATCGGAGGGCTTCGACAGGTAACCGGAGACGTCCTCGTAAGGGTTATCGAGCGGGTACTCGACCCGGCCGCCCGTCTCCCGCGCCAGCTTCAGCAGGTTGCTCTCCTCCTCGGCGTAGAAGGAGAACGAGACGGTGCTCATGGCATGAATCGTCACCAGGTTCCGCTGCGCCAGCTCGAGCACCTCGTTGAGCGTCTTCGAGGAGGCGTTGTCGTGGCCGTCGCCGATGATAACGATCACGCGGCGCGGCTCGATCGGCTCGCCCTCGACGAGCTGCCGGTTCGTGCAGGCCATGTAGATGGCGTCAAAGAGAGCCGAGCCGCCGCCCGGCTTCATCTTGCGGATCTGCTCGACGATTTCGCTCGGATCGGGCGTCGTATTCACCAGCAGCTCGGGCTGGTTGCTATAAGCGATCAGGTAAGCACTGAAGCGCGGGTCTTCAGGCATCAGCGCCAGCACCAGGTCTTGCGCGGCGCTCTGAAAGGTCTTCCAGTGCAGCCGCTGCGTGTTGCTCTGCTCGATCAAGAAGCCGATCACCACCGGCTGGTTGCGTTCAGCGCTAAAGTAGGCAATCTTCTGCTCGACGCCCTGGTCGAAGATTTTGAAATCGTTCGCCGTGAGGTTGGAGACGAAGCGCCCCTGCTGGTCGGTCACCGTGACCGGGACGACGACTTCATTGACCTGGACGCGTATGGGGCCGGGCGCCTGCTGTGAGCCCTGTCCGGCGATGCCGCCCGCGAAGACCGCCAGCACCGCCAGCCCGGACGCCGTAAGCAATCGCCCCCGCATCGAGTTCCAGTTTTCCTTGCTCCCAATTATAGCGCGGGCCCCCGATGCGGCGTTGCGGGCGACACGGCGCCCGGGCCCCACTTGTGCCCGGGTGCGCGGCGAAATTATAATTGGGCGCAAGAGGGGATTGAGAATCCTGGCTCTCGGTTGAGATCCCAATGTCCATCATCGAAGTAAGTCCTCGTGCTGAGACGCGCGGTGCGGAGCGCCGCGAAGTCGTCAACGATTTTTCCATTCAGATCGCCACCGTGAACGGCTCCGGCAGCCAGACGGCCAACCTGGTGCTGATGCGGTCGATCTTTCAGATGGGCGTGCCGGTATCGGGCAAGAATCTGTTTCCGTCCAACATCCAGGGCCTGCCCACCTGGTTCACCATCCGCGCCAACAAGCTCGGCTATATCGGGCGCAAGAAGGAGGTCGATTTCCTGGTGGCGATGAACCCGGAGACGGCCCGTGAGGACGTGGAAAGCCTCGAATCCGGCGCCGCCGTGCTCTATGATGAGCCGCTCGCCGTGGAGGGCCTCCGCTCGGACCTCTGCTATTACCCGCTGCCCTGCGACAAGCTGGTGGCGCCGGTCTGCCCCCAGCCCAAGCTGCGCAAGCTGGTGCGCAACATGATCTATGACGGCGCGCTGGCGCATCTGTTGGGGATCGATCTGGAAGAGATTCGTAAGGCGCTGTTCAAGCAGTTCGGCCCGCGCAAGGCGAAGGCGGCCGAGCTCAACTGGGGTGCGGTTTTGGCCGGGGCCGACTACGCCGAGAAGAACTTCACCAAGACGGACCCCTACCGGATCGAGCGGATGGAACGCACGCAGGGCAAGATTATCATCGACGGCAACACGGCGACGGCGCTGGGGGCGATCTTTGCCGGGGTTACGGTGGTGACCTGGTATCCGATCACGCCGAGCTCGTCGCTGGTGGAGTCGATGATGGGCTATCTGAAGCGCTACCGGACGGACCCGGAGACCGGCAAGGCGACCTATGCGGTCTTGCAGGCCGAGGACGAGCTGTCGGCCATCGGCATGGTGATCGGCGCGGGCTGGGCGGGCGCGCGGGCGATGACGGCCACGGCCGGCCCGGGCATTTCCCTGATGAGCGAGTTCGTCGGGCTGGGTTACTACGCCGAGATTCCGGCGGTGATCGTCGACGTGCAGCGCGTGGGGCCTTCGACGGGGCTGCCCACGCGCACCCAGCAGGCCGACATGCTCTCCTCGGCTGTGCTCTCGCACGGCGACACCCGGCACCCTATGCTCATTCCGGGCTCGCCCGAGGAGTGCTTCACCATGATGGAGGACGCCTTCAACCTCGCCGAGGAGTTTCAGACGCCCGTCTTCGTCATGACGGATCTGGACCTAGGCATGAATAGCTGGATGGCGGATCCGTTCCCCTACTCGGAACGCCCGCTCAGGCGCGGCAAGGTGCTTACGGCGGAGGATCTGGAGCGGCTAGGAAGCTTCGCCCGCTACCGCGACGCCGACGGCACCGGCGTCGGCTATCGCACGCTGCCCGGCACGCCGCACCCGGCGGCGGCCTACTTCACGCGCGGCAGCGGGCATAACGAGCTGGCGCAATACAGTGAGCGGCCGGCCGACTACATTCGCAACATGGACCGCCTGGCGCGGAAGTTCGAGTCGATCCGCCGCGTCGTGCCCCGCCCCGAGGTCGTGATCGATCCGGCCGCTTCGGTCGCCCTCGTCTGCTACGGGACCTCCAAGTACGCCGCCGAAGAGAGCCGCCATCAGCTCGCCGGCGGGTACGGGCTGCGCTCGAGCTATTTGCGCCTGCGCGCCTATCCGTTCACCGAGGAGCTGACCGACTTGCTGGAGCGGCATGCGCGCGTCTACGTCATCGAGCAGAACCGCGACGCGCAGATGCTCGCTCTGATGCGGATGGAGCTGGCGCCGGAGCTGGCCGCCAAGCTGCGCAGCGTCCGATACTACGGGGGCCTGCCGATCGACGCCCGCAGCATCACCGACGAGATCGTTCTCCAGGAGGGATTATGAGCACCACCGCTGCGCCGCCACCCAAGGCGCCGAATCTGAACCGCATCGGGCTTGAGCTCTCGAGCTACAAGGGAGGGAAGTCGACGCTGTGCGCCGGCTGCGGCCACAACGCCATCTCGCAACGCATCATCGAATGCTTCTTCGAAATGGGCATTCCGCCCTGGCGGGTGGCCAAGCTGAGCGGAATCGGCTGCTCGTCGAAGTCGCCGGCCTATTTCCTGAGCCAGTCGCACGGCTTCAACGGCGTGCACGGTCGCGCCTCGACGACGGCGACCGGAACCGTGCTGGCCAACCGGAACCTGATCGCCATGGTGGTCACCGGCGACGGAGATACGGCTTCGATCGGGCTGGGCAACTTCATGCACATGCTGCGCCGGAACGTCCCGTGTATTTACGTGATCGAAAACAACGGCGTCTACGGGTTGACCAAGGGGCAGTTCTCGGCCACGGCTGACATCGGCTCGACGCTCAAGACGGGCGAGGCCAACGAGCTGCCGCCGATCGATTGCTGCCTGCTCGGCATCGAGATGGGCGCCTCGCTGGTGGCGCGGTCCTTCTCCGGAGACAAGAACCAGGTCGGCGCCGTGCTCAAGGCGGCGATCGCCCATCGCGGCATGTCGGTCATCGACGTCATTTCCCCCTGCACCACCTTCAACGACCACGATGGCTCGACGAAGAGCTATTCCTATATGAAGGACCACGATGCGCCGCTGCATGCGGTCGATTTCGTGCCGTATTTTGAGGACATCGAGATCGAGATGGAGGAGGGTGAGGTGCGCGAGGTGGTGCTCCACGACGGCAGCCGGCTGCGCCTGCGGAAGCTCGACCGGGACTACGACCCGACCGACAAGCTCGAGGCGGTCCGCGCCATCCACGCCTCCTACGCGCGCGGCGAGGTCCTCACCGGAATTCTTTACATCGAGAGCGGAAAGAAGACGCTGATCGATCATCTGAACCTTGTCGACGAGCCGCTGGCTACGCTGCCGGAATCGAAGACGCGTCCGGGGCGGGCGGCGCTCGAGGAGATCATGGAAGAGCTGCGCTGAGCCGGCACGATTCCGACAACCGCGGGCCGGTGGCCCCGGTGGAAGCCGATCTGTTTCCGTGGGCGGAGCTACGCGTCGTGCTGGTGGCGCCGCGCAACCCGCTCAACATCGGGGCTGCGGCGCGCGCCATGAGCAACTTCGGCTTCCTTCGCCTGCGCCTGGTCAACCCCTACGAGGTGGCCTTCGACGAGGCTCGTTCGGCGGTGGGCGCCTCGGCCATACTCCAATCCGCTCAAACTTACGCTAGTCTCGGCGAGGCGGTGGCCGACTGCTCGCTGGTCGTGGGCACCACGGCTGCCGAGGGCCGCAAGCTCGAGCACCCTCTGCGGCGCCTGGAATACGGCGCGCGGCTGATCCGGCGCCATCTGGCGGGGGCGCCGGCGGCGCTGGTGTTCGGCTCGGAAAAGTACGGCTTGGGCACCGAAGACCTGGCGCACTGCCACTGGTTGATGCGCATCCCGGCGCGGCGGGCGCACGGCTCGATGAATCTCGGCCAGGCGGTGGCGGTCTGCCTGTACGAGCTGGTGCGAAATCCCCGCGCGGCCCTGACTGCGCCCAAGCAACCGCAGCGGGCGACGGCGGGCGCGCTCGAGCGGCTGGACGGGCTGCTGCTCGAGGTGCTCACGCGGGCCGGCTACCTCAATCCGCCCACAGCCGGCTCGACCCGGTTGAAGCTGAAGCGCCTGGTGCGGCGCATGAACCTGAGCGCGCGCGACGCCGAAACTTGGTCCGGAATCCTCCGCCAGATTCTCTGGAAGCTCGGCGAATCGGGGGAGGGTTACGGGTGCTAGACTGACTCCCAGATGACGAAGGTCGCCTTGCGCTACCGGCTGCTCAAGCCGCTCGATGCGCCCCTTTCCGAGCGGATCGCCCGCGCCCACGCCATCTACGGGATGCTCGCAGTCCGACCGGCGCCGTCGCTTGATGAGATCACGGTGGAATACGACGCCTCCCGGCTGACTCCGGAGCAGGTCGAGGCCGCGCTGCACCGCGCCGGCATTCCCGTGGTGCGCGCCGCGTGAGCCGGCCGCAGGCGTGCGGGTTCAGGCTTCGACGATTCCCACCGGCGGCCGCTCCTTCCACTTGCCGCGCGTGAAGTCGGGGAAGTCCACGGTCTTTCCCCGGCCGGCGATCGAACGCTCGCTCAACTCGATGACCGCGCTCAGCGCGGCGGCGTCGTAGACGTCCATCTCCATCGGCGCGCCGCCGAGCAGGGACTCGACGATCCGGTAGTTCATGATGAAATCCATGCCGCCGTGGCCGGCGCCGCGCGCTCGCTCGGCGAGCGCCTTCCAGAGCGGATGCTCCCAGGCGGGGGCGTAGCGAGCCAGCAGGTCCTCCCATTCGTGATGGGGGCTGCGGCCGTCCAGGTAGACGAGCGGCGTCGGGTACTTCTGGAGGATGCCGCGGGAGCCCTGGATGAGATACCGCCGGCTGTAGGGGCGGGGCGTGGTGATGTCGTGCGTCACCAGGATCGTCTCGCCGGCGCGCGTGCGGATGAGCGTGCTGACCACGTCGCCCAAGGCGAACTTCCACTCCGCCTGCGGACTCGCGGGGCCGTAACGCTCGAGGGCGAACTGATGGAGGCTCGCGCTTTTCGAGGCGAGCGAGACCATATGGTCGAACAGGTTGCCGCGATTGATGTTCATCGTCTGCGCCACCGGGCCGAGCCCGTGCGTCGGGTACAGGTCGGCATTGCGCCGGATGGCATGCTCCAGCCGCCAGCTCCGCTTGCCGTCCCGCAGCCTGAGCAGCGAGTCGCGCAGGTCGTGCAGATAACCGCACTCGGCGTGAACGAGCTCGCCGAGCAGGCCCCGGCGGACCATCGCATGGGCCATGAGCTCGACGCGGTCGTAGTTGCAGTTCTCCATCTGGATGCACTGCCGGCCGGTCTTTTCGGCGGTTTCCACAAGCTGCCAGCACTCTTCGAGGTTGACTGCGGCGGGGACCTCGACGGCGGCGTGCTTGCCGCTTCTCATGGCGTCGACGCACATCTTCGCATGCCATTCCCAAGGCGTGGAGATGACGACGAGGTCGAGATCCTCGCGAGCGCACAGCCGCCGGTAGTCGTATTCGCCGCGCGAGTAGCCCTCCGGGGCCGGCCGGCCCGCCTTGACGATGGCCGCCTGGGCCCGCTCGACCCGTTCGGGCACAATGTCGCAGACGGCCTTTAGCGTTGCCCGGTCCAGCTTCAGAAATTCGCGGACATGGGCCATGCCGCGGCTGCCGACGCCGAGGAAGCCGATGCGGACCTCACCGGGCGGCCGCGCCCCGGCGGCGGAGGAGAGGGCTACGCCTGCGGCCGCTCCTTGTCGGAGGAACCGCCTTCGCGTGATGGACTCTGTCATGCCCGATATCCTATCGCCCATAGGGGCGGAGGCGCCCGGTTCGCTATACTTGCTCGCGTGCCGATGCGAGCGCTTCTTCTCAAAAACTACATGGAGCTCGAGATCACCGAGATGCCGGTGCCCGAGCCCGCCCCTGACGAGGTTCTGGTGCGCGTGGCCGCCTGCGGCATTTGCGGCAGCGACGTCCATGGCTTGGATGGCAGTTCAGGCCGGCGCATTCCACCG
>ENA-ORXB01003177-ORXB01003177.1-sediment-metagenome-genome-assembly--contig:-NODE-3177-length-12021-cov-3.321082_pt1 | contig 12021 bp, 9 predicted proteins | sample MGYA00237863_ERZ511475 | MGnify/ENA primary metagenome ERZ511475 (study PRJEB26305, sample SAMN06343858) | sediment metagenome | isolation source: hot spring sediment | place: Canada: British Columbia...
TTGAGAGAAATCTCATACCTATCGACGTTGATATTTATATCTATTTATCTGTTTATCTGGTATTTCTCAACGTTGAGAGAAATCTCATATCTCTTGACGTCGATATTTATCTGTTTATCTGGTATTTCTCAACGTTGAGAGAAATCTCATACCTATCGACGTTGATATTTATATCTATTTATCTGGTATATCTCAATGTTGAGAGAAATCTCATATCTATTGACGTTGATATTTATATCTATTTATCTGTTTATCTGGTATATCTTAACGTCGATATTTATCTGGTATATCGCAATGTTGAGAGAAATCTCATATCTATTGATGTTGATATTTATATCTATTTATCTGTTTATCTGGTATATCTCAATGTTAAGAGAAATCTCATATCCTTTGACGTTGATATTTATCTGTTTATCTGGTATATCTCAATGTTGAGAGAAATCTCATATCTATCGACGTTGATATTTATATCTATTTATCTGGTATATCTCAATGTTAAGAGAAATCTCAAATCTCTTAACGTCGATATTTATCTGTTTATCTGGTATATCTCAATGTTGAGAGAAATCTCATATCTATTGATGTTGATATTTATATCTATTTATCTGGTATTTCTTAACGTCGATATTTATCTGTTTATCTGGTATATCTCAATGTTGAGAGAAATCTCAAATCTCTTAACGTCGATATTTAGCAGTTTATCTGGTATATCTCAATGTTGAGAGAAATCTCAAATCTCTTAACGTCGATATTTAGCAGTTTATCTGATATCTTTCGACGTTGATATTTATCTGTTTATTTGTTATTTCTCGATGTTGATATATACCTGTTTATCAGGTATATCGACGTCAATATTTAGATGCTTATCTGGTATTTCTCAACATTGAGAAAAATCTCATATCTCTTAACGTCGATATTTATCTGACAATTCTCAATGTTAATGGAAATCAATATTCATTGACATCGATTGATATGTATCTGTTTATCTGATAATTCTCAACGTTGATGGAAATAGAATATCTCTCGATATTGATATGTATTTGTTAATCTGTTTATTTGTTATTTCTCAACGTTGAGATATACCTGTTTTATCAGGTATATCGACATCGATATTTATATCTATTTATCTGGTATTTCTCGATGTTAATAGAGATCCAATATCCATTAATGTCGATATGTGTATCTGTTTATATGTTATTTCTCGACGTTAATGGAAATCCAATATCTCTCGACATCGATATTCATCTATTTATCTGATAATTCTCGATGTCAATAGAAATTCAATATCCATTAACGTTGATATTTATCTGTTTATCTGATATTTCTCGACGTTGATGGAAATCTCATATCCATTAACGTTGATATTCATCTGTTTATCTGATATTCGTCTGTTTATCTGGTATTCCTCGACGTTGTTGAAATTCCAATATTCATCGACGTTGTTGAAATTCCAATATTCATCGACGTTGTTGAAATTCCAATATTCATCGACGTTGATATGTATCTGTTTATCTGGTATTCCTCGACGTTGTTGAAAATCCAATATCCATTAACGTTGATATGTATCTGTTTATCTGGTATTTCTCGACGTTGTTGAAAATCCAATATCCATTAACGTTGATATGTATCTGTTTATCTGGTATTTCTCGACATGAAGAGAAATACAATATTTATTGAAATAGATATTCGTCTGTGTATCTGGTATTCCTTGACATTGATATTTATCTATTAATCTGGTATTTCTCGATGTTGAGATATACCTGTTTTATCAGGTATATCGACGTCGATATTTATCTATTTATTTGATATTTCTCAACGTCGATATTTATCTGTTAATCTGGTATTTCTTGACGTTGATATTTATCTATTTATCTGGTATTTCTCAACGTTGATATTTATCTATTCATCTGTTAATCTGGTATTTCTCGATGTTGATATTACTCTGTGTATCTGGTATATCTCAACGTTGATATTTATCTATTCATCTGTTAATCTGGTATTTCTCGATGTTGATATTTATCTATTCATCTGTTAATCTGGTATTTTTCGACGTCGAGAGAAATCTCATATCTCTCGACGTTGATATTTATCTGTTAATCTGGTATTTTTCGACGTCGAGAGAAATCTCATATCTATCGACGTTGATATTTATCTGTTAATCTGGTATTTCTCAACGTTGAGAGAAATCGAATATCTATCGACATAGATATTCATCGATTTATCTGGTATTTCTCAACGTTGAGAGAAATCGAATATCTATCGACGTTGATATTTATCTGGTATTTTCGATGTTAATGGAAATCCAATATCTCTCGACATCGATATTTATTGTTTATCTGTTTATTTGTTATATCTCAACGTCGATGTTTATCTGGTAATTCTTAACGTTGAAGGGAACCCAATATCCTTTGACGTTGATATTTAGCAGTTTATCTGGTATTTCTCGATGTTAATATTTATCTGTTTATCTGGTATTTCTTGACGTTGATATTTATCTGGTATATCTCGATGTTGCTGGAAATTTCATATTTCTCGACATCTATATTTATCTGTTTAGCTGGTATTTCTCAATATTGAGAGAAATCTCATATCCTTTGACGTTGATATTTATCTGTTTAGCTGGTATTTCTCGATATTGATATTTATACGTTTATCTGGTATATCTCGACGTTGCTGGAAATCTATATACCTGTTTTATCAGGTATATCGATGTCGATATTTATCTACTTATCTGTTATTTCTCAACGTTGAGATATACCTGTTTTATCAGGTATATCGACGTTGATATTTATCTATTTATTTGTTATTTCTCGATGTTGAGAGAAATCTCATATTCTTTGATGTTGATATTTATCTGGTATTTCTCTACGTTGATGTTTATCTATTCATCTGTTTATCTGGTATATCTTGACGTTGATATTTATCCGTTTATCTGGTATTTCTTGCCGTTGATGTTTATTTATTTATCTGGTATTTCTTGCCGTTGATGTTTATCTATTTATCTGGTATTTCTTGATGTCGATGTTTATCTATTCATCTTTTTATCTGGTATTTCTCGACGTTGAGAGAAATCTCATATCTCTTGACGTTGATATTTATCCGTTTATCTGGTATTTCTTGCCGTTGATGTTTATCTATTTATCTGTTTATCTGGTATTTCTCGACGTTGATGTTTATATATTTATCTGGTATTTCTTGATGTTGATGTTTATCTATTTATCTGTTTATCTGGTATTTCTCGACGTTGAGAGAAATCTCATATCCTTTGACGTTGATATTTATCTGTTTATCTGGTATTTCTTGATGTTGATGTTTATCTATTTATCTGGTATTTCTTGATGTTGATGTTTATCTATTTATCTGGTATTTCTTGATGTTGATGTTTATCTGGTGTTTCTAGGCGTTGAGATGAATCTCGTATCCTTTGGCGTTGATATTTATCTGTTAATCTGGTATTTCTTGACGTTGATATTTATCTATTTATCTGTTAATCTGGTATTTCTTGACGTTGATATTACTCTGTTAATCTGGTATTTCTCGACGTTGATATTTATCTATTTATCTGTTAATCTGGTATTTCTCGACGTTGATGTTTATCTATTTATCTGTTTATCTGGTATATCTCAACGTTGAGAGAAATCTCATATCCTTTGACGTTGATATTTATCTGTTAATCTGGTATTTCTCGACGTTGATATTTATCTGTTTATCTAGTATTTCTCAACGTTGATATTTATCTGTTTATCTGGTATATCTCAACGTTGAGAGAAATCTCATATCTATCGACGTTGATATTTATCTGTTTATCTAGTATTTCTCAACGTTGATATTCATCTTTTTATCTGGTATATCTCGACGTTGATATTTATCTATTTATCTTTTATCTGATATATTTCGACATTGATATATACCTGTTTATCAGGTATATCGACATCGATTTATCTGATATTTTTCGATGTTAGTGAAATGTCATATCTCTCAACGTCGATATTTATCTGTTAATCTCATATTTCTCGACGTTGAGATATACCTGTTTTATCAGGTATATCGATATTTATCTACTTATCTGTTTATTTGTTATTTCTCAACGTCGAGAGATATGAGATTTCGCTCATATTTCTTGACGTCTATATTTATATGTTTATCTGATATTTCTCAACGTTGAGAGAAATCTCATATCCTTTGACGTTGATATTTATCTGTTAATCTGGTATTTCTCGATGTTGAGAGAAATCCATATCTATCGATGTTGATATGTATCTATTCATCTGTTTGTCTGGTATTTCTCGATGTTGATATGTATCTATTCGTCTGTTTGTCTGGTATTTCTCGATGTTGATATTTATCTATTTCTCTGTTACTCCGGTATTTTTCGATGTTGAGAGAAATCTCATATCTATCAACGTTGATATTTAGCAGTTTATCTGGTATATCTTGACGTTGATATTTATATTTTTATATATTCATCTGTTAATCTGGTATTTCTCGACGTTGATAGAAATCTCATATCTATCGACGTTGATATTTATCTGTTAATCTGGTATGTCTCGATGTTGATATTTATCTGTTAATCTGGTGTATCTCGACGTTGATATTTATCTGTTAATCTGGTATTTCTCGACGGAAATATACCTCTGTGTATCTGGTGTATCTCGATGTTGATATTTATCTGTTTATCTGGTGTATCTCGACGTTGATATTACTCTGTGTATCTGGTATATTTCGACGTTGATATTACTCTGTGTATCTGGTGTATCTGGTGTATCTCGATGTTGATATTTATATTTATCTGTTAATCTGGTGTATCTCGACGTTGATATTTATATTTATCTGTTAATCTGGTGTATCTCGACGGAAATATACCTCTGTGTATCTGGTATGTCTCGATGTTGATATTACTCTGTGTATCTGGTGTATCTCGACGTGAATATTACTCTGTGTATCTGGTATATTTCGACGTTGATATTACTCTGTGTATCTGGTGTATCTCGACGTTGATATTACTCTGTGTATCTGGTGTATCTCGACGTTGATATTTATCTGTTTATCTGGCATAATATATCTTGAGTTTGATGGAAAAAACCATATCTCTCGACATTGATATTTAGATGTTAATCTGGTATTTTTCGGTGTCAAGAAATAGTAAGGAGTCTTTTCGAAGAGATTTCAGTGTTGATAGAGTTTGACTTCAATATCAGTACTGGAAAGGTTTGGATTTTCATTCGTGTTGAGAAAACGTGATTTGATATCAAGATCGATGCATCTTCGTTTGGTTCTATAAATCAAGTGAGAATCGCTACAGAGAACTCAAAACAAGGTAAATATTAAGCGATTTTACTTTGGGTTGATATGCAATCCAAGTGAGATTTGGAATGTTAAGATTGAAGAAGATGGTTATTAAAGTTGTTACATTGAAAGAAAACTGGAAATGGAAGGAAATTGAGTTTTATCAGTGTTGATGAAGAGGGAGACTTCCTCAACACTGACTTTGATATATGTCAAAACGTCTTCTTTTCTGTTTTCTTTTGAGAGTTGAAAAAGAGAATTGTATTTCTCAGAGGGACTGTGAGTTAATGTTCTGCTAATGATAATTCAACGGAAGAAGGAGTTTTCATGAGGAGGTTAAAGATCAGAAGTCAGAGATTCTTAAGGTGAGAAATGGTTTGACGAGGTCGTATTGTCGACAAAGGTCGATGAGATATTGACAGGTTTTATGTTTAACGGAATTGCTTTCTTGATGAAGGATCTGAGAAGAGAAGGAACAGAGGAGGTTTTGTTTGTGTCCTGTACATTCACGTTCGAGAGAGACAGAGATGGAATGAAGTGTAAGGGCGAGATCGAAACACAGTTTATCGTTGACGGAATCTTTACAATACTTTTTCAATGTTGGAACATTGAGAATAAGGAGAATAAGATTTGAGAATTGGGTTTTCTTCATGTTGGAGGGCATTTTTAGGTTTATTCTGTTAACGAATGAAAGAGGATTTGGATATCACTTTATCGATTGTTAGGTTCTTTGTGTGATTTAAGGGAGCATATGATACTGTTACGGAGACTAGAGAGGGGAATCTTTTGTTTCCGTGAATTTGGAGACAAAAGAGGGGAAGGTTAATTGGATAACGTGAGGTGTTCAAACTTTGGAATAACGATATTTTCTGTTGGTTCAAGGTTGAGAGTGGTTTGGGAGAGACGGAGAGAGAGATTATCGTAACGATGAGGGGAGGGACGGGTTACACCTTTTGTCAAGGCGTCAATATCTCCGACGATCCAGAGAGCTCTTTTTGCCCGGGTGATGGAGGTGTAGATGAGGTTTTGAGAGAGGAAGTGGTTATTGGCAGGAGATGATGGAATGTAGAGAATGACATAGTCCCATTCACTGCCTTGACACTTGTGACAGGTGACGGCGAAGGAGTGTTTTAACTTCATGACGGTGAGTTCATCGTCGTAGTCCTCATCGTCGTCGAGGGGGTCGAAGTTTTTCTTCTTTTTCTTTTTTGTTGGTTCGAGGAGGAAGTTATGTTGGGCTCCATCTCCAAAGACGACATCAATGGAGTCGTCTTTAATGTCGGTGACAATGCCTTCTTCCCCGTTGTAGATGTTGATGGCATAATTATTTTCGATGAGCATGACGCGGTCTTTGATCATCCAGAGGGTGCCACGACTGTCAACGATACTTCGGTATCCTTCATTGAAGATTTCTTGATAGGTCTTGTTAAGTTCATCCAGGTTCGAATTGTAAGGGCAGATAACAGTGAGTTTCTCACTGGGAATATTATTCTGATAGAGAAGTCGAATGATGTCATAGACATATTCGACGGAGCCCTCGAGAAGACGAAAGTTGTCTGTCTCGACGAATTGGAAGGGGGAGTTAGGATCGGCTTCAATAATACGAAGTGCATTAATCAGAATACCATTTTGAGTGCGAGTGTCCATATCACCGAGATAGAGGCGGTGGTTATGACGAAGGAAATAAATGGGGATGCGGCCACACGAGATCAACTGAGAAAAGAGAGAGCCCCATCCGATGGGTGGGAGCTGGTTAACATCACCGATGAGAGTGATCTTATAGTTGTAGGGAAAGGTCTTTAAGAACTGGTAAAAGAGTTCTGACGTTACCATGGATGCTTCATCAATGATGAGGTGTCGGAACTTGGGAGTTTGACTGGATCTTGCAATAAGACGGTGAAGTGTGGAGGGACACCGTTTTCGGATGACCTGACGTATTCGGGAGACGGCCTTGCCAGTGAAACTGGCGATACAGTATGGAATTTCTCGGAGTTCGAGGTTATGAATGATTTCACTGATGATTGTGGTTTTACCAGAGCCGGGGGGTCCGGTGATGATACAGATGTTACAGTTGAGGGCGCCTTGGATGGCGTCTTTTTGTTCCTGAGTGAGTGTTTTGGAGACAAAGTGAGCATCTTCGGAGAAGGACTTAATTCCTTCAATCGAATCAGAGCGAAGGAGATTATTAACACGTTCGGCGACGTGAGTTTCAACATTCCAGGTATAGTTAAGATAGAGACTCTCAAAGTCTTCAAGAACGGAAAACTCTTTCTGAAGTCGGTCAAGATGTTGAGGAAGATCCGAAAAGAGTTGACGAAGGAGCGAAATTGGGGTTGAGGTCCAGCCTCGCTCCTCCTGGAACTCATAAATTTTTCGAACGATTTGTCCACAGCGGCGGTTTTCTTGGGATCCAATCTTATTTTGACGCCAGAGGATTTCATCGCATTTTTCAAGAGGAATTGGAGGAAGTGTGTAGGGGTTGGTGAGACACTTTTCATAGATTGTGTCATGGGAGAGGTGACAGGCCTTGACTTCGGCCTTGGTTAAACCGAAGAGAAGGAGACGTCGGATACTTCTCTTATGGTACCACCAGTTAAGGAGTCGTCTCATTTGATCAATTGTTACAATAGAGGTGTAGGGTGCGAGAAGATTTTCATCGGGGGTATTGTTCCAAAGATAGGCGAGTTCGGATAAATAGCTCACGACCGGATTTGAGGAGTGTTCCGTTGAGGACTCTTCTGCGCGTTTTAAGAGTTCTTGATAGAGCTGATTGGCCTTTTTATTACCGAAACCGGTTCCCCGAAGGGCACGAATAAAGAATCGGATGATGGAGTCTTGGTCCATGGCAATTTGGATAAAGGGAGGCTTAATCACACGTAATTGTTGGCCAACTTGGGGGTCCATTTCGAATTGACAGACGGCGTAGATAGTGTCACCTTCTTCGAGAAGGGCGTAGAAAGGACAGACACAGCGGAAGTCTTTATTTAAGGAGATAGTGTGAACGATAAAAATGGAGTTCTTACCCTTGTCGGAGAAGATAACCTTCTTAATCTGACCAAAAAGTTCGGCAATGTTTTCAGATGAATCGATGTCAGAATCAGGATCCATGTTTACGAAAAACTTAAATCCAAATCATAAAATCATTTTCCAGATCGATTATAAAACAATTCATGGCGGCAGCTGTATTAGGTTCACTGGCGGCTTCACAACCTGAAGTAACTGGAGCTCTTGTTAAGACAGCCGGTAAGACAAGTATGACTCTTTTTATTGTTATTGGAGCCATTTTGGCCCTGATCGTTATCGTTATCTTTGTTCTTATCTTAACAAAGAAGAAAAAGAAAGCCAATAAGAAAGGAACTTCTCCCAATGGAGGAAAGTCGTCGAAAGGAAAGTCATCAAAAGGAACGAAGTGAACATAAATATTATTGAATCGGTAAAAGTATGTCACGATCTTTACTCTTTGCTGTTTTAATTGGAGGCATTTTAGCTGTGGTTATTCTTGTTATCTTTGTTCTTCTCTTAACAAATACGAAATCAAAGAGAGGAAGAGAAAAAGGTTTGAAGAGTTTAAAGGGCAAGGGAAAGAGTGCCAAAGGAAAGGATTCAAAAGGAAAGGGAAAGGATTCAAAGGGAAAGGGAAAGGATTCAAAGGGAAAGGATTCAAAGGGAGGAAAATAAAATTTGTATATTAAAAGATGTCGAGATCACTCTGCCAGTGTTTTTTGGTTTCCCTTGCTTCTTTTATTCTTGTTATTCTGATTGTTGTTCTGTTTGTTTGGTTCCGACTTTCGGAGCCTTTGGATATTCCTCCGTCTCGTATTGGATTTCTTCAAGTATCGCCTCAGTTGAAGACGGGGGATCTTCTGGCGATTTCTTATTCGTCGATTCGAGGGAAACTGGTTAAAGTGTTTACGGGATCGATGTGGACACATTTGGGCCTTGTCTATCGGAATCGTCAGGGGGAGATTTATGTGGTTGAGGCGGCACTCTATCCGGATAAGGAGGGGGTGATTCGGACACCTCTTTCCGAATGGAAGAACTGGAATATGGGTCGTATTGTGGCGTATGCATCTTTAATCGGACCTCCGATTTCCGACGAGGCCATGGAAGATGCGCTGTCGAAAGTGTCAGGATGTTCCGTTGATATGTGTGTCTTAAACTGGTTTCTGACGACCTTTCGATTGGAATATCGGGAAGGACATCGGGGGAAGTTTTTCTGTTCGGAGCTTGTGGCCTATCTTCTACAACAGTTGGGTGTCATTGAGAAGCAGTATCGTCCGACGAGCTACTCCCCAAAGGACTTCATCTTTTCACGAATTAAGATGAGTCCTTCCTATTCATATCAGGAGCCCTATCACATTCTCTTATAGTTAAGAGGAAATTCGAACGGAGAGGAAGCATTCTTCCAGCATTAAGGGCATTCGTTCTCCGGATAGATGATAAAGAAGGTGTCCGTCTTGAAGATAGCCGATCCACTTTTTTGTTCGAAGGAATTCAAAGATAAAGTTGTATTCAGCTTTGGTCAGGACCCCGAGTTTATCTTGAGTGTCTTCAACGATTGTTATTTTTTTGGGATAAAGTTTCGACTTCTTATGGACCGACAAGTGGAATTTTCGTTGGTGAAGTGAAGTTAGAGCGTCCAGATGGTCTTTTGTCAAGAGTTTTCTTGGAATGAGATATTGTTCTACCCACGAGAATTTCTTGGTAAAGAGACGAAAGGTAACGAGGACGGTATTGGAATAGGAACCCATCTTATCATTCGAGGATTTAACTAATGATAAGATTGAGTTTAAAATAAATTCAGTTCCTGTGTGTATGTGTATGTTAAGAAGTTGAGTTGATTTTACTCGGAGGAGGTTTCAGAATCGGAGGAAGACTTTATCGGACAGCAGTTGGATGGGGGAACGGCAAACTGTTGAGGATACAATGGGGCGGAGAGACCCTCAGAGGCGGGAGGAGCCGGATTGATATAGATGTTATATACATTCCAAGTGATAAATCTCCAAACGCCATCGGATTCATAGGCGAAAGTGGCGTCGTATTGTCCCCATACATTTAACCATGCCGTAACATCAGGATTTTCTGGGACTTTAAAGGCAGCAATTTCGATAAGACCGGAGGTTAGAGAGGCTTGGATAACGTCAGAGTTACATACTGGACGGATGCGGACGTTGGGGGCTGTGTGAAGAGTCACGCCTTGATTAAGAATGGGATGGTAGAAGTTACGGAAAAGTTCTCGAAGTTCCTCCCAGGAGTTGGCTTGAGCCGAGATATCACCATTTGGAAGAATTGCGGTGAAACGTTGAAGATTTCGAGAGAAGACCCCCATTAAACGATCGAGAATCGTTTCAAAGTCTTCCGACGTCGAAGGAGTCTGAATAAATGCCTGATAGAGATAGTGATAGTCGTACATGCGTTGAGTGATGGCGGTGACAAGATCCGAGTATTTAAATTTGGCAAGAAGAGTGATACGATGACATCCGGATTGATATTGTTTCTTGAGAGTTTTCTTTTTTCCGTTACAGGTCAATTGGACCAATATGGTTTTTCCATCTTTCGTGGAAAGAAGGGCATAGCGGTCGTTGAGTTTGGGTGGGTTATTGACGTCGGAAGTTGCTATCAGGTTGGAACGAATAACGGGAATTGACATTTTAGAAGGGGACGATTTTCTTTGGAGAAATCTTTTCGAATCGATGCAAATTGAAAAGATTTTGGTGTCGAGTTGGTTTTTCGACAAAATTAAAGTTAAATCTGGGAAATGGAGACTGTTGTAAAGATTTACAAAGAGAGAGGTCAGACAGATTATATTGGAGAGTCGATTTCACAGCTCGAACATGCTCTTCAAGCTGGATGTTTGGCTTGGAGATATGTGTCGACGTGTCCGGAAGTTCCGTTTCAAAGAGAGGCACTTGTGGTTGCGGCACTTTTACACGATATTGGTCATCTTCTGACGGTAGAGGACTTCTCCGAAGATCCGAGTATTGTCTTTTTCCGGGGGGATCTGTTGGATGATAATGAGAGATCTTTGGGGCGCCAAGGACATGAACATCTTGGGTTCCAGTTTTTAAAGCAACTTTCCTTTATGTTTCCGATACCTGAGTTGGTGAGGAGTCATGTGGATGCGAAGAGATATCGAGTTTCGGTCTTGCCGTCCTATTTCGATCTTCTGTCCGAGGCGTCAAAGAAGACGCTGGAACTGCAAGGAGGACGGATGTCTTTGGAAGAGATTGAGAGGTTTGAACGGGATCCCTTGTATTTGTGGAAGCTTCGGATTCGAGAGTGGGACGATCAGGCTAAAATTCCGGGTCTTTCCTATAAGAAAGGGAGGGATATTCGAGAGGAACGTGGAGGGGAGGAATATTATGATCTTGAGGCGTTTATTCCATTAATAGAGGAGTGTATAAGAAAAGTATAAGAAAAGTATAAGAAAAGACTGATTTAAGAGGGCGCGGAAGGTGAAAATAACGAGGGTCCTCTTAAATGAGGGTAAGTTAAAACGGTCTTAAATTCAGACTGGAAATAGTAAAAGCGAACGGATAAATATGAGTGTCGATGTATCTGACGATACGATTGTCATTGACAATTCGACCTTGGTTGTTGTGTTTGGAAGTGCATTGGTTGGAAGTTTATTAGGTCCTTTTGTTGTTCTCTTGATAATCGTTGGGCTTATCTTTTATAAGAATCGGGAATTAATTCTACAACAGACTCCGCGTACGGAGGAGTTTTTGCGCCGGA
>ENA-ORXB01003178-ORXB01003178.1-sediment-metagenome-genome-assembly--contig:-NODE-3178-length-12020-cov-3.394959_pt1 | contig 12020 bp, 8 predicted proteins | sample MGYA00237863_ERZ511475 | MGnify/ENA primary metagenome ERZ511475 (study PRJEB26305, sample SAMN06343858) | sediment metagenome | isolation source: hot spring sediment | place: Canada: British Columbia...
CTGGGCGCCGCGGGGGCCGTCGAGGGCGCCGCGTGCGTCCTCGCGATCGCCCGCGGCGTCGTCCCGTCCACGATCCACTACGAGACCCCCGACCCCGAGTGCGACCTGGACTACGTCCCGAACGAGGCGCGGCGGATGGAGGTCCGGCTCGCGCTCAACAACTCCTTCGGCTTCGGCGGCCACAACGCGGTGATCGCCTTCCGCCGCCTCGACGGCGCGCGGTGACCGCCCGGCGCGGCCTCCACCGGGCGCGGTGACCGCCCGCCGCCGGCTGGCCGGCGCCCGGCATCAGCCGGCACGGAACCACGGAGCTCCGTCGAACACGGCCCGCCGCGCCTCCCCACCCACCACATCCTCGAACCGGAGACGGTCCGGCGACCAGGACGCGCCCACCCGGAACCTCCCGTCGGGGAGCGGCACGACTTCCTCGTCCCGCTCCAGCCAAGGCGCGATCATCGCGAGCCGGCCCTTCCGGAGCACCACCGAGAAGGCGGGAGCCCAGGGGTTCGGGCTGCGGTAGTCGCCGACGAAGGCCCCCCAGGAGGGGTCCGGCCCGGGCGGGGGCGACCCCCGGTGGTCGGACCGCCGGAACCACCCGGGACCGTGGAAGACCTCGACGACCCGACCCGCGGCGTCCCGGCCGAAGCGGAACGCGAAGCGGTCGAGGCCCGCGAGCGGCGCCAGGAGGGCCTCTGGGGCCCGGTGGCCGGGGAGGAGGCGGCTCGGGGCGAGCGGTTCGAGGGGGACCTCGGAGCCCTCCCACCGGAGCACCAGGCGCTCGCCGCGGGCCACGAGCTCGAGCTCGCCGCCTCCCCCCTCGGCCCGGTAGCGGCCGGCGAAGGCCTCGGCGCCGGGGACCAGGTCGGCCGGGGGCGGGGGCGGCGGCGGGGGCGGCTCCGCCCCCTCCGCCAGGGCCGCGGCCGCCCGGAGCGCGAAGCGGCACAGCTCGTCCCTGGCCAGCCGGTCCCGATCCGAGCCCCCGTTCAGGAGGACCGCGACGCCCACCCCGGCCTCGAGGTCCACCGCCAGGCGGCCCACGTGGCCCAGCATGCTCCCGGTGTGGCCGGCGTGGCGTCGGCCTTCCTCGCGCCAGGTCCGGATCCCGAACCCGTAGGGCGCCTCCGGTTCCTCGGGGTCGACGGCCCGGGGCTCGAGCATCCGGGTCAGGGCCGCCTCGGACACGAGGGGTCGGCTCCCGGGAGCCCGGCCACCGGACAGGAGCGCCCGGGCGAACGCGCACAGGTCCTCCCCGGTCGAGAGGGCGCTCCCGTCGGCGGTGCTCGAGGGGACCCACGGGGCCTCGACCAGCGGCTGGGAGGGGTGGACAGGGCGGTCGTCGAAGAGCTGCCGGTGCCCCGGCGCCGAGCCGGCCCGGCCCTCGAGCGTGATCGCGGGCTCCGACCGCACCATCCCGAGGGGCTCGAGGACCCGTCCCCGGAGCAGCTCCGGGTAGGGCCGGCCAGCCACCTCCTCCAGCACGAGGCCCACCGCCTTGTACCCGTCGTTCGAGTACAGGAACCGCTCCCCCGGCGCGAACCCGGCGTCGGTCTCCCGCAGCAGCAGGAGGGCGGCGCGGGCGTCGCCCGCGAACTCGGTCCCCTGGGCCAGCCCCGAGGTGTGCGAGAGGAGGTGGTGGACCTGGATCGGCGCGAACCGCGAGGGGACCTCGAACCAGGGCAGGTACCGGCGGACCGGCGCGCCGAGGTCCAGGCGGCCGGCCTCCGCCTCCTGGAGCGCGAGGAGGGCGGCGAACGACTTGGAGATCGAGCCGATCTGGAAACGGGTCTCGGGCGAGAGCGGCGCCCCGCACCGGTCGGCCGCCCCGAGGACGACCGACGCGAGGAGCCCCGACCGGTCGGTGATCGCCACCTGCGCCCCGGTGGCGTCGAGCCGCGGGAGCCGCTCCTCCCACATCCGACCGAGGGCCGCGGCCACGGGCGCGGCACCCGCCATCGTCAGTCGAAGAACAGCTTCAGCTCGCGCTCGGCCGACCCCGGGGAGTCGCTGCCGTGCACGAGGTTCTCGGTGATCAGGAGGCCCAGGTCCCCGCGGATGGTCCCGGGGGGCGCCTGCGCGGGGTCGGTGGGGCCCATGAGCGTCCGCAGGACCGAGATCGCCTGCTCCCCCTCTACCCGGGCCACGACGACGTCGCCCGAGGTGATGAAGTCCACCAGCTCCTCGAAGAAGGGCTTCCCGCGGTGCTCCCCGTAGTGCTCCTCGGCGAGCTCCCGGTCGATCCGCATCATCCGCATCTCGCGGATCCTGAGGCCCTTCCGCTCGATCCGCGCGAGCACCTCCCCGATCAGCCCCCGGCGGACGGCGTCGGGCTTGACGATGAGCAGCGTCGATTCGACGGCCACGGTTTCAGCGGGTCCTTCCGAGCGCCCGGCGGGCGTCCGCGACAGTATAGAGGGAGCCGGTCACGAGGATGAGGTCGCCCTCCCCCGCGGAGTCCCGGGCCGCGGCGAGGGCCGAGGGCACGTCGTCGAAGACCTCGGTCGGGACCTCCAGCTCCTGGAGGACGCCGCCCACCGCGCGGGCCGGTACGGTGCGCGGGGTCGAGTGGGCCGCCGCGTAGGCCCGGTCGGCGAGGGGCGCGAGGGCCTCGAGCACCCCGCGGACGTCCTTGTTCGCCGAGACGCCCACCACGAGGTGGAGCCGTTCCCAGGCGAAGGACTCCCGGAGGGTCGCCGCCAGGGCCCGGGCGCCGTCGGGGTTGTGGGCGCCGTCCAGGACGACCAGCGGATGGCGGTCGGCCACCTCCACCCGCCCCGGCGAGGTCGCCCTGGCCAGGCCCTCCCGGACCGGTTCCTCGCCGAGCCCCCGGTCGAGGAGGGCCTCGAGCGCCACGATCGCGGCGGTCGCGTTCCGGGCCTGGTGCTCGCCGAACAGCGGGAGCAGGAGGTCCTCGTACCTCCCGTGCAGGCCCCGCACCGAGATGGCCTGCCCACCGACGGCCACCCTCCGGTCGGCCAGGGCGAAGTCCCGGTCCTCGAGGAGGAGCCGGGCCCCCACCTCCCGGCAGCGGGCCTCCACCACGGCCAGGGCCTCGGGCCGCTGGCGGCGGCAGACCACGGCCGAGCCCTCCTTCACCACCCCGGCCTTCTCCCCCGCCACCTCCGCCACCGTCGAGCCGAGCTCGGGGTGGTCCAGGCCGATCTCGCAGATCACGGCCACGTCGCCGCGGACGACGTTCGTCGCGTCCCACCGGCCGCCCATCCCGACCTCGATCACGGCGAGGGAGACGGGACGGTCCGCGAACCACAGGAACGCCAGGGCCGTGAGGACCTCGAAGTACGTGACCCGCTCGCCCTTCCCATCGACCAGCTCGAGGTAGGGCAGGAGCCGCTCGTACTGCTCCGCGAACTCCTCCTCGGGGATCGGCTCGTCGCAGACCGCGATCCGCTCGGTCACCGACAGGAGGTGGGGCGAGGTGTACAGGCCGGTGGGGAGCCCGTGGGCGCACCCCAGCGACGCCGCGATCCGCGCGGTCGTGGTCTTCCCGTTGGTCCCCGCGACGTGGATCGTGGGGTAGGCGAGCTGCGGGTCGTCGAGCAGCTCGACCAGGGCGCGGATCCGGGACAGGTCCGGGACGATCCGCTCCGGCTGCCGTCCCTCCAGCTCGGCCAGGGCCTCCTCGAACCGCACCCCTCACCCCAGCTGCGCGAGCTCGGCCTCGAGCCGGGCGGCCTCGGCCTCCAACTCGGCCACCTCCCGCCGCTCCTTCTCCACGACGGCCGGCGGGGCCTTCGCGAGGAACGCCTCGTTCGCGAGCTTCCTCCGCTTCCGCTCGAGCTTGGCCCGCACCTCCTCGAGGCGCTTGCGCCGGGAGGCCGCGACCGCCGAGAGGTCCACGCCCTCGGCCCGGGTCGGTCGGACCCGGGCCCCGCCGAGCTCGGCGAAACGGACCCGGGCTCCGCCGAGGCGCTCCAGGTCCCCGAGCAGGGGCTCGAGCCGGCCCCGGAGCCCGGCCTCCACCTCCACCGCGCCCCGCAGCTCGGGGGGGAGCCCGGCCTGGATCGCGCGGATGTCCGTGACCACCTCCCGCAGCTCCTCGAAGACCTCCTCGGCCTCGGGATCGAGGTCCCCCGGTCGCTGCTCGGGCCACGGAGCGATCACGATCGACTCGCCCGCGCCGAGGCGCTGCCAGATCTCCTCGGTCACGAACGGCATCACGGGGTGGAGCAGGCGGAGGGTCCGCTCCAGGACCCAGGCCAGGAGGTTCGCGGCGTCGGCCCTGGCCAGGGGGTCCTCCCCGTAGAGGCGGCCCTTCGCGACCTCCAGGCCCCAGTCGCAGTACTCGGCCCAGAGGAACCGGTGGATGGCCTGGGCCGCCGCGTCGAACCGGTACGCGTCGAGGGCCGCGTCCACCTCGGCCACGCAGGCCTGGTGGCGCGAGAGCAGCCACCGGTCGGCGACGGTCCGCCGCTCGGGGGGCGGGAGCTGGGGCGGCCCGTCCTCGAACGCCCGGAGCACCAGCCGCGCCGCGTTCCAGATCTTGTTCGCGAAGTTCCGCCCGGCCTCGATCGACTCCTCCTTGAGCGGGAGGTTCTGCTGGTCGGGCGAGGCCATCCAGGCCAGGGCGAACCGGAGCGCGTCGGCCCCGTACCGCTCGATCATGTCGAGGGGGTCGATCACGTTCCCCAGCGACTTGCTCATCTTCCGGCCCTGGGCGTCCCGCACCAGCCCGTGGATCACGACGGTGCGGAACGGGACGTCCCCCACGAGGTAGAGACCCGACATGATCATCCGGGCCACCCAGAGGTAGAGGATCTCGTAGCCCGTGACCAGCACCGTCGTGGGGTAGAAGGTCCGGAGGTCCTCGGTGTCGTCGGGCCAGCCGAGCGTCGAGAACGGCCACAGCTGCGAGGAGAACCAGGTGTCGAGCACGTCGGGGTCCTGCTCGATCTCGGCGCTGCCGCAGACCGCGCAGGCGCTCGGATCCTCGGTCGCCGCGAACTCGTGCCCCTCGGCGCAGTACCACACGGGGATGCGGTGGCCCCACCAGAGCTGCCGCGAGATGTTCCAGTCGCGCAGGCCGGCGAGCCACTCGTCGTAGTTGCGGGCCCACCGCTCGGGGACGAACCGCACCCGCCCCTCGCGCGCGGCCTGCCGGGCCGGCTCCTTCAGGCGCTCCACCGCGACGAACCACTGCTTGCCCGAGAGCCACGGCTCGATCTCGCTGTGGCAGCGGTAGCAGTGGCCGACCGCGTGCGGGTACGGCCGCTCCTCCTTCACGAGCAGGCCGAGCTCGCGCAGGCGCTCGCGCACGCGCGTCCGGGCCGAGTAGCGGTCGAGGCCGCGGAACTCCTCGGGCACGACGTCGGCCATCGTCGCGTCGGCGTTCAGGATGTTCCGCAGCGGCAGGCCGGTGCGCTGCGCGATCTCGGAGTCGGTCGGGTCGTGGGCGGGCGTCACCTTCACCGCGCCGGTGCCGAAGGCGGGGTCCACCGCGGGGTCGGCCACGACCGGGATCTCGCGCCCGTCGAAGGGGTGGCGCACCGTCCTGCCGACGAGCCCGCGGTAGCGCTCGTCGTCGGGGTGGACCGCGATCCCGGTGTCCCCGAGCATCGTCTCCAGGCGGGTGGTGGCGACCTCGATGTGCCCGGAGCCGTCGGCGAGCGGGTAGCGGAACGTGACGAGCTCGCCCTCGACCTCGATGTGCTCGACCTCCGAGTCCGAGAGCGCGGTCTGGTCGGTCGGGCACCAGTTGACCAGGCGCTCGCCCCGGTAGATCAGCCCGTCCTCGTACATCCGCACGAACGCGACCCGGACGGCGCGCGAGAGCCCCTCGTCCATCGTGAAGCGCAGACGGTCCCAGTCGCAGGAGTTGCCGAGGGCCTTCATCTGCTCGACGATCTCGCCCCCGTACTTCTCCTTCCAGGCCCACACCCGCTCGACGAAGGCCTCCCGGCCGAGCTCGCGCCGCTCGATCCCCTCCTTGCGGAGCTCGCGCTCGACGACGACCTGGGTCGCGATGCCCGCGTGATCGGTCCCCGGCAGCCACAGCGTCTCGTAGCCGAGCATCCGGGCCCGACGGATCAGGACGTCCTGGATCGTGTGGTCGAGGGCGTGGCCGATGTGGAGCCGCCCCGTGACGTTCGGGGGCGGCAGCACGATGCAGTAGGGCCTCCGGTCGGTCGGCGCCTGTGCGTGGAAGTACCCGCGCTCGACCCACCAGGGGTACCAGCGGCGCTCGGCGGCCGCCGGATCGTACTGGGCGGGCATCTCGCCCGAGACGTGCTCCACCATGCGCGCGAGTCTACGAGATGGCCGCCGGGGCGAGAGCGTAGACTTGCCGCAGGTGGGGGCCTGTCCGAGCTGCGGAAGCGCGATCGCCGAGGAGGCGCGTTTCTGCGCGTCGTGCGGGGCTTCGCTCGTCCGCTCGTGCGCGACCTGCGGGGCCGTCACGCCCGAAGGAGCGCGCTTCTGCCCCTCGTGCGGAGCGCGGATCGCCGACCCCGAACCCATGCCCGCCGGAGTGGAGCGCCGGGTCGTCACCGTGCTCTTCGCAGACGTCTCCGGTTCGACGGATCTCGGTGAGCGCCTAGACCCCGAGCGCCTCCAGGACGTCCTCGGCACGTACTTCGCGGCGATGCGCGAGGAGATCGAGGCCGAGGGCGGCACGGTGGAGAAGTTCATCGGCGACGCGATCATGGCGGTGTTCGGATCTCCTCTCGTCCACGAGGACGACCCCGCGCGGGCGCTCCGGGCGGCCCTGCGCATGCGCCGTCGGCTGGAGGAGGTCAACGCCGGCCTGCGCTCGCGCCACGGCGTCGAGCTGCGGATACGCACGGGCGTCAACACCGGCGAGGTGCTCGCCGCGACGGACCCGCGGGCCGGCGAGCCGATGGTGACCGGCGACGCCGTGAACACCGCCGCGAGGCTCGAGCAGTCGGCGCAGCCGAGCGAGATCGTGGTGGCCGAACGGACGGCGCGCGCGGCCCGGGGCTTCCGCTACCTGGAGGTCGAAGGCCGCGAGCTGCGCGGCAAGGGCGCGCCGGTCGCCGCCGTCCTGCTCCTCGGTGAGGCGCCCGAGCGCACCGAGCGCGGCGTTCCGGGCCTTCACGCCCCGATGGTCGGGCGCGACCAGGAGCTCACGCTGCTCCGGACGATCTACGAGCGCACGGTGGCGGAGGGACGGCCGAACCTCGTCACGATCTACGGCGACCCCGGCGTCGGCAAGAGCCGGCTCACGAGCGAGTTCGTGGCCTGGGCCGAGGGCCGGAACCCGCGCCCGAGACCGGTGCGCGGACGCTGCCTGCCATACGGGGACGGGATCACGTACTGGCCGCTCGCCGAGATCCTGAAGTCGCTCGCACACGTGCTCGACACCGACACCTCCGAGGAGGTCCTCGGCAAGATCGAGGTCGCCTGCGACGCGGTCCTCGAGTCCGACCCGTCGATCGACGCGGCGCGGACCTGCCGGGCGATCGCGTACACGGTGGGGCTCGAGTTCCCGCAGGCGCCGCTGCGCGACCTCGAGCCCCGGCAGGTCCGCGCCGAGATGCACCTCGCGTGGCGCTCGCTGTTCTCGGCGCTCGCGGTCGAAGGACCCGTCGTCGCGGTGATGGAGGACATCCACTGGGCCGACCCGGCCCTGCTCGACCTGCTCGAGGAGCTCGCAGAGCGGGTCATCGGCCCCGTGCTCTTCGTCTGTCCGGCCCGCCCCGCGCTCACCGACCGCCGGCCCGGCTGGGGCGGCGGTCGGCGGAACCACTCCGCGATCTCCCTCGAGCCGCTCTCGCCCCGGCAGTCCCACCGGCTCATCGCCGAGCTCCTCGCGGTCGCCGATCTGCCGGCCCGGGTCCACGACCGGATCCTCGAGCGCGCCGAGGGCAACCCGTTCTTCCTCGAGGAGATCGTCCGTCACCTCATCGACCGAGGGCAGCTCGAGCGCGTCGGCGACCGGTGGCGGGCGGCGGCGACGATCGGCGAGGTCGAGATCCCCGACACCGTCCAGGCCGTGCTCGCGGCGCGCATCGACCTGCTCCATCCCGACGAGAAGCGCGCGCTCCAGCGCGCGGCGGTCGTGGGGCGCGTGTTCTGGCCGGGCCCCGTCCGCCGACTGCTGAACGGCGACGGCGAGCGGATCCGAGACACGCTCGAACGCCTCGAGGCCCGCGAGCTCGTCCGGTCGCGCCTCGGCTCGTCGGTCGCCGGCGAGCCAGAGTTCATCTTCAAGCACGTGCTCACCCGCGACGTCGCCTACGAGAGCCTTCCCCGGCGCGAGCGGGGGCCGGCCCACGCCTCGGTCGCGCGATGGATCGAGGACACCGCCGGAGCCCGCAGCCGCGAGTTCGGCGAGCTGCTCGCCTACCACTACCTCGAGGCTTACCGGGCGGCGCGCGAGGTCGACGAGCCGTCCGCGCCCGAGCTCCGCATCCGCGCGTTCGCCGCCCTCATGGACGTCGCGCGCGAGGCGCGTAGCCGCTTCGCGGTCGCGAAGGCGACCTCGAGCGCCGAGCGCGCGCTCGAGCTCGCCGACGGCCCGGCCGAGCGGGTCGAGGCGCTCGAGGAGCTGGGTCGATCTCGCTCTTGGACTACCAGGGGGAGCGAGCGTGGCAGACGTTCCGCGAGGCCGTGGACCTGCGCCTGGCTCACCTCCCGGAGGATCGACTCGGGATCGTCGCAGCCTGCGCCCGGGCGCTCGAGAGCCCGCTGCGGTGGCCGGGCTCGATGAAGCGGTTCCCCGAGCCGGAGGTCGTCCGGCACTACCTCCAGGTCGGCGCGGACCATCTCGACGACGAGGAGACCATCGAGGGCGTCCGGCTGCTCACCGCGCGGGCATTCGAGCCGTTCGGGTTCGGCCTGACCCACGAGCCGACCCTCGGCGCCGTCGAGGTCGCGAGCGCCGCCGGCGAGCGCGCCGCGGAGATCGCCCTGCGCCTTGGCCGTGCCGACCTGGCCTCGGCGGCGCTCGACGGGGCGAGCTCGTCGCTCGTCGCGATGGGCCTGTACGGGCCGGCGCAGCCGGTCGTCGAGCGGCGTCTCTCGCTCGCCGACCGGATCGACGACCCGTGGGAGCTCGCGGACATCTACGGGATGGCCGCGTGGGAGAGCTGCATGCTCGGGCGGTACCCAAGGTCCGAGGGCTACGGGATGCAGGGTTGGGCGCGGGCCGGAGACTCCGCCGAGGGCGTCCGGGCCCACATCCTGAACTGGGCGGCGTTCAGCCGCTTCCAGATGGGGAACTGGGACGGCGTGCTCGAGCTGTTCGACGAGGCGGCCGAGCTGCTCCGCGAGCGCCTCGACGACCCGCCGTACTTCATGGCGGGGATCGTCGGCGCGGCGGCCTTCGTGCGGGCCGCGCGCGAGGAGCCGGACGCCGCCCTGATGCGCTCGCTCGAGCGGATCCGCGGCACCGTCCACAGCGGCTCGGTGATCGCGTCGTACTGGCTGGCGTGGCTGCGTGCGCGCGGGGGCGACCTCGCCGGAGCGCTCGACGCTCTCGCTGACGGCGAGCTCGTCCGCCATCGGGTCGTTCAGCCGTTCCAGGAGCAGGTCGCGGCGGAGATCCTCGCCCTTGCCGAGCGGTGGGACGATGTGCCGGCGCTCCTCGCGCGGGCGCGGACGTACGCGTCGGAGGCCGGGCTCCTCGCCCTCCCGGTCCACCTCGACCGGCTCGAGGGCCGGGCGGCACTCGCCGCCGGCGACCGCGAGCGTGCGCTGGATCTGCTCCGTGGCGCCCGCGACGGGTTCGACGGGCTCGAAGCGCGGTGGGAGCGGGCCCGGACCGAGCTCGACCTCGCCGAGGCCCTGCTGGGGCTCGGCCGGATCGGCGAGGCCCTCGCGAGGCTCGAGGCAGCCGCGCCGGATCTGGAGGCGGCGGGGGCACGGATCGAGCTCCGTCGCCTGGCACAGCTGCGAGGCCGAGCGAGCGCCGGCTAGGCGGTGCGCTCCTGCCGCTCGGCGCGCTTGCGGGGCTCCTTCACCGGGACGAGCGTGGGGTTCACGCCCGTGAGCACGACGTCCCGGTCGATGAGGCACTTCGTGACGTCCCGGCGCGAGGGCAGCTCGTACATCACGTTCAGGAGGACCTCCTCCATGATCGCCCGCAGGCCCCGCGCGCCGGTGCCGCGCAGGATCGCCTGGTCGGCGATGGAGGACAGGGCGTCCTCGGTGAACTCGAGCTCGACCCCGTCGAACTCGAAGAAGCGCTTGTACTGCTTCACGAGCGCGTTCTTCGGCTTGGTCAGGATGTCGACGAGCGCCTGCTTGTCCAGGTTGTGGACGTGGGTGATGACCGGCAGCCGCCCGACGAACTCGGGGATGAGCCCGTACTTCAGCAGGTCCTCGGGGAGCACCTGGCTGAGGATCGCCCCGAGGTCCTTCTCCTCGACCTTGCGGACGTCCGCGCCGAACCCGACGCCGCGGCTGCCGATCCGGGACTCGACGATCTTCTCCAGGCCGGCGAAGGCGCCGCCGCAGATGAACAGGATGTTCGTGGTGTCGATCTGGATGAACTCCTGGTGCGGGTGCTTGCGGCCGCCCTGCGGCGGGACCGAGGCGGTCGTGCCCTCGAGGATCTTCAGCAGCGCCTGCTGGACCCCCTCGCCGGAGACGTCCCGCGTGATCGACGGGTTCTCGCTCTTGCGCGCGATCTTGTCGACCTCGTCGATGTAGATGATCCCGGTCTCGGCCTTCTTCACGTCGTAGTCGGCCGCCTGGATGAGCTTGAGGAGGATGTTCTCGACGTCCTCCCCCACGTACCCGGCCTCGGTGAGGGCGGTGGCGTCGGCGATCGCGAACGGCACGTTCAGCAGCCGCGCGAGGGTCTGCGCGAGCAGCGTCTTCCCGCACCCCGTCGGACCGAGGATCAGGATGTTGGACTTCTGGAGCTCGACGTCGTCGTCCTTCGCCCCGACCTGGATCCGCTTGTAGTGGTTGTAGACGGCGACCGACAGGACCTTCTTGGCCTGCTCCTGGCCGATGACGTACTCGTCGAGGAAGGCGTAGATCTCCGCGGGCTTCGGCAGATCATCGAGCCGCAGCTCCGAGGTCTCGGCGAGCTCCTCCTCGATGATCTCGTTGCAGAGATCGATGCACTCGTCGCAGATGTACACGCCGGGGCCCGCGATGAGCTTCTTCACCTGCTTCTGGCTCTTCCCGCAGAACGAGCACTTCAGCAGGTCCGACTCGCCGATCCTCGCCATCTGCCGCGCCTGCCCCCTTCCGCTCGGGCGGCCGGGCCGATCCCGGCCGCCCGGTCTCGGATACTACGACGAGCCGGCGGCCGCCGCTGCGAGCTCGCGGTTGACCTTGCGGGAGGTGATGACCTCGTCCACGATCCCGTACTCGACGGCCTCCTCGGCCGTGAGGATGAAGTCGCGGTCGGTGTCCTTGCTCACCCGCTCGAGCGGCTGGCCGGTGTGGAACGCGATGATCTCGTCGAGCAGCTTCCGGTAGCGGATGATCTCGCGCGCCTGGATCTCGATGTCCACGGCCTGCCCCTGCGCGCCGCCGTGCGGCTGGTGCAGCAGCACCCGCGAGTGCGGGAGCGCGTACCGCTTGCCCTTCGTGCCGGCGAGCAGCAGCACCGCCGCGGCCGAGGCCGCCTGACCCATCACGATCGTCGACACGTCGGGCTTGATGTACTGCATCGTATCATAGATGGCCAGCCCCGACGAGACGAATCCGCCTGGAGAATTGATATACAACGTGATGTCTTTTTCAGCATCCTCGTATTCAAGGAAAATCATCTGCGACATGACCAGATCGGCGGTGGTGTCATCGATATCGGATCCCAGGAAAATGATGCGCTCCCGCAGCAGGCGGGAGTAGATATCATACGAGCGTTCGCCGCGTCCGGTCTGTTCGACGACGATGGGTACCAGTGACATGACTATGGTCCTTTCGGTTCAATCCTGCGTTGGTTCGGCGCTCCCCGAGTCCGCGGGGTTGTATTCCCCGATCAGAAAATCAAGCGTCTTACGTTCCCTGATATCGGCCCGGATGCGCTGTGTAGTTCCGTTCTTTCTGAGCATTTGCTTGAGTTCGTCAAAAGGCCTTCCGTACCG
>ENA-ORXB01003180-ORXB01003180.1-sediment-metagenome-genome-assembly--contig:-NODE-3180-length-12015-cov-3.555118_pt1 | contig 12015 bp, 10 predicted proteins | sample MGYA00237863_ERZ511475 | MGnify/ENA primary metagenome ERZ511475 (study PRJEB26305, sample SAMN06343858) | sediment metagenome | isolation source: hot spring sediment | place: Canada: British Columbia...
CGAGGCCGGGACCCGCCCCGCCGACGTGATCGAGACGGTCGCCGAGGCCGCGCTCGGGGTGCCGGCGATCCTGATGACGTACTACAACCCCGTGCTCCGGCGGGGCGAGGAGGCCTTCCTGGACGAGGCCGCCGCGGCGGGCGTCCGCGGCGTCATCGTGCCCGATCTCCCGGTCGACGAGGCCGACGGCTGGCGCGAGCGGTGCCTCGCTCACGGCATCGCGCCGGTGTTCCTCGCCGCGCCGGGCTCGAGCCCGGATCGATTGCGGCGCATCGCGTCCGCGGCGCGCGGGTTCGTCTACTGCGTGAGCACCTACGGGGTCACGGGCGAGCGCGAGACCCTGGCCGGCACGGCCGAGGAGGTCGTGCGCGCGCTGCGCCCGCTCACGGACGTCCCGCTCCTCGTCGGGGTGGGGATCGGCACGCCGGAGCAGGCCGCGCTCGCCTGCGGGTTCGCCGACGGCGCGATCGTCGGCAGCGCGCTCGTGCGCCGGCTCCTCGAGGGGGACCGAGAGGGGGCGCTCGGGCTCGCCCGGGCGTTCCGGGCCGCCGTCCCGCTCGGCGCCGCGCGCCCCGCCACCGGCGCCATTGGGTAGCCGGGCGGGCCGGGATGTGTTATCAAAGCGCGCTATACGGACCCGAGCGGCGGCGGTCGCGGTCCGGGTCCGGACGACCGGGTAGGGGACCACGGTCCACCGGAAGGGGGGGTACATGAGGAAGCGCACGTGGTTCGCGCTCGTCGCGCTCGTGGGGGCGCTCGCCCTCATCACGGCGGCGTGCGCGCAGGAGGAGGGCGGCGGCACGACCGGCCCGACGGGCGGGACGGCGACCGGGCCGGCGGCCGACTGCGAGTCCGACCCGTTCGGGTGCGTGAACGTCGGCGCCGGGGAGCCCATCACGGTCGGCACGCTGCTCGCGATCTCGGGCGATGTGGCGTTCCTCGGCCTCGACAGCCAGCACGGGGTCGAGCTCGCCGTCGACTACCTCGACGGCGCCTTCGACGGCAAGGGCGGTCAGATCGCCGGGCACGACGTGAACCTCGTGAACGAGGACGACGGGTGCTCGGCCGAGGGCGGCCAGGCCGGCGCGACGAAGCTCGCCGCCGACCCGCAGATGGTCGCGGTCATCGGCACGAGCTGCTCGAGCGCGGCCCTCGGCGTGGCCGACCAGATCCTCGCCGACAAGGGGATCATGCTGATCTCGCCCTCGAACACGAACCCGAACCTCACGGCCGAGGGCGTCTGGACCGGCTGGTACGCGCGGACCGCCCACAACGACAAGATCCAGGGCGCGATCGTGGCCGACTTCGCCTACGACGAGCTCGGCGCCCGCACGGCGGCGACGATCAACGACGAGAGCCCGTACGCGGACGCGCTGGCGGCGGTCTTCCGTCAGGTGTTCGAGTCCAAGGGCGGCACGATCACCGCGGCCGAGGCGATCCAGAGCACGGACACGGACTTCAAGCCGTTGCTCACCTCGATCGGGCAGCAGTCGCCGGACGTCCTGTACTTCCCGGACTTCAACCCGGCCTGCGCGCTCATCACGAAGCAGGCGGCGGACGTGCCGGGGCTGAAGGACACCGCGCTCATCGGCTCGGACGGCTGCGCCGACCCGTCGTACACGGAGACGGCCGGCGCCGCGGCGGACGGCGCCTACCTCTCGCAGCCGGACACCTCGGCGTTCCAGCAGGGCGACTTCTACCAGAACGAGTTCCTGCCGGCGTACCGCGAGCTCGTGGGCGACGACCCGACGGCCGCGTTCCACGCGCACGCCTTCGACGCGTTCATGATCCTGGCCCAGGCGATCGAGCAGGTCGCGATCGAGGGCGGCGACGGCTCGATCTCGATCCCCAGGACGGCGCTGAAGGACGCGGTGCTCGCGACGAGCGGGCACCAGGGCATCACCGGCACGATCACCTGCAACGCGACCGGTGACTGCGCGACGGAGGTGACGATCGGCATCTACCAGGTGCCGGCGGTGCCGTTCGACGACCCGAAGGCGAAGCCGGTCTTCAGCGAGACCAAGAGCCTCGAGGACGTGGCGTAGCCCGGATGCGGACCACACGGTGCGGGGTCGGCGTGCGCGCCGACCCCGCACCCTTCCTCGGGAAGGGCTAGGCTCCGCGAGATGTCGCAGGAAGCGCGGACGACCCGGACGCTGGGGCGGTTCGAGCGGCTGCCGACCCGCCGGATCGTGCTCGTCGCGCTCTCGATCGGCATCGCGACGGCGGTCGCGTACGGCTCGTACCGGACGCTGACCCTCCCGGCGGGACAGCGGTACTCGGGCTCGGCCTGGCGCGACTTCCTCGTGCTCGGGGTCGCGCAGGGCGCGGTCTACGCGCTCATCGCGCTCGGCTACACGCTCGTCTACGGCATCCTGCGGATGATCAACTTCGCCCACGGCGAGGTGTTCATGGCGGGCGCCTTCGGCTCGTTCTTCTTCGCCGACGCGTGGGAGCGGAGCGGGTTCCTCGACCGTCGTCCGGTGCTCGCCGTCCTCCTCCTCGTGCTCCTCGCCATGGCGGTGTCGGTCACCGTGGCGGTCCTGCTCGAGCGGATCGCCTACCGGCCGCTGCGGGGGGCGCCGCGCCTGGTCCCGCTCATCACCGCGATCGGGGCCTCGCTGTTCCTGCAGAACACGTTCCGGGGCCTGTTCGGGGCGCAGACCCGCGGCTACCCGAAGCCGACCGCGCTCGAGGGGACCTGGAGCATCCTCGGGATCCCCGTGCAGCGGGTACAGGTGCTCGTGCTCGTGGTGGCCGCGGCGGCGATGGTCGTCCTCACGCAGTTCGTCTCGCGCACGAAGACCGGCAAGTCGATGCGCGCGGCCGCCGAGGACCAGGAGATCGCCGCCCTCATGGGCATCGACGTCGACCGGGTCATCGTGACCACGTTCGTCCTCGGAGGCATGCTCGCCGGGATCGCGGGGGTCCTGTTCGCGCTCACCTTCGGCAACATCTCGTACTTCATGGGCTTCGCGCCCGGCATCACCGCGTTCACGGCCGCCGTGCTGGGAGGCATCGGCAGCATCTCGGGGGCGGCGATCGGCGGGCTCGTGATCGGGGTGCTGCAGTCCATCGGGCCGGCGCTGCTGCTCACCGGCATCCACGTGCCGTCGCCGTTCCAGCTCAAGGACGTCGTCACGTTCCTCATCCTGATCCTCGTCCTGCTGTTCCGGCCGGGCGGGATCCTCGGCACCGGCGAGGTGGAGAAGGTGTGATGGTGCGGGCCGGCGCGAAGGCCGGGCTCCTCGGCGGGGCGGTCCTGCTGTACGCCGCCGCGGTCGGCATGCTCGTGAGGTTGGACGAGCTGCACCTGGTGGGGACCCAGGTCACGCTCGGCCGCGTGCTGCTCGTGCTGCCGCCGTTCGTGGCGGCGTTCCTCGCGGTCCGGCCCCGCGTGGTCGGCGGGCGGGTGGAGCAGCCGGGGCCGCCCGCGGCGCTCGCGATCGGGGCGCTCGCCGGCGGCGTGACGGGCGCGGTGGGCGCGGGGGGCCTCGCCCTGGTGGATGCCATCGGCCTCGACCGGGTCCGCTCGGTCTTCGTCGCGGTCTCGCCGGCGCTCGTCGAGACGATGACGTTCGGGCGTGGGCTCGGCCTCGGCGCGGCGATCCTCGTGCTCGGGGGGCTCGGGCTCGGCGCCGTCGGGGGCATCTGGCGCCGGGTGCGTCACGGTCTGCGCCGGCCGGTCGAGGTGGGGCTCCTCACGGTCTTCGTGCTCGGGATGCTCCAGCGGGTCGTACCGTTCATGCTCGACGAGCTCCGGATCGAGCGCGACTGGCTCTACAGCCGCGTCACCCGGGGGCTCACGTGGGTCGGGGCCGTCGTCGTGCTGGTGGTGGCGACCGCGGCGGCCGCCTACGTGCTGGACCGGCGCGAGCGCCACGGTCGGGCGCCGCTCGAGGAGGGGCGGCCGGAGGTCCGAGGCGTGCGGCGCCTCGTGCTCGCCGGGATCGTCGTCGCGTTCTTCGCAGCGCTGCCGCAGCTCGCCGGCTCGATCGTGTCCGAGATCATGGGCACGGTCGGGGTCTTCCTCCTCCTCGCGCTCGGCCTGAACATCGTGACGGGCTACGCGGGGATGCTCCACCTCGGCTTCAGCGCGTTCTTCCTGCTCGGCGCCTACAGCATCGCGCTGCTCACCGGCGCGAACCTGGTGACCGCCTTCGGCCTGGTGGCGCCGCGGTTCTCCGCGCACCTGGACTTCTACGTGGCGCTCGTGCTCGTCGTGCTGATCGGGGCGGCGGTCGGCGCCCTGCTCGCGGCGCCGGTCCTGCGGCTGCGCGGGGACTACCTCGCGATCGTGACCCTCGCCTTCGCGCAGATCGCGGTGATCCTCGCGACCTCGAGCTGGCTCCAGCCGATCACCGGCGGCCCGCAGGGGCTGCGGGACGTGACGAAGGCGCCGCTGCTCGGCATCGGGTTCCGGTCCGCGGAGAACTTCTACTACCTCGTGCTCGTCGCCTGCGTCCTCGCGGTCTACGTCTCGTGGCGCCTGGCGTGGTCGCGCACCGGCCGGGCGTGGAACGCGATGCGCGAGGACGAGCAGGTGGCCGAGGCGATGGGCGTCCCGACCGGCCGCTACAAGATGCTCGGGTTCGCGATCGGTGGGGCGATCGGGGCGATCGGTGGGGCGATGTTCGCCGTGAAGGTCGGCACGGTCCAGCCGGGGAGCTTCGAGATCATCCAGTCCATCACGATCCTCGCCGTGGTGATCCTCGGCGGGTTGGGGAGCGTGCCGGGGGTGGTGCTCGGCGCGCTCGTGCTGCTCGGGCTGCCGGGGCTCCTCACCCAGCTCGAGGAGTACCGGTTCCTCATCTACGGGGCCTCGCTCGTCGCGATCATGATCCTGCGGCCCCAGGGCTTGATCCCGAACGTGCGGCGGATGCGCGAGCTCCAGGAGGAGGAGCGCACGCAGGACGCCTGGCAGCAGATCTTCGCCGCGAGGCAGGAGGAGGAGGCGGCCGAGGGCGCGACGGAGGCGGCCTCATGAGCCCGCTGCTCGAGGTCGCCGGGCTGAGCAAGCGCTTCGGCGGCCTCGCCGCGCTCGACGGCCTCGACCTGCACGTCGAGGAGGGCGAGATCGTGAGCGTGATCGGCCCGAACGGGGCCGGCAAGAGCACGCTCTTCAACGTCGTGACCGGGCTGTACCCGCCCGACGACGGAGACATCCGCTTCGCGGGCCGCAGCATCGTGGGTCTGCCGCCCCACCAGATCACGAAGCTCGGCGTCGCGCGGACGTTCCAGACGGTGCACCTGTTCCCGAACATGACCGTCCTGGAGAACGCGATGGTGGGGCAGCACTGCCGGACGCGTTCGGGGGTCTTCGGGGCGATCCTGCAGCTGCCGAGCACGCGTCGGGAGGAGCGGATGGTCCGCGAGAAGGCGAGGGCGGCGCTCGGGTTCTTCGGTCCGCGGCTCGCCGGCTACCGGCAGGAGCAGCCGGCCTTCGTCCTGTCTTACGCGAACCGGCGGCGCCTGGAGATCGCCCGGGCCCTTGCGACCGAGCCGCGGCTCATCCTGCTCGACGAGCCGACGGCCGGCATGAACCCGCGCGAGACGCTCGAGATGCGCGACCACATCGTGCGGATGCGCGACGAGCTCGGCCTCACGGTGGTCGTGATCGAGCACGACATGCGCGTGGTCAAGGGCGTCTCCGACCGCGTGATCGCCTGCGACTACGGACGCAAGATCGCCGAGGGGACCTACGAGGAGGTCGCGCACGACCCCCACGTGATCGAGGCGTACCTCGGCAAGCGGGCGGTGGGCTGAGCCGTGGGCGAGCGCCGGCCCGTGCTCGAGCTCCGCGGGGTGTACACGCACTACGGGCTCGTCTCGGTGCTGCGCGACGTGAACGTCGAGATCTACCCCGGCGAGATGGTGTGCCTGCTGGGCGGCAACGCGAGCGGCAAGACGACGACCCTGAAGACCATCCTCGGCTACGTCCGCCCCTCCCGGGGCGAGGTGCTCCTGGACGGCGAGGTCGTGAGCGGCCTGAAGACCACCGAGATCGTCCGTCGGGGCATCTCGATGGTGCCCGAGAACCGCCGGCTGTTCGGGAACATGACGGTGCTCGAGAACCTCGAGCTCGGCGCGTACCTGCGGACCGACAAGCGGAAGATCGCGGAGGACCTGGAACGGGTGCTCGAGGTCTTCCCCCGCGTGCGCGAGCGGCTGAAGCAGAAGGCCGGCACGCTCTCCGGCGGCGAGCAGCAGATGGTCGCGATGGGCCGCGCGCTCATGGCCGACCCCAAGGTCCTGCTGATGGACGAGCCCTCGATGGGGCTCGCCCCGGTCCTGGTCGAGCAGGTCTTCGAGATCATCCAGACGATCCGGGGGCTCGGGCGGACGATCTTCGTGGTCGAGCAGAACGCGAACATGGCGCTGTCCATCGCCGACCGCGGCTACGTGCTGCAGACCGGGCAGATCGTGCTCGCCGACACCGCGGAGAACCTCCTGAACAACCCCCTGATGCGGGAGGCGTACCTCGGGGAGCTCTAGGTGCGCCTGATCGACGCCGACGGGCTCCGCCGCGCCTTGCCGATGGCTGCGGCGATCGACGCGCTCGAGCGCGCCTTCTCGGGCGCGCTGCCGAACGCGCCCCTGCGCTCGCACGTGGAGACGCCCGCCGGCACGCTGCTGCTGATGCCGGCGGCCGGCGCCGAGGGGGTCGGCGTCAAGCTCGTCACGCTCACGCCGTCCAACCCCGAGCGGGGGCTGCCCCTGATCCACGCGCTGTACGCGCTGTTCGAGGCGCAGACGCAGGCGCCGCTCGCGATCCTCGACGGCGCCGCGCTCACCGCGCTGCGGACGGGGGCGGTCTCGGGGCTCGCGACCCGGTACCTCGCCCGGCCGGAGGCCTCGCGCCTGGTCGTCTTCGGCGCGGGGGTGCAGGCCCGCGCGCACGTCGAGGCCATGCGGGCCGTCCGGCCGCTGGAGCGCGCGGTCGTCGTCTCGCGCACCCGCGAGCGGGCCGAGGCCCTGGCCGCCGAGCTCCGGGCCTCGGGCCTCGCGGCGGAGGTCGGCGCCCCGGAGGCGGTGGCCGAGGCCGACCTCGTGTGCACGTGCACGACGAGCCCGACGCCCGTGTTCGATGGCCGGCTCCTGCCGCCGGGCGCGCACGTGAACGCCGTGGGCGCCTACACGCCGCAGACCCGCGAGATCGACGAGGCGACGATCCTGCGAGCCCGGGTGGTCGTCGAGACCCGGGAGGCCGCCCTGGCCGAGGCCGGGGACCTGCTGATCCCGATGCGGGAGGGGAAGATCGGGCCCGAGCACGTGGTGGCCGACCTCGCCGAGGTGGTGCGCGGAGCGGCGGTCCGGCGCTCGGCCGAGGACGTGACGGTGTTCGAGTCGGTCGGCGTCGCCTTCGAGGATCTCGTCGTCGCCCGAGCGGCCCTCGAGGGCATCCGGCCGTGACCGAGACCGCGGACGTCATCGTCGTCGGCGGCGGGATCGTCGGGTGCAGCGCCGCCTACCATCTGGCGGCGGCCGGCGCCGGGCGCGTGGTCCTCCTCGAGCGGGCCGAGCGCCTCGGCACCGGCTCGACCGGCGCGTGCGCCGGGGGGTTCCGATACCAGTTCTCGAGCGAGATCAACGTGCGCCTGTCGCAGGCGAGCATCCCCATGATCCTGCGCTTCTCCGAGGAGCACGGGATCCCGGTCGACGCGTGGCAGGACGGGTACCTGTTCCTGTTCCGGGGCGAGCGGGCCTGGGCCGACGCGGTCGCGACGGCCGAGCGACAGCGGGCGCTCGGGGTCGAGGTGGAGCTGCTCGCGCCGGAGGAGGCGGCGGCGCTGGTCCCGGGCATCTCGCTCGACGGCGTCGTCGGCGCGACCTTCGGCCCCCGCGACGGGATCGCCGACCCCTCGGGCCTGACCGAGGGCTACGCGACGCTCGCCCGCCGGGCCGGTGCCGAGATCCGCACCGGCGTCGAGGTCACCGCGCTGCGCGAGGCGGGCGGCCGGATCCGGGGGGTGGAGACCTCGGCGGGGGCGTTCGAGGTCGGGGTCGTCGTGAACGCGGCGGGCGCCTGGGCGGGCCGGCTCACGGCGACCGTCGGGCTCGAGCTGCCCCTCGAGCCCCTCCCACGCCACGTCGTGACCACGGGCCCCTTCCCCGGCGTGCCCGAGCGCCGCACGCTCGTGATCGACGCCGAGACCGGCTTCTACCTGCACCGGGAGGGCCCGGGCGTCCTCATGGGCATGGGGTCGGCCCGCGAGCGGCCGTCGTTCGACCTCGCCCCCGACGAGCGCTTCCTGGTCGAGGGGCTGCTCCCGACGGCGGTCCGGGTCTTCCCGCCGCTCGAGGGCGCCGGGCTCGAGCGCGTCTGGGTCGGACTGTACGAGATGACCCCCGATCGGCACCCGATCCTCGGCCCGGTGGAAGGGCTCCCGGGGCTGTACCTCGCGACCGGGTTCAGCGGCCACGGGTTCCAGCACGGTCCGGTCGTCGGCAAGCTCATCGCGGAGATGGTGGTGGATGGCGCCGCCCGGACCGTGGAGGTCTCGGCCCTCGCGCTCGAGCGGTTCGCCCGCGGCGAGCCGGTGCCCGAGCTCCTGGTCGTCTGACCCGTGCCGGGGGCGGGATTCGAACCCGCACGCGCTCTCGCGCAGTGGCTTTTGAGGCCACCGAGTCTGCCCGTTCCTCCACCCCGGCCCGGCGCCAGTCTACGGCGGCGCGGCGCTGCTCCGTAGACTGCGATCCGTGCCCAGGCCGAGCCGCGCTCGAGCGGTCGCGGCCGCCGTGCTCGCGGCGGCCCTCACGGTGCTCGGGGCCTGCTCGCAGCCGGTCGGATCGGGGCCCGGGGCGTCGATCTCGGCCGGGTCCGTGGCACCGACGCCGACCGCCGGGCGCCCGACGCCCAGCGAGCCGGACCCGACACCGGTCACCGTGGCCTTCGTCGAGGCGACGGCCCTCGAGCCACCGGCGGACCGGATCGCGCCCGCGTACCAGGGAGCGAAGCTCGCCTTCGCGACCGCCGAGCTCCGGGGCGAGCTGCCGGCACCGGTCGAGATCGAGGTGCTCGACAGCGGCGGCACGCTCGCCGGGACCCTCGAGGTCGCCGCCGGGATCGTCGCGCACCCGCGGACCGTGGCGGTGATCGCCGCGCCGGGGCTGCCCTGGCAGGCGGTCCTCGGGGACGCGCTCGACGCGGCGGGGGTGCCGTGGGTCTCGCTCTCCACGGCCGGCGCGGATCTCGCGCGGCGCGGGTGGTCGGGGTGGCGCGCGCTCGTCCCCGACCAGGTGGCGGAGGGGGAGGCGCTCGGGCGGGTCCTGCACGGGCTCCACCGCGCGCGGCAGGGGCTCTGCGTTCTCGAGCAGCGCGGGATCCCGGCGGGACGCCTGCGCGATGCGGCGATCCGGGCGGCGGGGGTCCCCGTGGTGCTCGAGACGCTCGTGGAGGACTCGACGGGGTCGGTGGCGGCTGCGGCGTCCGGGGTCGCGGACCGCGGCTGCGGCGCGGTGCTCTGGACGGGGGAGGGGGCGCTCGGCGCGGCCCTTCGGCGGCGGCTCGTGGAGCTCGGCCTCGGGCGGACGCCGTTCCTCGGGACCGAGCGGATCCGGGATGCCGGGTACCTGGAGGCCGCGGGGGCCGCCGCCGAGGGGACCCTCGCCGTCTGCCCGTGCGCGGACGTCTCGACCTCGACGCGCCTCGTCCACCAGCGGTTCATCCAGGACTACCAGGCCGAGTTCGGCCTGGCCCCGGGCTCCTACGCGGTGGAGGGCTGGGACGCGGCGGAGCTGTTGATCTCCGCGCTCCGGTCCGGCGCCCCCTCCCGGGCCCAGGTCCGGGAGGCGCTCGATGACACGGATCGGTTCGAGGGGCTCGCGGTCACCTATCGGTTCGGTCGGGTTGGAGAGCTCCTGCAACCGGCCTCCGTCATCCATACGTATCGGGTGGAGGGAGGTCGGTGGCTCGAGCTGCCGGGGCAGCGCCGCCGCTGAGGCGCGTTGCTCGCGGCGGCGGGGAGCCGTAGAGTCAGGCCGGCGAGGGCGGTGGCCAGGGCCCTCGCGGCCTCGAGGACGAAGGAGGGAGCATGCGCAGCAAGCGGTTGTGGCCCATACTGGGGCTCCTCGCGGTGCTCGCGCTCGTCGCGGCCGCGTGTGGCGGTGGCGAGGAGGGTGGCGCCACCGGCGCCACCGGCGGTGCCACCGGTGCGACGGGCGCTGCGGGCGAGGCGGTCTGTGCGACGGTCGACCCGAACGCCGGCGACCTGCTGGCGAGGATCTGCAAGGACGGCGTCATCCGCGTCTCGACCGACCCCGCCTACCCGCCGCAGTCGTTCCTGAACGAGGAGACCGGTGAGTACGAGGGCTTCGACATCGACGTCGCGACGGAGATCGCGAAGCGCCTCGGCGTCGAGGTCTCGTGGGAGACGCCGTCCTGGGACCTGATCACCGCCGGCGGTTGGAACGATCGGTGGGACATGAGCGTGGGCTCGATGACGCCGACGGCGGAACGACAGCAGGTCCTGTACTTCACGCAGCCCTACTACTACACGCCGGCGGTCGTCGTGGTCCGCGAGGACGACACCTCGGTGAACGACCTGTCGACGGATCTCGACGGGAAGCGGATCGGCGTGTGCTCGGGCTGCACGTACGAGTTCTACCTCGAGAAGACCCTGAACATCCCCGGGTACACCTTCGATTTCATCATCGATGCCGCGAAGGTCTCCGGCTACGACACCGACACGACCGCGCTCCAGGATCTCGTCCTCGGTCGCCTCGACGCCGTGATCACCTCGATGACCACGGCGCAGGGGTACATCGACGCCGGGAACCCCGTGAAGATCGTCGGTGACCCGGTCTTCTACGAGCCGCTCGCCGTCGCCTTCGACAAGAAGGCGCCGCTGGATCCCACCAGCCTGGTGGAGGCCGTCGACACGATCGTCGGTGACATGCACGCCGACGGGACGCTCACCGAGCTGTCGAAGAAGTGGTACAACGGCCTCGACCTCACGGTTCAGGTCTGAGCCGGGCGGTGACGGTGTGAGGGTGAACGAGCAGCGGGGGGCGGGGGACGCCCGCCCCCCGCTCCCCGAAGGTGGACGGATGGATCGGCTGGCGCTCGCGAGCGCGCGGGTGCCGTTCAACCTGAAGGTCGGCATCGTGTGGTTCGCCGTCTTCCTCCTCATCGTCTTCTTCTTCTGGATCGCGGCCTTCGACCTGCCCTGGATGGAGGAGAAGGCCGGGTACATCCTGGGCGGGCTCCGCTACACGTTGCTGATCTCGCTCGGCGGCATCGGGCTCGCGATCGTGCTGGCGCTGATCGGCGCGTTGGGGCGCCTGTCGCACCACCCCATCGCGTACGGGGTCTCCGGCTTCTACACGTCGTTCTTCCGCGGCACCCCCCTCATCGTGCAGATGTTCCTCTGGTACCTCGCGTTGCCCCAGATCGGGATCAACCTGCTGCAGAAGTACCCGGGCCTGCCGGCGCAGCTGAAGGACGTGCTGACGCTGGACGCCGCGATCGCCGGCACGCTCGCGCTGGGGTTCAACTACGGCGCCTACATGACGGAGATCTTCCGGGCCGGCATCCAGTCCGTCGGACACGGGCAGTCGGAGGCGGCGGACGCGCTCGGCATGACCTACGCCCAGAAGATGCGCCGGGTGATCCTGCCCCAGGCGTTCCGGGTGATCATCCCGCCGACGGGGAACGAGTTCATCGCCATGATGAAGGACACGGCGCTCGTGTCGATCCTCGGAGCGACCGCGACGACGGCGGAGATGTTCCGGCGGGCGCAGCTCGTGGGCAAGGCGAGCTTCAAGAACCTGGAGGCCTACGTCCTCGTCGCGGGGATGTACTGGCTGCTCACGGCGATCTTCACCTTCTTCCAGCGCCGACTGGAGCGGCGCATGTCGAAGGGGTACGTGCGGGCGGGAGCCGGTGCGCCGATGCCCTCGGCACCGGCGGGGATCGGAGCCTGAGCACGGGTCCGATGAGCGAGCGTCGCAACGGCGAGGTCGTGGTCCGGGTGGAGGACCTGCACAAGTCCTTCGGGCACCTCGAGGTGCTGA
>ENA-ORXB01003187-ORXB01003187.1-sediment-metagenome-genome-assembly--contig:-NODE-3187-length-11985-cov-2.899899_pt1 | contig 11985 bp, 13 predicted proteins | sample MGYA00237863_ERZ511475 | MGnify/ENA primary metagenome ERZ511475 (study PRJEB26305, sample SAMN06343858) | sediment metagenome | isolation source: hot spring sediment | place: Canada: British Columbia...
TGAAAACTGCGCAGATGCTGGCGTATGCGGGCGTCAATCAGTGTAACCAACTCTTTCGCAAAATCCGGGCTGTTTAAGTCCAAGCTAACTCACCTGCCACACTTCAATCGTCTGCTCGCTGTTGGCCAAGTTCTCCGTTATGGCCTGAATCTCGTACTTCCCGTAAGGGATGCCCGCTTCGGGGTTTTCCAATTGCACGCAGTCGCCTTCGGTTAGGAAGGGAATCAAGATGAGGTTGTGGCTGGAGCGGTCGATGCTTTTCAGACGTCGCCAGACTTCGTACTGCGCCCTCTGTACGCACAGATCGTTTGTCGTCAGTTCGGGATGATTAAGGACTTCTGCACGTTCGCCTATGCTTTCGGGTGAATATTTGTGAGTTGCTGGGAGTTGGTAGGAACCCGAATAAGTGATACCCGTTGCAGGATCGGAATAGCCCACCACCTTGATCTTGTTGACGATTTGCGACCATTGGGGTGTGTAGATGCCGTTGATGTAGAGTAAGCGTAGGGGATTTCCGAAGAGATAATTAAAAAACGCTGTGTCATCGGCGTTTTCGTCCCAACCCTTGTCGAGGTCATATTGCCAATCTAAGTCAAGATACCACATTTTACACCTCCATTATCGCCGCCCGTTAGCTTAGTAAACTGCGTTTGGATCATCCTTCCAGGGCTTCTTAGTGGTACATTTACCCCAATGTTCTCGCGCAATTTCGCTCAGTTTCTCGCGGTCAACGTCAACACCATAATCATACTCTTTCAGCGCCTGGAGCTTCCCACCACAAAAACCGCACTCAATGTACGCATATCGCGGGTCAAACACCACACAGCACCTCCTACGCTCCTATACCAGCTAAAGCCGAAATCAGTTCAAAAGCCGTCTGGGCTGTAGCTCCATTTACATACCTAACCCTGACATATCGGGCTACAATCTTTGCTTCAAGGAATTTCGTTTCTTCTGCACCAACTGCTATCGAGTCGGTGCTTCGCCAGGTGGTACCATTCCACGACTGGTCAATGTACAATGTCCCTGGGTGACTAGCATAAGCTCTTGCGCGGACCTTGCTATTGCTTCCTGTCGCTCCGGTATCCCTGGATGTTCCCGTAAAAGTTGCGTTGGCTGCGAGCGCCGTGGTGCTGTCGGTGAAGAAAGTGAGATAGTCGCGATTATACGGAGACCACGTAGGCAAACTGGTAACACCGACTGATCCTCCCATTGACCAAACCGGGACACTCTGCGACGACCCACCAGCACCGCGCCCACCCGTTATCTCAGCCGTTAGCTCGGCAATGTCCTGGACGATTACGGCGTCCACATAGATCGTCGTACTACTCGCAGGAGCCGTCGAAAGGTTTTTGGCTCTGATTTGGACATAGTATTCCTTAAGCGGGTCGGGAATCAACCTAGTGCGGCAGTAAGTGTAAAACTTTTGGTTCGTCGAATCCACTTGTCGGTTGACAAAATAAACCTCGTCGGGGAATAGCTCTATCTCAGCTACCGCGTAACTGGCGGTAGTAAGGATCGATACGGAAGATACGCTACCTGCTGTGTTGGCATTGGCGACGTTGTACTTCCCAGTGGTCACAGTGGTACCATCAAACAGCCATTGAGCGTAATGCTGACCTGTAGAGTCCACCACTTCCAGATAAAACTCCTGGTTGGCAATGCGCTGGCTCAGGTAAAAGATAAACCACACCCTGAACGGCACGGTAAACGTCCAATTACTGCGGATAACGGTTTCGGTGTTGGCCGTCGTACCAGTCGCTATCGAGAGAACACTACCCGCCACGGAAACCGTGTGGCCGCTACCCTGCTGAACAATTGTCCACTTATTTGGGTCAAGCGATGACCCTGCGAAGTCCTCGCGCCACGGAAGCTGGAGTGTGTTGACCAAAATGCCTTGATTACTTACATAGCTGCCTGTTAGTTGAACGCTACCAATAACATTACTGCCAGTGGGTAAAGCCGAGGCAATCTCCACTTTGGGTTTGGAGATTGTGTCGATGCCCTTAACCCAATCGGAAACATTCTTCCAGTAATCCCTGAACGTAGATAACGGTACAATAGCCATTTTGTTACCCCCTTATCGTTAAGTCAATTACTACTGCCTTCTGGCTCGCATCCACCATTGGCCTGAATCGCCAGTAGCCGTCAATGGTATCGAACAGTTCCCAGGACGGTATCAAGGCAAGGTCGCGCAACAGGTCGGCCAGCGTGTTCCCCGGTTCCTTGGTGATGGTGTAGGGCGTGGCTAGGGTACAATTTTCGAAGTTGAACTTGGTCTCGTTTTTCAGTTGCAGGATCGCCTTGATCGCCTGGGCAACGTTTGTCCCGCTCGGTATGGTGTAGGTTTCGGTCAGAACGCCGCCCAAGTCGCCATTGAACAGCGCCCACTTGGACACGCCATTCAGGGTCACTTCCTTCCTGCTGCCTTCGTTCAAGCAAGAAGGGTCGGTGAGGACGTACACGCCCCTTGACCACCAGTAGGTCACACCGTTCACCACGATGCCGCGCTTCAAGCGCAACTTCACACCCAGGTTAGTTAGCGAACCGTTAGGGATGAAAAGGCCCTCGCTGTTTTCCAGGATCAGGGTGAAACTGCGCCGCACTTCGTTTGAGGCGTCAAACCTCACGCTGCCGCTTATGGCATATGCCGTGTATTCACCCGTTACGTTCTCGTTCCAGTCTAGCCACTCGATTTTCACCGGGCATTGCCTAATTGGGGCAACAAGGGCGTCCAGGACTTCAGTCGGCAACGGCATCAGTCGCTCACCTGCACAAACTCAAAGGATACGATGCGACCGTAGTCGTTCGGGAATGCCAGCGAATACTGGAAGTTGTAGATGTCTACCCTGTAAACCTCGCCTGCCGGCGTGCGTAAGATAAGCGGCTTCTTGGAAGCGGCGTCAACTAGATCTCGCAGGCTGGCAAGTTGTGCTGCCGTGGTCTGAATGTTCTCATAGTCTTCGATTAGGTATCCCTGCAATCCGCCGCGCCAGAAGCGTTTTTTGCCGTAGGTGACGATGGGATAGGTAGCGTCTAGTCCCACCTGCTCCAAACGGTCGCGCTCGGAAATAACGGGCTTTAGTTCTACGCCGGTTTCGATTGTCCAGGATTTCCCGGTATCGGGGTCAGAAATGACGTATCCTGCCAAGTTGACCACCCCCGTTTTCGCGGTTGATAGAGGCCCCTGAACACCGTTTGTATTTACCGCCGCCGCTGCGTAATAGTACGTCTTACCGGAAGCAGGTGTGAGATCGTAGTAAGTCCCGTTGACGGCAACGTTGTTGGCAATGGGAACGTAGCTTGCGCCGTCTTCGGAGCGGAATATGATATTGTGGGAGAGAGGCGGGTTGTCTTCGGGGTTAAAAACGGATACAGCAATGGAGCCCGTTTCATCATCGGAAGTTGTTGTAATTGACGGTTGCCACGGCACGCCCGACAAATTTAACTGAAACGTGGTTATATCCGTCTGGAATTCCCCGCCCGCCGTGTTCTTGACATTAAGTCTCAAGCGGTAGTAGTCAGCCAGAGACGGGAAATATCCAGGCGGCTGGACGTGGCTTTCGGCAGTAGAGTAAACCTCGCCTGTGTCGTAAAGGAGCGTTGCGCCGTACAACTCCAACTCATCCCAGGTCATCGATTCCTGTTGTTCTGCCGTCATCAGGTCGAACTGATTCCAGGTGAGACCTCTAGACCACAGGCGGTAGCGGTAAAAAAGTTGGGGTATGTTGTTAGGGTCAACGTAGTCGTGCTGGTAGGTAGGCCAGGATGTAATCACCTGGAACTGGGTGGGTACAAGAAGGTTGAGAGTAGTCTTGTCACCCGCTTTGAATATCTCCCATTCCGAGAAAGAGGATTCCTCATTGAAATTGTTCTTCACCTTCACCCGCCAGGCGTATTCTTTGCCCATAGTAAAGGTGTTGGCGGGAAAAGTGTGCTGGCTAACCGTAGACGCAATCCACCCCGTGGTGTACACGGTCGCGCCTAAAGCGTTCTCTTTGTACTCGATGTAGTATTGCGCCTGATCCTGTGCCCCCCACGAGAAAACCGCAGAGGCGGTAGCCACAATGTAACTACCGCCTCGCGGTTCGAGACTGGCAGGAATCAATGGTGCGGCCAATCAGCATCACCTGCCCGCGCTGTACATTCTCAAGTGCCTCACCAATCCCGAAACATCGGTGAGGTTGTGAAGGTGTAGATCACCCAGGAACTTAACGCTCCGGTCAACGTGCTGTGTCACGGTATTGTAGACCGTCTGCCCCGCCAGTTGGAGCATTCTCCCAAAGTCGGGTGTGCTGATTCGCGGAAGCATCCGGTTGATGTTGGCGGGAATCACCCGCTCGCCTTCGTGGAGCAGATACATTCCCGTCCTGGGCACGTATTCCGCACCGTGCTGGTAGGAAACGTACTCCTGCCCGCCCCAACTGATGCCCACAGGCGAACGTTCGCTCACAGGACGCCAGCCGGGACCGGGGGTGGGGGAAGGCATACGACCTCCACCGCCCCCACCACCCGAAGGCGGTGTGTATGAATCCCAGGACTGCCGTGCCATTTCCGCTCTCTGTCGGTAGTAGTTCTCCCACATCGCAAGGGCGGCCTCGATCCCGCTCTGCTGAATCGATAGCCAAGCGTCTTTCTGTATTGTCTCTTGATCTAATGCATACCTGTAATAATTCTCCATGTGTTCAATCTTGGTATCCCAATAGGTGCGTTCCTCTTCGAGTCTGGTCTCCCAATACTCTCTTGCCCGTTCTAACTGCTGTTCGTAAGACCGTAACTGAATCTCCTGTTGCTGTTTCTCGAACTCTATCTGGTCTTCGAGTCTTCTTCTTTGCTGTGCCAGTTCAACCTCTCGCTTGGCTTCCTCAAGTTGCCTTTCGGCCTCACGTACATCGTTCTTTGCTTCGATTAATTTGATGGGATCGGCAACCCACTCCCATTGTCCGTTGCGGAATATCCTTACGCTTCTTTCGGCTTCGATGTTGGCCAACCGGGTGCGGGCTTCTTCCAGCGCCTGTTCCGCTTCAAGCAGTCTTTGCTGTTCTTCGTATTCCTGGTTGCGGCGTTCGAGAAGGTCCAATTCTTCTTGCAGTCGCCTGATTCTCTCGTCGGACGCCCGCCTGAAGGCGTCCCTCGCTTCTTCGATTCTCTTGATTTCCTTCTTCTGCTGCCACTCAAGACGCTTGAGGGCTTCATCACGTTCCCGGTTAAGACGGTTCCTTTCCTGCTCGTGTTCTAACTCCCGGCCTTTACGGATGTATTCTTCAATCAGTTCTCTTTGTGCATATTGTGCCTTCTCGTAGGCCACCTGAAGGTTTATTAACTCAATCTGGTTCGATTGCAACCGATTCTCAAGTTCCCGTGCCTTATCCTTTAAAAGTCTCATGCCTTCGGCGTAGTCTTCGGCGGAAACCTTGCCTTTGCGCTTCAAGTCGTTCAGCTTGGCAATTTGCGCATCCACGTCCTTGAGTTTTCTGGCAAGGGCGGCGTTTTCCTGGGCAAGACTATAGTCCTTCGTCTTGAGGGCTTCGGACTGCTGCGACAAGTTGTTAACGAGTTCGATGGCCTGCTCGTAGGTGGGGATCAGGCCGCGCAGTCTCTGGTTGAGTAGGGATTCGGTTGCGGTAAGTTTCTGCACGGAAAAGTCGGCGAGTCGAACCTGGTGCTCGTAGCGGGCAAGTTCTTCTTCGATTTGCTCTAGGGCGAAACGGAAGGGTTGGAGGACGTCGGGTTTCGCGCCGCCGGCACGGCCGCCTCCTCCGCCACCAAAGGCTTGGTCTACATTTGAATAAGATTCGGTTAGGACTTGTTCGACTCTTTTGCTTTGTGCTCGTAGTTCTTCTAATTCACTTCTTTGTTCGAGGATGGCTTCAGATAATCTCTTAACTTTACCGCCATACAAAAACTTACCAAGCAGACCAACCGCGGTTCCAACCTCAAGCGTGTGTAGACGCAAAAAAACCTCAGCGAGGGTATTCCAAACAGTTAGTTTTGCTTGCATAGACTGCAATTCAGCAATGTCTGCGCTGATTCTTGTCTGAACCTCGCGGATTTTGGCCTCCGTCTGTGCCTTTTCCGCTCGTATTGTTTCTCGTTTTTCGGCCTCTTTGGCAGTTAATTTCCTTTGGGCTTCTTTGACCTCTAAATCAACGGCCTGCTTCGTAAAATCGGCGAGTTTCAGGCGCTCTAACCCTTCTTTGCCGATAATTTCAATGATTTTCTTATCAATCTCCTGAATATCGGTTTTATATTGCTTCTCCTGCTCTTTAGTAGTGCCTTCTTGTTTCAAGGCATCGGTAAGGGTGCGCCTTGCGTTAACCAGTTCCTGTAAGAGTTGCGGCTGCCGCCTCAGTTCGTCAATTTCGTTTTGTATTTCGTTTAGCCGTTCCTCTCGTTGTCTGCGTTCTTCGCTCTCTAATTGAATTAAGGTTCGTTTCGCTTTAATGTGATCGTCATAAGCCTTCGTCAAATCATGCAATGCTCTCTCGTTAATTTCAACGACGTTGCCTTCGTCATCAAAAGACCTGACCAAGCTCGGCTCAATCTCAAGCAGGCGTTGCTTGATACGCTTTAGTTCTTCCTGCGCATAGTTGTATCGCGACGAACCTTCGGCACTCTCTTCCAAAATCTTCTTGTATTTCTCGTATTCCTTGTTCACACTAGCTAAAACAGCAAGGTGTTCTTCTTGTTTTCTGTTGTATGCAATGAGACTTGTCGTTGCCGCCACAACAGCGGCAATACCGAGGGTAATGCCAACCGGCCCGGTAGCCAGTCCACCAAGAAAACCACCAATACCAGCTGCCAGTCCTGCAGTGCGAATAGTTGCCACTAAATCCCTGATACGAGCCGTCGTAAGGGCAATGGCATCGGCAACACCGATGCCGAACATCGCCCGCAGACCCAACTGGAACGCTGCCATGACTCCCAGGGAACCGGCAAGCGCAATGCTGAAATTCTGTATACTGTCGGGCAACTTGTTAAACCACTCTACACCGTATCTTGCCGCGTCCGTCATGGCCTTCATAAAATCAAGAAGGCCAGACTCGCCTATCTCCCAGGCCAATGCCTGCAACGCCGCCTTGAGGGATTCCACGCGCTTCTGATACGCCTGCATAGTACGCTCATTCTCACGCAGGCTGTAACCTTCGGCACGTTGCAGGTTGTTCAAAACTTTCTGAACTCTGTTAAAGTTCGAGAGCAAGGCCAGCAAGAAGTTACGTCTATAAATGCCAGCCATTGCTTGCGATAGGTTCCTCTGCTGGAGGTCGTTCCACTCTTTTTGTAGACCAACCGCTTCGGCTACTTCTTCCGAATACAGGTCGGCCTCTTCGGCAGCTTTGACAAACATATCCCGCGTAGCTTCAGATAAAGACGGCCAGCGGGCAGCTACTTCCTCAAAAATCTCGCGGACGTTGCGGAATTGGGTGCGAGCCTCGTCTGCCCAAATCTTGATTCCGGCAGCGTCAAATGCCTTGATTGCAATGTCGCGCTGCATAAACGACAGGATCGAGTTAAGGGCATTCAGTCTGTTACCCCTACCTTGCGGTAGTGATGCGGTCATTTCTGCCGCACTCTGCATGTCGCCATGCAGTTCGGAGCACATCTTCACCCCTGAAGGGTACGCCGTGTATGCTCTCTACACCTTCCCTGAAAGGGCTTGGCTCGGAATTGTCTCCCAACAGGAGAGTTTTCCCGAATTTACGGCGTTTTCACTAACAGGTTGCCCTGTTAGGCGGCAATTTGTTTACCGACTTCCCTACCCGTCCTGCCACTAGCCTCGCGCATCACGGTGAGGATGGCAATGGTTTCGTCTAGAGATAGACCCATTACCCTTGCCGCGCCAGAAGCACGTAGCAAACCGTCCACAAGGTCTTGAGTAGAAACGGCGAAGTCATCCGCAGTTAGATTCAGGCGGTCAATAAGAGGGAACAAATCATCGACACTTAGTTGCCATTGAGCCATAATGCCGATTAAACTTTGGGTCTCGCTACCGCTTTCTTTCGAAAGCGGGATAGACTATATCTTCACCCTGTATTCACAGGGGCCGGGCGCTGGTGGACTTCATCACCATAGGGCTGTGCCCCGTAGGTGGTATGTCCTAGTCGTTGAACCTTCCCCCACCTTTCGGTATAGGGGCTTGGCTGCTGGTTGCCCAATTTCCCCGTCTTTTCATCCGATCACGCCTGCCGTTTCCGGCTACGTTGTCGGGCGGGGAACTCTAAGGGCTTTCCAGCAATTCACCCGGTAATTATCCCAACAGTTGCCTATTGGGACGCCTGAAGGCCGTTTTATGCGGCCCAAGCCTGCGTTGCATTTAATTCGGCGGTATTGAGAGCAAGCAACGATGCCTCGGTTAGCTTTAAGGTTTCGGTTACGTTGTAGCCGGCCTGCGCCCACCTTAGCGCAATATCCTGTACCGTCTGCCAGGTAAAACCATACTGAACACCCAAATCAAGGAGAGCGGTGCGCATCTGGTTAAAATCAGCCGTGGCATCTTCGCTAATACGGCTAATTTGAATCATGCCCATTTCAATTTGGCCCATCTGGTTAAGCATCTGGCGAAAAACGTCCTGCAGCCCGTAGAATGCAATGCCTGCCACAAACCAGCTAATGCGCCTGTCCAACATATCGCCAAATTCGTTCCAGCCGCGCATATACCGGTTCATGAATTGACGCGCTTCGAGTTCGGCTTTAGTGAAATACTGTGCTTCAAGAGCAAGACGTTGCTTGTTACTTAACTGTTGCCGCTTTTCAAGGTCGGCTAGATGTCGACGAAAATTGGCTTCTTCCTGCTGTAAGTAGTAATCCCTGACGCGCTGTCGTAACTTTCCAAACGCTTCTTCTTGTTGCGTAATTTGTTGGGCGGGTTTGGACATCTGTTTTGTTATTGTCTGTACCGTGGTCTGCATCTGGCGCTGCACATCTTGGAGTTGTTCGGTGAGGGATTGTAGCTTCCTTTGGAATTCTTCTGTGGCCTGCACGGCAGGCTTAAAATTAATACCTAAAACAGCCAGCACCTGAGGGATTCCTGCGTCGCCGTTCAATTGCTCACCCCCTTGCGCTTAAAAGTGGTTGCAAAAAGTTCCTGATTGGGGGAAAATTAATGATGGAGGTGACTATCATGAAGAAGGTTATTCCCATGTTGATAATTGCTCTGTTGTTAGTAGGGTGTGGTGAAAATAAAACTGCACTGCAAAAACCGCAGGCACAGGTAATTGACGTTGCTGGTTTAAAGTGGAACGTAATTGACTCCGTTCATATCTACGTGTCTAACCCACGCGAACTTTCCGCGCCGAATGAAACAGAAAGGCTTTTTATGGTGATGCTGCACGTAAGCAACGAATCTGATAAGGCAATTGCCGTGAGCCCGTTTGACTTTCTTTTGCAAACGGATGCTCACAACTTTTATTCCTATACTGAATCCTCACTACCTGTAACGTCTTTAGACGCGGCAGAGTTACTGCCTGAAGCATCTATAACGGGAACGCTCACGTTCACAATCCCACGCAACGAAAAGCCGCTATGTCTGATATACGAAGGAGTTGACTTGGCCTTCGCCAATTAGCCAAACGCCGCGCAGAACTGCATAATGTCAGCCAGCTTCGGAGGCTTCGCCTCCGTTTCTTCTTCCCAAGGAATACCCGCTTTCAGGCAGATGTGTTTGTCCACCCTGGAGAGCAACACTTCGATCTGGGGGATGGTCAACTCCCCCACTTCGCGGTAAGAAATATTGTAGTGGGCAAGAAGGGTGGCCCAGACTTCGGCGTAATCCGGTTCCTCCTTCTCGCCCACATCTCCAGAGTGGACTAATGTCAGCCCGATAGGTCAAGGATTTTTCTTACAACTTCCTTGACGTCGTTCAAGTCCCAGTCCCACTCGGTAGCCTTCTCAAGCGTCACCGCTTCCCCATCGACGAAGACGTGCTTAGCGAACACCTGTTCCAGGTACTTCCTCGCTTCCTCGTTGACGAGGTTGAACAACTGTGGACCGATGGAGAAGTTCTGCGTCACGAAGGCATTGACTTCCTTCAAGGTCAAAGGCGTGACTTCAACCTTCTTACCCTTGATGACCAGTTCCTCCCCCACGCCAAGCATAGTGGCAAGGGAAACGGGCTCTTTCTTTCTCTCGGCCATTATTTAACCCCCTTATTCGGTGCGGTAGAGCGAAACGGGCTGGTTGTTGCCCCGCGCCTTCATAACCTGCAAAGTGAAGTTCCAGGTTTGCGGTTCGCGCTGGAACGCCGGCGGGGAAATGTCGCCGGACGCCTTGCAGCGGTCAATGACGATGTTGACATAGACATCCTTCGTATCCTCGTTGTCGCGGGCCAAAACGGGGATGATTACGTGCAGGGTCGGCCTCGTGCCGCGGTTGGGCATGTAGATTTTCTTGGCCTCGGTGGCGGTGTACTCGTACATTACAACGCCGGACTTGCCCGCGTCTGTAGACGAGAAGGTGATTACGCTGCTCGCAAGGGTGTACTTGCCGGAACCCGTACCGGACACGAACGGACTGCCGGAGGTGTCGAGGACGATGAACTTGCCACCGGTCTTAGGAATGTGGCGCAGGACGTGGGTGTAGTTGGTCTCAGCCGCAATCGTCCAGTCCTCCACATCCCACAGGTCGACGTTCGACACCGCCTGGGCCTCCACCCCCAGGAGGATGCCGTGCAGGACTTCGTCGTAGTTCTTCATCGTCACCGCAATCTGGCCGCTCTTGGTGGTGTCGAACACGTCCGGCCAGTCGTGGTAGCCGCTTGCAAGCTCCGAAGTGTTCTGCGTAGTCGTCACGGTGATGGACTGCACTTCGGCTACGGAACGAATCGGGTCGGCTAGCGTGCCGTCGGGATTGAACTTCCGGATAATCAGCCGACCGGCACCGGGAAAAACAATGGGTTTCGGGTAAATAGGCATCTATCCTACCTCCTTTTCACTTGATGAAATAGAAATTGTAACGGCTTCCCACGCAGTAGTAGTTGGAAGCCGTCGGCAAATCGGTCAGAATCGCCTCTAAGTAGTACCACCTGCCGTTGATCGTCCTGCCGTGCAGGAGTTCGTGAATGCGCCTGATCGCCCGCCTCGCGTTGTAGTCCTTTTCAATCGGGACGTGGACGTTGATCTGCAACACCTGCTCAAGTATGCCCTCGTTGCGCACCGACCGGGAAATGGGGTAGAACAAGCAGACGCGGCACTCGTTGTTGGCCAGCGTCCCGTAGTTGGATCGCTTGATGAATATCCTGGCTTTCTGTGCAAGGGTGGCATCGGATGGGAGGTTGACGTAGGAAAGCAGGGTGGAATCACTCCACAGGAGGGATTGAATGGCGTAAAGGTCAATTTCGGGATCAAGCAATACGCATCACCTCCCTGTGGGTTTGACGATCAAATATTTGTGCCAGGGGAAGGTTGTGAGGGCCTTGCGGCAGATGTCCCAGAAGCGTTTCCGCTGCATCCAGCGCATCGCCGTCCGCAAGGCGTGCGAGGGTTCCACTAAATGCAAATCGAAGCTCAACTTGCCCTCGCGCCAGAGTTTTTCCAAATCGACGCCGGGATGCGGGGCGCGTGATTCTGCCTGCTGGCCGAAGATGTTAAGGTAGGTCCCCTTGCGCCTGCTCCGTATGGTGGTATCGCGGCGGTCGGGGTTCCACAGTTCGCTGTTGATGTAGTCCCGTAAGGCGGGGTTGCACGTGTCCATCAGACTGCCCGTGCCCCACTCATCCATCACTGCCCACGGGCCGCCCACAATCTGCGCCGTAATCAGGGTTTCGGCAACCTGTATCGCCTCAGCCCGCAAGTCGGCGCGTCCTTCGGGTGTCTTCATCCCCCGGCTGGCGTCATAAAAAACTTCCAACTGCGCTTGCTTGAGGTGGGTAATTAGGTGGGCAACAAGGTCGCGCTTGAGGCAGGGAAGATCAAGGGAAAGCATCAGGCATCACCGCGCAGGTCAAACGACACCTGCACGCGTACTAGGTTCGGCAGGAACATAGCGTCA
>ENA-ORXB01003189-ORXB01003189.1-sediment-metagenome-genome-assembly--contig:-NODE-3189-length-11977-cov-3.711513_pt1 | contig 11977 bp, 10 predicted proteins | sample MGYA00237863_ERZ511475 | MGnify/ENA primary metagenome ERZ511475 (study PRJEB26305, sample SAMN06343858) | sediment metagenome | isolation source: hot spring sediment | place: Canada: British Columbia...
TTTTTTTTTTAATGATACGGCGACCACCGAGATCTACACTCTTTCCCTACACGACGCTCTTCCGATCTTTGCCCGTCCCGCCTACAAGGAATGGCACCCGGCCCCGGCTCACTATGTCCTCGATGGCAGCACGGGCAAGCTCCTGATATTCGGCGAGGGTGAGGGTCTGATCGGGCTCGACGACGTCGATGAGGTGATGGCGGACCTGTGCCTGCTCTTCGGGCGTCGGCTTGGCCGTGCCGATATCCATGCCGCGGTAGATCTGCCGCGAATCGGCGGAGACGATCTCACCTCCGACCTCGCGGGCGAGCCAGACGCCCACGGCGGTTTTGCCCACGCCGGTCGGCCCGACGATGACGATCAACGGCGCACTGCTCATGGAGCCATCACATCCCGTACGACCTCGAGGCGACGCAGCCGCCCGCGGACGTCCAGGTCTACCGCCACAAAGTCGATACGCCAGTCGGAATCGAGGACGTTGTGCTCGGCGAGATAGTGCTCGGCAACCTGCACCAGCTTCCTCTGCTTGACCGCGCTCACAGACTCCTCAGGCGTGCCCCAGTCATCGCCACGGCGTGTACGAACCTCGACAAAGACCAGGCAGTCCCCATCCAGAGCAACCAGGTCTACCTCGCCCAGGCTACAGTGATAGTTGCGCGCCACAATCCGGTAGCCACGCGCCTCGAGATACCGCGCCGCGAGTTGCTCACCACGCCGGCCGAGCCCCTGCCGAGCCGTTCCCACCCGCGGCGTCTTCACCTCACGCGCACTCCCTGACAGATGAACTCGCGCCGCCCCGTATCCCGATAGCCCAGGCTCGCCGCCAGGTCGAGGGAGGCTTCATCTCCCTCCGCCGCGACGTACAGGGCCCGTACCCCGTCCGCGAGAAGCGCCGCCGTACACGCTGAGGCGACCGACCGGCCCCAGCCACGCCCTCGCGCTTCCGGCTCAACGTAGACGTACACCTCACCAAAGTGCGGCGACTGCCAGTTCGTCCCCGCTGCGGCGACCACCCTTCCCTGCGACCGGATCTCGAACCGCTTGCCGCCGCTGGCACCGGCCGTCTGCACGACCAGCACGTTGATGACCGGCCTGAACTCTGCCGGATCCACGGCGAGGATAAGCCCCACTCGCTCCTCGGAGGCGCTCAGCGCTTCCTCCAGAAGGGATCGGTAGCGCAGGGGCACGACAAAGTGATAGGGACGTCCCGCGATCAGGCTCTCGCGGATCAGCTCCCGGCCGACGGCGTCCGTCTCCGCCCGCATCACGACCAGCGGCCGGAACAGATCGGCCCCGGTGGTGCACACGGCAAGGAACCCGTCGATAGCCCCCTGTGTGCTCCGGTGCAGGTGCACCCTCGTGAGCGCGGGCGGATGGTACAGCGCATAGTACTCTGTGAGCGCGTCCCCCGGATCGTCAGGGGAGATGAGCGGACGCACGGCCTCTCGCTCACCCCTCGACTCTGCTCTGCCCATGGTCGCCTCTGCAGTTGCCCGTCTTGCCGGGCACCGGACCTATCCTACTGGAAACGGGAGACGCCGTCAACACCTGCGCGCCCCTCACCTCCTTGACACGCCCCTCCCCTTCGCCTATCATGGCCCCCATGGATGTGCTTGCCCAGGTGCGGGCCACCATCGACGCCCACGATCTCTTGCCGCGCGGCAGTACGGTGGTCGTTGGCGTCTCGGGTGGCCCCGATTCGTTGTGCCTACTCCATGTGCTTCTGCGACTGCGCGCCGAGTACGACGTGCAGCTTCACGTCGCGCACCTCGACCACCGCCTGCGGCCCGAGTCCGCAGCGGATGCCGCCTTTGTCGCCGACCTGGCCACACGCTGGGGCCTGCCTCACACTGTAGGTGTGGCCGACGTCCGGCGGCTGGCAGAGGAGGAGCGCCGCTCCGTAGAGGAGGCTGCCCGCGTGGCGCGCTATCGCTTCTTGGCCGAGGTCGCCAGCGCTGTCGGCGCGCCGGTCGTCGCCGTCGGGCACAACGCCGACGACCAGGTTGAGACGGTGCTGATGCACTGCCTCCGCGGCGCCGGCCTCGAGGGCCTCCGCGGCATGCGCCGCCGCGCCGCCTGGCCGGAGGCCGCCACAACGGTCTGCCCTGCACCGCTCTTGATTCGCCCGCTCCTCGATGTGCCGCGCGCCGCCGTCGAGGAGTATTGCCGCGAGCACGGCCTGCGCCCCCTGCTCGACCGCACCAATACCGAACTGACCTACTTCCGAAACCGCATCCGCCACGAGCTTGTGCCGACCCTCGAGACCTATAACCCCCGCATCCGCGAGCTCTTGCGGCGGACGGCCGATGGCCTCGCTGATGACTATGCCTGCCTGGCGCAGCTTCTCGACAGCCGCTGGCCCGACCTGGTCCTTGCCGAGGGACCATCGTCGATTGTGCTGCGCAGCGACGTCTTTGCCGACCTGCCACCGAGCTTGCAGCGTGGCGCGCTGCGCCGAGGCATTCGCGCGCTGCGTCGCTCCCTGCGTGACATCGGCTGGCAGAATGTGGAGCGGGCCCGTCAGGCTGCCCTGGTTGCACCGACCGGCACCACGATCACCCTGCCGGCCGGCCTCGTGCTCGATGTAGGCTACGACCGCCTGACCCTCCGCCTCGCCGGCCCGCCGCCCCACCCCGAGGACATCCCCGCCCTCATCGGCCCGGAGCGGACCCTCGTCCTTCCCGGGCGCACCGAGTTGGCCCCGGGGGGATGGGCCATCGAGGCCCACGTCGCCAATAGCTGCCCGCCTGTCGAGGTCGCCGCGCTGCCGGGGCAACTGACCCTCTGCCTCGACGCCGACCGCGCCGGCACCGACCTCCGGCTGCGTACCCGCAGGCCCGGCGACCGCTTCCGGCCCCAGGGCATGGGCGGCCACTCCAAGAGCGTCAAGGAGTACATGATCGACGCCAGGATCCCGCGGGCGGCCCGGGCTCAGCTGCCGCTCCTGGTGTCGGAGCGGGGCATCCTCTGGGTCGTCGGCTGGCGTGCCAGCGAGATTGCCCTTCCCGGCCCTGATACCCGCCGCTTCCTGTGCCTGCGGCTGGTCCCGCCGCCCGCGCCAGCAGCCGCCTCCGAGGAGGCTGAGCCATGGTAGCTACCGTCTCACTGCGAGCAGGGAGGGCCAGGTCGGCCCTGCAGCGCCATCCATGGGTCTTTTCCGGCGCCCTCCAGCGCGTGCCCGCAGAGGCGCCCGATGGCGGCATTGTGCGCGTGGTAGACGAGTCGGGCGAGTTCGTCGCCTATGGCTACCTCAACCGGGCGTCGCAGATCACCGTCCGCCTGCTCTCGTGGGACGAGCACGAGTTGCCCGACGAGCACCTCCTCTTCCGGCGCCTTGAGCGGGCCGTGGCGTGGCGTCGGCAGCGCTTCGGATGGCCGGCTGCGGGAGCCTGCCGCCTTGTCTACGCCGAGTCCGATGGCCTTCCCGGCCTGATCGTGGACCGCTACGCCGACTGGCTCGTGGTACAGTTCCTCACCCTTGGCAGCGAAGCCTGGCGCGGCCCCCTCATCGACTGGCTGGTGCGCGAGATCGGCCCGCGGGGCATCTACGAGCGCTCCGACGTGGACGTGCGCGAGAAAGAGGGCCTCGAGGGGCGCACAGGCCTGCTTTGGGGCGAGCCCCCACCGCCGCTGGTCGAGATTGCAGAGGGCGACTGCCGTTTCCTGGTTGACCTGGTGCATGGACAGAAGACGGGCTTTTTTCTGGATCAGCGCCTCAACCGGCAGGTCGTCGCTTCCTACGGCCGGGATCGGGAGGTCCTTGACGCCTTTTGCTATACCGGAGGCTTTGGCATCTGCCTGGCGCGGGCCGGGGCGCGCGAGGTCTGGTACGCCGATTCGTCGGCGGAGGCGCTCGGTCTGGCGCAGCGGAACGTCGAGCTGAACGGCCTCGCTGTGCCCGCGGATCACTTTGTGCAGCGCGACATCTTCCAGCTCTTGCGCGAGTACTCGGACCGTGCGCGGCGCTTTGACATGATCGTCCTCGACCCACCCAAGTTCGCCTACGCCCAGGCCCACGTCGAGCGCGCCTGTCGGGGCTACAAGGACATCAACCGTCTCGCCATGCAGCTCCTTCGCCCCGACGGCATCCTGGCCACCTTTTCCTGCTCGGGTGCCGTTGGCATCGAGCTGTTCCAGAAGGTCATTTTCGCCGCCGCGCTCGACGCCGGTCGGGACGTGCAGATCGTCGAGGTCATGACACAGGCACCCGACCACCCCGTCCTTGTCTACTTCCCCGAGGGTGCTTACCTGAAGGGATTCATCTGTAGAGTGTCATAGCGCGTGACCCTGGGAGGAGACTCATGACCGTACGGAACGCTGGCGACATCATCGACACGATCCTCATCCCCGAGGACCGCCTGCGCGCTCGCATCGCCGAGCTTGGGCGCGCCATCTCAGAGGACTATGCGGGGCGGGACCTGCTTCTCGTCTCCATCCTCAAGGGGAGTGTCATCTTCCTCTCCGACCTCATGCGGTGCATCACCATCCCGCATCAGATCGACTTTATGGCCGTGTCCAGCTATGGGGTTGGGGCGCGCGTCTCAAGCGGCGTGGTGAGGATCGTGATGGACCTTGCGACGAACATCGAAGGGCGGAATGTGCTGATCGTCGAGGACATCATCGATACCGGCGAGACGCTCGGCTACATCACCCGTATCCTCCGGGAGCGAGGGCCCAAGAGCCTGCGCATCTGTACCCTCCTCAACAAGGTCGAGCGCCGCCGGGTCGATATCCCCGTCGACTATGTCGGGTTCGACATCCCCAACGCCTACGTCTTTGGCTACGGCCTCGATGTGGACGAGTTCCACCGCAACCTGCCCTTCGTCGCCACCCTGCGGGACGGGGCGACGCCCTAAGCCCCCGGGGCTGCGATTCCGCCGGGCGACGGGGTGCGAGTGTCGCTCGCTCACGCCCCCGAAAAGGTACCCGCCCTGAGGCGCCATGTGGGGTGCCTCAGGGCGGGTCGGTCTCGCCGGCCGGCGGATCAGCGGTAGAAGGCACAGAGGCGCAGCGTCTCGCTCTTGAGCGGCAGCGTGATGGTCTCGCTCGCCGGGTCAAAGCCGGACCACTCGGCACCGTCTATTGCCACCCGCCGCAAGCGCTCCTCGCGCGGATGCCGCAGGCGCAGTAAGACCCGCGCCGGAGGATTGCGCTGAGGAAGATCGATGGCCGCCTCGATCATCCCCTCGTCGGCCCGTGACCGCAGGGTGTATCCCATGTAGCCAAAGTAGGTCAGTGCCCGCTCGACGCGTACGCTCTTCCCGTGCTCCAGCCAGGCGCGTGGTATCGCCTTGCCCAGTATCAGGTCCTCGCCGTGCTCCTCGATGAGCATCAGCCGCAGATAGTGGCAGACGTTCGCCTCGTCCGAGGTCTTGAAGTGGTCGCCGCGCGCCTTGCCCAGCGCGGGCAAGGCATGCTCGGCGAGCATGCACGTCTCCGGGAAGTAGGTGGACCTGAAGCCGTTGAAGAACGCCCGCAGGAAATGCTTCACGTCGTCGCGCTTCAGATAGATGGCGGGGTGCAGCAGCAGGTTGGACTGCATGGAGAACCCGCCGCGAGTGAACCAGAACTGCTCATAGTCCGGCACGCTGTTGGCATAGCCATAGCGCGGCGAGAGGTACAGGTTATCCTCATAGTCGTCGATGATCCATTGCGCAGCCGGGTCGGAGGTGGAAATCAGCTCGCTCACCAGGAGGCCCATCGAGCCTTCGAGCACCTCCCGCAGCCAGCCGAAATCCCGGCCGCGCCTCTCGAGCCGCGGCGGATAGTAGGGCACGTAACGGCCATCGCCCAACCTGACTACCGGTGAGCGCGCCCGCGCTTCGTTAAAGCCGGCCATCAGGTCCCGGCGAAAGGCCTTCGCCTCCCGCATCAGCCGCGGCGCCTCCGGATGTCCGATCTCGCTGAGCACCTCCGCGATGGCGGTGAACCCCCAGCTGGCATAGGCGTTGCTTGAGAGCCAGTGCCAGTAGTCGGTCACATCCTCCAGCGAGCCTGCCGGCAGGAATCCATAGTCGATGGGACGCGTGCCGTCGGGCAGCGTGACCATCGTGCGTTGCCGCTCGCGGGTCACCCAGTCGCACGCGCGCACCAGCGCCGGAGCAACGCGCTCAAGCCAGGCGCGGTCGCGGGTGTAGCGGTAGTGCTCCGCCATGCCCCACATCGCCCACCCCTGACCGCGGTTATAGCCCCCACACTCGTACCCATTCGATCCGTAGAGAACCCCGTCCTGCGTGGCAAAGTCGCCGGGCAGCGGCACCGTCCCCTGATAGTGGATCAGGGTCTCCAGGCAACGTTCGGCCTCGCGTGTATAGCCGCGGCGATCCAGGTCGCTCGTGACCATGATGCCCTCGTCGGGAAAGTTGCCATAGTGAAAGCCGCCGCAGCGGGGGATGCGCCGGTCAGAGCCCGGCTCGCGGTCATTCACGATCAGCATGTGCGTCAGATGAGCGCGGTGGAAGCGGTTCAGCTCGGGGTTCGGCGTCTCGATCTGCATGCCCTCGGCGACCCGCCCTCGCCAGTACGCGGCGACCTTGACGCGCTGCTCATCGAACGATAGGCGCCGCAGAGCGTCGAGCTCCTCCGGATGCTGCAGGGTGATAAACGGCACTTTGATCACGAAGGCGTGCTGCTCGCCGGGCAGGAGCGTGACTTCGTACACGAGCCCGTTTCGATCTTGGCGCACAGTGCCGCGCCCACCCGTATCCAGGAAGAACCGAAGATGCTCCTGCGCCCCGTTCCGGGCGTATACTGCCTCACTCTTCGCATGCAGGTCCTCCGCACCGGCGCTGTCCACAGTGCGAACGGGCAGCCTGGCAACCTCCGGACTGTCGGCCACGTTCGTCGCCGTAAAGCGGAGCAGGGCGACGACGGGGTCATCCCCCGGAGTGTCGGCGCTGTCGGCAACGTCGGCAAGGAGCCAGGTCGCGAGGGCCTCCTGACGCCAGGCGATGGGCGTGGTGCTCCACTCCGTCTCCAGGATGGGCAGATAGCCCTCGACCAACTCCCGGCTCTGCGGATCGGGCAGGCCAAACCGGACGTACAGGGCCTCGCCCTGCCAGATCAGTCGGTCCGTGTCCCTACCCCTGACCCTGCGGATAAAGTTCTCGAGGAGGCCGAGGTCTCCGTTCGGCTCGAGGCGGAACTTTTGGCGCCCGCCCTCACAGCCGAGAACAAAGTACAGCCTCCCCTGTGGCGGCATCTCAGCGCAGACCCGTTCCCAGGTCTGCTCGGGCAGCGCGGCCACCCGCTCGTAGACCGTGCGGCCACGCGTCGCCTCCCACCGGCTGCGTATGGCTGCAAGCCCCGGATACCCGTCACCCGGCGCCGCAGCCACACCCAGGTGCGGCAGGAAGACGCATTCTCCGTCGGCCACGTCGTTCACATCGACCGAGAAGGACGCCTGTGCCTGGCAGCGCACGGTGAGGATGGTCCGATCGTGCGAGTTGCGGTCCTCGTTCCAGGCATAGCGCACCCGGGCGCGGATGCCGGCCGTCACACCGCTGACCCTGGATCGCCAGCTGCCGTCGGGCCGAACGTCACAGTCGCCGCGCAGCGGCTCCACATGCAGGATGTAGCCATTGTACGCCTCGAGCCGGCCGTCCCAACACTGCTCGGAGGAGGCAACTCCACCCCATTCGATGCACAGCTCTGTTTCGCGCCACTCCGAGTCGGTCAGGGCCCGCAGTCGCTCGATGGCGGGCATGTTGCCCCGGCCTCGCAGGCACAGCTTGAGGGTGCGCCGGAACCGGACCGGGAACTCGCTGGCGCCAGGGACGTCCTCGCGGTCGAGGGGCAGGAAGGTGTAGCGCCACTCGCGTCCGCTCCCCTCGATCTCCACCGCTGCCGGCCGCCACTGCCCGGTGATCCAGTCATCCATGGCGAGCCAGCCCTCCTCGCCGGCCCCGACCACTGCGTTCTTGGCCACCCGCACGCGCGGCCAGGTGTGTTGCCAGTAGCACAGCTCCGGAACCTCCTCCCGGCCGATCGGCTGAGAGAACGTCACCTCCACCTGCTGTACATCGCGCGGGTCCTCCCACCACACCGCATACTCGCCCGGCTCCCCGGCGATGACCCTTGCCGCAAAGGGGACCACATCGACGTTCCTGCCCATGAGACCTCCTGTACGCCAACTCTAGCTCCGTGACCGGCGGCCACCCTCAACCGAGCGGGTACCTCCCGTAGCGTCGTGCAGCCCCTATCATGGCCGCGACGTTCTCAGGCGGCGTGCCGGGCGCCAGAGGGCTACCATTGGCGACGACGAAAGGCCCATGCCTGGCCGCCTCGAGCTGCCCGCGCACTGCCCGCTCCACTTCGTCCGGCCGCCCCGTGAGCAAAAGCTCTGTCGTGTCGATGTTGCCAAACAGGCAGACCCTGCCGCCCAGCTCCTTAGCCATCCGGACCACGTCCAGGTCAAAGGTCTTGCGGCTGTCTTCGACCAGCAGGGCTCGCACTCCAGAGTCCTTTAGCAACGGGATGAGCGGCCGCACATCCCCACAGAAGTAGACCATCGGCACCATGCCAAGCCGGCTCACCTGCTCAAAGAACCAGCAATCGACGGGATAGAGCATCTCCTCGTACATCCGGGGAGAGATGGTGTCGCTGCCCGCGACATCTTCGGAGATGAGCCACCCATGCACGCCCACGCTGGCGAACGCCTTCGCCCACTCCAGGGCAGCCTCATAGCGACGCCAGGCCAGTCGTTTGACCCCCTCCGGATAGTCGTAGAGCGCCATCAGGCTCTCCTGATAGTGCTCGGTGCCAAAAGGCAGGATGCCGGGTGCCCCAACATTCACGCAGATAAAGACCTCGTCCCCGTACTCGCGCACGATCTCGGCGGCATGATCGGTGTAGCCGGCGGCAATGATGTCGTCCGCGGTCGTGGTCCTGTCCCGGTCCAGCTCCTCATCGATCGCGCGCATGACCCCGGCCGGGGTCGAGAGGTCACGGTGTCTGCGGTCGCCCTTGTGGGAGGCCAGGTTCCCGTCGGCGAGAATCTCGTCACGACTGCCGTCCGGGGCCACGAGGTACATCCTCTCCCCCTCGCGCACTCCCCGATACTCGCGACTCGCATACCGCCCGCGCATGCGCGGATAGCCCCCGCTCAGATGGAACCAGTCCGGGCGGAAGCGCTCAAAAAACGCCTTGTACACCGGGACCATGGCAGAGCCATCGGTCCAGCAATCCAGCATATAGTCCTTACCGGCGATCTCGAACTTGTAGTTGCCCCACCAGTGCGGGGCGACCGGCACCATATCGGGCTGTCGCCCCTCAAGGGCGGCCAGCATGCGCTCTTTCGAGTTCAATCCGTATCCGCTCCCTTTTTCCAGGTGAGACAGTCCGCTCCGGGGGGTCGGCTCGGCGGCCGCCTCACTGAGCCGTGCACCGCGCGCCCAGCCCGCGCCGGCGGCCAGCACCGTCCCAAGGACCAGGAGGCAGCGCAGCCATCCGTCGCGCCGGAACACCGCCCCCATGCCCCGACTCGGGCCGGTTAGCCCTTGAGACCAGTCGTGACGATGCCCTGCACAAAGTACTTCTGCCCGAGGAAGAAGAGCAGAATGCAGGGCAGGCTGAACATCACAGCCGCCGCCATCTGCGGAGCCAGGTCGCCCCCGCCTCGGAACGAGCGCAGGTAGTTAATGCCCAGCGCCAGTGTATACATCCTGGCACTGCTCAGGTAGATGAGCGGCCCCAAAAAGTCGTTCCAGTTGGCCGTGAAGGAAAAGATGGCGACGGTCGTCAGCGCCGGCTTGGAGAGTGGCATCAGAATCTGAAAGAGGATGCGCAGCTCGTTACAGCCATCGACCTTGGCGGCGTCGTCCAGTTCCCGGTTCACCGTCATGAAGAACTGCCGCAGCAAAAAGACGGCAAAGGGCGGCGCAAAGAAAGCCGGTATGGTGAGAGGCAGATAGGTGTCGACCCAATGCAGGATCTTGAACACGATAAAGGTCGGCACCATGGTGACCGGGTACGGGATCATCATCGTGGCCAGCAGCACGATGAACATCAAATCGCGCCCCGGAAAGCGCAGGCGGGCAAAGGAGTAGCCCACCACCGAGGCCGATAGCACCTCCCCCACAATCACCGTGAGGGTGACGATCAGGCTGTTCCGGGTGTACATGAGGAACGGGATCGTCTTGAACACCAGCGGATAGTTGGTGAAAACGACCGGGTTAGGTATGAACTGGGGCGGGAACTTGATCCCAGAGCCTATCGGCTTGAAGGATGAGCCGACCATCCAGGCGAAGGGCATGATGATGAAACAAGTCAGCGGCAGGAGCAGCAGATAGACCAGCAGCTTGCGCGCCACCTCCAGGACCTGTTTCATGTCTTCGAGTTTCGCGACCTTGATGCCGAGCAGCGAGTAGATCACGGGGAGGTAGTAGGCGGTGTTCGGAAACCCCACCGGCGTGTCGGCGTTGAAGGTTTCGAGGGCCTTCTTGTACTCGCCCTCGACCTGGGAGACGATGTTGTAGGCGCCTTGGATCGCGGCAAATGCTACCAGCTTCGACATGAAGTGTTCCTCCTTCGTTGAGGATATGAACGATGTCGTTTCGTCCCGCGCGGATCCCCGCCCCGGCCGCGGCGGCCTACCGGTTGCGGCGGTGGATCCAGGTGAGGTTCTCGATCAGCCGCTCGACCACGGTCTGCGGCTCGACCGCCGGGGCCTTCGGGCCCCGGGCCGGGGGTTCGATCCGGGGTTTCGTTGGGGCCTCGGCCGGCCGCTCGCCCGCCTGCGCGGCGGCGCGCGCTTCGCGCTCTTTGGCCCGCTGCTGGCGGATGCGGTCGAGCTCGCCCTCGAGCTTGGCCTTGGCCTCCGCCTCGGCCTTCGCTTTGGCCTCGGCCTCCGCTTTCGCCTTGGCCTCCGCCTCGGCCTTCGCCCTGGCCTCGGCCTCGGCCTTCGCCTTGGCCTCGGCTTCCGCTTTGGCTTTGGCCTCGGCCTCGGCCTTCGCCCGGGCCTCCGCCTCCTCGCGGGCTTCGACCGGCACGAGCTCGAGCCCGTCCCCGCCGCCTCGGGCGCCCGCTACGAGAAGCCCGGGGATCATTCGACCTGGTTCTGGAGCAAGGGCGAGCGCGGCCTCGCGAGCCTTTCCGGGGAGGTCCTGCCCGAGTGTCTGCCCGCGGGACCGTTCCGGGCGAGCGGCAACGAGCCCTTCTGGTCGCTGGCGCTCGACGCCTCGGCGCTGCGGCTCGAGCGGCTCGGCCGCGAGCCGCTCGTCCTCGCCCCGCCGCCCGCTGCCCGGATCGTGGGCGCCGTGCCCGTCCTCGAGGCGGAACTCGACGGCCGGCCGCTCGCGATCCGGATCGAGCCGGTCCCTTGCGTCGACAGCATGAGCGGGATGCCGCATCCCGCGAGCGTGACGGTCGAATCGGGCGCGGAGCGGCTCACGGGCTGCGGCGGCGATCCCGGCGCGCTGCTCCGCCGGAGTGCCTGGACCCTGCGTGCGCTCGACGGCGCCTCCCTCCCCTCGGACCGGCCGCTCGAGCTCCTGTTCGGCAGCGACGGCCGGTTCGCCGGCCAGGGTCCCTGCAACCGACTCCTGGGTGGCTATCGGCTCTCGGGCGAGGAGCTGCGGCTCGGGCCGGTCGCCAGCACGATGATGGCTTGCCCGGAGCCCGTCATGGCGGCCGAGCGGCGCTGGGTGGAGGCACTCGAGAAGGTCCGCGCCTTCGCGCTCTTGCCGGAGGGGGGGCTTCTGCTGCTGGCCCCGGACGGGGCGCGCCTCGAGTTCGCCCCCTGACGCGGGCGAGCCACGCCGGCCACTTGGCATCGTTGTTGCTTTGTGTATCTTAGCGAAGACTGATCCGTTCTGATCAACCTAGGATAGATAAGGGACCGCGTGCGATGCAGGCTACCCTCACCCTCGTCCTCTGTCTCGTGAGTGCGCCCGACCAATGCGAGGTGCGCCAGAAGCGGGTCGACGCTCAGGCCTGCTTCTACGGTGGCGCCAACGTCGTCGCCGCCGAGACCCCGGCC
>ENA-ORXB01003190-ORXB01003190.1-sediment-metagenome-genome-assembly--contig:-NODE-3190-length-11973-cov-3.216291_pt1 | contig 11973 bp, 10 predicted proteins | sample MGYA00237863_ERZ511475 | MGnify/ENA primary metagenome ERZ511475 (study PRJEB26305, sample SAMN06343858) | sediment metagenome | isolation source: hot spring sediment | place: Canada: British Columbia...
GGAGCCGCTCGACGACGGCGTAGTTTTCCACCACCAGCTCGACGAGCATTCGAGCCGATTATACGCGGCGCGCGCGCCGGGCAATCAAACAGATCCGGCGCGGATTGTTCGGCCGCCCCCGCCCCCTCCGCTATGATAGTCTTCTCGGTGTGCAAGCGCCGCGGCGCTCGCCCTAAGAAAGGAGTCTGGTTGATTTCCTTCTGCCTTCCGACTCTGCTTGCCCAGGTCAGCGTCTGGGAGCTCGTCAGCCGGGCCAAGCCCGTGCCCATGGCCGTCTTCGCCATCTTGCTGGCCTTCTCGATCTTCTCCTGGGCAATCGTATTTGCCAAATGGAACACCTTCCGCCACGCCCGCCTGGCCAACCAGCAGTTCCTGCGCGCCTTCCGCAAGGCCGGGACGCTCGACACCATGGCCGTGGCCAGCGAGCAGTTCCGCCTTTCGCCGCTTGTCACCGTCTTTGATTTCGGCTACGAAGAGATCGAGCGCCAGGTGGCCTCCAAGGGCACCTTACGGAACAAGCTGGCACTCGAGCGCAGCCTCCAACTGGCCATCAGCGAGGAGATCGCCAAGCTGGAGCGGCACATGAACTGGCTGGCCACCACTGCCAGCGTCTGCCCCTTCATCGGCCTGTTCGGCACCGTCTGGGGCATCATCGACGCCTTTAGCGCCCTGGGACTGGCCGGCAGCGCCAGCCTGCGCGCCGTGGCCCCGGGCATCTCCGAGGCGCTGGTGGCCACCGCGCTCGGCCTCGGCGCGGCCATCCCGGCGGCGATCTTTTACAACTACTTCGGGCATGTCATCCGCGAGATGGGCGCGCGCATGGAGGACTTCTCGCTGGAGTTCATGAACGTGGCCGAACGCAGCTACGGGGACTGAGCCCGATGGCCTTCACCAACAACGACCAGGCCGCCACCGGGTTTCGGCACCGCTTCCGCGGCATCCGTCCGATGTCCGACATGAACGTCGTGCCCCTGGTGGACGTCGTTCTGGTGTTGCTGATCATCTTCATGCTCACGGCGCACGTCATGGAGTTCGGCCTGGAGATCGAAGTCCCTAAGGTGCGCCAGGTGCGCGACACCACCGAGGAGCTGCCCGTGGTAAGCATCACCCGCAGCGGCGAGCTCTATCTGAACGAGCGTCCGGTGAACATCAACGAGCTCGGCGCCGCCGTGCGCGAGCGGTTCCAAGGAGCGCAGGCCGTCTATGTGCGCGCCGACCGGAACACGATCTGGGATCCGATCGCGCAAGTCATCTCGGCGCTCAACGAGGCCAAGCTCGAGGTGCGCATGGTGACGCAGCCGGAGGAGAGCACGCGGGGCGGGCGATAATGTAAGTGGGGATGGCCGCCCGGCACGACATTCTGGATCAGCCTGAATCGCTTGTCCGGCCGCTCGGCGCCTCTTTGGCTCTGCACGCGTTACTGGCGGCCTCGGTGGCGCTCTACGGGCTGCTGCCGGCGGCACGGACGATTCCCTGGGGCGATCCGGATTCGCTCGGCGGCGGCGCCATCGCGATCACGCCGGTGAGCAAGATCCCGCTGCCGCCGCGCGCCGGACCGGTCAACCCCGTCGCAGCGGACACCGAGTCGCAAGTCCCTGCCCCGCCGGCGGCGGCAAAACCCAAACCCGCGCCGCCCAAACCTGTCGAAGAGGCTGACGCGATCCCCTTGAAGAGCCGCCAGGCGCCGGCGCGCCCTCCGGCACGCGCCGGCACCAGGCGTCGCGCCGAAGAGCCGCGGCCGGAGCAGCTTTACAGCCCCGGCGGTGCGGCCGCCAGCTCGCCGATGTTCGGCAGCACGTCGGCCGGCTCCGGCGGCGTCGGCCTGGGCGAGGGCAACCCGTTCGGCGACCGGTTCGGCGCCTACGCGGCGATTCTGCGCCAGATGGTGGCGGCCAAATGGAACACCTCGCAGGTGGATCCGCGCCTGCAAACGGCGCCGCCGGTGATCGTCACCTTCGAAATCCTGCGCGACGGCAGCGTGCGCAACGTGCGCATCCTCCAACGCAGCGGCAATGCCACGCTGGACTACTCGGCGCAACGGGCCATCCTCGAGGCCGCTCCCTTTCCCCCGCTGCCGCGCGGCTTTGAACGGGACGTCGCTGTGATCGAGTTTTGGTTCCAACTGAAGAGGTGAAGATGAAGAACGCCATTCGGGTGACGGCGGCGCTAGCCGCGGCCGCTCTGGTCGTCGGCTCGCAGCAGAGCGACGTGCTCATCAAACTCACGCAGGGCGAGCGCGCCGCCATCGCGGTTCCGGACTTTCGCGGCGCCGGCGCCGCCGCGGCGCTCGTGGGCGCGTTGAACGCCACCCTGTTCAGCGAACTGCAACAGTCCGGCCTGTTCCGCATGGTGCCGAAGAGCCTGTACCCGCTCGAGGTTCCGCAGCGGCCGCAGGACTTCGTGCCGCCGGGACCACCTCCGGCACGCGGCGCCCCGCCCGCGCGGCGCGGCCCGTGGCTGACGGACTGGTCCGAGCCGCCGGCCAGCGCCAACTACCTCACCATCGGCTACGCCGCCGAGCAGGGCGGGCGACTGGTGCTGTTCGGCTGGCTGTTCAACGTCAACCAGACCGATCTGGCCAACGCCCAGGTCTTCGGCAAGCTCTACTTCGGCGATCTCACCGAAGCTGGCGCGCGCAAGCTCGCCCGCGAGTTCGCCGCCGACATTCTCGGCCAGTTCGGTTTCCGGAGCCTGATCGGCAGCAAGATCTACTTCGTCTCCGACCGGACCGGTCATAAGGAGATCTGGGAGATGGATTACGACGGCGCCAACCAGCGGCAGATCACCCAGTACCGCTCCACCTCCACGTTTCCGGCGGTATCGCCCGACCGGACCATGATCGCCTTCACGACCTACGCGAGCGGCTATCCGATGATCTATATTCATTCTCTGGAAACCGGTCGACGCTTGCCGTTTTACAATCAGAAGGCGTCGATGAATGCCACCGCCGAGTTTACGCCGGACGGGCGCCAGATCGTCTTTTCCTCGACCGCAGCCGGCCGTTATGCCCAAATCTACATTGCGGATCTGGACGGCTCGAATTTGAGGCGCCTGACCTTCTCCAACGCGATTGACGTCGAGCCGACCGTGAACCCGAAAACGGGCGCCGAAATTGTCTTCGTCTCAGGCCGCTCGGGCATGCCTCAGATCTACAAGATGAACATGGACGGCGCCGACCTGGTGCGGCTCACCGACGGCGAGGGGGAAGCGGTGAACCCCTCCTGGCATCCCGACGGCCGCCACATCGCCTTCGCCTGGACCCGCGGCTACGAGCCGGGCAACTACAACATCTTTATAATGGATGTGGCGACGAGAGAATACGTCCAGCTCACTCACGGCGCCGGACGCAACGAAAACCCCTGTTGGGCACCCGACGGGCGGCATCTGGTCTTTTCGTCCAATCGCAGCGGCTCGATGCAGATCTATACCATGTTGGCTAACGGGACCCAGATCAAGCCGCTGACGACGCAAGGCAACAACGAAAAACCGATTTGGAGCAACTAGTAGTATCATTGAAGGTCTGTGCGAAAATTCCAGGAGGCAACGTTCACGATGAAGCAGCGACACATCCGTCTTATCGTCTTGGCGTTTTCACTGTTCCTGATCGCAGCGGGGTGCAGAAGGAAGGCTCCGCCGCCACCGCCGCCCCCGCCGCCACCGCCCAAAGAGGTCCCGGCGCCAGCGAGACCCACGATCTCGACCTTCGTCGCTGAGCCCTCGACGATTCAGCGGGGCCAGTCCTCGACGCTGCGCTGGGTCACCAGCGACGCCACGGAAGTCTCGATTTCGCCTGGCATCGGCGCCGTGTCGTCCAGCGGCAACCGTCAGGTCTTCCCGAGCGACACGACGACCTACACCCTGACGGCCAAGGGACCGGGCGGCACCGCCAGCGCCACGGCGACGGTCACGGTAACGCAGCCGCCACCTCCGCCGCCTCCGCCGCCGAAGCCGCCCAAGAAGAGCCTGAGCCAGCGACTCGCCGAAGAGGTGCAGGATGCCTACTTCGACTTTGACAAGTTCGACATCCGCCCCGACGCGCGCGAGACGCTCACGCGGAACGCCAGCGCGCTGCGCTCGATCCTGGCCGACTTCCCCGGTGCGGTGATCACCATCGAGGGCCACTGCGACGAACGGGGCACGGAGGAGTACAATATGGCCCTCGGCGATCGTCGCGCCAATGCGGCCCGCGATTTTCTGATCAGTCTCGGCGTCGCTCCGGAGCGCATTCAGACGGTCAGCTTCGGAGAGACGCGCCCGGCCGTTCCGGAGAGCAACGAGCGCGCCTGGGCCTTGAATCGGCGCGATGAGTTCGTCTATATCCAGGGCGGCGATCCTACGCCCCCAAGACGCTGACGCTCGGCGAAGGCTCTTGGCCGAAGAGCCTTCGCCCATCTTGCCTTCGGCCCGCACCTGTCGTAACATCTGGCGTCGGGCATGGTCGCCGTCGCACCAGGCCCCGTATAAGGAGGGATGAGAATGCGACGATTGAGTCTCTCACATGGCCTCGGCCTGGCTGCGATCGTCCTGCTGCTTCTTTGCTCCCCCTCCCAGGCCGGGAAGAAGGAGCTTGAGGCGATCGCCAAGCTCCAGGCTGAAGTCCTCATCCTGCAACGGCAGCTTCGCGACTTGCAGGAGTCCTTCGACCGAAGCAACGGCCAATGGCTCGCGCTTCTGGGACAAATCGGCGAGAACGTCGCGGCCTTACAGCGCACGCTCTCGGCCTTGCAGCAGACGCTTGGGGAGACGCAGACGCGTACAAGTAGCCTCTTCGCCCAGATGGATTCCCGCCTCACCGCTCTGGAGACGCATCTGCGCACGACTTCCGAACACCTCGTCCAACTCCACGATCGGATCGCCGCGCTCACCGAGAGTCTCGCTCAGGCTCAACGTCGGGCTGCGACCATTGATCCCACCGATCCGATCCAACTCTTCAGCGCCGCCTATGGCGAGTACCTCAAGGGGAACTACGAGCTGGCGCTCGACCAGTTTCGACAGTATGTGCAACGCTTCCCCTCGCTGGAGACGACCGACAACGCCCAATACTGGATCGGCGAGTGCCTCTACAGCCTCGGCCGCTACGAGGACGCCGTGGCCGAATTCGACGCGCTGCTGCGCACATACCCGCAAAGCGATAAGGCATTGGCCGCTCGCCTGAAGAAGGCGCTCGCGCTCCTGGAGTTAGACCGCCGCGAGGACGCTATCGCCGAACTGCGCCTTGTCGCGCGTCACCCCATCTCTTCGAGCGAGGTGAACGCTGCTCGTCAAAGACTCCAGCAGCTTGGCGTCCCCATTGAGGAGCCTCGTCCGACGACGCCGCGGCGCCGCCGGTGATCTCGCCAAGGAGACGGCTATGTCCTTCAACAAGATCATCATCATTGGAAATCTCGGACGCGATCCGGAGCTTCGTTATACCCCTCAAGGCATCCCCGTGTGCACCTTCTCGGTCGCGACCAATGAGCGGAGGCGTGATCCAGGGGGAGAGCTTCAAGAGCGGACACTCTGGTTTCGCGTGACCGCCTGGCGCCGATTGGCCGAACTCACTCATCAGTATCTCAAGAAGGGGAGCTTGGTTTACGTCGAGGGGCGATTGTATCTGGACGAATACACGGACCGAGAGGGCTTGCCCCGAACACAGCTTCGCATCGAGGCTTCGGATGTGCGCTTCCTCGATCGGAAGCCCATCGAAGAGGAAGGAGTCGCTGAAGGGCCTCTCAGCCCAATCTCCGGCTTCGAGCCCGGCGAGGAGGACGTCCCGTTCTAAACATACGCGATCCTCTCGCCCCTTAGCCTTGAGAGGATGCTCGAAGTCTGCTCGTCCACTTCTCCTTCATCCTCTCCGTGAACCTTATGGCTTGAGATCAGCCCTCGCCCCTCCCCCGACTTCAAGCGATGCCTCATCAGATATCGGTTGAAGGGCCCCTACGTCCTCAGCTCGGAGAAACGAGGTGAGTTCGACCAGCGACCGAGCGACCGGAAGTATCCCAGGATCGGCCGTCGGAAGCGGGAGCTGGACCCGAGCCGTAAGCTCCTCACCCTCAAGCACACGCTTGGCCACCCGTACCATGGGTCTCGCCGCTCGTTTCCCCTCAGCCTTGGCGACGAGATGCCCAACGGCGACCGCCCGCAGCGGAACCGAGAGCATGCCCGAAGGCGCATCGCTCATGATCTGCAACCGATCCGAGGCTATACCGGGCCCCTCAGGAGCAAACGCCACGTTCACCCTCACCCTCACGCCCGGACCGATCCGCGCCGGAAGCAACGGTGCCCGAACGAGCCAGAAGCGCCCATCGGTCCGAATCTCCGCGATCCGCAACGGCGCCGTCCCCACATTGGTCAGCACCAGCGATGCTTCCCGAACGTGGCCCAAGGGAACTTCACCAAAATCGACCTCAGAGGCCGAGAGCTCAAGCGCCGGCGTTCCCACACCGTGCGACTGCTCTTCCGAAGATCGGGCGATCTCCTGGAGTCCATCAAGAGGAAAGAACGACCACCATCCAGCGCTCCATGCCCCCGCGACGACCAGCACAGCAACTCCCACAAGCCCAAGATGTCGCACGCGCATCATCCTCCCTCCTTCGCCACAGGATCACTCGCTTGTGCCACCACATCCGCATATGTCCGCGAGCATCTTGCCGGAATCCCGCCAAAAAGTCAAGGGGAATTTTCTCGCTCGACGAGCTGCACCGATCGCCGGCCCACATAAACGCCCATCCCTCTCGAACCGACGAAAACTCGCCCCCCATCATGAGGATCAAACGCTCCGACTAACGCCCGCGCCCCCACCGCTTCGTCAATCCGCCGCCACGTCTCCCCACGATCCGCGGAGAGATAGACAGCCCCCACGCGATAATCCGCGACCAACATCCATCGAGGATCGTTCGGATGAACGGCGATCGTCGCGACATCCGCATGAGGAAGTCCGTGAGCGCATCGCTCCCAATCCCTTCCTCCATTACGAGAACGATAGAGGCCAAACGATGTGCCGATGAAGAGAAGGTCGGAGTCGCTCGGATGTTCAAGAATCACATGAACTCTTCCCACGCGATCCGGTAACGTCCGCTCCACCCATGAGAGGCCATCCTCGCTCATCCAAAGGCGCCCATGGCCCACGATCCATATCTTCCTCCAGGCATGCAGCGCCGTCAGGGACTGCCCTTCGACCGCGCGCACGCGCTCCCACCGTCCTTGCGATTCATCATACCGGAGCAGCGCCCTCGACGTGAGAACCAAAAGTCGCCCATCGTTGGCCTCGGCAAGATGCGAGCCGACCTCCTCTAAGGGCGGCCCCTTTCGCCAGCTCTCCCCACGATCCTCCGAGATGAAGACCCCCTCTTCAGTCAGCGCGAAGAGCCGCCGCCCATCTCGCCGCGATTGGAGAATCGCCTTCACTCCCCAAAGGGGACGTGCCCGCCAACTCCGTCCCCCATCTTCGCTGATGAAAAAACTCCCATCAAGCCCTCCCCGCATCACACCGCAGTAGATGCGTCCGGGGATCTCCCGATCTGGGAGGACATCTGTGATCACCCAGCTCGAAAACCCTTGATTCGAAGGGCGGAACGTTCGCCCCCCATCTTGGCTGAGCCAAACACCCGCTTCTTCGGTCGCGATGAGCACCCGCTGTGGTCGTTGCGGGTGAAGGGCGATGTCCTGCACGGTTAACCTTCTATTCGTTATCAGACGCCATGTCACCCCACCATCCCCACTCCGCCATAACCCTTCCGTCGTCCCCGCAAAGAGCACGTCCCTTTGCCCCGCCAGCTTCGCCAACGCTAACACCCGACGGCTTCGCGACGGCAGCCCCGTCATCCGCCGCCAACTCCGCCCCCCATCCGTCGAACGATAGACCCCCGTGCACGCGCTCAGCCACAAAAGGTCCGGATTTCGCTCGTCAATGAGAATGTTGAAGACCTCGGAGTCGTCAATGATCCCCGTCTCTCGACTCCCCGCCCTCGTCCACGTCCGCCCCCCGTCGGTGGTCTTCCACGGCAAGTGCCACGTCCCCACATAGAGCGTTTGCTCCGAGCGCGGATCAATGGCGATGGACTCCACGTTCCGAATCTCCAGATCACCGGCCGGCGAGATGCGCCGCCATGACTCTCCCCGATCCTCGCTGCGAAAAACCCCATCCAACGCCGCGAAGATCAGCACGCGGGGATCGCTCGGCGCTTGCGCCAAAGCGCGCACCGCATGCGCCTCCGTCCCCGGCAGCAGCGCCCACGTCCGTCCCCCATCGCGACTCCGGTAAATCCCTCCACCGTGTTCGGCAAGGACCTGCCACCCGGCCACGTAGATCGTTCTCGAATCCTCAGCGTCCACCAGAATTCGAGAAATGCAAAATCCAGGACGATGGAATCCCGTGAGTCGCGTCCAATTCTCCCCACTGTCTTCGGAGAGATAGAGCTGTCCATCACAGGTCCCGACGAAGACTCGATCCGGATGTCGCGGATCAACGGCCAGCCGTCGCGCGTCCCCCCCATACGGCCCCATCGGGCTCCACAGCCAGCCGAGTTCCGCTTGCCCTCCCCTCGCCCCCTCCACCGCGAGCAGCATCCCCAGGACGCCCACTGCGAGCCGTCGTCGCATATTCCATGCCCTCACGCGTAGATGCCGCGCATGCGTACGTCATATGCCACGCGATCGATCGCCAACATGTAGGCCGCCGTCCGCATGCTCACGCCATAGCGCGTCGCATAGGCGAGCACGTCGCGGAAGCTGTTGGTCATGACCTCCTTCAACCGGTGATTCACAACCCGTTCGCTCCAATAATAGCCCATCCGATTCTGCACCCACTCGAAGTAGCTCACCGTCACCCCGCCGGCATTGGCCAAGATGTCCGGCAGCACGAAGATCCCTCGCTCTTGGAGGATCCGATCGGCCTGCGCCGTCGTCGGCCCGTTCGCCCCCTCACAGAGGATCCGACACCGCAGGCGCCCGGCATTGCGCGAAGTGATCTGATTCTCGACGGCCGCCGGAATCAGGATCTCGCATTCCAGCTCTAGCAGTTCCGCATTGGTGATCGGCTCCGCATTCGGATACCCGCGGAAGCTCTTCTCCACGCGGTGGTATTCCAAGACCTCGGGGATATTCAAGCCCTGCGGGTTGAAGATGCCCCCATGCACGTCCGAGATGGCGATCACCTTATACCCGGCTTCGTGGAAGAGCCGGGCAGCGACTCCGCCCACATTGCCCGCCCCCTGAATGACGACCCGCGCCCCTTTGGGCGAAAGCCCCAAATGCCGAAAGGCTTCGTTGGCCACGATCAAAAGCCCGCGCCCGGTCGCTTCGCGCCGTCCCGCCGATCCCCCCAACCCGATCGGCTTGCCCGTCACCGAAGCCGTCACCACATGCCGCGCGTGCATCGAATAGGTGTCCATGATCCACGCCATGACCTGCTCGTCCGTATTCAAGTCCGGCGCCGGCACGTCCCGCTCCGGCCCCAAGATGTCCAGAAGTTGCGCCGTGTACCGCCGCGTCAACCGCTCCAACTCCCCCCGCGACAACTCGGCCGGATTGCAGACGACCCCGCCCTTCGCCCCTCCGAACGGGATGTTCACGACCGCGCACTTCCATGTCATCCACGCCGCCAGGGCCCGAATCTCGTCCAGCGTCACATCGGGGGCGAAGCGAATCCCCCCCTTGGCCGGCCCGCGCGCGAAGTTGTGCTGCACGCGATATCCGACGAACACCTCCAGATGCCCATCGTCCATGATCACGGGAATGTAGATGGTCACCTCCAAGCTCGGATACCGCATGAACGTGTACAGGTCCGGTTCCAAACGAAGGAGTCGCGCCGCTTGATCGAAATGGTAGAGCATCGAGTCAAGCGGATTCTCCTCCTTCACCTCTTCGACTCTCTCGAATTCCCGCATCGGTCCCCCCTTGCGATGAAGCATCCGCCCATTTTCGAGCAAGATTTTAGCACACTCGTTCGCCAAGACAATGCGCCGCCCTCCCGTTGCCGATCCGCGATGGGCCGATCTATACTTCTTCGGTTATGAGTGAGCACACGGCGCTCGTTGTGCGCGGCGCGCGCGTCCACAATCTCAAGAACATCACCTGCGAGATTCCGCACGGGAGTCTGACCGTCATCACCGGGGTCTCCGGCTCGGGGAAATCCAGTCTCGCCTTCGACACGATCTACGCCGAAGGCCAGCGCCGGTATGTGGAGTCCCTCTCCGCCTATGCCCGTCAGTTCCTCGAGCGCATGAGGAAGCCGGACGTGGACGAGATCACAGGCCTGTGCCCGACGATCGCCATTCAGCAGAAACCCCTCAGCCGCAACCCACGCTCCACCGTCGCCACGCAGACGGAGATCTACGATTATCTGCGGCTGCTCTTCGCCCGAATCGGCCGCGTCTACTGCCTGACCTGCCACAGCGAAGTCATCCGCCAGACCCCGGAGACGATCGCCGATCGCCTCTTGCAACTGCCCGAAGGGCTCCGCTTCTACGTCCTCTTCCCACTGGCGCGCAAAGCCGAGAACGGACGCTCACGCCAGGGCGATCTCTCGCCGAAGGCGCGGCTGCTCGCCCTGCAGCAGCGCGGATTCACACGCCTCTACGTGCGAGGCCAGGTCGTGGAGATCGCCGATCTCCAAACTCCCCCCGCCCTCGACGAGACGAGCGTCCTCGTGGATCGCCTCGTCCTCCGCCCCGATATCCGGTCGCGCTTGATCGATTCGTTGGAGCTCTGTTACCGGGAGGGCGACGGCGTCGCCGAAATCGTGCTCCTCAGCGATCCTCCGCAGAAGCTCACGTTCACGGCGCAGTTGACTTGCCCGCAATGCCAAACCCGTTACATCGAGCCCGAACCGCAGCTCTTCAGCTTCAACAGCGCCCATGGCGCCTGCCCCAGCTGCCAGGGCTTCGGTAATCTGATCGGACTCGATCTGGACCTTGTCATCCCGGATCGCGAGCGCTCGTTGCAAGAGGGGGCCATCGAACCCTGGACGAAGCCCCAGTTCGAATGGGCGCAAGAGGAGCTGCTCGCCTTCTGCCGCCGCATGAAGATCCCCACCGACGTCCCTTTCTCTCAACTCTCCCGAGAGCACCAACGCTGGATCATTCAGGGGAAGGGCGATTTCCCCGGCATCCGGGGCTTCTTCGAGTGGTTGGAGACGAAGAAATACAAGCTGCACGTTCGCGTCTTCCTGAGCAAATATCGCGGCTATACGACCTGCCCCTCCTGCAAGGGTACGCGCTTGAGGCCCGAAGCCTTGGCCGTGCGCGTCGGCGGGAAGACGCTCCCCGAAGTCTGTGCCATGACTATTGGCGAATGTGCCGCTTTCTTCGCCGCGCTCACCCTCACGCCTCAAGAGGAGGCCATCGCCGGCCGGCTGCTTCAGGAGATCCGCCAGCGCCTCGCCTTCCTCGTGGACGTCGGCCTCGATTATCTGACGCTCGATCGGCAGGCCTTCACCCTCTCCGGCGGCGAAGCCCAGCGCATTCAACTGGCGACGAACCTCGGCGCTTCCCTGGTCGGCACCCTCTACGTTCTGGATGAGCCGAGCATCGGCCTGCATCCACGCGATACGCAACGCCTCATCCGCTTGCTCAAGCATCTGCGCGATATCGGGAACACAGTGCTTGTGGTCGAGCACGATCGCGAGATGATCCTGGCCGCCGATCACGTCATTGATCTGGGGCCCGGCGCCGGCGAACACGGCGGCGAGGTCGTCTTCCAAGGGACGCCCGAAGCGTTGCAACGTGCCCCCTCTTCGCTGACCGGGAAATACCTGCGCGGCGAACTGAGCATCCCCACCCCTGCGCAACGCCTCTCTCCGACCGGGCGCTGCCTCGCGATTCGCGGCGCGCGCGCCCACAATCTCAAGAACATCGACGTGGACATCCCCCTGGAGCTGATGGTCTGCATCACGGGCGTCTCCGGCTCCGGCAAGTCCACCCTCGTCTACGATGTCCTCTACGCCAATCTCAAGAAGCAGCGCGGAGAGTGGAATCAACCCGTCGGCCCCGT
>ENA-ORXB01003191-ORXB01003191.1-sediment-metagenome-genome-assembly--contig:-NODE-3191-length-11961-cov-8.116459_pt1 | contig 11961 bp, 10 predicted proteins | sample MGYA00237863_ERZ511475 | MGnify/ENA primary metagenome ERZ511475 (study PRJEB26305, sample SAMN06343858) | sediment metagenome | isolation source: hot spring sediment | place: Canada: British Columbia...
CGTCGATCTCGTACCTCGTCGTCTTGCCCGCGCCCCTGACCTCTATGGCCCCCGTGCCCTCGGGGAGCACCACGCGGACGAATTCTCCCGGTTGCACCGTCACCGCCCGGTCTTCCCGCGGGGTTCCGCCAACCACAGGCACAAGGGTGCAGGCCGAAGACGACCAGAACTGCACGGCGAAAGTCATCTCCCAGGGAACCACCACGTCCACCCGGCACGCCGTGCCTCCCCACGCCCACAGGTCGTGGGTAAACTCGTAGTTCCGTGTCATGACCTCGTACCGGATATCATTCCTGATCTCACCCTCCGGGATCGCCAGCCGGGTCAGGACCTGGCCCACAAACCACTGCGCGTCGGCCTCGGCCTTGCCGGGCCACGTCTCCCACGCTCGGCGTATTTCCGCGCGCAGCCTGTCCGGGGTGTCTCCCCACGCCACGGCGTCGATACCCTTTTTCTCCCGGACGGGGAACTTCACCCGGTCGATGGTCAGGGCCGCGCCCATATTCTTTGTCCTTTCCGTCTCGCCGGCAAACCGCAGCACCACCTCCGGCGTCAAGAGCGACGGGTTGTCGGGCACAAACTCCACTTCAGGCTTCTGCTGCGCCACGGCATCCGGTATCTCTACCCTGTCGCCGGGGTTAAGGTGCGCCCGGTGAATCTCCCTGCCGTCCTTCACGAAGCGCAGGGTGTACCCTATGGGCGACGCCAGGGCAAGCGAAACGCGCACGTTCCGGTCGCCTATACGGTTCCAGTAAACAAGCCAGTACCCGAAGGGGCAGATGAACTCTTCTTCCTGGTACTTTCTCTCCATCGCCTTGGCCTCGCGCAGGTGAATCCGCCACAGGTAGACAAGCCACCTGTCCCGCGCACTCCCCTCGGGCCGGAATGCCGGGGCCTCCGGCTTTGGGGGCTTCTCCGGCGGCTTCTCCTTCGCCCAGGGGGCCATTAACAGCAGAATGGCCGCCACCAGGGCCGCGAGCGCCCACGGGAAAAACACCAGTATCCGCCTCCTCCTGCGCTTACTTTCCTCCGACACGTTCCCACGCTCCTCTCCAGAATTTTTCAATCGTTGCCGCCGCCGCGTCCAGGGGCGGGTAGCTCCACCCCGCTTTCTGGCCGTACAGGTGCAGGCTCCATATCGCCGCGCTCACCACCACGGCCACAGCGGCAAGCCACACCGCGTCCATGGCCAGGTTCCAGAGTCGGGAAAGGAGACCCGCCCCGGCGCGCCGGGCGGTTTTCGCCGCCCTCTCGACCTTCTCCCGCAATCAAATCGTCACAATCCCCTATCTATCGGGTCATCCTCTGAAACCCTGGGCCCGCCGCACCGCGCAGACCAAGCGTTGCAGGTCGGCTCGGCGATTGAGGGACCGCTCCAGCCGTTCTATCCTGGGTTACCTAAGCGCAGAGCTCACCTCCCCACACCCGTGAAGCCGCGCCAATACAGGATTCCTTGCCTCCGGCCTCTGGCGATTCACCCGCCCCCGAAGACCGCCCGACGGGTGAATCGCGGCTCGGTCCCGCAACACTCGTGTCAAAAATACACATCCGTCAGGCCGCCGGGTTTTCCTTCCGCGGAAGGATCTTTTCGGCTCGGGCCCCGCCCGAGGGCGGGCTGCGCCCGGCAAGGACTTCCGGCGAGGCGCTTCAAACGATGTAGTAGGGAGCCTCCGGGTCCGTCCCCGCCGGCGCCGCCGTTCCGAGAACGATCAATCCTGCCGCACAGGACCTGCAGCAGGGATAGATCCTCACGCTGTCTTCGTCTGCGAGTTCTCGCCTCATTTCGCGCACCAGGGCGTTAAGCTCCTTGTACGAAAGCCGGCACTCGAAAACGCTCCTCTGGACCCGCAAACCGTAATTCCGCGCCACCTCTGCCACTCGCATCCGCCGCCGGTCACAAGCTATGTCGTAGGTCACAACGTAGAGCATACCGTCCCCCTTTAGCGTACCCGGAACGGGTGATACCCGGTCCTTCCCATCACGAAGGACGCCAACGTCCTGGCCTGCCTCCGGAACAGCTGACGCATCGACACTTGATGCCCCGTTTCCCGCTCCTTGAATCTCCGGGTTAGCCGCCGGTCGTACTGCTCGAGAAATACCCGCAGGCCTTCGGGCGAGAGCCGAACCCCGCGCTCCTCCTCGTCCTCCAGAAAATCCCCCCGGTCCAGAATCCCGCGGTTGAAGAGGTCCAGCACCAGCATGTCCACCACCGGGTGCCTGAACTCCTCCATCAGGTCCAGCGCAAGGGAAGGCCTCCCGTAGTGCGGCCCGTGGTAGAAGCCGATGTAGGGGTCGAGCCCGACCTGGTAAAGCGCTCCCACCAGTTCCGCCGCCATCAGCGAGTATCCCAGGCTCAGGGCCGCGTTGACCGGGTCTGCCGGCGGCCGCCGGGTCCGCCGCTCGAAGCGCGCTTCCCGCGTGAACATGCGCGCGTAGGCCCGGAAGTAGGCGGCGGTCCCCCGCCCCTCTATTCCGGTGAGCTCCGCCAAAGCCGCCGCCCGGCCCGCCTCCTCCAGGCACGCCGTCAGCTCGGCCACCTCGCAGGAGAAGTCCGCGCCCGGATGGTTGCGCTGGTAGCGCAAAAGCAGGGCGCGCGCGTTCCCCAGCTTCGCCGCCACCACGGCCCGCCCGAAGGCGAGGCGGGATTCCTCCTGGCGCAGCCGTTCGTACTGGGCCAGCCGCAGGTGCACGTTGGCCGAGGCCGGACCCACCAGTTGGCCCCGGTACCGGCCGCCGAGGGAGAAGAAGACCAGGTCTGCTCCTTGGTCGAGGAGAAACGCCAGGGCCTGGGTGGTCACCTGCACGGCCCCGAACACGAGAACCCTTTCCACCCGCCAGGCCGGTATCTCGAAAAGGGCCTCCCCTCCCTTGGTCACCAGGAACCTTTTTCCCTCCCGGCGCAGCACTGCGCCCTGTTCGGTCAGGTATACGCAGGCCCCCACCCTATCCCGCAACCCTCCGCACGGCGTAGCTGCCGAAGCCGAAGCTGGTGCCCTTCCCCAGCTGGGTCCACTCCCCGGCCCGCAACAGCGGCAGGAAATAGCCCAGCCCTTCGCCTGCAAAGACCACCTGGCCCACGAGGCCGCCCATCCGCAGCTCGCTCCGCTGGCGCGCCGAGTAGCGGGAAAATTCCACCCACGCCACCGAACCGGAGACGGTTTTCACGCGCGCGCACCGCGTAGTGATGTCCTGAGGGTTCCAGGCCGCCCGCAGACCCTGGTGGAAATGGGCCAGCGCGCCCAACCGGCGCACGAGGTTCTGGGCCACCACCCCGAAAGCGGGGGCCTGCCGCACCAGGCGTCCCCCGAGCTTCAGCCGTACCGGAGTAAGGAAGCAGAGGGCCAGCCTTTCCGCTTCGGGCTCGTTTGGCCGAGCCACCTCCTCCAGGGTGAGGTCCCTGAAGGAAAGGTCTAAGCCCCGGCTTCCCAGAAGCTCCTTTCCTTCCGCGTCGCGGACGCTCTCCAGCACGAAGCGGACCCGGGGCCTTCCCAGGCCCATTGCGCCCATTTCTTGCACCGCCAGCACCAGGTGGGGAAAGAACTCGATCCCCCGCCCGAAAAGGGTGACGCCGAAGCGCAGACCGCCGGACTCGCGCTGCGCGCCGACCGCCAGGGCGAAGGGGTGCGGCACGCGGTCCGCCTTCCTCATGGCCTCGGCCTGCGGCGGGCGGAATCCCTCGAAAAGGTAGCCGTAGGCGCAGCCGCGGCGCGCGGGGCACCTCTCGCAGGCGAGGCGCCTCAGGCCGCAGGAAACCCGGCGCAAGGCCGCACCCAGGACGCTGCGCAGCAGCGCCCCCGGAAAGGCCGGAAGGACAAAGTCCTCCGCGCCCCTCAGGGCGAATTCGAAGCGCGCCACTCGTAGCTTCCCCGCCTCACCGAGGTCGAAATGCGATCCGCCACCTGCCAAAGAGACCACCCGCAAAGGTTTTTCTTTTCCGCTCCTTCAAGCCTCCAGCCGCAGCTGTGCGCGGAGGTCCGCTAGCTCCCGGCCCAGGACGCGCGCCGCCAGGGTCCCGGCGACGTCCAGGCACCGCCGGGCGTACTCCTCCCCGCAGGCCCGGTACCCGTGTTCGAGCATGCTGTGGTTGCGGGTGTGCTGGAGGTCGCGCAGCCTTTTCTCTTCGTCTTCGCTCAGCCGGGACCCGGTCAGCGCCCGCCAGGCGATCAGGCCCGCATGGAGGGCCAGCTCTGAAGGCAACCGGCCCAGCTCGCGCTGCACGGCTTCTCGTGCCTCCTCCCCCAACCGCTCCCAGGCGGGGCGCCAGGGATTGCATCCCGCGGCCAGCAGCGCCCCTTGCACCGCCACCTCCAGCGCCCGGTAGCCGCGCAGCACGGCTTCGTTGAACTGCTCCCGGGCCAGGCAGCGCGCCCCGTTCTCCAGGACGTCGGCGCAGAGCAGGGCCATGCCCTCCACGGGTCCGGGTTCGGCGCCGCCCTGCTCCAGCGCGCGCAGCGCCTGCAGGGTCTTCACCACGTCCCAGGCCACACGGCGCAGGCGGATGAGGGTCCGCGCCAGCCCGCCCAGAAGCTCGTCGTCCTCCAGGGCCTGGGCCTGCTGCGCCGCGGCGCGCAGGCCCTGTTCGGCCTGCTCGTAGGCGAACCCGTCCCAGGCCTGCAGCACCCCGGCCGCCCTTTTGAAGAACCCGGGCCGGCCCACCTCCGGCAGCGGGTCCGCCAGCTGCACCGCCAGCTCGTAGCGGTGCCCCCGCAGGGCCACCAAGGCCTGCTCCAGCCGCCGGCGGACGGCCGTCTTGGGCGCTGAGCGGAGGGTCATGGCTTCCCGCACGACCCGGCCGTGGGGATCCCGTACCGCCCCGCCCACATAGTGCAAGTGCAGCTCGCCGGCCAGGTTCTCGGTGAGGGCCGCATGCACCAGGGCCGCGGTCATGGCCTTGGTGCCCCCGGTGTAGTTGGCCACCACGCGCTCGCAGGAGGAAACCTCCCTCAGGGCCTCCCGGACCCTCTCCAGGCACCTGTCCAGGTCTTCGGGGTCCGGTATTTCCCAGGGGCGGGCCCGGATTCCCGCCGCCCTGGCATGCTCCAGAACCTCGCTGGCGACCTCGAAGGGGTCGGGCTTCTGGCCCTCGAAGGGGCGGCCGTAGAGAAGAAGCACGCTCAGTTCCGCGTCCGCGGGGCAGGCGGCCCGCACCTCTTCGATCGCCTTCTTGAGGGGTTCGGCCGTGGTCCCCACGGTCAGGATCAGCGCCGTCTTCACCTTCTCACCCCGCAGGCGTCAGTTTCACCCACCCGAGCGGGACCGGCGCGCCGTCGGTCCAGGCGACCCGGCGGGTCTTGGGGAAAGGCCGCGCGGTGCCGCCCCGGGCCAGACCGTACTGCCGGACCGTGCGCTCCACCACCGGCTCCCCGAAGATCTCCGTCACGGTTTTGGTGCGCCAGCCCCCGCCCCAGCCGAGGTTCAGATAAACGTTCTCGCCGGGGTCCTGGAGCTCCTGCAGCAGGTTCTCGTAGAAAGCCGCCAGGCTCGCGTTTTCCGCCTTCCGCCACCACGCCAGTTCGCCGCTGGCCACGGAGCGGGCGAACTCGTTGCAGGCCCGCCCCCATTCCTCAGCAAGAGCCGATGTCCGGTCCCAGCCGAGCTCCCGGCTGATGGCCTCGCCCGCCAGGTAGGCGTCGAGCTCCACCGTCAGGCTGAGCTGGCCGTCCGCCGCCCGGTCCAGGCACTCGCAGAAGGTGCCCAAGGCGCACCCGGGATCCTGGGTGTACTGGCTTGCTGTCCGCCCGCGCCGCGCCCGGAAGAGCCAGCGCAGGCCCCCGGGCCCCGCGGCCGCCACCAGGACCCGCACCACCCGCAACCGGGAGGCTGGCGCCGGCGTGCTGTCGCCTACGCGCAGCGCCCGCAGCCGGTCCCGGTGGGGCTCCTCGCCGAACAGGGCCCGGGCCAGCCGCTGTCCGGCCTGCTGCTTTTCGGCCGTCCCGACGCTTCCGTCGCGCTCCCGGCGCCTGCCGACAAGGTTCTCGAACCGGGCCGGGTACCCGGCGTTGAGCGCCTGCCAGGCCAGCGCTGTGCGGATGGCGCCCTTCACCTCGGTGCCCGGCAGGTAGGGCCGGCCGTGGGCGTCGGTCAGAAACGGGCGGAGCGGCTCTCGCTCCAGGCGGGGCGGATGCGCCAGGGGGCAGGCGTATACCAGAGCCTCCTCCCACAGCCTGCTCTGGCGTAGCCAGTCGCGGATTCCCTCAAGGCCCGCCTCGACAAAGCACTCGAGGAGCGGCGGCCTCCCTTCCAGGGCGCGCAGTATCGGCTCGGTCCTGAAGCGCCACAGGCGACCGTCCCACCACAGGACCTCGTGGGGGCCGAGCGTCTCCTCCGTGCCCACGTGCACCGGAGAAAGGAAGCTGACCGCGAATTCCCGGCGGCTCGTAGGACGCCAGTGTGCCATCAGCCCACCCCCACCGGAAAGGCGTAGCCCCAGCGGTAGACCCGGTGGGGTAGCGGCTCCTCCGCCGGCGTCACGTCGGCCAGCATCCCCCACACCCGGCGCGGATCGCCGCCCAGGACCGAGCCCTCGCCGAGCAGGCGGACCTTGCGCCGCCGGCAGGGCGAGGGCAAAAGGCCGCCGATCCAGCCCGAGCGGACCAGAAACCGGTAGCGACACCCGGGGGCCAGGAGGGTGGCCGCCTGCTCGGATGCGGGAAAAACCGGAGAAAGGGTCACAAATCTTTCCCCTGCCTCCGGCCGCAGCCAGTCAGGGGCCGCCCGGAATGCGGGGCGGAACAGGCCGTGTCCCACGGTCCGGTCCCCGCCCAAGCCCACGTCGCCTAGCAGCCGCAGGGCCGCCTTCAGCTTTTCCTCAACGGTGCTTTCGAGAAAGCGCAGGACGAAGTAGAGCCCGCAACCCTTGCGGAACCAGACCCGGCCGTAGTGCCAGAGGGCGGAGCCGCTGCCCGGCACGTCCAAGGTGACGCGGGGCACGCGCGCCGGGGCCCAGAGGCTTATCCTTTCGGGAGCCCGCAGCCCCAGGTCGCCCCTCAGCCGCTCCAGCTCGCCGTCCGTGAGCCACACGGTCCCCTCGTGGAGTTCGCGCAGCTCCACTTCGTCCACCCTCCCTGCCAGCCAAGCCCGGAAGGCCTCTTCTGAGCACCACGCCACATCCTTGGCCTTGCGCAGAAGCGCGGGGCTGGCCAGCGGCGCAAGCGGCGGGGGGTAGAAGCGCACGGTCCCCGCGTAGGGAAAGCCGGAGCTCAGCAGGAAGGGCGGAGGGGCCGAGAGAAGTTCCTCGGCCAGGGAGTCCTCGCCGTAAAGCCACACCCACGCGGCGCACAGGGCCGAGAACAGGGTGTCGGCGTGGAGGATCTCGGCGGCTTCCTCGTGCCCGATGCCGCGCTCTCCGAAGTGAAAGGCCCCGCGGGGCTCAAGCTCCACCAGCAGCGCCGCCATGCGCCTCACCCCGGAAGACCGCCGCGAGCTTCGCCTCGCACTCGGCATCGGCCAAGCACCCTTCGATCCGGTCGCCACACCAGAGCACCTGCTCGGGATGGCGCGCCGGGTCGCGGTAGTAGCCCAGCGGGCGCCAGACCACCCGGAGGTCCCGGAACTCAACCTTGCCGTAGCCGCGGGTGCCGGAGCTGCCGAGGTAGTCGTCCTCCAGCAGCTTCATGGCCCAGAACAGGGCCCGGAAGCGCTCCTTCTCCCGCTCCGGATCGATCAGCAAACTTTCGTCCGCCGCGAAAACCGAGAACAGGAATTCCACCCCGAAAAGGGCGCCGGCGGGAACCCGCTCCATCTGCCGAGGGTTGGAGGCGGCAGTGATGAGGTCCAGCGCCACCTCGGTCTTGACCTCCGTGTAGGGAAGGTCCGTCTCCACCTCCGGCCAGGAGGTTTCCCGCACCTCGCCATTTTCGTCGACCGTTTCCAGCCGGTCCAGGAGCACCGCGTCCCGGACGATGAGGCGGGTGGGGGTGACGAAATCGAAGCGCCGCTGGTCCGGTCCCGACGGAAACTGGCCGAACGTGGGGCAGACCAGGCAGCTTCCGTACTCCTCCCGTTCCTCGCACCAGTGGAGCCGGACCACCACGGGCCGTTTGACCAGTTCGCGGACCGCGTAACCGTACGCCCTCGTCAGGAGGCTCCGCATTTTCCCCTTCATCGACGAACCGGGCAGGTAGGGCCGTCCCGTCACCGGTTCGCGCAACACCGGCTGGTCCACGCCGCCGATGTCCAGGCTGGACGTGGCCGCCCCGATCCTGAGTCCGGTCACCGCCTTCAGCTGCCCGGTGATGAGCAGCTTGCCCAAAAGCCTCGGCGCCCGCGACATCAGCTCCTCCCTCCCCGCCGCTCGTGGTAGGTGAAGTAGGCCAGCACCGCCTCGAACAGGTCGACCAGGATATTGAAGCGCCGTTCCTGCTCCTTCTCGTCCCCAGCGTCGAAGACCGCGTCAATGGCCGGCGTCAGGATCTGCCGCAGGGTCTCGCCGGCCCTCCTGCCGCGCTGGCCGCGCGCGGCCGCGTAGGCGAGGCGGACCTTCAGCATGCGCAGCCGCCCGGAGTCCCAGCGCATCTGCAGGCGCTTGACCTCGCCGAAGATGCGCCGGATCTGGGCCATGGTCAGCTGTTCGTCTTTGAGCTGTTTTCCCCACTCCTCGGCCTGCTTCACCAAACGGGCGTAGTCGGCCCCGGCAATGATTTCCCGCACCGCCTCCCGGTAGCCGGTCACCGCTGTCTGCTGCTGCTGCGCCACCACGTTCTTCCCCCCTCCGCGAATGGCAGATTACGCGCCCCGGGCGCTGAGCTCCACCCAGCGCACCAGCAGTTGGAGGCAGTCTATGCGGCCGGCCTGCAGTTCCTGGAGCAGCTCGTCGACCGCGGGCTCCTCTTTGGCCGCATAGTAGTACAGCTTCCAGAGCCAGCGGTCGTGCTGCGCCAGGCAGTGCAGTTCCACGCCGCTCAGACAGAATGGCTGGGAAAACTTCCGCTCCCGCGCCCGGTGCAGCTCCGCGATTTCGCCCAACTTGAAAAGGAAGGCCCGGCGGATCCGGCCCTCGGCCAGCCACTCCCACAGGCGTCGGTGCCAGGCCTCCAGCCAGGGGTAGGTCCGGTCCCAGTCCACCGTCCTGCCCCAGAATCCGAAGGCGTCCTTTTCGTGACCGTCGGGGTGGCGGGACTTTTTGGCCGCTTCCAGGAAGGCTTTGGCGTCGGCCGCCGCCTGGTACAGCGGGTACTTCGGGTGGTGGAGGCTTGCCCCGGCCGAAACCGTCAGCGAGGGGTTCCAGCACGTGTAGCGCCGGAACTCCTCGCGCACCAACGCGGCCAACTTTAGAATCCGGTCCCAGCTGCCCACCGCAAAAAGGTCGTCGCCTCCCGCGTAGAGCAGGTACAGGTGCCTTCCGGCGGGGTCCGCCTTGCGGCACAGGACGTTGAGGTAGCCCTCGAAAAAGAGGGCCAACATCCGCGAGAGGGTCATCATGCGGGAAAGAGAGGCCGCGCCGCCCAGGCCCTCGGCGAACACCCGCCCCAGGTTGTCCACGTCCATGCGCAGCGCGCCGTAGCAGTCTACGCCCACCGAGTCCCCGGCCAGCTTTTCCATGTCCCGGATGGCTCCTTCGTTCTCGAAGGGCGAAAAGCAGGGCAGGAACCGGAAGCCGACCACCGGCACGGCCCGCCCGTTGCCGCGGACGGGCCGGAGGTCGGCCTCGTTCAGCCGCAGCACCCAGTCGCCGGGCCGGTAGCGTTCCAGAACAAGCTTGCGGTCGCCCAGCCACATCTCCGCGCTGAGGGCCTGCAGGACAGAGTGCCAGGCCAGCGTCCCCTCCGGCGGCCGGGCCGCGGGCCGGAGGAGCAAGTATTCCGCACGCGCGATGTCGCGGGCCAAGTCCTCAAAGCTCCGGCAGAGGGAGCACTTGCCGCCTTCCTCACCGGGCTCCGGTTCCAGCGGCCGCCTGAGCCTCAGACGGTGGAGCTCTTCAGGTTCGTTCCGCTCGGCATGGCAGACGACGCAAAACTCCGTGCCCCCGGCACCAAAGGGGCCGAACACTTTTTCGGGGAAGGCCACGGCCTGCTCCCGGAGGAGCGCGTCCTTCCGCTCCCGCAGCCTGGTTGCCAGCTCCGCCCACCGTGCGGCCAGGGGGCTTTCCCGTTCTTTCGGCGCTATCCTGAAGTCGGCACCGCACAGGGAAACCGCTTCCAGAACCAGGGCCACGTCGCCACCTAAGTAGGCGAGCAGTGTTTCCAGCAGCTCTTCCCGTACCTTCGCCAGCCGGTCCGACGAGACCAGGGGCGCCAGGAGGTAGAAATGGCCGCCCGTGCTGTAGAGCAGGTTGCAAGGGGGGAGTTCCAGCGAGCGGCGGACGAACTCTGCCGCCGCATCGCACAAAAGCCCCAGGTAGGCGGATCGTCCCCGCAGGCTTTTGGCCGCGCCTCGGCTGCTGATGGTGTACAGGAAGCGCTGGATCCCGGTGACGTCCCCGCCCACCAGGCAGGCCACCTCCACAGACGCAAAAGGGTCTTCCTCCAGACGTGAGAGCGCCTCGTCCGACAGGGGCCAGAGGCATAAGGCCAGGGCGGCCGTCACCTGAAGGTGGTCCGCCAGGGAAACGTCCGGCTCCGAGCGGTAGGCCGCCGAGGGCACGCACCAGGCGTAGGCCCTGAGAAGGGAAAGACTGGTCATGACAAAGGCCTCGGGCTCCGCGAAGGTAGGCGCGTCAGCCGGAAACGCCTGCCAGGCCGCCTCAAATTCCTGCCACAGGCCGGGATACCCTGGTTCCGCGGAGGGCCGCTCAAGGCTGGGCACGGGGGGTTCCGGAAACACGACGTCGTCGAGGCGGAACGGGGCCACCCGGTAGGTCGGCGGGTTCGCTTCCAAGGACACGGGAAGCCGCTCGGGCAGCCTGACGCGGACGAAGACCGGGATCAGCCGGTCCCGGGCCGGGTCGCCGGTTTCCTCCCCCTCGCGCTCCATCCGCTCGCCGGAACTCAGTCTGTCGGCCAGCTGCAGCGCGCGGAGGTCCCGTTCGTAGGGCCGGTGTTCGTGGTGGCGGCGGATGAGGGTCGCCACTCGACGCCGCCCTTCCTCGGTGAGAAAACCCAGCCGCGGCAGGAGCCTTTTCTCGAGCCATTCCGCGCCCCATTCCTCGTGCCGCCGCCGCTCACCCCACCTTGCCCTCTGGCTGAACTTGCCGACGTCGTGCCACAGTGCAGCCAGCGTGAGGAGCATCGCTTCCCCGTTCACCGTTCCACCGCCCGGACAAGCGTTTTTCTCAAGTGACCGTCCCTCACCCGGCCGTCAAACCTGACGCCGCAAGGGGCTGGGTCTGGAACACGTTCCTTTTTACGGCGCCGGAACGCCGGCCTTGCCGAGTTACTGTGCCGAGAAACCAAAAGCGACGGCTCGCCAGTAGGACCGAACTTTGGCCCGCAATTCCTCGTTCGGCTGCAATGCGGCTCTTGGGCCGTTCAACTTGTTAAATTCGCTGTCGAAACCGAAATTTCCTGCCTTTGTTGTTTCTTCCCGTTGCGGAAGTCTGCGTCCGCACTGGAAGAAAAAAATGGAAACGCCGAGAATACGTACTACGGAGGTGACGCACCTTGGGCACCGTTCAGGAAGAGTTTCTGCTGTCCCAGGAAGTGGCCCGCATCCTCCGCGTGAGTACTCGCACCATGGCCAACTAGGTGCGCAGGGGCCTCCTGGCTTCCGTGCGCCTTCCCACAAGCCACCGACGGTACAGGAAGGGCGAGGTGGAGGCGTTGCTGGAGGGATGCCTGGCCGTGAAGTCCCGTCGTACACAGCAACCACAGGCCACTCGGTAAGATAAGGCTTTCTCCGGCCCGTCTTGCGTAACCGAGTTAAAGAAAGATTTCCAGCCAAATTAACAGAACTTTCACGGTAAGGAGGGGGAGAAGCGATGAGAAAGCGGAGCAATATGTTTTTGATAACGGGCCTGTTGCCAAACTCCTTAAGCCTGAAGGATTCTGGCGGATCATGTAGAATTCTCCTCCATAAAAGACAAAA
>ENA-ORXB01003192-ORXB01003192.1-sediment-metagenome-genome-assembly--contig:-NODE-3192-length-11960-cov-2.852647_pt1 | contig 11960 bp, 11 predicted proteins | sample MGYA00237863_ERZ511475 | MGnify/ENA primary metagenome ERZ511475 (study PRJEB26305, sample SAMN06343858) | sediment metagenome | isolation source: hot spring sediment | place: Canada: British Columbia...
CGGGCCGATCGTCCGCGTCGCCGTCCCATCGGTTTTGGCACCGGCGGCCGGTCGGCTTTTGTGCACACTGTCGTTGATTCTGGTAATCGCGTATTGCGGCGCCTGATTCTCTCGCTCGCCAGTGTTGCACCAGAGCAACACGGGCACTTCGGCCGGCGTGCGTCTGCGGCCTTTCGGCCTCGGTGGTAACCGGCAGGCGGTGGTTGCAACCCGCCGCTACTGCCACCCGCTGCTGCACTGTTTGACTGGCATGATGCACGTCGTATAGTTCACTTGCACCGGCGTCTTCGGGGAGGGACGTCGGCGCGTTGGCGCAGCAGGTGAGCTGGGAGCCGGAGGGGAGCCTGCTGCGCCTTTTTTTGTGTTGGCCGGCAGAAGTTGGCAAACGGCATCGTGGTTATACGCATCGGCCAGCGCACCGCTGCTTGCCCGCATGCGCCGACAAGCTACATACCGTAGGGTAGCCGTTTTGATTGGTTTCCGCGGCGCTTTCACACTGATCGAAGTACTGATCGTGGTGGTCGTCATGGGGATCATCGCGGCGGTGGTTATGCCGCGCATCAAGTCCACCAGCGACGATGCCAAGCACAGTACTCTGGAGCACAACATGGCTGTGCTGCGCAGCCAGATCGAACTGTACTACTTTGCCCACAATAACCAGTATCCGCAGATAATCGACAACGACTTGCCGCAACTTACCAATCCGACCAACGTTCGCGGCCAGATCGGCCCAGGCGGGCCAGAATTCCCCCTCGGACCGTACGTGGTCGGCGGATTGCCCCCAAACCCGTTCGACAATAGCCGCAAAGTGTCGCCCGTAGCGCAGCCGGGCATGAAGCCCGTAGCGCCAGTAGGAACCCTTGGCGGCTGGCAATATGATTCCACCACTGGGAACATCTGGCCGAATCACGCCGACTACTACCGATGAGCAGAATCAGAGTTGCCAGTTTCTTCGGTGCGTGGGCTGCGGCGCGCAGTCGCGGGCTGAAATTGCGCAGAGGCTTCAGTCTGGCCGAAGCCCTGATCGCCATTGCGATAGCAGCAATTGCTGCTGGCACGCTGCTGTTGGGCACGCACGCCTCGGTGCAAAACGCCGAGGAGGCGTGGAAACGCACCGTGGCTGCCGGCATGGCCCAGCAGCTTATGGACGAAATCGTCGGCAACCGCTATTGCGCCGATGTCACAAATCCTTATGAGACCAACCTTGGGCCATCTCCTTGGGAAGCCGCAGGCGCTGGTCGAGAACGGTACAACGACATCGACGATTACAATGGTCTGCGCATTCAGCCGCCGACCGACTTGTGGGGAGTACGCCTGGGGATCGACGACGGGCTGGGCGGAGTGCGCCATCCGGCCTTTCGGGCGCCTGGTGGTCTGCTGGATAGATGGCGCCAAGAGGTGGATGTGTATTACGTCAACGAAACCAATCCAAGCCAAAGGCTTGCTTCGGGTCAGGTAAGCAACGCGCGGGCCGTGGAAGTGCGGATCATGGAAAACGACCCCCAACGCGGCTGGCGCCTGTTGGTCCGGCTCAGGAGAATCGTAGTCTATGTTCCGCCGCCGCCTTGAAACAAGCATGACTTTGCTTGAACTGCTCGTGGCGATGTCGGTGCTGGTGCTGATCGCTGGTGTGCTGGGCGGACTGGCCATTGGCGTTCAGCAAGGGTACCAGTACGCCGAACAATATGGCGTGGCCACGCAACATGCCCGCGTAGCACTGGAGCGAATCACCAGAACCGTGTCGCAGGCCACTGCCAGCCAGCAGTTTCCAGGTGTCCTGGTGATTGCGGAAACTCAAGGTCAGTGGCGATTTCCAGAAACGCTGGTAGTCTGGCGTCCCACCGGCACGGCAGCCGACCCTGACGGGCTGCCGAGATTCAACGAACTGGTAATCTATTGCCCCGATGTGCAAGCCCCCAACCGGCTGGTCGAGATAACAGTACCCGGCGACGCCCGGGCGACGCCCCCGGCCGATGAGAGCGCCGCGTGGAGGGCGGAAATCGCGGCCATCCGCAACAGCTCCACTGCTCAAAAGGTGCTGCTTACCGAACTGCTGCGGACCCGCACGCTGACGGACACGTCGCCGCCGCAGGTGCGCGGCGCAGTACGATTCGAGTCGCGCCTGCGGCCTTCTGAAAGCGAATGGGCCAGCTACAAAGCGGGCAGTTTACAGTGGAAAGACCTTTCCTGGGTGCAATACATCTACGGCAACCGGGCCGGTTTGCGCCAGGCGTGGATGCGCGTCGAAATACAAATCGCGGTAGGGGAGAATGGCGCCGGCAACCAGTCGGGTACCGCTGTGGTCATTCCATTCTTCGGCTCGGCGGCCGTGTATTATCGACTGCCACGCTAAAAGGAACTCGGTTGTAGTGTTGAAACAGGTTTAACAACCATACGTACATCTAACGATGCCGAACCAGTAAGGCGGGAACGAATGATGCCAACTTGAGTTTATTAGCGATTGTTTTCTGAACAACCCAGCGATGATGCTCATTACAAGAATCAAGACGAGCCACAGCCTGGCAAGCTGCACGCCAGAGCGGCGGGTGCCAACCGGCTGCTGCCGTCGCCGCGGAGTTTCCCGTCGCGGCGTGGCGGTGTTGCTGGTGGTGCTGCTGCTGGCGATCACGCTGGGCCTTTCTTATGCGGCCGTCCGCAGCCAGCACACCGCCCTACAGATACAGTCGAACGCCGAGCGGCTCGGTCTGGCTCGTCAGGCAGCGGTCAGCGGCTTGGCGATCGCCTTGCGCAGGGTTCACACTAGCGCTTGGGGTGGCGTGGGAACAAGCATCTCCGGCGTTCTGGGAGATTACGAAAGCTATGAGGTGCAGTTCATTGCTGGCGACCCGCGACTGGGGCCGGGACATCCAGAGTACGAGGATTATCCCTATCGAATCACGCTGCTGGCGACCGGTCGGGCAGTCGATCCCTTCAACCAGCAGTGTGTATCGACACACAAGATACGAGCGGTGCTGCGGCTCAATCCGCGGGCGCTGTCCAGCGTACCGACCGACTGGTCGGTAATGCAGCAGTACACGGTGTATCAAACCAACAGGGATGATGTGACGCTGGAGATTCCCAGCCGGCTGGAAGGGCGTCTGCGACTGCAAAAGAGACTGAAACTGGCCGATAAGTACCCCGATGACAACGATGCCTGGATTCGCTATTTCAGCGATTTGAACGCCATGCATAAAGCGGGCTTGCCCGACTATCGTCCCGTCACCGGTCCGCTGCACTTGCGCGTGGGCGATCAGGACGCGAAAATCCTCAACGGATTGATCTTCGCGCTGGAGGTTTCGGTTGTTGACACGCCGCCGTCCTCCACAGCGGCCGACTGGATCCAACCAACCGCACTGAGCACTTACCGCATTTACGCCGGAGGCCCGCTGTACGCCATACCCGGGTTGGGCGACACGCTCGAAGGCACACAGCTCGCCGCCGACCCGATCAACAATCCGTTGGGAATCTACTACCGCGACGGCACACTGACCGTCCGCGACAATGTTACGGTCCGCGGCTCAGTGTTTTGCCGCGACGACTTGCGGGTCGAGGGCGCCGGGATGCGCCTGGAGCCGGTTTCGCTGCCGGCGCTTCATGGTTCTACGGCCCCGATCCGCCTGCCTTCCGCCGTGTGCCGGAGCCTTCTGCTGCGGCCCAAATCGGGTGGGACCGTTACCGGGCTGGTGGCTGCCTTCGGCGACTTGACCGTGGAAAAGGCGTGGGAAACGCAGACCTGGAGTTTCGTGGGCCGGGCGATCTGCCAGAGACTGAACCTGCTTGAGCGGCAGCCCTGGGATACGATCAACTGGAAAGCGGCTTACGACCAGTTCATCAAGCAGTCTGGCTCTTCCGGCGGAATCAAGTATTTTCCGCAGTGGCTGGCCGCCCAAGGCCGGGACCCGCAGCCCCGCATTACTATCAAGCCCGACCAGACCACCTTCCGATACCACTGGCATAATCCGGTCAGTCCGATCTTTGTACCGCATCCTGACGACCCCGGACTGCGATGGGACCTGATCGATTGGACTGAAGGGATCTAGAAACCGGCAGTCGGCCCGGACAAGCCAGCCGGTGTGGTATCGAAGCAACGCTGTTGACCGCCATCAGCAGCGGGCGATGCGGATTCGCAGCCTGCCCCGGCAAGAGCAGATTGGCACGAATCAGCTTTGCGGGCGAAGAGCTTTGCAACAAAACACTTTTTCGGAGTACACAGCGCACACTGTGGATGTTTCTGAGGCATTGCCAACCTCGTGAGGGAGTAAAAGCCATGAAAAGCCGTACTGCATGGGCATTGCTCATTGCTGTCAACGTTCTCTGCTACGGCGTGCTAAGCTTTCAAGGGACATCTGAAGCCCAGCAACGTACCGCCGGCGAACTGCCATTTGCCAATTCGGTCGAGCAGCGGGCGGAGATGGTCCAGCAACTTCGGGAAATCAAAGAGTTGCTTAGAGAGCAGAACGCTTTGCTTCGGTCGGGCAACCTGCGTGTGGTGGTGACGCTGCCGGAAAAACGGTAGCAAGTTGTTCGGCCCGCTCGGGCTGGGCAAGGCGTCCGGGTCGAAATATGCCCCAGTTCTCGCTACACATCCTGCGATGTCGCGGCGGCAACGCCGCTGCGCTTTTCGACCGGACTCGCGCTGCTCTGCCCGCGGCTGACCGCAATAGACACTTTCCACACGCAAATCCATTTCGATACCCAAAGCTGTTTCAACACGCAAACGCGTCTCCACACGCAAAACCATCTCAACACGCAAAGCCAGCGGCCGGGTTGACACTGCTGGAATTGCTGCTGGTGATTGCGATTCTGGGGTTACTGGCAGGGCTAGCCATTCCCAGCGGTTCCCCGAGCATTCACGACCAGTTGCGCTCGGCGGCAAGGATTCTGGCCAGCGATCTGGATTACGCCCGCGCACTGGCGGTGGCAAACAGCAGTTCGTACCGAGTTACGTTCGACATAGCGAACAACCGCTACAGCCTCACCCACACAGGCAGCAATCCCAGCCTGAACAAACTGCCGCGCTCGCCGTTCTCCAACGTCGGCGCCGCCAGCGATGCTTATGTGGTGGCCCTCAACCAATTGCCCCTGCTGGGCGCCAGCGTGCGGCTGGCCGCCGTGCTCAGCGGCGGGAGTGTTTTTCAGCCGGTAGATCGCGTCGAATTCGGTCCGCTAGGAGAAACCACCAACGGCAACCCTATCACCATCTGGCTGGCTGCCGGCGCGGGCAGCGGAACCAGGTACATCTGGCTGTCAATCAATCCGGCCACGGGACTTGTGACCGTTGGCCAATACACTGGTATAGGACCCTCTGTGGAGGTGCAGCCAGTCGGAAGCTAAACAGCGTTGAGCTATAGTCCGCACGGGCAGGAGTGAAACTGTTTCGGGGAAAAAACGTAGCACTTCGATCCGAGCAAAGCATTACGGGCACTACCGATCCGACTGAAACACGCTCCAAGCTGGACCAGAAGACGATGTTCGCATTGTTAGGCAAGACTCGTTGCAGCCCGATCGCCGTTGACGTGGGCAGCCAATCGGTGAAGCTGCTGCAACTGAGCGCCGATAGGACCTCGGTTCACGAGGCGGTGCGATGGGAGATCGCCCTTGCCCAGTCTGCCGATGCAGCACTGCGCGACCGGCAGGTTGCCGAATCCATCCGCGCAGCCATGGCCGGCCGCCGATTTCGCGGGCGCGATGCGGTGTTTTGTATCGGGCCGGAACAACTGTTCGTGCAGAACATCCGCGTGCCGGTCGCTGCCGGTGCGGACCTGAATCGGCTGGTGCGCACCGAGGCGGCGGGCCGGTTGCCCTTCAGCAGCGAGGAAGCAGAACTTCGCTTTCTGCCGGCAGCCGAGGTACGACAGGGCGACTCTTTACGGCGCGAGGTGATCGTGCTGGCCTGCCACCGTCCGGTGCTCCAGCGGATGCTGGAAGTGGCCGAGCAGGCCAATCTGCGCCCGATTGCGATAGACGTCGAACCGACGGCCCTGTTGCGCTGTTACGCCAAGCAGTTTCGTCGGGACGAGGATCGGCAGCGACGGCTGATGTTCGTCAGCATCGGCGCCAGCACTACCCGCGTCATCATCGCCCGAGGCGCTGAAGTGCTCTTCATAAAGTACGTCGATTTCGGCGGTCGCCAGCTCGACGAGGCGGTGGCGCATCATCTGGAAATGCCTCTGGGAGAAGCCGCTGCGTTGCGGCGTCACAACGGCGACCGGCGGGCCGATCAGCGCGACCCGGAGGTCGCCCGCAGCATCCACGAAGCATGCCGTCCGGCCTTGGACCGCCTGGCCAACGAGCTTGCCCTGTGCGTGCGCTACTACAGTGTGACGTTCCGCGGCCAGCCGCTGGCGCAGATCGTGCTTGGAGGGGGCGAAGCGCAGCAGTCGATCGCCGACTGGTTGTCGTCCCATCTCGGACTGCCCTGCGAGCTGGGCAATCCGCTGCGTTGCTGCCGGCAGGCCGCTTTGCCCGGACGTGTTGGACAGTGGGACGTCGCCGTCGGACTGGCACTGAAAGAGCTGAACTGAACATGCAAGACATCGACTTTTTGCCCGCGGAGTACTTCCAGCGCCGCGCACGTCGGCAAGCACGCCCCTGGCGCATCGCCGTGGTAACGCTGTTTGCCGTACTGGCTGCGGGCGCCGCAGCAGGTCAGTATTTCCGACGGGAACGTCTGCAAGCCGAACTGGACGCACTGCTGCCAGCCTACCAATTGGCTACTGGGCAGCAGCAGCGGGTCGCGCAACTGCAAACCAAGTTGCAGACCGAACAGCAGACCGCCGAGTTGCTGGCATACTTGCAGCATCCTTGGCCTAGAACCCAAATACTGCGGGCGCTGGTCGATGGCTTGCCCGAGCAGGTGGTCTTCGAGCAACTCCGCATCGGGCGCCAGAAGAGTACGGTGCAGCAACCGACAGAGGTCCGTCCGCCCTCGGCCGAGCAAAAAGAAGACCTGAGCAAGCTTCCGCCTGCACAGCGCGACCTGCGGGCACTGCGGGAAGAATACGACACGACCGAGGTGTATGTGAGGATTGTCGGTTCCACCAGCGACAGCAGCGCGCTGTACGCCTGGCTGGCCACACTGGGCAAGCATCGGCTGTTTGCCAGGACGGAGCTGGTTTCCATCGAAATCGCCGGACAGACAGATTCCAAGCTGATGCGATTCGAGGCAGTTGTGGTAGTCGTGCCCGGTTACGGACAGCCCGGCGGCCCGATGCCGGCCGAAACCAGTCAATTGGCCGGTCGGACACCCGCTCAAGTCTTACCGGGTCAACAGCATTGAAATGTTGTGAGCATCCGACGTTGGGGCATCAAGCGGTAGGTCAATAGAGTTGAAAGCCTGTGGAGACTTGGCCGCGGATCAAGAATGCAGACGAGCAAAAAACCGCCCCATCCGAGGCTGTCGGCAGATAGCATACTGACCAGTTGGGCAAGCGATCGGCAAGCTATTCAGAACAACAAACTACTCGAAAGTTAAGCAATGCAACTGACCAAAGGAAATTGGCTGACAACGATTCCCATGGCCGCCGCAGCGGTGGGACTTATAGTGTTTGTTATTCTGCCAGGCCACCGGGATAGCGCGAGTCTGAAAAAAGAGATTTCCGAAAAGCAGCAATTCCTGGCCGGGGCGGGTCACCTGGCCACGGCGGCCGCGGCAACGCAGGAGTCGCTAGACAAACTCGATGCGTTTGTGCAGGCGTTTGCCAAGAACGCCTCTGCGCAACAAGACCGCTCGGCACTTTACGCCCAGATTACCGAGGCGGCCCGGAGCGCCGGGCTGACTACCAACCGGTTCGATCCCCGACCTGCCCAACCAGGCGCAGTTATAACCCGCCTTCCGATGCATCTTGCCTGCACAGGCTCATTTCCCCAGATTGCCCAATTTTTATACCAGCTTGAGAGTATGCCGATGTCAATCTGGGTAGAAAGCATCGAAATGAGGCGGATGGCGGAATCTGCGGAATCAGTGCAGTTCGAGGCAAGCTTAGTGGTTTTTGTCGTTAATTCCGAAAAATCCGGTTAGGGTGACTGTTTCGACAAGCCGATATAGGGAGGGGGCCGGCCGCAGCGCCACAAGCTGCGCAACGTCCGGCCAGTACAGTTGTGAATCTGCAAAGATTGTTGCGACGATTCAGGCGCGAACTTGCTGCCAACCCCAAGAAGGCGGCAGTGCTGGGCATTGTAACCCTGGTGGCCATTTACTTTTGGGGGCCGCTGATATGGAAATGGCTCCCCGGCCAGAGCAAACCGCCCGCGGTTGCCGCAGCCGGCATCGCACCGCAGCCAAGCGCAACTTTGGCGGTGCAAACCGTCGGGAAGCCACAGTCGGCAGCCGGTACGCCACAAGTGCGAATCGACTGGCAGCAACTTGTTCAATGGAGATCAAAAGACCCCAACACCGTGCCAGTAGTGCTGTCTGATGGGCAGCGGGACCCGTTTGAGCAACACAAACCACAGCAACAACCAGCGGCCGAAGCCGAGCAGCTCAAGGCCGCGCCGCAGGTTACACCGCAAGAAATGGGCTTGACGCTTACCGGAACGTTGATCGGCCCAGGATGCAAAGTGGCAAGAATCAATGGACGCAATTTTCAGGAGGGTCAGACAATCCGGGCGGTCAAAGGCAATCAGACTTTCGATTTCACGCTGGTCGAAGTCCACGCCCGGCGGGTAGTGCTAGAACGCGATTCGGAGCGTTTCGAGCTGGCAATCAAGGACCCAACGCAATCGCATTCGATAGAGTTGAGCCTGCAACAATGAGTTTTTTGGCGCAGCGTTGCCGTGCGTAAACCACTCGACACGCACTGCAAGACTATCGCAACAAACCGGAAGATTTGCAGCAGTCGAGACAGGGAGCTAAACACAGCGTTTTTACCACTGCACCGGCAATGCCTGAATCCCGAATTGCTTAAGTGCCCGGTCTTAAAGTGCCTGGATTTACGGTGACGTTCGCGCGACAACGAATTGACCACGGATCACCTGATTGACCACGGGCCCTATAAGTGAGCACGGATTACGCAATTGACCACGGATCACAGCCCAAACACGCACCACGTCCCATAACACAACTGAGTCACGGAAGACGATGAGCATTTTGCTGCGGGTGATAACGCTGGGAGGTTTCGCCTCGGCAGGAATTGCGCTGGCGGTGTGTCTGGCCACCAGCGGTGTGCCGGAGCGGGATCAGCCTGCCACTGCCCAGCAGCCGCAGCTTGCCGTCCGTGTGCTCACCGAACCGCCGCTGGTGCAGCACGAACCGCCGCTGGCGCACCACAACCAGCACTCAGGAAGCGCAAGCGCGCAGGCCACCCGGCCCAGCGGCGTTGCGGCGGAACAGGTGCAGCCGGAACGCTCGGGCGCGCAGCGAATGTCGTCGGGCAGCGTTGCCCAACATCCAACGGGCGCACAATCTACAACGGGGGACCAACACGCAACGGCTGCTCAAAATGATAGGAGCGACGGTCAGAGCGGTGTGGTGAAATCTCAGAGCGACTCTGCCTTCTCGGCCGGCTCGCCCGTACCGCCCGATGTACCTTTCTTGCCGGGCCGACTGCTGCCGCAGCCGGTTGAACCCTTCCCACCAGTGGCCCAGCAGGCCCAACCGCCGGCGGCCGAAGCGGACAGGCTCCAGGAAGCCTACGAATTGTTGCGGCGTCATCTGGGCGGAACCGGCGGTTCCGCTTCGCCGCAAGCCGACAGTGCCAGCGATTCGCGGGCAGCGGAATCGGCCCCCCTGCCGCCCCCGCTTGGCGGAGCCGGTCAGCCAAGTGCCACGGTGCAGCCGCTGGGCAAGCCTGACAGACAGACGCCGCGGGCCGTCATCGACTCGGAGGGCAACGGCAAGTTCTCGCTGCGCATCCAGAACGCCGACATCCGAGAAGTCCTCGATATGCTCAGCGAGCAGGGCAACATGAACATACTGGCCAGCAACTCGGTGCAGGGCAAGGTGAGCTGTACCCTTACCGACGTGGACATCGAAAGCGCCCTGAAAGCGATACTGCGGTCCACCGGTTACGTGGCACGGCGCGACGGCAAGTTCATTTTTGTGGGCACCGCCGAAGATGTTACCAGCATGGAGCATTCGCTGGATCGGATTTCGACTCGCGTCTATCGGCCGAACTACGTCACGGCCGCCGAGCTGCAAAAGCTTATCCAACCATTGCTGACCGAAAGAGTCGGCATAGTGACCGTCTCCACGCCTGCGCAGACAGGCATACAGACCAGCACCGACCAGGCCGGGGGCAATTCGTACTCCGGCAGCGACGTGGTGGTAGTACGCGACTACGAAGCCGTGCTGGTCCAGATCGACCAGATGCTCCGCGAGGTGGACGTCCGCCCGCCACAGGTGCACATCGAGGCCATGATCCTCAGCGTCAAACTGGCCGATAAAGACAAGTTCGGCGTCAACTTCGAGCTGCTGCGCGACAAGGCCAACGTGCGACTAACGGTCGGAAAACCTGAAACGCCGCTGACATCCATGACGCTCGAGAAAGGCGCGCTGAAGTTCGGTTTTCTCGACGGCAGCCTGGCTGCCTTTCTGGAAGCCCTGGAGACCATCGGCGATACCAACGTAATTGCCACGCCGCGGTTAATGGTGCTTAACAAACAGCGGGCGGAAATCCAGATTGGCGAAAAGAAGGGTTACGTCAGCACCACTGTAACCGAGACCAGTTCCACTCAAAGCGTGGAGTTTCTCGACGTGGGCGCCCTGTTGCGCATTCGGCCGTTCATCTCTAGCGACGGTCTGATCCGCATGGAGGTCCATCCGGAACTGTCGGATGGTTCGGTGGAAATCGCCGGTGGGTTCACACTGCCAAACAAAGAGGTAACGCAGGTTACCACCAACATCATGGTTCGCGACGGCTGCACGGTGATCATCGGCGGCCTGATGCGCGAGAACCTGATTTCCAGTGTCAACCAAGTGCCGCTGTTGGGAAACCTGCCGCTGGTCGGGTGGTTGTTCCGCCACGCCACCGAAACAGTCGAGCGGCGCGAAGTGCTGGTACTGATCACCCCGCACATCGTTTACGAGCCGGACACCTGCCGGGAGGGCGAGCAGGCCGCCTGCGAGTTCCACCGCAGGCAAGCACTGTACGCCGACAAGATGAGCATCTTCGGCAAGCGGTCGATCGGCCGACGCTACTTCCGCCTGGCCCAGAGCGCTTACGCCGCAGGCGACCGCGATACCGCACTGCGATTTGCAGAAATGGCCGTGCACTTCGATCCGCTGAACCGAGCGGCGATCGATCTGCGAAGCGATATATGGTTGGGCAAACCGTACGGAAGCCATACGCTCCAGCAGCCCGAACCGCCCAGTGTTCCTCCGAGCGGCCCAGACGCACCACCGGCGATCCCACTGGATCAGCCGAATTTGCCCGACTGGCTACTGGACCAGTTGCAGCGCCAGCCCAGCAAGCCCACCGGGCAATTGCACCCTTTGGATCCCGGCCAGCCCGGTGCAATTCGGAGCTTGCCAAATACTGGGAGGATGAATTGAAATACCGCTGGTGGCGCACAATTGGATTTGTTATGCGGCTAAGCACTGGTCTTCTGCGCCAGAGGACCAGCGGGCCAGCAGTGCCGGCGATCGCATTGCTGCTAGTTGCTTGCTGCCTGGGCTGTGCCTCGATGAACGGGGCCGGGCAAACTGGCTTTCTGCCCGACCCCCAAGCCCAGCGCAAGCAACAAGTCGCACGGCAGTTCGACGAGAAGCGTGACCGGGCGGAGTTCGAGGCTGCCTGTGCGGCCTGGCAACGGGGCGACCTTGCCGGTGCCCAGCAGTCGCTAGAGGCCTTGTTGCAGCGCAACGCCCGACATCGCGACGCACTACTGCTGATGATCGACGTGTGCCTGGCTGCCAATCGGATCGAAGAAGCCCTCCGGTACGCCCAGGCCGCACGCAGCGGCTTTCCCGACGACGCCCAGGTGCAGTACGCAGCGGCAACCGTGTTGGACTATGCCAACCG
>ENA-ORXB01003196-ORXB01003196.1-sediment-metagenome-genome-assembly--contig:-NODE-3196-length-11948-cov-4.462135_pt1 | contig 11948 bp, 12 predicted proteins | sample MGYA00237863_ERZ511475 | MGnify/ENA primary metagenome ERZ511475 (study PRJEB26305, sample SAMN06343858) | sediment metagenome | isolation source: hot spring sediment | place: Canada: British Columbia...
TGGACGTGGTCACGCCCGAGCATGCCAGGATCGCCGAGGACGCGGGCGCAGTGGCGGTGATGGCGCTGGAGCGTGTGCCGGCTGATATCCGCGCCCATGGCGGGGTTGCGCGGATGAGCGACCCGGAGCTCATCCTGCGCATCATGGACGCGGTGAGCATACCGGTCATGGCCAAGTGCCGCATCGGACACTTTGTGGAGGCGCAGGTCCTCGAGGCCATCGGCGTCGACTATATCGACGAGAGCGAGGTGCTGACACCGGCGGACGAGGAGCACCACATAGACAAGCATGCCTTCAAAGTGCCCTTCGTCTGCGGGTGCCGCAACCTTGGCGAGGCGCTGCGGCGCATCGGCGAGGGTGCGGCGATGATCCGCACCAAGGGCGAGGCCGGCACGGGGAACGTCGTCGAGGCGGTGCGGCACGCACGGGCAGTGCTGGGCGAGATCCGGCGCCTGCAGTCTATGGCGCCCGAGGAGCTGATGAGCGCCGCCAAAGAGATGGGCGCGCCATATGAGCTGGTGGTCGAGGTGGCCAGGCTCGGCCGCCTGCCGGTGGTGAACTTTGCTGCCGGTGGCATCGCAACGCCTGCGGACGCGGCGCTGATGATGCAGCTGGGCATGGACGGAGTGTTCGTCGGCTCTGGCATCTTCAAGTCTGCGGATCCTGCGCGTCGGGCCAAGGCCATCGTCGAGGCGACGACTCACTACAACGACCCGAAGATCATCGCCGAGGTCTCCAAGGGCCTGGGCGAGGCGATGCCCGGGCTCGAGATCGCCGCGATACCGGCGGTGGAGCGCATGGCAGAGCGCGGATGGTAGCTGCGCGAGGGCGACCGGTGGCAGCCTGCTGCGCTGGGGAATGAGCCGACGATGAAGACGATTGGGGTGTTGGCCCTGCAGGGGGCCTTTGTGGAGCATGAGCAGGTCCTGCGCCAGCTAGGGGTTCAGGTCCGTGAGGTGCGGTTGCCGCATCAGCTGCAGGACCTGGATGGCCTGATCATACCGGGTGGCGAGAGCACGACGATAGGCAAGCTGGCTACGGAATACGGCCTGATCGAGCCCATCCGCGACATGGCGCGGCGCGGTGTGCCCATCTGGGGCACCTGTGCTGGGATGATCATCCTGGCCAAAGAGGTGACGGGCCACGAGCAGCCGCTTGTGGGCGTGATGGATATTGTTGTGCGACGCAATGCCTTCGGCAGGCAGGTGGACAGCTTTGTCGAGGACCTGCAGGTCCCGGCCTTTGGAGAGGACGCCCGGCCGTTTCCGGGTGTGTTCATCCGGGCGCCGCTCATCGAGTCGGTCGGGCCCGCCGTAGAGGTGCTGGCGCGCCTGCCTGAGGGGGGCATCGTCGCCGCCCGGCAGGCAAACCTGCTGGCGACGGCGTTCCATCCCGAGCTGACCGGCGACCCGCGCTTTCACCGTTACTTCCTGGCCATGGGCGATGGCCGGGAGGGAGCCGAGTCCGCACCGGGCGCTGGCGAGAGGTGAGCGGTGACGCGGTCATTCAGCCTGCGTGACCTGGCGCTGCTGTGGGCGCTGCGTGATCAGGGCATCACGCTGGACATGCAGCGGGCGGCTCTGTACGAGTCCCGGCCCCTGCAGGAAGCTCTGTGCGGGCTGATGCCGGCGCGGGCGGCGGCCACGCTTACCTACGTATGCCATGGGCACGCGGCGAATGGGCGCGGCTTCATCCAGGTCCAGGCCTATCCGGAGCGCCAGGAGTGGCAGGTCGTCCATCTCGCGCCCCGGGCTGAGGCGGGCGGGCTTTCCTGGGGCCCGTGGTGGGCCTGTGCGCTGAGTGAGCTCTGCGTGCTGGCCGGGCGACGCGGTGCCCTGCGGGTGCGGGCGGGGGTGGCGGCCGGCAGCCTGGAGGAGGAGGTTTTCCGCCAGGCAGGCTTTAGCGCGTACACCCGTGAGGAGGTGTACCGGCTACTTCAACCCGGCGCGCTCGCCGGACGTGCGGCAGTCATGCGGAATGTGACCGCAGGAGACGCCTGGCGGCTCCTGCAGTTGGTCGGACAGGTTGTGCCTCCGCCGGTACAACACGCGGAGGGTTTGGTCGTTTCGGGCGCCGACGTTCCCATCCTGGCGCGGTTGGGGGTGAGCCGCGAGCGAGGATACGTGCTGGAGCGCGGTGAGGAACTGGGTGCCTATCTTGGCCTGAGCCGCAGCCGACGCGGCGTGTGGGCTCGTATTCTGCTTCATCCGGATGATGGAAGCAGGGCGCCAGAGGTGATTGGCCACGCCATCGCGGCAGCCGCTGGCGAGGCGACGCTCTACTGCGCCGTACGCGACTATCAGGCAGGTCTGCGCAACCTGATGCAGGACATGGGGTTCGAGTTCGTCGGTGTGCAGGTCTGGCTGGTCAGACACACAGCTCGGCCGGCGGTATCGCCTAACTACCGTCAACTGGCAGCTCGCGAGAAACGCCCGGGGGCACTTACGACGCCCCTTCACCCCGTGAACACAGTGGCCCTGGTGCCCTGTCTGCCGGTGACGAGAGAGCACTGGACGTATGAGTACTGAGGAGAAAAAGCTACCACAATCATCTCATCTTGAGGTAATGGATAACCTTGACGCGCTGATCGATGTGCTGCCCGCCAATGTGGCCCAGGCGCTGAGAAAGATCGGGCGCAGCCAGTATCTGCTGGAAATCGTCATGGACCTCGGCAGGCCCCCCGAGGCGCGTTTTGTGGACGGAGAGGTCACACTCTCCCCGAAAGAGGTAGACCGCGAGGGCCTCGATTACGTCATCGAGCGAATCGGGCACTTTGGCGAGGACAACCGCGCGGGGATCGAGCGCACGCTACACCGTATCTCCGGCATCCGTAACCGGGAGCGGCAGGTCGTTGGCCTGACCTGTCGTGTGGGCCGGGCGGTGTATGGGACAATCGACATAATCCGCGACATCGTCGAGCAGGGCAAGAGCATACTGCTCCTCGGCCGGCCGGGGGTCGGCAAGACGACCATGCTGCGCGAGGTCGCGCGTGTACTGGCGGAGACCAAGCGGGTGGTGATCGTCGACACCTCTAACGAGATCGGTGGGGACGGCGACATCCCGCATCCGGCCATCGGTCGGGCGCGGCGTATGCAGGTGCCGACGCCGACCATGCAGCACGCGGTGATGATCGAGGCGGTCGAGAACCACATGCCCGAGGTCATCGTCATCGACGAGATCGGCACCGATCTCGAGGCCGCGGCCGCCCGGACCATCGCCGAGCGTGGCGTGCAGCTGGTTGCTACCGCCCACGGCAACACGCTCGAGAACATACTGCTCAACCCGACTCTGTCGGACCTTGTGGGCGGCATCCAGTCGGTGACCCTCAGCGACGAGGAGGCCCGCCGGCGCGGGACGCAAAAGTCGGTGCTCGAGCGCAAGGCACCACCGACCTTTGAGGTGGTCGTCGAGATTCAGGACTTTGACCGGGTGGCCGTGCGCCATGATGTGGCAGCCGCCGTCGATGCCTTGCTGCGCGGGCGGCCCCTTCCCCCGGAGATTCGCTATCGCGATGCCTCCGGTCAGATCAAGGTGGAGAAGCCGCCTGAGGTCCGGCCGGCCCGCGGGCGGGAGGTGGTCACGCCGCGCCGCGAGGCGGCCTATCGGCGTGAGGAGGCCGTGCCGAGGCCCGCGCCCTCGGTCGCGGCTCCGGCGCCGCCCGCTCCCGAGTTTCGGACGCTGCGGGTGTTCCCGTATGGCCTGAACCAGGGGCGGCTGCGTCAGGCTGCCAAGGAGCTCGGCGTGCCGGTGACCGTGGTGGACAACCTCGGCGATGCCGATGTGGTGTTCACCCTGCGCAGCTACTACCGCAAGCGGCCGCAGCTGATTGGCGATGCCGAGCGGCATGGCCTGCCCGTGTACGTGCTCCGCAGCAATACGGTGGACCAGATTCAGACCTACCTGGCCGACATCTTTGGCCTGGAGGCCAGCGAAGAGGCAGAAGAGGAAGACCCCGTGGCGGCGGCCATGCGGGAGACTCAGGAGGCGATCGAGAAGATCCTGAGCGGAGCGCGGAGGTCCGTCGAGCTTCACCCGCAGAACGCCTACATCCGGCGGCAGCAGCATGATCTGGCGCGACGCGCCAACCTGATCTCGAGCAGCTCGGGCAGGGAGCCGCATCGCCGGGTGCGCATCTTCCAGAACAACCGATGAGCCCCCTCATCGCCTTTGAGGGCACGGAAGGTTCGGGCAAGACCACGCAGTTGCGCCTGCTGAGGGCGGACCTGGAGTCCCGTGGGGTGCCGGTGCTGGCGACCCGGGAGCCGGGAGGCACACCCATTGGGGAGCGGGTGCGTGTCATCACCAACGATCCGGCCTCCGCCGGCATGCATCCGCGCACCGAGCTGTTGCTGTACCTGGCCTCTCGGGCTCAGCTTGTTGAGCAGGTCATCAAGCCGGCGTTGGCGCAAGGCGTGGTAGTGCTCTGTGACCGGTATGCCGACTCAACGCTCGCCTACCAGGGGTATGGGCGGGGGCTGGACCTGGGGCTCCTGCGGGAGCTCAACGACTTTGCGACGGGAGGGTTGCGGGCCGATCTCGTGATCTATCTGGACCTGCCGGTCGAGGTCGGCCTGCAGCGGCGGGCCCTGGCGCACGAGCGGGGCCTGGATGAACTGACCCGTATCGACCGCGAAGAAGTGGCGTTCCACGAGAGAGTGCGCGAGGGCTATCTGGCCATGGCGGCGGCAGAGCCCGGGCGGTGGTTCGTGGTGGATGCGCGGCTGCCCGTGGGGGACGTGCAGCAGGCCATCCGCAGGCGGGTAGAGCCGTTGCTCGCCGGTCAGGGGGACCGGGCGTAGGCGTGTGCTGGCGAAGTGTACCGGAGAGACGGGTCGTGGAGACGGGTCCGGGCCTGATCACGGTGGCGCAGCGGCCGGCAGGTCGCTCTCCTGCCGTCGCAGCCAGGACGGGCTGCGGGAGAGCTGTCGGGTGGTACCGGCGCCAGTGAAGGAATCCGGATTGTAGCGGGAGGTCGACGTTTGCCTGTTGGGGTGTGGAAAGGGGGCAACAAGATGAAGCTGATCATCAGCATCGTCCACTCTGACGACGCCGACCCGTTGATCCTGGCGCTGAGGGAGCGCGGCTTTCGATCCACCAAGATCAGCACCACGGGCGGCTTTCTCAGGGAGGGCAACGCGTCGATACTGATCGGTACCGACGAGGCCAAGGTGGATGAGGTCCTGCAGATCATCCGCCAGAACTGCCACACCCGCACCGAGTACGTCAATCCGCTGCCGCCGGTCATGGAGCCGGGTGAGCTCTACATGCCGAACCCCATTGAAGTCCAGGTCGGCGGGGCCACCATCTTTGTGCTGGACGTGGTGCGCTACGAGAGATTCTAGGCGGGCCATCGGCTATCGGCGGCCATCTAGCAGCCTTCAGCGCCCCGGCCTTGCTGCAGGCAGGGGCGCGCCTGACCCTCGCCCGACGGCCGGCTGAGGGCAGACAGGAGCGGCTGAAGGCTGGTAGCTGGCGGCCGATGGATGGCGGCTAGTCATCCCCGACGTCGTCGGCGTCCTCGCCGAGGCCGGGCATGGCGCTCTCGATCTCTTCCGGACTTTCGCCGGCCTCGAGGCGGTCGACGACTTCGTCGAACTCGGGGCCGAGGTCTTCACCGACCTCGCGGCTCATGCGGCGCATCCAACGGGCGACGCTGCGCGGATCGTTCTCGTCAACATCGCCGAGGGAGCTGGGATCGGCCAGGTTCTCCAGGCGAGTCTCTTCAGAGGCGAGGACGGCGATGCGCGAGACGAGACGGCGCAGCTCGGTGCTCTGACAGCGAGGGCAGCGGGGAGGCACGTCGGCCGCCGCAAAGCTGCGTACAAAGTGGGTGACTTTTCTGCCGCAGCGCTGGCAGCGGTACTCGTAGATCGGCATATCCTCCTCCGGTAGGGGCAAAGGCTCTGATGCGCCGTGACTGCGTGGAGCAGGCTGTGCTCAGGGTAGAGCTTGCAGTTCAGCAGCAGTCACACGCCAGTTGCAGGGTTATTATAGCGGGGGCAGGCTCTGCAAGCAACTGCCGTGGCCAGAGGCAGGTTGCCTGACTGTCTGTGTGGAGGAATCTGGTGAGCACCGAGCTGGTGCACGTCGGGTTTGGTGACAGTGTGGCGGCGAATCGCATCGTGGCCATCATCAGCCCGGACTCTGCGCCGGTGCGACGGCTGGTACAGGTGGCCAAGGAGCGTGGGCTGGCCATCGACATGACTCATGGCCGCAAGACCAAGGCGGTGATCGTGCTGGATAGCGGCCATGTAGCCATGGTCGCTCTGCAACCGGAGACTATCGCGAACCGGCTAGAGCAAGGGAGGGGACGGCAACGTGACTGATCGTCGAGGTATCCGACCCGCTCCGGTAGCTGCGGCTGCGCCGGCGGTAGATAGCGACGCCCACAAGATAGGGGATGTCGATCTCGACCCCTATCTGCGGCCGGCGCCGCTGGTGGTGGTCCTCTCGGGACCGTCGGGCGCCGGCAAGGACGCCGCCGTGGCCCGCATGAAGGAGCTGGGATACCCCTTCCACTTTGTGGTGACGGCCACTACCCGGCCAAAGCGGCCGGGCGAAGTGCACGGCGTCGACTATATCTTTTGCTCGCATGCCGACTTTCAGGGGATGATCGACCGCGGCGAGCTATTCGAGCATGCGGTCGTCTACGGGGAGTACAAGGGAATCCCCAAGGAGCAGGTGAGGAAGGCTCTGGCGAGCGGCAAGGACGTCATCATGCGGGTAGATGTGCAGGGGGCGGCGCGTGTCCGCGAGTTGATCCCCGAAGCCGTCCTGATCTTTGTCACCGCGTCCTCCGAAGAGGAGTTGGCTGGGCGGCTCTGCGCCCGCGGCACCGAGGGCGAGGAGGCGCTGCGTCGGCGGCTGGCTACGGCGCGGGAGGAGATGAAGGAGATCGAGCGCTTTGACTATGTCGTAGTGAACCGCGAGGGCGAGCTCGATGCCACGGTGCAACGTATCCTCGCAATCATGCAGGCTGAGAAATCGCGGGCAAGGCCGAGGAAAGTGAGCCTGTAGCCGGACGACTGCAGCTCCTGGCAGTAATCCGGGAGTGTCGGACCGCTGGAAGAAGGGATAGTGGGGCCCTGGCCGCCGGTTTCCGGCGGCCAGACTCTAGAGCTCGATGCGGAGGTGATCTCAATGCGGCGCGAACCCGTCGTTGCGGGCATGTTCTACCCCGCCGAGCCAGAGCGCTGCGAGGCCGAGCTTGCCCGCCTTCTTGATAGTGCCCGAAGGGCCGTGCCCGAGGACCGATATTCTGCCGGGCTGGTTCCCCATGCCGGCTGGACGTTCTCCGGACCGACTGCAGCCAAGACCTTTGCCGCCCTGGCGGCGAGCGGCACACCCGACTCGCTCGTCATCTTGGGCGCGGTGCACGTGTGGGGGGTGACGCGGGCAGCGCTGTTCCCAAGCGGCTCCTGGGTGACGCCGCTGGGGCCGGTGCAGGTCGATCAGACGCTGGCGGAGAGAATCCGGGCCGAGGCGGGCGGCCTGATCGTCGACAACCCGCGCGCTCACACCGAGGAGCACTCGATCGAGGTACAGCTTCCCTTTGTGCGCTACCTGTTTCCGCAGGCGGCCATCGTGCCCCTGATGGTTCCTCCGAGCGAGGATGCGGCTGCGGTGGGTGAGGCGGTCGCCCGGGCGGTGCGGCTGCGGGGAGGGACCGTCCATATTCTGGGCTCAAGCGACCTGACGCACTATGGCCCGCGCTATGGCTTTGCTCCCCGCGGCATCGGCCCCGGCGCGCTGGCCTGGGCGCGCGAGAACGACCGGCGGCTGCTGGAGGAGGTCGTGCAGATGCGAGCCGGCGCGGCGCTCGAGCGTGCACTGGAGGACCGCAGCGCCTGCGGAGGCGGGGCGATCGCCGCGCTGGTTGCGGCGGCCGGCAGCCTTGGCGCGGCGAAGGGCGTGATCCTCGAGCAGACGACGAGCCACGACGTGCATCCCATGGGCGCCCCTTCCGATTTCGTGGGGTACGCTGCCGTGGTCTTCTGAGAGGAGTCCCTTGGGCCTGGAGACGCTTCGCTACGCGACCGTTGCCGTCAACGCCCCCGTCGGGCGCCCGGGCCTATCGCGCGAGGCTGGAGGAGGCAGCGGCACCTTCCACTACATGATCCCCGAGGCGCTGCGGGGCCGGCTCCGCCCCGGGCACATGGTCTGGGTCCCTTTCGGCGGGCGCAGGCTGGAGGGGATCGTCACAGGCTTCGACCCCGCGCCGCCTGTCGAGACGCGTGAGATCCAAGGTCTCGCCTCGGAGGAGCCGGTCGTCACCCCGCTGCAGATTGCCCTAGCGGACTGGATATCGCGAGAGTACCTCTCGCCCCTTGGGCGCGTGCTGAGGATGATGCTGCCGCCCGGAGTTGGCACGGCGGGCGAGACCCTCGTGGAGGCCGCCGAGGACCCGCCGGAGGGCGTCACCCTCTCTCCAACCCAACAGGCGGTCTATCGGGCGCTCAAAGGCAGGGGGGCCGTGCCGGTCGCCCGGGTGGCCAACCTGGCCCGCGTGGCCGGCTGGCGGAGTGCGCTCGCGGCGCTGGTCGAAAAGGGGCTGGTGCGGCAGTGGACCGGGCAGAAGGCACCGGCAGCGCGCCCCAAGACCGAGCGATTGGTGCGCCTTGCGCAGGGCGCCGAGGGCGCTGAGGTGCTCCTTTCCGGAGCGCCGCGACAGCTTGTGCTCTATCGCTACCTGGCCGAGGCCGCCCGATGGGGGACGGCCGTCCCCATCGCGCAGGCCCTTGCCGAGACCGGCGCCAGCCGTTCGAGTCTGGACGCGCTGGCAGCGCGAGGGCTGGTGGAGATCGGCGAGGTGGAGGTGTGGCGCGACCCTCTGGCCGGGCGCGAGTTCGTGCTGACCGAGGAACCACGCCTGACCCCGGATCAGGAGCAGGTCCTCGAGCAGATCATCCCCGTGCTGGATGCCCGGCGACACCACACGTTTCTGCTCCATGGCGTCACGGGAAGCGGCAAGACGGAGATCTATCTCCGGGCTGCGGCCAGGGTGCTGGCGCAGGGGCGGGGAGTGATCCTGCTGGTGCCCGAGATCGCGCTGACCCCGCAGACGGTACGGCGGGTGGCGGCGCGCTTCCCGGGACGTGTGGCCGTGTGGCACAGCCAACTCAGCGAGGGCCAGCGCTATGATCAGTGGCGCCGGGTCATGCACGGGCAGGCCAGCGTGGTCGTCGGCGCGCGCTCGGCGATCCTCGCCCCGGTTGCGGACCCGGGCCTGATTGTGGTGGATGAGGAGCACGAGCCGTCGTACAAGCAGGAGACGACGCCCCGCTATCACGCCCGCGAGGCGGCGGTGGCGCTGGGTCGGCTGTGCGGGGCGTGTGTGATCCTGGGCAGCGCTACCCCGGACGTGGTCAGCGCCTACCGGGCGGCGAGCGGAGCCTACACCAGGCTGTCGCTGCCACAGCGCGTGCTGAGCCACCGCCGGCACGTGGAGGAGCAGCGCGCCCAACATCGCCTGCCCGAGCGGCCGCTTCGCCTGCAGCCGCTGAGCGGGCGCAGTGAGGACCTTCTCTACGTTCCCCTGCCGCCGGTGGAGGTGGTCGATCTGCGCCGCGAGCTTTGCGAGGGCAACCGCAGCATCTTTAGCCGGGCTCTGCAGGCAGCGATGGCCGAGGCGCTGGCTGCGCGGGAGCAGGTCATCCTCTTCCTGAACCGGCGGGGGACGGCTACCTTTGTGCTATGCCGCGACTGCGGGCACACGTTGACCTGCCCGCGCTGTGACGTGTCGCTGAGCTATCACGGCGCCGAGCAGGAGCTCGTCTGCCATCACTGCAATCACCGGGAGCCCCAGCCGCGGGTATGCCCGCGATGCCTGAGCCGGCGCATACGCTACTTTGGCATCGGCACGCAGCGGGTTGCGGAAGAGGTCAGGGCGCTCTTCCCGGAGGCCCGGGTTGTCCGCTGGGACCGGGATGCGACGCGGACCCGCGGCAGCCACGAGGAGCTTCTGCGGCAGTTCGTTGAGCATGAGGCCGATGTCATGGTCGGCACGCAGATGATCGCCAAGGGGCTGGACCTGCCGCTGGTGACGCTGGTCGGGGTCGTCAGCGCCGATACGGCCCTGCATTTGCCGGACTATCGGGCGGCGGAGCGCACCTTTCAGCTACTGACGCAGGTGGCGGGGCGGGCAGGGCGCAGCCCGCTGGGCGGGCGTGTGATCGTGCAGACCTACACGCCGGAGCACTATGCCATCCGGGCGGCGAGCCGGCACGACTATGAGGGCTTTCTGCGGCAGGAGCTGCCATTCCGCCGGCGGCACGGGTACCCGCCGTTCGCCAGGCTGGTGCGTTTCCTGTATGCCGACGAGGATGGGGGGCGGGCGCGGCAGCGGGCGACCGAGCTCGCGGCAGCGCTCATGGAGCGCGTCCGCGTCCTTGGCATCGCCGGGGTGGAGATGATCGGGCCGGCACCCTGCCCGCATGCGCGGCTGCACGGCCGTTGGCGCTGGCACCTCATCCTGCGGGGAGCCGACCCGCATCGGCTGCTGGAGGGGATGCCGCTGCCGCGAGGCTGGCGCATCGACGTGGACCCGGTCAGCTTTACCTGAGGTAGCGGGCTTTCGGGCGCCCTGCTCTTTGACAGGGGTACCGGCCGCGGCTAGAATGGTCTCAGGTCGCTGACCTGCCTGGGCGGACCGCCGGAGGAGGGGCCACCTCCCATGGACCGGTTCGTGCTGGCAGAGTAACCCGATCGGAGCCGTATGGACGAGCCCGAGGAGCGGGCCGGTGCGGAGGGCGCGCCAAGGTTTGTGGCCGATGCCATGCTGGGCAGGTTGGCGCGCTGGTTGCGCATCCTGGGCTACGATACGCTCTACGACCCTCACCGTCAGGACGACGAGCTGGTGCGCATGGCGCGGGCGGAAGGCCGCATTCTCCTGACCCGCGACACCGGCCTTGTGCGCCGCCGCGGACTGCGCTCTCTGCTCGTCGCCGACGACCGGGTCGAGGCGCAGCTGCGTCAGGTCCTGGCAGACCTTGGCCTGCGGCTGCATAGGCCGTGGTCGCGATGTCCCGTCTGCAATGAGCCGCTGGAGATAGTGCCGAAGAGCTGGGCCTGGGGCTATGTGCCCCCGTACACCTTTTGCACGCAGCGCGAGTTCCGACTGTGCCCCGGCTGCGACCGCTTTTACTGGCGGGGAACGCACTGGGCGCACATGTGGGCGACTTGGGGTAAGGAGGCAGGAACTGGAGAGTAGCGAACTGGCCAGGCGCGTCGCCGACATACTCGTCGACAAGCTCGCAGAGGATGTCGTCGTCCTGGACCTGCGCGGGGTCACAATTGTGGCGGACTGTTTTGTGATCGGTACAGGGACGACGGAGCGCCAGTTGAATGCTCTGATCGATGCGCTCGTCGAGGGACTGCACGACGAGGGGGTTCAGCCCCTGAGGGTCGAAGGGACGCCGGAATCCGGCTGGGTGCTCGTAGACTTTGGGGACGTGATCGTGCACCTGTTCGAGCCGGAGCGGCGGTCCTACTATCGGCTGGAGCAGCTCTGGAGCGGAGCCAGGGTCGTCGTGCGTATAGCCTGAGCGGCTGCACAGGAAGGACCCCATGAACCGAATAGCGGACCTGGCCCGGCTCGTGACCGAGAATGTCGAGCGCGTGATCGTAGGTAAGCGCGAGGCCATCGAGTTGCTGCTCGTCGCGCTCCTGTGTGACGGGCACGTCCTCATCGAGGATGTGCCCGGCGTCGGCAAGACGATGCTGGCGCGCGCGCTTGCCATCTCCCTGGGTGGCACCTTCAAACGTCTCCAGTGCACCCCGGACCTGCTGCCGAACGATGTGACGGGCGTCTCGGTGTACAACCAGAAGACAGGCGAGTTCGAGTTTTGGCCGGGGCCCGTGTTCGTCAACGTGCTCCTCGCCGACGAGCTCAACCGGGCGACGCCGCGCACCCAGTCGGCGCTTTTGGAGTGCATGGGTGAGGCGCAGGT
>ENA-ORXB01003205-ORXB01003205.1-sediment-metagenome-genome-assembly--contig:-NODE-3205-length-11916-cov-4.824478_pt1 | contig 11916 bp, 11 predicted proteins | sample MGYA00237863_ERZ511475 | MGnify/ENA primary metagenome ERZ511475 (study PRJEB26305, sample SAMN06343858) | sediment metagenome | isolation source: hot spring sediment | place: Canada: British Columbia...
AGCCAGTGCGCGACGCTCGTCTTTGCCTCTTGGAAGCCGGTACTCGTCCAGACGCTTGCCGTAGCGATCGATCCACTGGGCGATAGCCGCAGAGCGCGAGACAAGCCCATGCCCCGCGTTAGCAGGTTCAGGCCCGGCAGAAGCTGTTCGCTCTTGAACGCGGCCCGCTTCCGCACTCCGGGAACGCGGCGCAGCGGGCGCACCTTCTACGGCCGCATGGCTCAAACCCGTGGAGCGGGACGACGGATGCCGCAGAGGTAACGGGATAGAGCTGCGTCCAACCCGGACCCCCCAAAACGGGCTTGACAGGCCCCCGCCCCTGGTGTATCGTGCAGCCGACCGGATCAGGCGAGATCGTGCAGACGCTCTAGATACGCCCGGGTCCTACCCGGGCGCCTTTGTGTATCCGCAAGGTACGCGTCCGCCCGCTCACCCCCGGAGGTCCCTCGCCTGCACGGGCCCCTTCCGCCGGCGGAAGACGCTCTTCTTGCCGCCGCGGTGTCGGGGTCGGTGTGTGAGGGCCACAAGCAGGCTGCACGGCCCGTCCGTGCAGTACAACGTGCATGGGCCACTGGCCCGTAGCGCAGGGCAACGGCGCAGGCCGTGCCCTGTTTGGAGGATAATGTGACCAGGCGTTTGTTCGTAGGCAACGTGCCTTACACTACAACAGAGAGTACCCTGCGAGACCTGTTCTCGCAGTACGGCGAGGTCGAGGGAGCGCAGGTTGCCGTTGACCGCGAGACCGGTCGCTCCCGCGGCTTTGCCTTCGTGGACATGGCTACCGATGCGGGGGCCCAGAGTGCCATCGCCAACCTCAATGGCTATCAGCTCAATGGCCGTCCGCTCACCGTTCAGGAGGCTCGTCCGCGCGAGGAAGGGGCGGGCGTCCGGGGCATGGGCTTCGGGGGCCGCCGCTAGGGCGCCACATCGGGCGCTTCTGATCCCGCTTCGCGTCCCCGAGTAGAGGCGGCTCCGCCGCCGGCTGCTCTCCGGCATGGCTGCGATCACCATCGGTTTGCCTGGCGAGAGGGGATAGTCGCGTCCGCGGCCGGGGCGGGCAGCGTTTCTGTCGGTGCGATCGCGCCCGGCATCGTTGGCCCGCCCCGCCGCCTCGCTGCGCGCCTGTCAGCTGCCGGCGCCGCGCTCGAGCACGCCGGCCGCGGCCCTCGCGCCTGCCCCCGGAGAGAGGCGCAGGCCCTCGGCTCGCAGCACGCGCTCGAGGGCGCCGAGGAACTGGAGGACGTTCTCCCCGCTTGAGGAGTATCCCATCAGGCCGATGCGCCAGATGCGCCCCTTCAGCTCGCCGAGGCCGCCGCCGATCTCGATCCCATGCTCGTTCAGCAGCCGCCCGCGCACCCGGGCGTCGTTGACGCCTTCGGGAATGCGCACGGTGTTCAGCGTGGGCAGCCGGTACTCCAGCGGCACAAGGAGCTCGAGCCCCATGGCCTCGAGGCCCGCCCACAGCGCCTCGGCGTTGAGCCGATGCCGGGCAAAGCGGGCGGCGAGCCCCTCCTCATGGATAAGGCGCAGCGCCTCGTAGAGGGCATAGTTCATGGAGATCGGCGCTGTGTGGTGGTAGATGCGCTCCTGACCCCAGTACTGCTGGATCAGGCCGAGGTCGAGATACCAGCTCTGCACCTTGGTCCGTCGGTTACGGAGCGCCTCTCGAGCTGCCGTGCCAAAGGTGATGGGCGCAAGCCCCGGCGGGCAGCTCAGGCACTTCTGGGTGCCGCTGTAGCAGGCATCGACCCCCCAGCGGTCGACCTCAACCGGCACACCGCCCAGGGAGGTCACCGTGTCCAGCAGAAAGAGCACGCCGTGCTCGTGCGCCAGCCGCACCATCTCCTCGACGGGCTGCAGGGCGCCGGTCGAGGTCTCGGCATGGACCATGGCCAGGACCTTGGGCGGATGCTCGCGCAGCGCCTTCTCGACCTGCTCGGGTCGGAAGACCTCGCCCCAGGGCACCTCCAGGCGCCGCAGGCGCGCCCGGCAGCGGACGGCCATCTCGCTCAGCCGGTCCCCAAAGTAGCCGTTCACGGCGATGAGGATCTCGTCGCCCTCCTCGAGCAGGTTGCAGAGCGCCGCCTCCATCCCAGCCGAGCCGGTGCCGGCGATCGGCAGGGTCAGCTCGTTCTCAGTCTGGAAGACGAACCTCAGGAGGTCGCGCGTGCGGTTCATGATCTCGAGGAAGGCGGGGTCCAGATGGCCGACGAGCGGCGTCGCCATGGCAGCGAGGACCCGGGGGTGAACGTTGGAGGGCCCCGGCCCCATCAGCAGGCGGCGGGGCGTGGTGGAAAGGGCAGGATACGCGTCCATGGGCAGCATCCCTCTCTAGTCATGGCAATGGCGCAAGCGCATTATGGCCTGGAATCGCCGGCCGGGCAACAGGGCGACCCTCCGGCAGGCTAGCCGGTCTCCACGACGGTGCTCTGCGGCGAGGGCTCGTAGCGCTGCTCGCGGAAGGCACGGTAGTCGATCTGAGGGAACGGGTTGTCCTGCTCCCGCGTCGAGGCGAGGAACTCCCGATCGCTGGCGGAGAGAGGCTCGCCCCGCTCGGCCATCGCCGCCAGGACGTTGAAGCGCGCCAGGTGCTGCTGGAAGCGGCCGATGGCATACTCTTTGGCCTGCCCGGTGCTGATCAGGAAGGGCCAGTCGCTGGCTTCCAGCAGTACCAGCTCCCGCGCCGCCTGGGTGAGCACCTCGGCCATCTCTCCCTCGGCGGCCGGATAGCGGGCCACGAGCTGCTCCATGCGCCGCTCGGCGTGGTGCACGAGGGGCCACAGCCACTCCGTCTCTGGGTTCAGCCAGGTCCAGTGCCCGCCGCCCTCGCCCCAGGAGCTCTCGGGCAGGTCGATGACCTCGTCGGGCGGGTACTGCGCCAGGTACTCCTCGGCGGTTGTCAGGCCGATCTCCTCGCTGCGCTCCATCAGCCGAAGCACTTCCTGCAACCAGGCCACGCCCTCGAACCACCAGTGCCCGAAGAGCTCCGTATCGTAGGCAGAGACGACGATCCCCGGCACGTCGCTGGTGGCGGCAAAGCTGGCCAGCTCTTCGCGCACGAGGTGCACAAAGTGCGCGGCGTGGTCCTTCACCTTCTGGAAGGCCGGCTGCGGATCGTACAGCTCCTTCTCGCCCAGGCCGGCGGTGTTGCTGGTGATCCGCCAGTACTGAATGCCGGAGTGGGCGTCTTTGCGGTGGAACTCGCGGTAGAGAAAGTCACCGGGGTATCCGTGCGTGGCCGACCAGACCTGCAGGCCCGTGCCCTCATCGCGGCCATAGACGGCAACCTTGGCTGCACGCACATAGTAGGGGCGCATGGTCGTGCGCTGAGTGGCCTGGGGCCGCTCGTCGACGGTGCGCACGAGGCGCCGCTCGGGGATGCCCCCGTACGGCCCGGCGACGTCCCCTGCCAGCTTGCCGACCAGTTGGCCGCCGCGGATGGCGTGTGTATCGGTGAAAAAGTACTGCAGGTTCAGATCGGCGAGGAACTCTTCCAGGCCGGGGCGGTAGCGATCCCCCTCCATGTAAGGTGGCCGGTAGCCGCACTCCGGCAGCCAGACGCCCCGCGGCGCAGTGCGGAGGCGGTTCCAGTAGGCGCTGATGCCCGTCTGAAGCTGCCCGTAGATGGAAGAGTCGCGGGCGAGGAGCGGGAGGTAGGCGTGGGTGGCCGCGCTGGTGATGATATCGAGGTTTCCCTCCTCCTGCAGCCGCATGAAGGCGCCCACCAGGTCGCGCTGATAGCGGTTACGGAAGGAGTCGCGGATGCCGGCGTACCAGTCGCGGTAAAACCGCGCCAGATAAGCCTCATGCGCCTGCCGACCCGCCTCGAAGCGGATCAGGTCGGCCTCAACGAGCGTGAGGCGCTCCTCCAGGTACATGTCAAAGTGGGCGCGCACATCCTCATCGGCCAGTTGCTCGAGGAGAATGGGCGTGAGCCCGATGGTGAGGCGGGGGTGGAATCCCTCCCCCTTCAGGTCGTACAGCGCGTTGAGGAGAGGGATGTAGGTCTCGGCGATGGCCTGATGGAGCATCTCCTCGCCATGCGGCCAGCGACCTGCCAGCCGCACGTACGGCAGGTGAGAGTGCAGCACGAGGGTGAAATAGCCCAGCACCACGGCGATACCCTCCTTGTCGGGCGGCTGCTGAGTGGCCGGTCCGGCCGGCTTGACGTTAGGCACAGCGCCACGCTATCGTACCACGGTTGGAGGCTCTGTGCAAGCCTCTGAGGGGTATTGGGGGCCGGTTTCCCCTGCCGTGCAACCCATGCTATAATCGCAACATGCGCATCTACCGGGTCGGCCAGATCACCGCCTACATCAAGGAGCTGCTCGATTCGGACGAGCTGCTCCGTGACCTCTGGCTGGAGGGTGAGATCTCCAACTGGCGCGCCTACTCCTCGGGGCACGTCTACTTCACCCTGAAGGACGGCGAGGCGGCGATCAACTGTGTGATCTGGCGGGCCCATGCGGCGCGCCTGAGCTTCAAGCCCCGTGATGGCGATGCTGTGCTGGCGCATGGCTATGTCTCCATGTACGAGGCGCGGGGGACCTGTCAGCTCTACGTCGACGAGCTGCAGAAGGCCGGCGCCGGGGTCCTCGCGCTGGAGCTGGAGCGCCTCAAGAAAAAGCTCGAAGCCGAGGGCCTCTTTGACGCCTCCCGCAAGCGGCCGCTGCCGCGCTTTCCCCGGCGGCTCGGGGTCGTGACCTCGCCGGCAGGCGCCGCCTGGCGCGACATTTGCCGGGTGCTCTCGCGGCGCTACCCGCTCGTGGAGGTGGTGCTTGCGCCGAGTGCGGTGCAGGGGGCTGAAGCGCCTGCGCAGCTCATCGCCGCGCTGCATCTGCTCGCCCAGCGCGGCGACGTGGATGTGATCCTCATCGCCCGGGGCGGGGGCTCGATCGAAGACTTGTGGGCCTTTAACGACGAGCAGCTGGCCCGGGCCATCGCCGCCTGCCCCAAGCCGGTGATCACCGGCGTTGGCCATGAGATTGACTTTACCATCGCCGACCTGGTCGCCGACGTGCGCGCCCCTACCCCCTCGGCAGCGGCGGAGATTGCCGTCCCCGATTGCGAGGAGCTGCGGGAGTCGGTCGATCAGCTCACAGAGGCGCTGCTCGGCTCGATGCGGCATGTGCTGGACCGGGCCTGGCGCGACCTGCACCACGTCGAAGAGGCGCTGCGCCGGGCTTCGCCCCAGGGGATGGTGAACCGCCGCCGCCAGCGCCTCGACGAGCTGCAGCGCGCCATGGTCCTCGCGCTGCGCAACAGCCTGGCCCTGCGCCGGGCCCATCTGCAGGGATTGGAGGGCCGGCTGCGGCCGCTGAGCCCGCAGGGCACGCTGGAGCGTGGCTATGCGCTGGTTGCCAAGCGTCGCACCGGCGCGATCGTGCGCTCGGTGCGAGAGGCGCCGCCGGGGGAGCCCCTGCGTGTGCGCGTCGCCGATGGCGAGTTCGCCGCCCGGAGCGAGGAGGCACGCCTCGGCCCGGAGGTCACCTAGCGCCGGCCGCGCCGCGGCAGCAGAAGACCCGTTATGTGACCTGCCGACGCACACACCCTGGCCTGGCGCGCCGCAGCACCCCTGGAGGTTGACGGCCAGTGTTCCGGCCAATAACTGGTTGGCGCAGTGGCCCGCAGGCCTGGCATTCCTCTGCGCCCTGTGCTTCAGCGGGGGCCGCATCCCACCGTCGAAGCCGAGGAAGGGCTGGCAGTTGAGGTGTGGACAGGCGCTATAGGCGTCGAGAAGCCGCAGGTACGTCTTTTCCCGGCGCCCCCACCCCTAACCCCGCCCCCGCACCGCGGGGGCGGGGAATCCAGGTGGGAGGCGTTGTCCGCGGGCGGCGAAGCCGCCCGCGGACAACGCCTCCGGAAGAAAGCGCCCCCATCCCCGCCGCTGGGGCGGCGGGGATGGGGGTCGGGGGGATGGGGCATCACTCGACGAGGGCCATGGTCGCTCCGTGGGGCACCTGTTCGCCCCTGACTAGCTAGCACGAAGCGTGGCCCCATGACAGGAGAAGACTCATGTCCGCAGACGATCTGACCTTTGAGGCTGGCTATGAGGAGCTCGAGAAGGTTGTGGCCCGGCTGCAGGAGGGGGGCCTCAGCCTCGAGGAGTCGCTGAGCCTGTTCGAGCGGGGGATTCTCCTTGCACGCCGCTGCAACGAGCAGCTCGAGCAAGCTGAGCTGCGGGTGCGGCAGCTGCTGGCGAACGGGCAGCTGGAGGATATAACGCTCGGCGCCGAGGAGGAAGCGGAGTAGGGCGTGTGCCGGCCTCGGGGAGGGCCAGTCGCCCCAGCGCCCGAGATTCAGGAGCGGGCAGGTGTGGCATGTTGTCGGTTGGCTGGAGCGGGATGACTGCCCGAACACTCGGGCCCAGCCCCCGGAGGGGCTTTGCTTGTCTCAGCCCGACGCTTGAGCGTCGGGCGGCGGCCCTGCCGCCCGCGCGGGGCTGGAAGCCCCGCGCTGAAAAGCGGCGAAGCCCCTTCGGGGCTGAGTTCAGGATCGGACGGGCGCTATCCGGCGGCGAGACCGAAGGGGTGGAACGGCGACACGCCGTCGCCGCTCACATCCCGCCTGCCATTCGCGGGCTGCCAAGGTCGGAGCCTTCGCTCCGCTCGCAGCAGCCTGTCCGCCCCTGAACTTAGGGTCCTGCCTGGCGAAACGGGCGGCTTCGCGACAGGCCGCACACGAGGAACGATACCGACAGGGTGTACCTCCCAATGACCAACGACCCCAACCGCGTCAACACCCCCCATCGGGCCCATCCCCGGCCCTGGACCTGGCTCTGGCCAACCTGGCCGGGGATGGCGGTGCCGGGGCTATGGGCCGCGTACATCGCCTACGCGGCGATGGCCGGGCAGTTCCGGTCCCCGCGCGAGGGGATTGCGGCGCTGTGGCCCGCCGTCCTCCTCTACCTTGGGAGCTGCGGGCTCGCGGCCTGTGAGCGCCGTCAGCATCGCCCGGCTCTGACGACCCTTGTGGTCGCGGGTGTGGCCCTCGCCGCGGCGGACCTCGCGATCAAGGCCTGGATCGAGGCGACGGTCGCTCAGGCGCGGCCGCTGCCCGCCGTGCCAGGGCTTGTGGCCATCGACCCGGTGTACAACGTGTACGGCACGATGCTGGCCATCTCCGGCGCCAAGCCGTTTGTGACTGCGCTGGCGGTGGCGCTGGTTCCCCTTTCGGTCCTCGGGTACCGGCGCTATGCCGTCCACGACCGGCCGGTCGCCTGGGCCGACGCGGCCTTTTTGGGCCTCTTCGCCGGGGCGCTGGGCAAAGCGGGTGACCTCCTGCTGCGCGGCCAGGTCCTGGACTATCTCCACATCCCCGGCCTGCCCGTCGCCGACCTGGCCGACGTCTACCTGCTGTGGATCGGCGGTGGGTGTGCCCTCGCGGCAAGCCTGTGCTACCCTGACGCATGGCCCGACCTTCGCCTGCCCCTTCGCAGGCTCGGTCGGGCCGTTCGTCGGGTATGGACGAAGCTCAGTCGCGGTTCAGGTCCCAGATGATCCGCAGCCCCTTGAGCGTCAGCCAGGGGTCCACGATCTTGATGACGCGCGTCTCCTGGGCGATGAGCTGCGCCAGCCCGCCGGTCGCGACGACCAGCATGTTGTCGCCCAGCTCCTTGCGGAACCGCGCGACCATCCCCTCGACCATGTCCGTGAAGCCAAAGATCAGTCCCGCCTGCATGCTGTGCACGGTGTTGCGGCCGATGGCCGATGGCGGCCTTGCCAGGTCAATGCGCGGGAGCTTGGCGGTAAAGCGGTACAGGGCCTCGGCCGAGATGCGCAGCCCTGGCGCGATGGCGCAACCCAAAAAGTCGCCCTCCTCGGAGACGGCGCTGAACTTGGTGGCCGTGCCGAAATCTACCACGCAGGCCGGCCCTCCGTACAGGCGGTAGGCGGCCGCTGCGTCGACGACGAGGTCGGCGCCGACCTCGCGGGGGTTGTCGGTGCGGATGCGCACGCCGGTCTTGACCCCCGCGTCGACCACCAGCGGCGCCCGCCCAAAGGTGGCCTGGCACACCTCCTGGAAGGTGCTCGTGAGGGGCGGCACCACGCTGGCCACAACGGCGCCCTCCACCTCGCCGAGGCTCACATTGCCGAGGGCAAAGAGCTCCAGGAGGAGCACGGCGTACTCGTCGGCCATCTTGTCCGCGTCGGTGGCGATCCGCCAGTGATGGTGCAGGTTGTCGCCATCGTAGAGGCCCAGCACAATGTTGGTGTTGCCGATGTCGATGCAGAGGAGCATAGAACCCCTTTCTCCACTACAAGTCTGCGGTACGTCGCCGCGCCGCCACGCCCCGCCAGGCCAGGACAACGGCGACCACAATGATGGCGGCCAGGATCGTCTCCGGGATGGCCGCCGCCACGCCAAAGCCCACGGCCGCCGGCAGCGGCAGGTAGCGGCGGAGCACACCGATGCCCAGCACGCCCACGGTGTTGGTCAGCGTGCCGACCACCGTGGCCACGATCACGGCGACTACCTCGTTCGAGCGCCTCAGCCCCCGGTACGTCAGCGCCGTGGTGATCCCGATGAGGATGCGGGGCAAAAAGACCACCAGCGGATCCTTGAACATCGGTATCGTCGCATGGATAAAGCTAAAGATGCCGAAGAACAGCCCCAGAATGGCACCGACCAGCCAGCCATCCAGTATCCCCCCGATGATCACGGGGATGTGCATGATGGTCGCATCGCCGAGGGGCGTCGGCACGGGGATGAACCCCGCCCGCGTCGCGCCCAGCAGGATGGTGATGGCACCCAGGAGACCGGCCACGACGATCCTGCGGATGGTGAGAAGCGAGTTCATGTGAGACCTCCCTCCTTGTGTGGCCCTCTCAGGGGAGGGCGTTCCGGGCGGCCAAGACGGCCGCCGTGAAAACCAGCGCCAGCGCCATGGCCACATAGTCCGGCGCCCGCAGGCGCAGGCGGACGTAGTGGCTGCGGCCCCTGCCACCCCCGTAGCAGCGGGCCTCCATCGCCAGGATCAGGTCCTCGGCCCGGAGCAGCGCGTTCAGGAAGAGCGGCACGAGGAGCACGACCATCTGCTGCGCGCTGCGGACGAATTGCAGCCGTCCGCCGAACCGCAGGTTCGCCCCGCGCGAGGCCTGTGCCTTGAGAATCGTCTCGAACTGCTCCCCGAGCACCGGCACAAAGCGCAGAGCAATGGTGCCGATGAGCGATAGCTCGTGCGCCGGCAAACCCAGCCGGGCAAAGGGGCGCAGCATGCTCTCGATGCCGTAGGTGAGGCTCGTCGTCGGCGTCGCGTTCGTGAGCAGGCTGACGAGGAGCAAAAGCTCCAGCAGCCGCGCCAGCGACACCAGCGTCAGCCGCAGGCTGCCCGCCGTGACCCGCAGGACCCCCCACTGCCACAGCACCGCGCTGCCACGGACCGCGCTCGCCGCCGCCTCGCCATAGACGAACAGCTGCATCAGCGCCAGAAGCAGGATGAAGGGAAGCGCCGGCCTGACCCCCGAGACGATGTAGCGCACCGGCAGGTTGGCGAGGGCGATGAGGCCGAGCGTCAGGGCGAGCAGCGCCAGATGCGCCGTATAGGACGTGCTAAAGGTCACCGCTGCGATCAGCAGGAGCACCACGGTGATCTTGGCCCGCGGGTCCAGCCGGTGCACCAGGGATTCGCCCGGCAGGTACTGCCCGATGGTGACGTGCCTAAAGACCTCAAACGACTCCACAGCTCACCCCCAGCCGGGGAGCGATCTCCTCCTCGGCCTCTTGCACCGTCAGGGGCACGCGAGATAGCCGACATCCCCGCGCCGCCAGCGCCTCACCGACCTCGGCCATCTGCGGCACGCCGAGGCCGTGGCGACGGAGCAGGTCCGCCTGGCCGTACACCTCCCGCAGGCTGCCTTCGAGGACCGTCCGCCCGCCGGCAAGGACGACCACGCGCCCGGCAAGGCCGACGAGGTCCTCCATGTGCGTCGTCACCAGGATGACGGTGGTTCCCTCCTCCCGGTGCAGGCGCCGCAGGAGGTCCAAGAGCTGGCGGCGGCCGCGGGGATCGAGCCCGCTGGTCGCCTCATCAAGGATCAGGGTCGAAGGTCGCAGCGCGAGCGTCCCGGCGATGGCCGCCCGGCGGCGCTCGCCACCGCTCAGGGAGACGACCGGCCGGTCCACGAACGCCCCAAAGTCCAGCCCGACCATCTCCATCGCCCAGCGCACGCGCTCGCGGACCTCCTCCCGCGGCAGGCCGAGCTGCCTTGGGCCGAAGGCGATGTCGTCGCCGACCAGGGTCTTGAAGAGCTGGTCCTCGGGCCGCTGGAAGACCAGGCCGATCCGCCGCCGCAGGGGACGGGCATCGACCCGCGGGTCGCCCATGTCCTGCCCGTCGATCCAGAGCTGGCCGCGGGCACGCGGGCGCAGCAGGCCGTTGAGGTGCTGCACGAGGGTCGACTTGCCGGCGCCCGCCGGCCCGATCAGGCCGATGGCCTCGCCCGGCCAGACCTCGAGGTCAACCCCCTTCAGCGCCTCGACGGCGAGCGGTGTGCCGGCCATGTAGGTGTACTGGAGGCCCTTCGCACGGATGAAAGGCTCGCTCACGGCATCGCCTCCGTCCAGCGCTCGGCGACCGCATTGGCCAGCTCCGAGACGGTCAAGAGGCCGGCGGGGAAATCCGGCCGGCGGCGGTGCAGGGCGTTGGCCAGGGCGCTCACCGGCGGCACATCCAGCCCGAGGCGCTCCAGGGCCTCGGCCCGGGCAAAGACCTCGCGGGGCGTGCCTTCGAGGGCGATCCGCCCTGCCTCGAGGATGATGACGCGATCGGCCTCGGTCGCCTCGGCCATGTGGTGCGTGATGGCCACGATGGTCGTGCCCGCGGCGCGGAGCCGGCGCAGGGTGGCCAGGAGGTCCGCCCGGCCCTGCGGGTCGAGGAGCGAGGTCGCCTCGTCCATCACCAGGCACTCTGGCCGCATGGCGATCACGCCGGCGATGGCCAGGCGCTGCTTCTGTCCGGCGGAGAGCTGATGGGGCGGGCGTCGGCGCTCCTCCCAGAGCCCGACCGTCTCCAGCGCCTCGCGCACACGCACGGCCAGCTCTTCCTCCGGCACGCCGAGGTTCTCCGGCCCGAAGGCGACGTCGTCCTCCACCGTCGTGGCCACAATCTGGTTATCGGGCACCTGGAAGACCATGCCGACCGTGCGGCGGACGTCCCGGCGGGAGTGCGCATCGCGCGTGTTCCAGGGGCCGACCCACACGTCGCCGCGGGTCGGCACCAAGAGCGCGTTGAGGTGGCGCGCCAGCGTCGACTTGCCGGAGCCGTTATGGCCGATGATCGCCACGTACTCGCCGCGGGCGATGGTCAGGCTGATATCCTTGAGCGCCGGAGGGGCGGTTGGGTCCTCCGGCCGGTAGCTGAAGGTGACGCCTTCGACACGGATCAGAGCGTCGGACATGCGCCGCATCCTTGTGCGAGGGGCAAACAAAAAGCCCCCGGGGCGCTTCCGGAGGCCGGAGGAAAGTCTGAAGGGCGGAACCCATTCTTCCTGCCGTCTCGGTCGCACCCGCGATCCAAGCGACAACACCACACGAACTACAGGGAACGCTCACCGCCCGTTGTGGGTCGGTGGCAAGGGTATTATAGCATGGGTTTGGCGGGAGGGCAAGAACAAGGTGTGGGCATATCCCACAATCGTCGGGGCAATTCGGGACGAGTCGTACGTGTGGGTTCCACACTTCGCCCCCGTTCAGAGACTTTCTCGGGGCACGGGACCGGGCTACTGGCTGCGCCCCAGGCCGGTACGGAGCCGTTTCAGGGGTTTGGCCTGGAGTCCCGGCGGTGACAGATGGCGTCTTGCCGGTCTTGTCATTGCGAGCCGACCCGCAGGGTCGGCGCAGGGCGGCTCGCGAGCCGCCCCTACGCCTCTTCGGACCGGCGAGATTGCTTCGGCGGCTGCGCCGCCTCGCAATGAC
>ENA-ORXB01003207-ORXB01003207.1-sediment-metagenome-genome-assembly--contig:-NODE-3207-length-11913-cov-3.890757_pt1 | contig 11913 bp, 11 predicted proteins | sample MGYA00237863_ERZ511475 | MGnify/ENA primary metagenome ERZ511475 (study PRJEB26305, sample SAMN06343858) | sediment metagenome | isolation source: hot spring sediment | place: Canada: British Columbia...
ATGTGTGCTCACCTCCTTTTTTTCAGTCCCTAAGTGTGCCACATGAGTCTCTTCGTTTCTAGTGTCGCCCCCTCAGCACGCCTCCCTGGGGAGTTCCTCCCAACGAAGAAAAACTGGCAGCTTTTGAGGCAGAGACGGGCATCAAGGTTGATGTTCAGTCGGTTCAGATGAACGATCTGTTCAGTCGCGTACAGGTTGCCGCCGCTGCAGGCGAAGCTCCGGCAGATGTGATCTTTCTGAGCGAAGAAGCCCCCTCCAATATTGTGGCTACGGGCAACATGTTGCCGCTTAACGATCTCATTGAGGCAACTCCTGAGCTGAACATTGATGACATCGAACGCCTGGAGTTCTTCACCCTGGATGGGAACGTGTATGGCATCACCACTTATCTGCAAATGGTGATGATGGACTACAACGCTGAACGTCTGGCAGCAGCGGGTTTTGACGCTCCTCCCACAACGTGGCAGGAACTGCGCGATATGGCGGTTGCCATCAAAGAGAAGGGCATAGATCAATATCCCATCGCGTTCGGTGCGATTGACTGGTCCTGGTATTTGATAGCCTTGTCAATGGGCGACCCCATGTTTGACGAGGATCTCAATCCCGTCTTTGCTGACGAAGGTTCCAAGGCACGTGAAGCGATGGCGATGTTGCTGGGCTTCTTCAAGGACGAGCTGATCAGCCCTGAGATGCTCGCCACGCCTACCACGCCTCACGCAGTTTTCTGGAGCGGCGTAGGGGTGTTCCATCAGGCCTGGCAGGGATCGGTAGCTGTCGGCAACAACCCCGAAGTCTCAGCGCATGCACCTAACGTGAAATACATGTTGCTGCCTGAGGTTGGCAATACCTGGAGTTTCCCCGCAGGGATCGGCATCTCGGCCAACTCCAAGAATGTCGAGGCCGCCTGGAAATTCATCCAATGGTATGTCAGCCCCGACACCCAGGAAGACATCTACAAGGCTGTGGGACTCTACCCGTCACGTATCTCGGTGCAACAGGCATTGCATGAAGCCGGTGCAATTGAAGGCTACGATGTGATTGCCGAACAGAGCAAGCGCATTCACGAATTGCCGCGTTACGCTCTGTGGTGGGGGCCATTTGCCCAATATGCTACAGAGACGATCTACCAGGCCATTCTGACTGGCGGGGACCCGGACAAGGTCATTGACGACCTGGCCAAAGAATGGAATTCCCTAAAGGAAGAATACGGGGAATAACTCCAGTCATGGTATCTTCTGCACTCCTGGGGACATGTCCCCAGGAGTGCTACAACCGGCCAGGAGTGTCTTATGCGTCGTGTTCTCTCCCATGACGCTGTTTTCATCATCCTTGTACTGCTGCCCATCATAGTTTTGGTGACTCTGTTCATCTATTACCCGGCAGCCAGTACATTTCAGACAAGCCTAACCTCAGAAAACCTGCGCATCCGACGACCAGCAGAATTCATCGGCCTCAAGAACTACAACTTTCTACTTCATGATGCGGAATTCTGGGAAGTAACCCGCCGCAGTCTGGTTGTCGTGCTACTCACATTGCCACTGGAGATGCTGATAGGTTTTCTGGTAGCCTTGCTGCTCAACGAGCGTTTTCCTGGGCGAGGTATCGTGCGGACCTTAGTGATCTTGCCCTGGATGATGCCACCCGTTGTCAACGGTTTTCTGTGGGGCTGGCTCCTCAACGGTGAATATGGAGCGCTCAACGGCTTCCTCTACGAGCTGGGTCTCATCAACCAATATCGCTACTGGTTACGCGCACCCGAAACCCAGATTGTATGGGTTGCTGTAGTGCAAACCTGGACGCGCTTCGCCTTCCCGATGATCATCTTGTTGGCTGGGTTGCAGTCAATCCCCGACGAACTTTATGACGCAGCCAAAGTAGATGGTGCGGGAGTATGGGCCCGCCTGCGCGCTGTCACATTCCCTCTTCTACTGCCCTCGTTTGCGGTTGCCTTGGTCATTGAGTTCACTACTACTTTCCAGATCTTCGATGTGGTGTGGACCCTGACGTCATCCGGCGGTGCGGGGGGGACAATCAATCCTTTCACCAAGACGCTGATGATTTTCAACTATGAATTGGTGTTCCGCGACCTGCGCATCGGCAGGGGGGCTGCACTCTCTTATATCATTCTCCTCATGTCACTGGCAGTTGGCATGATCGTTGTCTGGCGAATCTACCGGCAGGGGATCAGAGAATGACACGCCTCCGTTCCCGACCGCGAATGATCCGGCTGATGTTCATCTACCTTGCGGTTGCCGTCACCCTGTTTTGGGCGCTCGCGCCCATCTATTGGGTTATGGTATCCAGTATCTCAACGCGCGCCGAGCTCTACACAGCTCCCAAGAAGGTTTGGTTTCCTGCCAGTCCTACTCTGCAGAATTATCAGGATCTCTTCACGACCGGGCCAAAATACCGCGCGGGGGGGTTCCTGCCCACAGCTGATCTGATGAGCCGTGGGATGCGCAACAGCATTGTGGCCAGCACGGCCACTGCGGCATTGGTGACCCTGCTGGCAACTGGGGCTGGATATGTCTTTGCTCGCCTGCGTTTTCGAGGCAACCAGATCGCATTCTTCTATCTGATGCTAATGATGCCTCTTCCCATTTGGGTGTCACTGGTCGAGTTGTACTTCATGTTTTCGCGCCTGGAACTGATGGATACCCTGGTCGGTCTGATCCTCATTCTGACCACACTGGCATTGCCTATCAGTACCTGGTTGATGACTACCTATATCCGGGACATCCCCATCGAGATCGAGGATGCGGCCCTGGTGGATGGCTGCAGTCGCTGGCGACTGCTCGTCAGCATTATTATGCCACTCGCTCGCCCTGGCATGGTTGCTGTGTTCCTGGTGGCACTACTGATGGCCTGGAACAACTTCCTTATCCCTCTCATCTTCACCCGTACTTCCGCTTCACAACCCATGACAGTTGTCCTTTCTCTGTTCATTGGTCAATACGAAGTAGCCTGGGAAGCCATGTCCGCAGCGGCTGTGGTTACTATGGTTCCGCCATTCTTGATGGCATTGTTCTTCCAACGCTATCTGGTACGCGGATTGACGCTGGGCGCGGTCAAATAGCCTCGCGGACAACTATCTGTTATGAGGAAAAACTATGGAGCTCACACCTTTACTTAACATCATGACCCTTGAGGAAAAGATCGGGCAATTGTTCATGTTGGCCTTTGCAGGGAACCGCCTGGATGAAGCCCGTGTGCTTTTTGAAGAACACTTTGTGGGCGGGGCTTACATCAGCAACGACAACATCCCCACTGCCAGGGCGGCGGTTCACCTGACAAACACGCTCCAGGGGTATGCTGGCAACACGCGCTTGAGAATCCCTCTCTTGCTTGGCTGCGACCAAGAAGGAGCATGGGGCGTCATGATTCCCGATAGCACCCCTGGCCCCGGCAATATGGCGCTGGGGGCAACGCACAAACCACACCTGGCCTACGAGATGTACAAGGTCCTGGGCACAGAGCTGGCAGCAACCGGGCTCAATACTCTGCTTGCTCCGTGCGCTGATTGCAACTCCAACCCGCAGAATTCGATCATTGGAATGCGCTCGTTTGGCGAACGTCCCGAACTAGTGGCCAGCATGGTGGCCGCCGCAGTTCAGGGAGCACATGCTGGTGGTGTGCTTGCCACGGTCAAGCATTTCCCAGGACATGGAGATACGCGCCTGGATACCCATCGCGGCTTACCCACTGTTGGGCGTTCGCTCGATGAGCTGCGCTCGATTGACTTATACCCCTTTGCAGAAGGGATCAAGGCTGGGGCCGATATTGTCATGACGGCGCATATCGTCTTCTCAGCGCTAGACCCGCAGGCTCCAGCCACACTTTCCCGGATCGTGTTGCAGGATATGCTGCGCGGTGAGCTCGGATTTGAGGGCCTGATCCTTTCAGACAGCATGAACATGGGCGCGATGAAGAAACACTACGACCCACAATGGGCTGTTGTCCAGGCGCTCAAGGCTGGTGTAGACATGATCATGCTGGCAGAGGAACACTACGACCACGACGCAACCAGCTATGTCCAGCAGCAAATAAGTCTGCTAGAAGCGGTAGCCAAAGCCGTTGCTTCCGGTGAATTGCCGATGGAACGAGTTGATGATGCCGTGCGCCGCGTATTGCAAGCAAAAGAGAAAATGGGTTCTTCTACCGCCCCCTCCGAGGAAAAAGCCTTAACCATTGTGGGGGCGCCAGCGCACCGGCAAATTGAGCTTGACGTGGCACGGCATGCCGTCGCCATCCTGCGAGACAAATATGGCAATCTACCTGTGCCGGAAGAGCGGGCGGTTGTTCTGGTCAACGCCACAGTTCGCACAGCCTATGAACCGCTCGGTAACACGCGCGGCATTGGTCCTAATCAGACTACCCCGGCCTTTGACTTCTTCACTCAGGCCCTGAGCAAACGCCGCTCCCTGCAGCAAGTCCTGACCGCCGAGGATATTCTGAACGGCACAGTTCCCGAACTGAGTAGAGATACCATCGTCATTGCCGTGACAGAGAACTACCCGTTGCCGGGGATGGATTTCGACCAGAGTAGCCAGCCAGAGGTCATAAGACGGCTATTGAGCGTTGCTCCACATCAGCTTGTGGTTGTTGCACTGCGCGATCCCTACGAATTAGCAGTATTGCCGGATATTCCCGCCTACGTGTGTGCATTCAGTTTTCGTCCTTGTGCCGCAGAGGCAGCAGCTCAGGTTCTGTGTGGGGAAGTACCCGCAGCAGGTCACACGCCTGTCAGCGTGCCAGCCGCAGGACTAGCAGCCTGGACAGCAGGGAATCCCTAGTAGCTGGTCCTTGCACCTTCCTACAACGTTCTGGTGAGCAGAAAAACAGCTTCATGAGTCCTCACTGTGGAAACAACGTCAGGAACCGCGCCAACCCCTCAGACCACTGACTCGGGTTGCGCGGTTCGTAGCGCTTCAAATCCACCGAGCGGGCCAACATGGCACGGGCGCTATCCACATCGTCTAGCAGACCCATTGCAATCATCTGTACAATGGCGTTCCCCAGTGCGGTGGCCTCAGAGGGTCCAGCCACAACCTCGCGGCCTGTGGCGTCTGCTGTCATCTGACAGAGCAGTTCGTTGCGTGCTCCTCCACCAACTATATGGACTCGCTCGATAGGTTCACCTGTCAATTGGGCAAGTTCATCCAGCACTACTCGATATTTAAGTGCCAGACTCTCATAGACCGCCCGGACAAACTGACCTATAGTCTCCGGCGCAAGTTGTCCTGTCCGTCGGCAGAAATCAACGATACGTTCTGGCATATTGCCAGGCGGAAGAAACAGGTCCTCATCTGGCTGGATCAGCGAACGGAACGGTAACTCATCGCGAGCGAGCTGGGCAAGATGCGCATAACTATAGTCTATGCCCTGCTGCAGCCAGGTTGCGCGGCACTGCTGAATAATCCATAGCCCCATGACATTTTTCAAGAAACGATATCTGCCGCCCGCGCCGCCTTCATTGGTGACGTTGGCCCGATAGCAGTCTTCGTTAATAAGCGGTACGTCGATCTCCACCCCCAACAAACTCCACGTGCCACTGCTGAGATAAGCCGAGCGCCTGGTAGTCATGGGGGTACCCACTACCGCACTGGCAGTGTCATGGGTTGCTGGGGCAATGACTGGAACGCCTTGATAAGTGCCCAGAACGGTGCCCGGTGACACTACGGGAGGCAAAAGCTCTGAGGGGATCCCCACAGCTTCCAGAATGACCTGATCCCACGTCTGAGATATTGGGTTATAGAATTGCGTAGTCGTCGCGTTGGTGAACTCGCATACCTGAGAACCACATAGCCAGTAGTGGAGCAGGTCCGGCAACATCAGCAATCTCTGTGCCGCCCCCAGCAAGGGACTGTCATAGCATACAAGGCTGGCGAGCTGATAAAGGGTGTTGACCTGCATGAACTGGATTCCGGTCCGCTCGAAAATCACGCGGCGAGGAATACGCTCAAAAACCCAATCCATCATGCCGTTGGTCCGTTTGTCTCGGTAATGCACAGGGTTGCAGAGCAAATTCCCATCCCGATCAAGTAGCGCAAAATCCACAGCCCAGGTATCAATGCCTATGGCTGCGATCTGCGACACGTGTGCTTCGATTACTGACGAGACTTCCCGCCATAAATACAGAATATCCCAGTAGAGCGTGCCATTGACACAGACGGGCTGATTCGAAAAACGGGCAACCTCTTCATAGATAATGTGGCTCGCGTCCAGCCCCACTTTCAAGGCCCGACCAGACTCAGCTCCTACTGATCCTTGCATGACTTTTTAAAACAAAGGGACGAAGTGAGATACACTTGGCCCTATGGACGAAAAAACAAAACAACACCCAAAAGATTGGCGAGAAGCACGCCGCATCCGAGCTTGGGAACTACACCAAAAAGGCTGGCAACAGAAAGCTATCGCAGAAGCGCTCGGTGTGACAGCCGGTTCGGTCAGCCAGTGGCTGAAACGAGGTCGAGAAGAAGGCCCGGAAGCCTTACGTAGTCGGCGTGGCGGTGGGCCCAAACCGCGCTTGAGCAAGGAGCAATGGGCTGAGTTGAAAGCGCATTTAGCCAAAGGCGCTGAACATTGGGGTTTTCGGGGTGATGTGTGGACCCAACCGCGTGTTGCGCAACTGATCAAGCACGAGTTTGGCGTGTCATACCATCCCAGCCATGTGGGGCGTATCTTGAAACAGATCGGGTGGAGCCGCCAGAAACCGATCACCCGTGCGAGCCAGCGCAATGAAGTGGCGATTGAGCGATGGCGCACCGAAAAATGGGGGGAGTTAGAAAAAAAGCCCAGCGCGAAGGATACACCATAGTGTTTGTGGATGAAGCCGGGTTCTACCTGTTGCCTGCGGGTGTGTGGACCTATGCCCCGCGCGGCCAAACACCCATTTTGCGTGTGCCGTTGACCCGCGATCATCTGTCGGCCATCAGCGCCATCACACCGGCAGGCAAGCTGTATATGATGGTCCAAGAGGGTGCGTTCAAGGGACCCGCAATTGTGCGCTTTTTGCGGCATCTGTTACGTCACATTCCTGGTAAGCTACTCATTATCTGGGACGGGTTGCCTGCCCATCGTAGCCAACCGGTCAAGGACTTTCTGGCCCAGGGGGCTGCCAGGCGTATTCATTTGGAACAGCTGCCCGGCTATGCCCCAGACCTCAATCCCGATGAAGGCATTTGGCGCTACCTGAAATATGTCGAGATGAAAAACCTGTGCTGCCAGACGTTGGATGACCTGCGCTATGAGTTGCGCAAAGCCACCGTGCGCCTGCGGCACAAAACCAATGTCATTGTGTCTTGTATTGAGCAGGTTCACCTCGGTGTGCCAGTTTAGTTTGTTATGCAAGGATCAGTAAATGGAGAGCAGCTGGATAATTAACATAGTCAAGGGAGTCAAAGGGGCGCTCAAAAAGATCGACTTTGCGCGCGAGGAGCCATTTACCCCACCTGTACTGCCAAGCCTCCTAGCAAACAGCTTCCAGATAGGCATTGACGGTATGCCTTGATTTGGGTAAGAAGCCGCGCCTTCCAGGATTTTGCTGCAACCAGGCAGTCGTCGTATCAGATGTCATGCCCGCCCTTGCGGAGAAACCCAGCGAGCTCGTCAACCATCGGCCGGTCTTTGTGAGCATAGCTTATGAAGACTTTCATGAAGACGCTTGTGCAGAAGAACCGTTGCGGAGGTGATGTCCGTATACTTCTGTAAAAACGAGGAGGCGTGAGCTACCATTTGTCTGTCTTAAGGATGACTCCCGAACGGGAGAAGGAGCCCACGCCATGAGCATGAGAATAGCGCCAAGTGAACGGATTCGGCAACTGTTGGAGGGGTATCTACAGGGAGGGTATGAGCAGAGCGAACAACCGGTCAGCGAGTTTGTGAGGCTGGCAGTGCAATTGATCGCCCAAGAGGCGCTGGAGCAAGAGGTGACGGATTTCCTGGGACGAGAGCGCTATGAGCGGCGGGAGGGGCCGGTCGGGTATCGCAACGGCTACAAGCCAGGGCGGATGCGCAGTGCTGAGGGAGCGATTGAGTTGGCGGTGCCCCAGGTACGTGACAGCGAGCAGCCGTACCAGTCGCGACTGATGGCGTTTTTCAAGGGCAACACCGACGTGCTGGACTACCTGGTATTACAGATGTACACGCGCGGTCTGTCGACGCGGGATGTCGAAGAGGCCTTCCGGGATCCGCTGACTGGCCGCCGTCGGCTCAGCTGGAGATCAAGCAGCGCCTGCAGGCCATCTGGAATGCTCCTAATCGGGCCACGGCAGACCTCTTGCTCCAGGACTTCATCGCGACCTATGAGCCGGTCTACCCCTCGGCAGTCGCGTGCTTGCTGGATGACCTGGAAGCCAGCCTGGCTTTCCTGTGCTATCCTCCCTTGCATCACCGGCGCATTCGCACCACCAACTTGCTTGAGCACGCCTTCGCCGAGCAACGACGCCGCACCAAGACCATCCCGCGCTTCCTGGATGAGCGCAGTTGTTTGAAACTGGTCTTCGCTACTCTCTGGCAGGCCAGTGAGCGCTGGCAGCGGGTGCGCATGACCGACCTGGAACTGGCCATGCTGCGTCGCCTACGTCGCGAGTAGGGACTGGAACCCAGCGCACCAGAACCCACGTCCATTTACCAAAAGCCGGTCTAGTCCGATGTCACGTCTCCCTTTTTACAGAAAAATTCGGACTTGACCTCAGAGAGGCATTCCTGCTGGCGTGCCGGCCCTCAGCAGAAAGCATAGAGAGTGATCAGTATGGGTAGGAGCAGACAGAGAGGAGATTCAGCGGAAGAGCGCGAGGAGCGTGCGCAGGATGATCACGATGTCGCTGATCACAGTGGCCTGCTGCACGTAGCGCAAGTCAATGGCCAGCTCCGATTGATCGCTTTGGTGCTCTAAAGTTCATAACAGGCTCTCAGGGGCATTGACAACGATCTGCTCTCTCCCCCCCCCGGAACTGTCCTCTGTTCCAGACCCCACTGGCTGAGCTACACCACGATCTCGACGCGGATGGTGTCAGCGGCATAGAGGGGCAGGTACTCACCCAACCAGGGCCGATCGTCAACCCAGCACCCTGGCGACTCGCCGGGCGCTGCTCGTCGTACGGTAATATCGTAGAGAGCGCCGCGGAACCTACGCTGGAGGCGGTATCGATCCCACCCGTCTGGCAAAGCGGCATGCACCTGCAAACCTTCCAGATGTGCTTCAACTCCCAGCACACCCTCGATCAGGGCGCGTAGATACCATGCCGCCGAGCCAGTATACCAGGTCCAGCCAGCCTGCCCAGGGATAGCCGCCTGTGGTCCAGCTACATTGCCTGGCATGACGTATGGCTCACCAGCGTAGTGATCGGCATCCGCTGCGCGCACCGGCGGGCAAAAACTGCGCCAGAGATCATAGGCGGCTTGTACGCCGTTCAGACGGCGTTCGGCCAGCACTGCCCAACAGGCTGCGTGGCAATACACACCCCCGTTTTCGCGCGTGCCAGGGGCATAGCGCGACAGGTAGCCGATCTCTGGATCGGATTGCGTATAGGCAGGAGCCAGCAGCAGCGGGCCGTAAGGAGAGTAAAGGTGCTCGCGCGCCGAAGCCATCGCCTGGCGAGCGCGTTGACTATCGGCTGTGCCGCTCAAGATCGCCCAAGTCTGGGCGTTAAGGAAAATCTGTCCTTCGCGCGACTGACGTGAACCGACCAGGGAGCCTGCATCTGTGGAAGCACGCCAATACCATGCCCCATCCCAGGCATGACGGTTCACTGCCTCGCGCAGGGCGTCCGCTGCGCGGCGGAAGCGGACAACAGTATCTTCGTTTTCGCCGGGCAAGGAAGCCCAGGCGCGCAGCAAATAGTGGAGGAAGTGCGCCATCCAGACACTCTCACCCCGCCCCTCGGCCCCCACAGCATTCAACCCATCGTTCCAGTCACCTTTCAGGATGAGCGGCAGACCGCGCGGGCTACGGCGGCGCAGAGCCACCTCGAAGGCACGCAGGCAATGCTCCCTCAGCGAGGCGCTCCCGCCGTCGTAAAACGGTATCTCCTGTTCCAGGCAGGTGAAGTCAGCTGTTTCGTACAGATAATGCAGTGTGACAAAGGGCAGCCACAGCAAGTCATCGCTGTAATCCGAGCGCAACCCTGTTTCGGCCAGGGGATGCCACCAATGCAGCACGATGCCATCTTGAAACTGATGGGCCGCGTGCAGCCGAATCTGCTCCAGAGTCTTCTCCGGATAGCCCAAGAGCAGCCAGACCAGACTATCCTGCAGCTGATCGCGGAAACCATATGCGCCGCCGGTCTGGTAATAGGCAGTGCGCCCATAGAGCCGACCGGAAATAGCCTGGTAACCCAGCCAGCCGTTCGCTAACAGGTTCAGGGCCGGATCAGGTGTCTCGACTGTCAGGGTGCAGGTGAGAGCCTGCCAGTGTTCGCGCACGGCCTGTAACGCAGTGTGAACAACCACAATGTCTTTGTATTTCTTCACCAGCGAGAGGGCCTGATCGAGATCGTCAGCCGCGCCGAGGGTGAAGGCAATCTCTCGTGCTTCGCCTGGCGCGAGGTCGAGTTCCAGAGACAGGCTGCCAATGGCGTCTCCCCAGCGACCGGCACGGTTGCTGCAGCGCCCCGTCACAACTGTCTGTGGGCGACTCAGTGTTCCATGCCGTCCCAGAAAGTCGCGCTTGTCTGCATCAAAACCGACGGGCGCCTCTGAGGCGCCCAGAAACGCCACATAGGGCCACGAGCGATTCCAGTGCGTTTTGCTTTCCACGGGCAGCTCCCACAGCACCTTGGTCGCCAGTAGCGCTCCGTGCTCTGAGTTGAACTGCGTTTCGATGAAGGTACGGTGAAACTCGCGATGCCAGTCGGGAGCAGCCCCTAGCAGCCATTCCAGGTAGGTGAACACCTGCAGATGACGGAATTGATCACCGAGATTTTCGAGGCGGAGCAACCAGATTTCGCAAGGCGCATCCAGAGGAACGAAATACGTGACCTGGCTGGCTAGCGAGCCGCGCTGCCCCTCGATGACCGTGTAGCCCATACCATGACGCACGCGATATTGCTCGAGCGTCTCGCCGCAAGGCTGCCTCGTTGGTGACCAGAACTCTCCGTTGCTGGTATCGCGCAGATAGAGGTATTTGCCCCATTCGTCGCGGATCAGGTCTTGTTCCCAGCGCGTGAGACGGTTCAGGCTGGCATGGGTACGCCAGCTATAGCCGCTGCCCGCCTGCGAAATCACCAGCCCGTAGTCGCCATTTGAGATGACGTTGACCCAGGGCATGGGCGTGTCTGGGCAAGTGATGACGTACTCCCGACCATCATCGCTGAAGTAGCCGTAGGCGTTCGGTAACTGAGCCATAGCGAGTGCTATCCTTCAAGAAGATGAAGCAGTGCCACTATCTTGTTGCTGGAGACGTTCCAGATTATGCCTGGCACGCTCAAGGAGCGCTTGATCGTTAGAAAACAGATCTGGCATGGAGGCGTAAATCTCCTCAGCTTCGCGCAGGCGACCATCAGCTTCATACAGTTCACCGAGGCGCAAGTAGATGATACCCATATAAGGGTTGTTGCGTCCGATGTTTTCTTGCACAAACTGCTCGGCTTCGGCTATGGTCAACCGCTTCTCCAGAATCTCGCCTATGCGCTCCTGCGCACGCTTGACCAGGTCAGGTTTGGGCCAGGCGTAGCGGTTTTCCCAGATGCGTTGTACTTGAATGTAGCCGCCATGCTGAACATAACGTCGTTTGGCCGGGTTGAACTTCTGATAGCCGACCAGCGCGTCCAGATAGCGCCCTTCTTCGTAGCTGGTGTCAGCGTCTTTCAGGTAACCGGCTGACAGGCGATAGGCGTTGCCCCAGGCCAGCAGGTAGGAGAGGAAGAAAAGAACAACGGCTCCCCCAACCAGGATCAACGTCCGCGATCGTCC
>ENA-ORXB01003212-ORXB01003212.1-sediment-metagenome-genome-assembly--contig:-NODE-3212-length-11902-cov-36.002199_pt1 | contig 11902 bp, 17 predicted proteins | sample MGYA00237863_ERZ511475 | MGnify/ENA primary metagenome ERZ511475 (study PRJEB26305, sample SAMN06343858) | sediment metagenome | isolation source: hot spring sediment | place: Canada: British Columbia...
CGGAGGTGGGGCTCCGCCGGACACTTTACAACCAGAATGTTCCCCAACGGGGTGCGGACCTTCATCACCCCGCCGGGGACGAGTTCTCCGACGCGGCGAACGAATTCCGCCGCGTCTGATCGGCTACGAATTCTCAATCCACGTCACCCTCTCTGGTAGGGAAGGGGTGCAGCCCCAAGAAGTCCCCTTCCGGAACAGTCAAGTCCTCGTGGTCCCGCGCCACGATTAGCGCAGGACCATAGAGGCGCACGGCGGCGTGCGGCACGCACTGGTACATGACGGCGACCGGGTGGGCCATGCTCTCCGCCGGAACCGTGTTCATGGCCCGCTCCCGGCCCTCGTAGGCCGTGGCGTGGTTGAAGAACCACGCCGACGGCTGGCCGGCCCAGCAGGGCCAGACCTGCGCCTGGGGCACGTCGCCGCCACACCAGCCCACCAGCAAGGCACCTTGCTGGTGGGCTGGCTCCCCCTCCAGCGCCGCCGGGGCATTGCCCTCCCCAGCGGCCCAAAAGACCGGGCGGCCGTAATGCCACCCGGCGAGGACGGGACTAAGGACCCACACGTGAATAAGCTCCCTGCGCGGGTCCTGTGGCCGTAGCCCCAGTTCCCGCGCCAGGCCTAATACGGGCTGGACAAGGGCCGCGGGCACAAGACCGCCTTCCCAGACGGTGACGAGGCCGCCGACCGGAAAAGGTGGAACCACCTTTTCCGGCTCCCCCGCCACGCCGAGAAGCAGGGCGTAGCTAGGGGAGGCGGCGTACACCGCCCCGGACGGAAGCGGGAAATCTGCTTCCGCGTACTCCACCGTGCGCCGGGAGACACACGGGGAGCACATGTGATCCGCCCACGCCGTCACACCCCCCACCTGCACCGTGGGTGCGGTGCAGGTAGTGATGGACTGCACTGCGCTTTCGATTTGGCAAACCACTCTAAGTCTAAGCCGCATGTTTTCACCTCCTGTCGCGCCAAGCGGTAGCCATGCGGCTAGCTACCGCCGCGCGGTATTTTGGAGCACTAACCGCACTCCCCACAGCCCCCGCGCCAGGGGCTTTGGGCAGGGCGGTTAGCCCTGCCGCATCCGAACCACGCGGGTCCGGGCGCTGGGCGCTAGGCGGCGGAACTCCTTTTCCGCCTGGCGCGCCTCCTCCCGAGTGGGATACACCTTGACGGTGTCCCACACGGGAAGCCCCCAAATACGGGGCGAAAAGGCTGTGGTGTATACCTGCAGTGCATATTTCATGGTTTTCCCCTCCTCGCTTCCTATGATAGCATCATGCAACCGTGGTGGCAATAGGACTAAAGTCCTATTGTGATAGGACTAAAGTCCTATTTTTCAAAAAAATTTTTTAAATTTTAAAAAAAATTACATTGTTTGCCATTTTTAACAAAAGGCATATTATGTTAAGTTATAATATATAAAAAAGAAGTGATTTAAATGGAAAAAAATGAAAAAATTTTTTTGATAAAAAAATATACAAAAAAAAGAACAGATCCCTTATTAGAATGGATAGCGTCTATTGGAGAGATCCGAAAGCATACTCTACATGCTTATATTACCGCCGTCTTCCGCCGCGCCGCACCATTCCTCCGGGGCCACCATCCGACCAGCATTGGGCCGGCCCAGGCGGAATTGATCACGCGCGAACTACGGAAACAATATTCTCCTGCCACGGTTAACCAGACCATTTCGGCATTATCTTCCTTGTGGAAACATTTACAACGTCGGGGCATCGTGTCAGAAAATCCCTGGAAATTTGTGGGAAGGGAAAATCCGGAAAATAGGGTAGGAGAGAGGTATTTGAGTAGGGAGGAGGTTAAACGGCTGATCCAGGCGGCGCCCAATTTCCGCGCCAAGACTTTACTTGCCTTTCTGTATGCCACCGGCTGCCGGGTTTCCGAGGCCGTCCGACCCCCCGGCACTCCAGATACCTCCCCCCGCGGTCTCCGCTGGAAAAACATCCGGTTTGAACCGGACGGCTGGGCTTATGCCACCCTGTACGGGAAAGGCGGGAAAATGCGTACTGTCGGTGTCAGGCCGGAGGTGGTTGCCATGCTGCGGAAGATGAACCAATCCCCTTCCCCGGACGATCCGGTGTTCCCCGTTTCTCGCATTGCCGTCTTTCTCCTGGTGCGACAGTGCGCGAAGAGGGCAGGGATAAAGAAACCCGTCTCCCCTCACTGGCTCCGGCACTCCCACGCCGTCCACGCGCTAGAACGGGGCGCGCCGATTAACTTGGTGCAGGCCACTCTGGGTCATGCAAGGCTAGACACCACGGGGGTCTACCTGAAAATCCGGCCCGGTCGGGGTACGGGCGAATACCTGTGAAACGAAAACTCGCCAGAATGCCCCTATTTTGAGTTTTACCCACCGGGGATATATAAAATGTATTGCCTTAATATTAGATCCCCTTTGTAGGCGATTCTGGAAGCAATTTAACTTTAATTTTTGTCGGACAAGGGTCCTCCGGAGGCATGTCAAGCATGACCAGCCGGGGGCCATCCGGCGTATCTTCCCTACCCGGAATCCAGGCGAAGGTTACATTCACTGGTGGGAGCGATGGGCAACACAGGGGATCGTTTTCGGCATAGTTAGCGTAAGTGACCGTTATACGCCCTGGTCCTGGAGAAGAAACATCTATTATGTCGAAGTGTTCGTGATCACAGTCCCAGCCGAGGAAATCCCTGTTATGCCAAAAAAACACAAGTTCTCCATAACCATCGGCCGTCGGGTATCGCTGCCCTATAACTGCAGTTAGGGTTCCTCCCTGGCCGTCGGGCACCGTGAGCAGCTTTCCGTCGGGGACGAAGTGGTAGCTGCACTCTCCTTATTCCACCGTCCTGGCCATGACACTTTGAATTTCCTGCCGCGTTGGGGTTGTTACTTGTATGGGTGTGATTTCTACGTTTATCTGTGGCTTGACCGGGTTTGTCTGCTGTGTAGGTCCTTTAGTAGCTTCATTTACCTGTTGTATGACTTCTTTAGCGGCCTCAACTCCCTTCCTTACTGTGGTACCCGTATCTTTTACCACCTGCGGCGCAAGGCCATTGGCCCATATCCACCATGAGAGAAAGATGGCCACAAGTACCAGTACCCACCTCACTATTTCACCTCCTTCCTGCTAAACTGCTCCCGCTATTTGCTCCGCCTGAATCTTCGCCCGCAGCTCCGCCTCCTGCTGCTCCCGGTAAGCTTCCGGCGGCGCCAGGCTACGGGCAATCTCCCTCAGTCTCACCTGCATCGGCAGGGGGTGCTGCAGTCCTGGAATCAGCGTTATTTCCCTGTCCCCATACGCCGCAGCTGCCGCCTCCAGGATGGTACCGGCCACCACCAGCGCCGGCTCCATGAGCAGGTCCCGCACGGTGCGGGCGTTGTGGGTGCGGCAGACCTGCTTGATGTAGTCCACGTAGAGATGCAGGTCCCTGGCCATGCCGCATACCTGGGCCACGGTGACGGTGGCGCGTTCAAGTTCTCTTTCCCGCAGCGAGATTTGCTCCTCAAGGGTCTCCTTCCGCTTCTGGAGTTCCACAATCGCCCTTTTGAGCACCTCAACCTGCCTGTCTACCTTGTGCAGTTCCTTCTTCTTTTCTTCCGCTGCTTTCGCCGCCTCCAGGCAACTCTTCTCCACCTCCTTCACCCAGGCGACAAATCCGGGGAGGTCCCGCTGCCGCATGACCTGGGCTACTTCCATTAAGTCTATCCCCAGTTCCTTGAGCGTCTTCAGGGTGACCAGGATCTCGTCTTTTGACACCAATCCGGAGCCGACCAGGTCAAGCCACAACTCCTTGGCTGTGCCGGAAAGCCGCAGATCCCTTTCGAGTTTTTCTTCTCTCTGATCGAGTTGCCTTTCGCGTTCCCGGAGCTGCTTCTTCCTTTCTTCGAGTTTCTTAATTGCCGCCGAAACCTCGCCTGCCTTGTCTACGATCAGTATGCACTGGTCTACCAGCCAGTCTAAGAATACGCCCCGATCCCGAAGATGGTGTTGCTTATTCGGGTATTTCGCTCTGAGTTTTTCCATCAACCGGTCTACCTTATCCCGGAAACCCTTGACGGCGTTGATGTCGAAGCGTTCCCGGTCCTTGCCTATCGTGCGCGTCACACAAATTCCTCCTTCTGGAACTATTACCCCCGTAATTATATCACGGGATGTTGATTTCCTGCTCCGGAAAACTCTTGAAAACGTGTGGTAAAATGCGTTCGAAAGGAGAATGCCAATGGCCAAGGGTTACCGGTGTGAGTGCGGCAGGGAGTTTATAGCGGACAGCTACCCGGACGGTGAAAAGGCGGCCAGGCTCGCGGCAATGGGCCACCAGCAGCAGCACCTCCGGCGGGGGGAGGACGTTCAGGTTTTCCCCATCGAGGATGCGTCACCCCTTGGGGGTTCCCACCAGCACCCCTACCCATTCGGCGGATTTGCCGTAGGTAGGGAGATCAAGGTCCCCATCGACCTGGTGGGGTGGACGGCCCTGCACGCCAGGGCCAACTTCGACGGCTCGTACCCGGTCAAGAAGGACTACCGCCACCTGGGGGAACTCATAGACGATGTGGGAAGCTGGTTTTTCTGGGCTTCGGCTCACACCTGGGAGCAAATCAGGGCCTACTTCGACGAGCATCCCGAAGACTGGCCTTACATGCCACTGATGGGATTCAACATAAACTGGGGAGTGAAGGAGAATGCCAAGAATAGTGCCACCGGGACAGATGCTGATGGCAACGGAGGAGCTAAGCGATTCCGTAAAGGAGACGATCAAGAAGGCGCACCAGACGCTGGACGCGGCGGCGGCCGCGCAGATACTGAAGGGCCTGGGGATTGGTTCGAATGGCTCCTCGGCGAAGGACATGGGCGAGGTGATCTCGGCGGCAGCGACGAGCTTGAAGAATGCCGGGGAACTGCAGACGAGTTTGATCAACCAGATGGCGGAATTGATTACCAGGGGCAAGGACGACGACTCCTTGAAAGAGATGATGAACAAGATGCTGCTGATGAAGATGATGGAGTCTTTGACTTCGAGCCAGAAGACTTCCCCGGAACTGGAGAAGTTCCTGGAGTTGTTGAAGGAGGAAAACCGAAGGCTGAGGGAGGAAATCCGGGAGCTGAAGGAAAACCGTGGTCCGAGTCCGGTGGAACAGCACATGCAGTCCTTGACCACCCAGCTCCTTTCACAACACATAGCAAGCCTGACGGACCCCTTTGCAGGCCTTCAGAGACTGGCGAAGGCGAAGGAGGAACTGAAGAACCTGTTTTCCGAGCCAAGCAACGTTCCACCCGAGTACAGCGAGGGCGCACTTCGTCTAAGGGCACTGGAAAAGGAAGAAAAAGCACTGGCCGTAGAGGAAAATAAGTTCCTGGCGCAGTTGAACTACAGAGAAAGGATGCTCTCGCAGCAGATTCCCGCGCTCATCCAGCAGGCCGGCGCGGTACTGGCGAACGTCCTGGGGGCCTACGGCCTCACCCCGGTACGTCCCCTGCAGTTTGACGGTGACGCCAGTGCGGAAGCAGAAAAACTGGCGGGAGAAGGTAGTTAACCATGCCCGAATTGCTCGTAAGGGGTCTGCGCGGCTTTACCGAGGGCATCCTGGTGGACACCGGCACCTGGATACTGTCGGCCTACATCCCTGCTCTCGGCAAATCCACCGGCGTCAGAGTGCCGGGATATAACCCGGAGGGGATTCACTGGGACGACGTTCTATCCCAACTGGTTGCTTTCGGCGTGATCCTCTACGGTGGTGTTACCTGGAACGCCGGGGTTGCCGTGGAAGGGCTGGGCATGAGCCTCGGGGCATTCTTCCTGTCGCGGCACCAGGCGGGGGTGAAAAAAGCGTGGTAGAGGCGGTGCTGTCCATCCCCGTGCGCATTGCCTGCAACATAGCAGCCAGGGAACTGCTCAAGTTCTTTTCTACCAGGCAACCGGAAGAAGTAGCGCAGTGGTTTCGTGAAGGTAAGGATTTAAGCGAGTTGCTGCCCACAGATTTTGAAATCCCTGACGGGATAAAAGGCAAAATCGTCAGGAGTGCGCTCAAGAAATTTACCGAGCGCACTGACGGAACCTACCCCGCTTACGATCTGATCCTGCAGAACATCCATGATATGGCCACGCTTGGTAGACAGGTGCATGCCGCTGCGGGAAATGCGGAAGGTGCCGAAGCAATGCGGCGGGTGCAGGTCATCGCTGCCTTCCTGGGAAAAGAGAAAGTCAGGCCGTGGTATTATCGGAATATGGATAAGGCTTACCAGAAGATAGTACCCAAACTTCTGTCATCCGGAGGACAGGAAAATGGCCCGTAAGAAGAAGGGTCCGGCCTCTGAGAGGGCAAGAGAGGCCCGGACAGGGGCGGTAAAAACCGGGCCGATAAAAAGGGCAGCCGAAGCTGGGGCGGCAAGGGTAGTAGAGAGGGCGCTTGCCCCTTCCCCACCCGTCGCAAAGCCGCGTCCCGTTACCGTAACCGCTTCTCCTCCTGCTTACAGAACGCTGGAGGCGAAGGAAATGCCACCTGTGGTCACCCTCGGACAGCTAGGCAGGACAATCGCCACGGCGGGCGCCGGTGCGGTTATCACCGCCATTTTCATCACCAGCCTTCAAGGGGGCGCCAAGTACGTCGGTGCCCTGATAGGTGCTGGTGTGGGCACGATCTTCCTGGCCACATCGCCCATCGCGTCCATCCCTTCCGACCTGGGGATAGGAATGCTGGCCGGGTCTACCGGGTGGCTGACACTGAAGTGGACGGGAAAGGTGAAGTAGCGTGCTGCACCAGCAGACAACGGTAACACTCGTTCCTCCAGCCTGGGCCGTAAGGCGCGAGGCCGGTCTGGGTGTGCCCTCACTACCCAACATCGGTCAGGCGGTGGTGGGAACAATTACTGGGGCGGCGGCCTCGGCGATTTTCATTGGGGCGCTGCGCTCGGACGCGGCCCGCTTCGTAGGCGCGCTCATTTCAGGAGCAATCGGGACCTACTTCGCGGCGGTATCGCCGCTGGCGACCATCCCCCATGAAATCGGGCTGGGCATGGTCTGCACTTCGGCTTCGCACCTGTACTACGCCCTGGCCCGCCAGTATGCCTGATTTCGGAAAAAGCTGTCCAACAGCATGTATAATCCCGGTTAGGAGGTGCAAAGCGTATGCCACGTTACCAATGGTATGGAGAAAGCATTATGACGGACATCCTGGGGGCCTTGACGGCTCTGACCTATGGCTACCTGAGAACTAGCGCAGCCCTCAAGAACAAGGCCAAATACGCCACAGTAGCGGACGCCGTGGTGGGTGCTGGCGGGCTGATCGCCAAGAACTACGTCGGCAGCCCGATTGCCCACGAGATGTTTGAGGCGCTGGGGTTCTCGGGCTTCGGCCACCTGGGCGCCTGGGCAGCAGCCTATATAGGCAAGGCGGACAGCATCCCCGTCTGGCGGCCCCAGGAGAGCACCAGTACCGTGGTGCAGGCGGTCCCTCGGTTCTCCGTAGCCGTGCCGGAGCCTACTTACGTAACTCCGCCAACTCCGGCTGTGGCTGCGGGAGCAGGATCGACCGAAGGTAACTGGGAGTTTGAATACTAGCCGGGCCTCCTTTCTGCCTGGCGCAAAACGAAGGAGGTTGACCTATGACTATCCGCAACTATGCTAGCCTTAAGGTATTGCTGGACGTGACGGTGGGTACCCTGGCGCCGGGAGCCACCATCGAGTCTCCCACCACCGGCACGAAGACGGTAGGTACCAGCACCATCAAGATTACGGACAACACCATTGATTCCACCGCTCTTTCCAGCCAGGAGCGCGGCGATGCTCTGCTGGTGGGTGTGATCCCGCCGGTGGCCGCCGACGGTACTGGTCCGGACGTTGAATTCTACTTCAAGGCCGATGACACTTCCCTCGAACAGTACGCGCTCTTCGACGGCAGCCTGGATGGCAACATGGCTCCCATGCCCTATGCTACCGTCAACGGTCCCATGGACCGGGAAGGCCGGTTCGTCGGCTGGTTCGTCCTGGGCAAGTCCACCAGGGCACTACTGCGGAACGTGGCCTTGGGCAAGCCCGCCAAGGACATCCCCCTGCAGATTACCGGCATCAAGTACGTCGACAAGCTAACTGTGGTTGTGCGCAGCAGCACCGGTTGGGACAGCACCCGCCTGGTGCCCATGCGGATCATCGTCCTCGGCGAGAAGCTGACGAAGGAAGTTATCAACTCCATCGCGGCAGGCTTCAACGGAACGGTCAACAAGCAGGTGCTGCAGCGGGAGATCGCCGGTAAGCCGCCGCTCAGCTTCACGCACTCCGGCATCCCGACTTTCGATAACTGGAACACGCTGCCGGGTGGCACGAAGCAAACCGGGCTGAGGGTGCACAGGTTCCTGCGGTTTGCTACCAACGGTCAGGCAACCGGCGCGCAGGCGGCGTTCCCGCTCACCAAGAAGCCCGACCTGCAGGGTGCCGACGCCAACGTTGCCGACACCGCGCACGACCTGGGCTTCGCCACCGACCGGACCGGTGACGCGCTCCTGGTTCAGGGCTTCGGTTGCCGGCCACACGAAAACCAGGGCTTCCTTGGCTGGTTGATCGACAACGAGATACTGCCCGACCCCAAGGGCTGGGAGATCAACCCGCGCGTCAACCTATTCAACTTCGGTTCGGTGCAGCCCCTGCGGCCTGAGAGCGGCCTGTACCATCCGATTCCGAGGTACCAGGGCGAGTTACTAATCTACGGTGAGCGCGCGGTGCCATTCATCGCGGCCAAGGGTACGGCCATTCCGGCCAATGGTTCCAAGGTCGTCGTGGACGGCGTTATCGTGGAGAAAGTGTAGAGGGGGCGAGTTGAATGACTCTTAATCGCAGAACAGCGGTGATTTACGCGGCGGCTTCCGCCACCCAGACCCTGCCGGGTCAGGCGGTTATGGTTTCCAGGGTGACGCTGATTACCGGCAGCGCCACCTGGGCCACCCCTACGAAGTACACCGTGGTTACCGGTACGCCGTCAGCGGGACAGGTGCAGTTTACCGGCACGCCGCAGAGTCCGAGCAGCACCTTGACGTTTCCTTCTGCCCTGACCGCCGGCGACCTGTTGCTGGTCGAGTATGTACCTGCCGGGGCTCTGGTTGCGGCGGCGTAACATCTTCAGACTGAGCCGGGTGGCGGCGGGAGCGGTGGAGCTTCTGCCGCCATTCCTTTAAAGGGGTGTTTTTATGGCGAGCACGGTTTCCTTCACCCAGCAACAGGTCTTTGCCGCCAAGTATTTCTACGAGCGCATCCCTTATACCTGGGGGCCGCAGAATCTCAATCCGGGCACTACCCAGGCGGTTGTGGTCAGCAAGGTAAACAAGACCGATATCCCGGCGTGGGCGGCGATCCTGGAGGCTTACGCGGCCACGCAAAACGCGAACGCGGGGATCGACTTCAAATTCGACCGGTGGTCGAACCCTGCCACTACCTTCCAGGGTTTCACCGACGCCATGCCTGCGGGAGTGCGCCGGGTGGACGCCTACATGCCGGCCGTCACTTCCTTGAACATCGCCCTTAAGAACTGGGGCGCGTCGGCCATTTCCAACTTCCAGTTCAACTACTGGGTGGCAATGAAGAAGCTGACCGTGGCCGACAAACTCGTTATGGGGATAGAGCAGTTCACCAAGGATGAACAGGACGCCCTGGCCAAAACCGACATCCGGAAGCTGGCGGCCGAGGGCAAGCGGCCCCTGCCTATCGACCAGCACCTGAGACTGGCCTACGGCGGGAGGTTCCTGGCGAGGGAGAGCAAGCTGTTCCATGTGGACGTGGGAACCACGGATTCCACCTTCGCCATCTGCCGGCCTTCCGACTACCGGCCCGGAACGGTCCTGGTGCTGTTGGGCATAGCTGTTGAAGGTGCTCCCAATGTGACCATTGCTGTTGACCGCGACGACGACGCCAACTACATCGGCCTCAACGGCGCGGCGTTCGTGGACGGGGACGACCGGATGTGGGACATGTGGGTTCCTGCCTTGGACCACTTTGCCTTCCGCGCTCAGGCCCCCAGCGCGCTGAGCGCTGTTCCGATCCGCATCGACATCGCCTGTTTCGTGCTTTCGGACCTGATCCGGGTACAATTTGGTCTGGCACACCGCGGTGAGGTTGACGACGACCTTTATCTGAAGACGATTGCCGGGGTGATTTAGTTGCTCCAGCAAATACTGGAAAAACAGGCGAAACTTGAGTCCGATATTGGCTCCCTGGTGGACGAAGTGCGGGCCATGCGGCAGTCCCTGGACGAGTTAGTGAACCTCCTCAAGTTCCAGAGAACAGCGGAAGGACAACCTGCCGTGCAGGTTGTCCTTCCGCCGATATCTCCCGAGTTGCTGAGCGAGATATTACGTACCATGCGTTGGTCGGGTGAGGTTTACTTCCCGCACTTCCGCACGGTGACGCACGTTCCGGCAGGGACGCAGGTGGTCTTTCATTTCAAGCTCCCTTCCGGGTATTACTGTACCTGTCCCGGCCCGCTGGTCTTTGAATCCGACTACTACAATCCGAACATCACGCTTGAAGTTTACGTTGACGGGGAGCCGATTACGCCGTTAGGGGCACTACCTATCTACCCTACAGGGCCGATACAGTTCACCTACGGTGGATTGTGGTTCAAGCGGGTCGAAGTCACCATTGTCTATACAAACAACAGCATTCGGGACGTAAACATCAGCTATGCGGTGGACATCACGATGATCCGCGACTTCATTTTTGAGTCCTACTACAAGCCCCTCGTGGAGTTCACCAAGGAACGGCTTAGCGACATGATAGTCCTGGGAGGCGGCAAGCAGCTATGACGGTAGAGATTTACAAGTGCCTCACGCATGGCTTAACCATGAAGATTGACGGCAACAAGCGCGATATTTCCGGTGCCATCTATGGCCAAACCCCGCAGTGCTGGATCGCGCTTATGCCGAAGGTGCCGGTAACCGGCAAATTCGGAAACTGCGAGATTGTGAAGGAGCAATAACGCATGTTTGGGTTCTACAATCTCCTCGACGCCTTCTTCCCCGCCCAGACGGGACAGGTGGCGGCGGGGGCGACGACAACCAGCATTCCCAGCACAGGAAAAAGCTACGTGCCTTCAGCCTGGAAAGGCGGATACATGTACTTCGTTTCGGGCAACGCCAAAGGACAGTTCGCCACCATTGTTGACAACACTGCAACCACATTCACAGTGTCGGGTCTGACCGTTGCTCCGGGCGAAGGGGACGTATTCGTTCTCTACCTAGGGGCGCAGGTCGACGTAAATATAGCCGCACCGGGAAACGTAGCCCAGTGGGGCGGGACCAACCTTACCGGACGGGATATATCGCTTGACTTGGCGAAGCTGGACATCGCATTGTCTACCTTGCGAGACGACTTGCGAAGCATGTTTTCGCCCCTATCTAACTATGGTTCCTCTACTGCTGCACCCCTAACAGTAGATTTAGATACCGGTCCCTATGGCGGCAGGACGACGGTAGAGATATGGGTAAAGTCCAGTGCGGCGGCGACGTTTGATGTGTACGTCTCCCGGGACAGCACCAACTGGCGTCTGGTGGACACGATTACGCTGTCTGCGGCTGGCGAGACACATCGGGGCTACCTCAATGCCGCACGTTATATCCGTGTGACAACGAGTGCGGCCAATAATAACGAAGCGGAAATTTTCGCCTCAAGGTAGGGATGACATATGGCTTTTCGAGTAAGATCACACCCGGCGGGCTATCCAATAAAGCCACCTGTTTCCGGTGAGGAACTGGGAGCCCACAAGACCACCCACGCCACCGGCGGCGCGGACGCTCTCACCCCGGCGGATATAGGGGCGGCTCCTTCCAGCCATACGCATACTAAGTCGCAGATTACGGACTTCGCCCACAAAAGTACCCACGCCACCGGCGGCGCGGACGCTCTCACCCCGGCGGATATAGGGGCGGCT
>ENA-ORXB01003213-ORXB01003213.1-sediment-metagenome-genome-assembly--contig:-NODE-3213-length-11902-cov-3.823594_pt1 | contig 11902 bp, 5 predicted proteins | sample MGYA00237863_ERZ511475 | MGnify/ENA primary metagenome ERZ511475 (study PRJEB26305, sample SAMN06343858) | sediment metagenome | isolation source: hot spring sediment | place: Canada: British Columbia...
CCAACCACAATCTTACTAAAGAAGGATAAGTAGCTTCCACTATTTAGTTTTCAAAGAGCGAATTGCAAAATCCCTGATACTTATAAAACTTATCGTTCTACGGTTTCTGCTACTTCTTTAACAGCTTTAACAGCACTCTTTTTCCTCTCGATAGTTACAATGTCTTTTAGTTGGTAGTAGAGCCACTTAACAGAGCTATTTTTCTCAACAATCTCTTTTAGACTGGCAGACCGGGCTTGCTTCTCATATGCTGGCATGTTAATAGCTTTATATATAGCTTCAGCAGTCTCATCGACATCAAATGGATTTATTGACAGGCAAGAATTACCCAGTTCAGAGAATGCACCAGCATTTTCAGAAAGAATAAGGACGCCATTCCGCTTGTTTATAAACGGACCTTCTTTTGAGACAAGATTCATCCCGTCAAAGATGGGATTTACCAATAAGACATCATAGCATTTTAAAGCCGCGACCGATTCAGGATAGTTATCTTTAATGCGAAGATAAATAGGAGTCCACGAATCAGTTTTATGGCGGTCATTTATCTTCTGAACGGTTGATTCTACCTCTAGACGGTAATCTTTGTATAGCTTTATGTTTTCTCGCGTTGGATAGAGAAGCGCTAAAAATTTAACCTTTTCCTTAAGCTCAGGGTGCTTTTGCAATAAGATATCAAAGGCTAAAAATCCCCTTATAATATTCTTTGATGGATCACATCGATCGGTTCTAACAATAAGCGCTTGGTCTTTATAATCTTTTTTAAGTTTTGTTTCATGTTTAAGAACATCGCTGCTTACACTTATTTTTTGTAGGCCAGCTCGGTCTATGGAGATTGGATATGAGCGAACGTAAACTTCTCGGCCTTGCCACAAGGCACTTTTTCGCTTCCAATTTACAACGCATCCCAGTAATGACTCACAACATAGCAGGAAATTATTTGCATAGTGCCTGGTTTGAAATCCTAAAAGGTCGTTTGCTAACATGCCTGCCAAAAGTTCTGTTCTCATTTCGTAGGGTAAAATGCTCATATAGTCAGGCTCTGGCCACGGGATATGAGTAAAGTGGAATAAAAACGCGCGATCGGTTTGCTGCCGTATATATTTTGCGGCTAGGAATAAGTGATAATCTTGAATCATTATTATTGGATTTATGTGTAGGAGACTTTCCTCTGCTGCTGCGTCTGCAAGCAATTTGTTTGCCACCACGTATCCTTCGCGCCACGCACGATGGGTTTCAGCTGTTATGTCGGGAGCGCGTGAAAGATTCCAAATGTAGTGGTGTATGAACCACAGCAAAGGATTGCTAATAACGTTATAGTAAGGCTTATATACTGATTTCGGGATATCTACCAGCTTAATATGGTATAGCGGATTGTCCTCTGGAAATCCAACCACAACATCATCCCTAGCCATGGCTTGCTCGACATCTGTCATTGCAGCCGAAATCCAAGTAGCTCTTGTTTCTTCACTTATGGCTGTCATGGCTGTGACAAGCCCGCCGCCACCTCTTTTGGTGATGAGGTTACCAAACTCATCACGTTTAAATTCTACAGGGCCTCTATTCGATATTAGAATTACTGATCTACCTGATAAAAGCTTCTTAAGATTAGGCTCCTTTTGCTTTTTATGATTTTGCAATAAAATCATCTCCGCTTAGCTAAGGCTTTACGCATTTCTCTGTGTAAACACATTGCCTAAGTTTGATAAAGATCGATAAATAGCTGCATATAATCGGCTAGCTGTCTTGGGCTTAGGAAATTCTTACGAACATGCTCCTTACCATATATACCCATCTCACGGGCCATTTCAGGATTCTTTAACAACAAAGCGGCTTTTTTACCACATTGTTCTGTATCACTTACTAGAAAACCTGTTTTTCCGTTTATCACTTGCAAAGGTATTCCACCTACATCGCCACCTATCACTGGCCGTTCTTTCCATAAAGCTTCACTTACGACCAACCCAAATCCCTCACGGAGTGATTTTTGTATAACCACGTTTGATGCGCGCTGGAAAGCATTAACCTCTAGGTTACCAACACCCTCCAAGTTAGACAAAAGATGTATATCAGGGTCGCCATTAGCGTATCTTGAGGTTTTTTCGTAATAGTGAAAACCCTCTGGATCATCAGTAGCCATTGAAGCTACCATCAATAGTTGAGCACCCGGAACCTCCTCTTTTGCTATCCGATATGCATCTATGACCCCTAATGGGTCTTTCCATGGGTCAAATCTAGAAACTTGCGTTATGATAGGTCGTTTTATATCAATATTATAGCGGTTAAGGACATTTAAAATCGTATCATACTCAATTGGAATGTTTTTTGGGCTCAAAGGGTCTATAGTTGGCGCAACTATTGCTATCTTACCAACACAAAGGTCTTCCTTAACATATTGAGGCATTGTAAAGACTGCAGCGTCATAACGCTCGATATAAGGTCTAAGGAATTCCCAAACACCTGGCCTTGCTGCTGTTAGATCTATATGGCAACGCCAAATCCATTTACCTGTTTTTTTGCCTTTATCCTCCAGAAATGAAAGAATTGCGGCAGGTTGTGGGTCGTGAACCATGACAATGTCATATTCGCCGCTAAACATGTTAGCATTATTTCTATTATTTGTCAGATAAGTATCTATCATCTCTGGGGTGGCAATAAGCTCCGTACCTTGAAGTGCGTTATGGAACAGCTTGGTCACAGTAAAGAAATCCTCACTGCCTTGAATAATTTGCCAATCAGCAATAAGCCCAACATCGCGCATAAGAGGGACAAGTGTGTACAGAAGCTCGGCAACTCCACCACCAAAAGCTGTTGAGCTAAGATTAAGAACCCTTAAGCCTTTCATTTCACCGCCTAGTCGGCGGATTTTCTCAATAATTTCTTCGTCAACTATGTCCTCATAATTCTTAAGCGAGTTTGTTCCAACGGGAACAGAAGTTAGCATGGCAATAGCTCCTTGCAGTCAATTTATTCCCTTCGATGTTATTTAGTAAAACAATCCCTAAAAGTACAAAATACACGGTAAAAAGACTTTTACAATATTACCGGCAAAATTTAATTCAAACTTAATTTGAATTTAGTCCAGGGCGTTCCGAAGGAACGCAGCGGAGCTCTCCGGGCTAGTGATATTTATCCACATTCCCGTACTTAACTCAAAACCTGCTGCAATTGTCAGTTTTGGGATTATGGAGATATGCCAGTGGTAGCTTTCAGGCTTATCGTATCCGCGGGGGCTAGTATGCAAATACATATTGTAAGGAGGGTCGTTTAAACCAATGTAAAAACGCTGCAAGGTCTTCTTGAAAATTGAGGCAAGCTTGTATCTATTATCATCGGTCAGCAGTTCGAAGCGGGCTTGGTGATGCATAGGCAAAATCCACGTTTCAAAGGGTAGTTTTGCTGCAAATGGCGAAAAGACAATATAGTTTTCAGTTCTATCGATTAACCGCTCAGAAATTATTTTCTCTTGCTCAATCATATCGCAAAAGACGCATCGTCTATTTTCATTATAATAGCTTGCAGAGCCCACTAACTCATTTCTTACTACTTCTGGGATTATAGGGGTTACAAAAATTTGTGAATGCGAATGCTCAAGAGAGGCACCAGCCTCCTTGCCATGGTTGATTAAGATCTGGACATAATTACCATAGGGTTGTTCTTCATGATGTCTTAAACGTAATATATAAGCCCGAAGGACCTCCGCGACTTGCTCGTTGGGATATGTGGCCAACGATAGGTTATGTTCTGGGCCATGGATTACAACCTCATGGGCACCATAAGCCTTTCGAAGCCTATAAAAGTTATTCATTGTGGTTTCACTACCATTTTCTGGTGTGAAGGCTGGGAACTTATTTGGAACCACTCTAACAGACCAACCAGGAGAATTTGGAAGGGTATTTTCAGGTCTGAAAGCTAAAACCTCAGGCGGCGTCATTGACTCATTGCCGTAATCAAATGGGCAGACATGCGGCTCTGCAACGCTTCTTTTGCGAATGAAGTCGTCAGGTCGTTTTGCTCTTTCTTTAGCTATAACAACCCAGTTTTTGGTAACAGGGTCTTGTCTTAGCTCCGGCATAAAAATCTCCTCGTACAGAACTTTGCAGATTTAACTTGGTAGGAATTTATATTCGAAAGCCATGCATTTATCCTACCGAATAAATTCAAAAATTCAAGGATGACATTTTCCAAGGGCTAAAAGCGTCGAATTGCAAAATCCCTGAAATTGCAAAATTATAAATTAAATATTGAAGAAAAAGCCCAAAATTTTAGGATTTTGGGTTTAACCAACAACTAAACTGGGTATTTAACCTTAGTTTAATGGTTTAACGATTATTAAATCTACGAACTCAAGCTTGCTTGTAAGCATCCACTGGAGGTTATTAGATGTCAACTGAAAGCAAAAGCTCAATCGTTCATAACCCTAGCAGATTGGAAGAATCAACCAACAGCAAGCAATGGCACAAGATTGTAACAAACATGATACGCAACAGTTTTGAAGTAGGCAAGAATCTACCTGATGTGCTTTCATCCGTGCTTGAGTCAATTCTTGTATTAATCCAAGCTAGAGCAGGCATGTTTATGCTACTAAGCGATGATAAGCTCCGCCTTGTAGAAATTGCAAGCAAGGGTTTTACCACGAGTAAGTTCCAACCACTAACAATTCCACGAAATATAGACTTAGAGGGGTTTCTTCGCAAGCGACTCATACCAGGCATTGAATGTGAAGAAAGAGATTTTTTAATTGTGTGGCTAGGAACTAAAGATTCGGAAATCGGAGCTCTTGCAATCTATTGTGCTGGTTGGCTCGTGCATGATCAAAATACAAACAAGCTTCTAGAGCTGCTAAAAGCACAAATTTCATCCGGGATTGAACGTATGCTTGCATACAACAAAATAAAGCGCCGCGACTTAATAGCTAAAGCTAGTTTAATGCAGCTTGGCAAAGCCTTAGGCAGCAAGCTTGATATAAAAAAGCTAGCTCACCAAATTACTCATGCAGCAATGGCCATTGTAGAGGCTGATTTATGTGATGTTTTACTGCTAAAACAGGGGTCGCTAGAATTTCTTGTTGCTTCAAGTTTTAACAAAATACTTAAAGGATATGGAGACGTACCGCTGAAAAATGATCCTGCAGCGAGAATTGTTGAGCGAGGCAAACCAGTCATAATAAGGAATATTCACCCAAAGAGCCGTTTTCATAACAGATTATGGCTTAAAGATGAGCAGTACAAATCATATATTGGAGTGCCAATAAAGCAAGAAGACAAAGTGATTGGAATTCTGGAGGTTTTTAGTAAAAGCTCTGCTAAATTTAGTGATGCAGATCAAAAGATACTCCAATCGCTAGCCGGACCGATAGCAGCTGCTCTGAGGAATATAAGGTCTATCGAGGAAACAAAAAAGAAAGCCGAAGAACTAAAAATTTTACATTCTCATACATCTCAAATTGTTGCCAAGACAGACATCGAGAAGGTAATGAAAGAAATAGTAGATGCGGCTAGGTCTGCAGTTGGATGCCTAATGGCAGCGGCTGCTTTATATAACTCAAAAACTAACTGCTTTGAATACCGAACTACGTATATTGATCCAATTTTAGGTGAGCGAGGCTTAACCAAAGCACAGGCCACGTCGGCAACGTATACCGAGGATGTTTATGCTGAGATATTGCGTACCGGCAGAGCGCTTCGTCTTGATGATATCAGACTTCATAAAAAAGACAATTCAAAGCAATCAGAAGGTGTTTTACTTAGAGGATTTTTGGGTGTGCCACTGGTTGATGAGCATAAGAATACCTGTGGCGTAGTAATGGCAAGCTTTAAGAAGGATGGCAGCCTATTTACAGAAGCAGACGAGGAGGTTCTATCGACACTTGCAAATCAAGCATCAATTGCAATTCAAAGCATTCGGCTATACCAGCAACTTGAGCAAAAAGCAAAAGGTTTAAAGAATCTATTAGCGGTAAGTCAACAAGTAAACTCATCCAATGACAGTAGTAGGGTTCAGAAGGCTGTGGTTGATGCAGTATCAAATCTATTTGATGTTAAATCTGTTTGTATAGCCCTTTACAATGAAGCCGAAGATAGCCTAAGAATATCAAGAAGTCTAATTAATGGAGTCGAGGCGCTTGCAAATGAAAAACTTCTTATTGATAAGTCAATGAAGTCACAACTTTTCAATGGCAAACAACCAATCTTCATACCGCCAGCAGATCTTAGTAATCTTAGATTGGGTGAAAAGTCGCTGGTCGATTATTTTGATTCGTTTCTTGGGATTCCGTTGGTAGTAAAAAACCGAGTAATAGGGGTTCTAGGTGTATCGATAAATAGCGAGGCCGATAAGGGATGGCTCGCCGACGAGCTGGAACTACTACATATTTTTGCAAACCAGATTGCTATTGCAATCGACAACTCGCGCCTGTATGAAGAGACATTGCGCAAAGCGCATAATTTAGCAACAACGCTTGAGATATCAAAGATAATCACAAGTGAGACGGACCTTGCTCAAATATTTGAGCGAATTTCCTTGTTTATTAGGAAATTATTTAGCGTTAAATATGGCTGTATTTTCCTAAGCGATCGGTCTGGAGAAAATTTGAATCTTGTTTACAGATGGGGTAGAGACCCTACCTCGTTTAAAATTGAGCAGATACCAATAGACGTATTTAATATCCATGGAAGAGTATTTCTTGAAAAAGAACAAATTGTAATTAACGACCTTGGTTCGGATAATAGCATAAAAATAACTTGTCTCGAGTTTGATAAAGATATAAGGTCGGCAGTGATAACACCGCTGGTGGTAAAGGGAGAGGCATGTGGTGTCATGACCCTCCTATCAAAAGAATCCCACTTCTTTAACGACGAACGCTTATCAATAATTAATATCTTTACAAATCAATTTGCAATTGCAATTAGAAACAACCAGCTTTATGCAAGAGTTATAGAAGAGGAAGTAGCAAGGCGTGAAGCCGAGATATCAGTGGAGCTGCTTCAGGAGAAATCTAAGAATGCGGTTGTTATTGAAAGAACAGCAGATGGTATATTCATGGTCGACGAGGATTTCAATATTCAGGTGTTTAATCCTGCGCTTGAGGAAATGACGGGCATGAAGGCTTACAAAGTAATTGGCAGAAAATGCCAAGATGTGTTTAGGGAAGTATTTATAGAAGGAAATGTATGCGAGAAATGCCCCATGTGGGCAAATAATGGGCAGCAATCCGATAGAATAAAAGCCCATATAAAGCTAAAAAATGGGGAGACCAGGTTTATAGAAATCAGCCACTCTGTAATAAATCAAGGCAAAAGAAAAGGCTTTATTGGAACAATTAGAGATATTACAAAAGAACATGCTTTGGAAGTTTATCAGCATGACCTAAGAATAGCAACAGATGTGCAAAGGAATATCCTGCCAAGAACTAAACCTAAGATCGAAGGATTAGATATCGGATTTTTATGTAAGCCTGCAAAACAAATCGGGGGAGATTATTTTGATTTCATACCGCTTGAAAATGAAAAACTTGGTATTGCCATAGGAGATGTCGCAGGGAAAAGTCTACCTGCCGCGCTCCTTGTATCAATGCATAAGTATGTGCTGCGCTCGGCTGCTGCAAACACGGATTCGGTAATATCACCGATGCGCGCGCTAAACCAAATCATTTGGGAGGATACTTCCCCCGAAGTATTTGTAACCACCATATATGGGGTTTACAATCCAAAAACATCAGTTTTTGCTTATGCAAATGCTGGTCATATGCCGCCGCTACTTTATTCGAATGGTTCAACAAAGTATCTGTGGGCTCCTCAAATGCCTCTTGGCATCCAACAAAATCTTTCGATTGACCAACATGAAGTAAGGCTAAAAAATGGCGATATTTTAGTCCTTTTAAGCGATGGCGTTACTGATATTAGGAACAGTCAGGGTAATTATTTTGGCCTCGTTCGCTTAAGGAGAATAATTAGGAAGTATGCACATTTAAGTGCTCAAGAGCTTGCTGAAGAAATATTCTCACATACCATGAATTTCTCAGCAGGTGAACTTAGTGATGATTTTACAATAGTTGTAATAAAGTGCACCAAAACAAGCGAGGACATAGGTGTTAAAGAGTTAGTTATCAGTAACAAACCAATTGCTGTAAATGATGCTCGTAAGTTCATCGCTAACGCTCTGAAAGAGAAAAATGTTGATGAAGAGATATTATCCGACATCCTTGTTGCTGCCTGTGAGGCGGTGACTAATTGTGTTTTGCACGGGCAATCACCCGATGGACTAGATAATAATATTAGGATAAGATGTTCCTTTGAGGGAACTGATTTTAAGTTAATGGTTACCGATAACGGAATTGGTTATCATCCCAACCTTTCAGAATGGCGGCCACCTGATCTTGTAAGGGATAGAGGAAGGGGCATCTACCTTATGAAAAAACTTATGGATAAAGTGGAGTTCCTAGCGGGAAACAGGGGGGCAACCATTGTCCTCACAAAAAATATCCTTCGAAAAAGGGGCATGTGATTTTTTACAAGACCCTTAGTAATGGGAATCTTTATCTTATGAAACTTTTTAACTTTGGAGTATAAAATTGATATATCCAGCTTCCGATTACACAGTTTTAATGCCACAGCTTGTTGGCGATATAAGTGCGGGCGTTATTAAGATTGCCTCATCAGTCCTTTCGGGGCGAGACGGCAATCTGATAATTCTTGGCACAGTTGAAGTTCCGAAAGATGCGTCTTTAAGCACGGGTGCTCTCTCTGCTCAAGATTACCGTAGGTTTCTAGAGAATCTGGACTTATTTGAAGAATCCTGCTCAATCGAGATAAGAAGCCTTGTTAAGGTATCGAGATGTGCTTGGGATGCAATATGTGCAACTGCAAAAGATGAGAACTGCAAACTCTTAATTGTCCCATGGCCAGGGGATCTTAATGATAAAAAAAGCCCGTATGGTATTTCTTTTGATGAAATGCTTAAAACATCCCCAATAGACATCATAATTGCTAGGGAGGGGAGAAAGCAAAGCTTTGAAAGAATTTTAGTGCCGCTTAGGGGAGGCCAACATGCCAGACTAATTACTAATACCGCACTTGACCTTGCAAACAAATTCGGGGCAAGTCTTACCATTATGCGGGTACTTGATGCTGATGTTTCCGATAAAGAAGTAAAAAAAGAGGAAGCATTGCTGCGATCATATCTTGCAAAAATGGGACTGGTAAATGGAAGCTATAACCTAGTGACTGTTCGCGCACGCAATGCGGCTACGCCAATAACCGACGCAGCAAAGGAAAATGACCTTGTTATTATGGGAGCTTCGCTTGAAAGAAATACCAAAGAACGAATTGGATCAGTAACGAGGGCAGTTATGAACGATAGCAAGGCAACTGTTTTAATTATACAGTCATCATCGCCATCTCCCAGCCCAGCGTTTATATCGGAAGAATCGATAAGTTCCGAGGAAAAACCAAAGCCAAACTTGGAGATATCAGATATTGTTGATAAATGGTTTGCTGAGAATACGTTTCATGCTAGCGAGTTTTCTGACATCGAAAAGTTGGTGGAGTTAAAACGCAAGCAAGGTCTAACAATTAGTCTTGGTCTTCCTACCTTGAATGAAGAGCTAACAATTGGAAATGTTATTAACACAGTAAAGGCATATTTAAGTGATAAATATCCTCTACTTGATGAAATAGTTGTGATTGATAGCGACTCAACGGATAGAACAAAAGAAATAGCTAAAAGTCTTGGTGTTGAAGTTTACAGAGAGCGCGATATACTGCCAAAAACAAATTCCTTGCCTGGAAAAGGAAGTTCGCTCTGGAAAAGTCTTTATGTACTTAAGGGTGACATCATTGTATGGATAGATACGGATATTAAAAATATTCACCCGCGGTTTGTTTACGGGCTTGTTGGTCCGATGCTAAAGTATCCGCGCATAAAGTATGTAAAAGGATTCTACAGGAGGCCTTTGAAAGTAGATGATCAACTTATAGAAACTGGAGGCGGTAGGGTAACAGAACTTACGGCAAGGCCTCTCATAAATCTTTTTTTCCCAGAACTATCAGGGCTTGTTCAGCCTCTCTCTGGTGAATATGCAGGGAAAAGAGAGATTCTTGAGAAAGTAGGATTTTACAACGGTTATGGTGTTGAAATGGGCTTATTAATAAATATCCTTGAGCAGTTTGGCCTGGATGTTATAGGCCAGGTCGACCTGATAGAGCGCATACACCGCAACCAGCCCTTAATTAATCTTAGCAAAATGGCGTTTGCAATTGTTCAGGTAGTTATTGATAGATTAGAGAATCGACATAGAGTTAAGCTTTTACGCGAGATCAACCGGACGATGAAGTTAATAAAACATGAACCAGGGCAGTTTTATTTGGACCTTAAAGCAATAGAGGAACGAATGAATCCACCAATGATTACTGTTCCTGAGTATTATGACGTATTTAAGGATAGGGTTATTGATGCAATCTATCAATAAATCAGAACTTAATTTAAAACGCAAAATTCCTACTCTTAAAAACGGACCCGCTTATAAAAGATTTTCTTTGTTATTTCAGCACCAAGAATATATAACAAAAGGACCACGCCCAGCACAACGAGGAATAAAGAAGGCAGCGGCTCAAAGGAAAACAGCACAGCAAGCGGTGTGTAGGGCATAAGTATTACTGCACCAATGACAATCAAGGTCATAAAGGATAAATATTTGCTTGGTGTGCTCTTATAAAACGGTTTCTTAGTGCGGATGACAAGCACGATTAGCGAGGCAGAAGCAACCGACTCTACAAACCAGCCAGTGCGGAACTGGCTGGTTGAGGCATGCAAGATAAATAAGAGCGCACCAAATGTCAGATAATCAAATACTGAACTTAACAGACCAAATGTCGTCATGAATCTCCGTATAAAATGGATATTCCATCGGCGTGGCCGATCAACCAATTCAGCGTCAACGCGGTCAGTTGATATTGTTAGTTCCGGTAAGTCGGTCATAAAGTTAGTAAGCAGTACTTGAGTTGGAAGTAAGGGTAAAAATGGCAAAAACAGCGATGCTCCTGCCATACTAAACATGTTTCCAAAATTAGCACTTGTTGCCATAAAGACGTATTTTAAAGTATTCGCAAATGTAGCTCTACCTTCCTGAATGCCATGCGCAAGGACGCTTAAATCTTTCTCAAGGAGTACGATGTCGGCTGCCTCTTTAGCAACGTCAACTGCACTCTCGACAGATATCCCAACGTCGGCTGCATGTAAAGCTGGCCCATCATTAATGCCGTCGCCAATGTATCCAACAACATTTCCTGCTAGTTTAAGGGCATGAATTATGCGCTCCTTCTGGTTTGGTTCGACTTCAGCAAAAACATCAATTTGGTTTGCTTGATGTAATAGTGCCTGATTACTTATGCGATTTAGGTCTTGGCCTGTCAAAATATGCGAACTTTTAATACCTACGCGTCTACTTATGTTTGCAGCAACAAGCCTATTATCTCCCGTTATGACCTTTAATCTTACACCTAGTTGATCAAGCTGTTCCAAGGTTTTATCTATTCCAGCTTTTGGTGGGTCAAGGAAGGTAACGAAACCCAAAAAAATCATGTTCTTTTCAGAATCTTTAGCAATAATGGTTTCTGAACCAATATTTCGGTATGCTACGCCCAGCGCCCGCAGCCCTTGCGATGAGAGGCTTTCATATAAAGAAACAATTCTCTGTCTTGCAGCAGCCAAATCGTAAATTCTTCCATCACTACCCTCGACATTTGAGCAAACCGCGAGTACATTCTTAAATGCACCTTTAACGATAAGGAGATTTTTATCGTCTTGCTTAACTAATATGCTTAAACGTTTTCTAATGAAATCATATGGTATTTCATCGAGCTTTTTGTACTTAGATATATCTAATGCTTTGTGATTAACGATGGCT
>ENA-ORXB01003217-ORXB01003217.1-sediment-metagenome-genome-assembly--contig:-NODE-3217-length-11891-cov-3.970543_pt1 | contig 11891 bp, 12 predicted proteins | sample MGYA00237863_ERZ511475 | MGnify/ENA primary metagenome ERZ511475 (study PRJEB26305, sample SAMN06343858) | sediment metagenome | isolation source: hot spring sediment | place: Canada: British Columbia...
CCGACGTATAGCCATGATTCGCCCAGCAACTGTCACGCGTTCGTCGATATGCTCGCCTGGCTCTATTGAGCTGTATTTGTGGATGATATCTTCTAGAAGATGAGTGCGGTTGAATTTGGACTTAAATGGATTTTCGCCAGAAGCTCTAATCTTCTCTAGCTTCTGGCGCCTTAATCTCATCAATTCGTTTATATCTTCTTGTAGTTCAGATTCTTTGTCCATTATTTCCCGCTGCTATTTTTAACCTTCAGTATTTTATACTCTAAAAATCCCTCGGGAACGCGCACTTGGACTACGTCGCCTGCTTTCTTTCCCATGATTGCTCGTCCAACTGGTGATTCATTGGAAATCTTGTGGTTGGTTGGGTCAGCCTCGACTGAGCCCACGATTTGATATTCTTGCTCTTCACCATATTCAACGTCAAGCAGAACAACATACGACCCCAGTGAGACTTTTCGAGACTTGTTACCATTGTCCTCGATAACTTTTGCTAGCGAAAGCATCTCATTTATTTGAGCAATCCTGCCCTCAACAAAAGCTTGCTCATTTTTCGCATCATCGTATTCAGAGTTCTCGCTTAAGTCTCCAAATCCAATTGCATCTTTTATCCGCTCGGCAACCTCCTTGCGACGCTTAGTCTCTAGGTAGGTAAGCTCATCAAGTAGCTTGTTGTAACCATCCCGCGTAAGAATAACTTCTTTTTCTTTCTCTGACAAAACCACTCGCTCCTTTACACTTAAGAAGCACTTTCCTAAACTACTAGCTTCACATAAAGCTAGCTACGTATTATAGGTAAATGCTCTTAACTTGTCAAAACTTTCTACTCACAGATTTAATAAAATAATTAGTAACTAACACTGAGATTTCGTTCAGTAATGCAGCTAATGCGGCAAAGATTACAAACAGGCAGTCCAATATTCCTAAAATCTTTTGCATAATATCGGTAAAACATCTTTTAGGAATTAGAAAAAATAATTGCAAGCTAAAGGAGAATAGGTTTTAGCTATTAGCCATAGCTGAAGGTTTAGTTTTTGCATTTCTTAGTATCGCAGCAATATGCTCATCCGATAGTTTTTTCTCAAAACTTCTCAAACCTGCAAGTTTAAACCCATGCTTATCAGCCAAATGCTTCATTTCGTCCACTTTTTCTAGGCTGATATCTTTGCCAATTGTATAGTTTTCATAGCGTCCCTCAAGAGCTAACATCATGGTTTCAGCCATACAACCAAGCGCCAAACCTCTTGGAAGACCATAGTCGCGGTCGCACCTTACATTGCCCGGAATTTTCACAATGCCACCATCAATCACTAGGACGTCGTTTCTTCTTTTGGCTACTTGTTCGGACACATCGCGAGGCCTTGCGACATCGCAAACAACCGCCCCAGATTTTATGTCAGCGGGTTCTATTATTGAACCTGCCGCGCCTGTTACGGTTATAATTATGTCAGCAGCCCGAACGGATGCGACCGACGTTGAGACCGTTACCTGTTTATTTTTTGTGCCTATGCTATTGCTTAGCTTGGTAAGGCGGCCTTCGTCTCGACCAATCAGTATTATCTCACCAACTTTATCAGCTAAGCTATGGGCACAAGCACTTCCAATGGAGCCAGTTGCACCTACTATAGCAAGTGTTGATGTTGCAAGATTTATCTGCATTCTCGCAGCAGCCTCAATCGTACCTTCAATAGCAGTTACAACCGTATATGTATTTCCAGTTGTAATAGGAACACTTGAGAGCTCACTAACCATTCTCCCACCGCCACCAGGTATTGCAGTAAATGCGCCAAGACCAATAATGCGAGCCCCCTCTTTTCTTCCAATTTCACAGGCTTTGACTATCTTTTCAATAACGTATTCCTCTTCCAGGTCAAAGAATTGATGTGGAAGGAACGGTACTGCTATAAACCAACCTACCGCTTTCTTGCCAGTAATTGATTTTATGCCGGTAATCTCGGACCATACCAATGGCCTGCGACGCTTAACAATGCTTGCTACAACCTTGGGATTTATTTTTTTAGCAATTCTGTATTTCCTAGCTACATCATCTATATCCATCGGATGAATTAAAAAACCAAACGTTTCCATATTTTTTCTCCTTCAAAATTGCAAGCTACATGCATGCTTGGCAAGATCAAAAACTATCTTTTCTTAAAGATTCTAAATTTGCAGCTGCTGTATGAGTCAGCATTAAGCCCTCCTCCACTAACCACGCTGGATAGAACACTTTTAAGAATTTCTGGCTTAACTTTACGATCTCTTTTTATTGGTGATTCGCCAATAGATATACCAACGATCTCCTTATCCAATATTCTTGCTAGTATATCAATGCGCTTACTTGAAGCAAGAAAAACCACAACGTCAAAATTCCTAAGACCAGCTAGCAATTCAAGCAATTCATCGAAAACTTCTGCCTCGGTTTTTCTAAAAACTCGTTCCTTGCGCTCTTTCTCGCTTAAAAAGTAGATAAAATCCACAGCATAGCTCTGTGCAATTTCTTCAAGTTCTTCCCTATTTGAGATAGGGAAGCCGATGACCGCTATTCGCTTACCTCGTCTGACCTCGCCCAGTCCTTCTAGATGAGATACAAACGATCTTTCAAGACCCATGGCAGCAGCCACTTCCTGCTGCGTAGCGCCAACTGCACGACGCTGCAAGATTTCACTGACAATATTTACCAATCTATCTCGGTCAACAATCTTATCGCCTATCCTGAGGAATTTCATGGCTCTCCTTGTGCACAATTTTGTGTACATTTTAGCCCAAGCAGAGGTAGAGTTCAATAAAAATTCCAAGGGGTAATTTTTCTATGGTCTTTCGCCAAGGACAAGATCTATTGTTTTTTTCTGGCTTCCGCGGTATATTTCGATCTTAACTCTATCTCCTACCTTGTGGGATTCCACGAAGTTTAAAATATCATCCATACTTGATACTTTTGCGTTCCCTATTTTGGTGATAATATCACCACCTATTGGATACTGTTTACCTGTTTCACTGTTTATAAGGCTCTTGCTGCTACCTTTAAGGCCAGCTTTATCTGCCGGGCTTCCAGGCTGAACCTGAACTACCACAACCCCGGTATCTACAGGAAGCTTTAGCACGCTAGCAATTTCTTTATCCAACTGCATGCCCGAAATTCCTATCCAAGCATGACTTGCTCGACCACTCTTTTTTATTTGATCTATAACCTCTTTTACTGTATTGCTTGGTATCGCAAAGGCTATGCCAGCAAAATCTCCCGAGCGCGTTGCAATTTGTGAGTTTACACCTACTACCTCACCGCTAGCATTTAGAAGCGGCCCGCCGCTGTTGCCAGGATTTACAGCTGCATCGGTTTGAATAGCACCTCTAATCTTAAATGGCGGCTTTGGAGAATCAATCGTTCTATTTAAAGCACTTACTATCCCTTCTGTAAGTGTTCTGTCCAACTCAAAAGGCGAACCAATTGCATAGACGCGGTCGCCAACCTCAAGCTTCGAGCTATCACCAAGCTCAAGAACTTTCAAATTTCTTTTCCCTGGATCAATTTTCAGCAGCGCTATATCTGTACTTGGGTCAGTTCCCAAAAGTTTTGCCTCAATTTCCACATTATCACTCAATAGCACAGTAATCTTATCAGCTTTCGAGTTAGAATCCTGAACCACGTGCGCGTTCGTAACTATTAAACCAGAACCGTCGACAATAAATCCCGAGCCGTCGGCAACGCGCTGCTGTGGTTCTATCCAAAAACCAAAAAAATCTGACCTTCCTTCTGAAAAAACAGCTCTAACATGAACAACGCCTGGCGCAAAACGCTTATAGACCTCACCAGCAGTTAAGCCAGTTGCTGAACTTGAAGGGGTTTCACTTCTAGCTGGCTCTTGAACTGTTTGCTTTACGCTCTTGTCTTGACCAACCGGCAACGTCGAACTCATTATAAAAAATACAAGCAGCCCCCCAACTATCGCCGAAACGAAACTGGTAAGAGCTGTTCTCCACATAATCATCATTCCTTTCTCTAATTACTAGGCTTTGAATAGTATGAATAGTATATAACGGTATAACTTAAATATCTTAGAACTAGCTTAAATTCTATTCCTTTTATATATCCTTTGTAAGCCAACAAGAGTAATCGTTGGGTCTACTGCGGTTACCCTTTCGCATTCAGGTGCAATGAGCGATGCAAGGCCTCCGGTTGCTACAACATGCCTTACTGGACCCATTTCTTTCTCAAAACGGTCAATTATCCTATCTACTAATCCTCCAGCACCCAATATCACGCCTGATTGAATACTGCTCTGGGTGTTTCTACCAATTGCTCTCTCTGAGCGCGATAGGTCAACCCTTGAGAGTCTCGCCGCTCTATTAAAGAGAGCTTCAAACGATATCTCTACGCCAGGTGCAATAGCACCACCAAGGTACTCACCATGCTTGCTAATTGCATCAAATGTGGTTGCTGTCCCAAAATCAACTACAATTAGTGGACCACCGTATAGCTCAAAACCTGCAACGGCATTTGCAATTCTATCTGCTCCCACTTCTTTTGGATTGTCGTATAGAATAGGCATCCCAGTATCCGTATCTGGACCAATGACAAGGGGATCGATTTTCAACCGCCCTGTAGACATTTCAATAAGTGATGCAGTAACCAATGGGACAACCGAGGCAATTGCAACGGCTGAAATATCACTAAGGCTAAGCTCGTTTAGCGAAAAAAGGCTGGCTATTATAGTAGCCATTTCATCTGCAGTTGCTTTGCATCTAGTGGCTACGCGCCAGCTTGCCTTTAATTGATCCTGCTCAAAGAATCCAAAAACGATATGGGTATTCCCGACATCTACGGCTAGTAAGCCCATACTGGCTCCTGACCTCTACTTTTTAAGCTCTAACTCTACCTTATATCTAAAGCTTGATTTTGTGATTTTAAATTAGCTGCCTTTTGCAAATGCAAAAGTTGATTCTCTAGCATCTTAAATTATTATAGCAAGTTAAGAGCTAATTAGGTCCCAAAATAAGGATAGAAAATAAACCATAAGCAAAGCCATACTCAAAGCGAGCCAGCATTCGCGGCGGCCTGAGGTGAGGTAAGCAGGAATTACTTCCGGAGTAGACACCCGTGCCACAGAATATGACAATAAGCGTAAGCGAAGCCATGTTATGCAAAGCCGATAATTGCGAGCAAGCCTGAATGTAGCCGAGCGTAGTAGCGGCGGCAAAATCCGTTAGGGTTGCGAATAGCGGGTTCCCTAACGGATTTTCGCCCTACGAAGCGAGGCGAAGTACAGGTCGCGCAGCTTGAGGCGAGCATAACATGGCAAGCGATGATTATTTTCGGAACAGAGGAGCCTCACCAACTTCCTGCTAAAAACCTATCCATGTAACAGAATCGTAGTTTCGGGGCACAGGGTCAGGATCTAAGGCACGATAACCAATCGGCATCACTGTCACAAGCTCTTGGTCTTTTATCCCAAGATACGCCATAATCTCTGACTCTACCCAGAGAGCCGATGTTAAGCAAACCGTTCCAAGGCCTAGCGACCATGCTTCAAGCTGCATGTTCTGAATTGCGCCGGAGCAAGCTATAAGGTCGACCTTATGAGCATACTTGTCGGTCTTTTTAGGCATTGTAACAAAAATAATGACTGGCGCCCCTCCAAGGTCTTTTGCAAATTCAGTGATTTCCTCTTCGCTGATAAGTGGCACGAGCTCTTTTGGGTAAAGTGCAAGGATATCAGCTAGATAAGCTGGAAATTTCCTAATTATTTTGACAAGTTCATCTCGTTCTTTGCCTGTTACAACAATGAAATGCCATGGCTGGCTATTTAGAGGCGATGGCGCGGCAATTCCAGCGTTAATAACCTTCTCAATAATTTCTTTCGGAACCGGTTTAGACAAGAAACTTCGAACTGTTCGTCTTGAATTTATCGCATCATCAAGAAGCATAAGCTCTTCCTTTGAGTAATCATGTAAATAATACTTGTTTGGTCAGTATACCATATTTTGTCAAGAAAATAGCATTTAAAAAATAAACATTTGATAAAAATTTAGCAACAAAGCTAGGTTTTAACCGTTGCACTTAAGTAGTTGGCAGCAGATTGTAAACCATTCACAATCTTTGCATACCTTGCAGAAGAAGCCCTTTTTCATAGCGCGTTCAACTTTTTTATTAAGGAAGCCTGCAGTATAAATCTTATCGGTGCTCAAATCTATTTGAAGAATTTCCTTTACCTTATTATCCATCTCAAGAACTAGCTTCCCATTTTTAAGACATTGCCTCCCGTCACTATGACAGCAAAACGCACATATATCGTCCAGTCTATCAATAATCCTAAGTGGTTGAGATGGCGAGTTAAGGGCTTCAACTATACGAGCCATGTTGTTGATAAAAGCATCGCTGTATCCTAGCCCTGAAAAAGTATTAATACAAATTAGATGGTGTGCTCTTAAATAAATTACTTCACTCTTTTGTTGCAAGGCCTATTCTCCTTGCTACTACAACTGCAACAAAAGCTTTTATAAAATCAAAAACAATAAATGGAAGCGCTCCAGCAACAATGGCCTTTAATATTGACATTTTGCTAACTATAGATAGCTGGAAAACACCTAATACGTAGATAACAAGCACGCCAGCAGACATGGCTAAAACAAGGTTTGCTATGCTCCCTTTTCCTTTTATTGTTATAAGACCAACAACATAAGCTGCTATAATAAAGCCAAATAAATAACCGCCTGTTGGGCCAATAAGGGAACCTATACCAGAACCGCCACCCGCAAATACCGGCAAACCTATAGCTCCCATTAGCACGTATATGATCTGGCTAAGCGCACCATATACCGGCCCAAGAACTGCCCCTGCTAGAAGCGGAAAAAACACTTGGAGTGTGAGGGGTACACTGCTAAAAGGTTGAGGAATCATTATTTGGGCTGCTACCGCCGTAAGTGCGGCTAAAAGAGCTGATTTTACTAGAGCAGATGTCTTCAAAATTGCTTACCTCCCCATACGTAAACCATTGTTATATATTGGTTTACAATTATACACAAGCCTAGCTCTAAGTCAATCGCTTTTTGATAGTAACATCTCCTGCCGCAAATTTTTTTATTCTCCCTCCTGGTAATTTTATCCGTATTGCGCCAAGGTCATCGACTCCGATAAATTCACCCTCAACAGTGCCACGTATTGTTTGCAAAGAAATACTTTGATTTAGCATTTTGCACCTTTTCAACCAATCAGCTAGAATACTCTTCCAGCCACCAGCAAGAAGCCGCCTATAACTATCTTCAAGCTCATATAGCAGCTCAGAAATAAAAAAACTTCGATTTATCTTCCTACCCAAAACCTCATAAAGGGTTGTCACGTTGTCTCGAAAATCAGAGGGGATTGCATCTAGTTTGAAGTTTGCGTTAATCCCAAACCCCATTACTAGGTAATCTACTTGCCCTATCTGAGAACTAAGCTCTAGCAATACTCCGCAAACCTTTCTACCTTCTATTAAAATATCGTTTGGCCATTTTATATCAGGTTGGACTCCCAGCTTTTCCATAGCTTTGGCTACCGCAACAGCTGCAAGAATAGTAAACCTTGAGGCTTCAGCGGGCAGTACTTCCGGCCTTAGAATTGCAGAAAGCCAGATGCCGCCAGGCGGAGATGTCCAGCTACGATTAAGACGGCCCTTTCCTTTACTTTGCTCTTCAGCTATTATAACCGTGCCTTCACTTGCTCCTTTCTCGGCCAACTTCTTAGCAAGGTCGTTAGTTGAACCTAGAATCCTTCTGTAGATAATCTGTCCTCCAAAAGATCTGGTCTTTAAGATCGGAATTATTTCCTCTGGCAAAATTGCATCTGGAGAACGCACTAGTTTATATCCAACTTTGGGAATCGCCTCTATTCCATACCCCTTATCTCTTAGAGTTTTTATGTGCTTCCAAACTGCTGCCCGGGATACTGAAGCCCTTTGCGCAAGCTCCTCACCGGATATATAGCTACCCTCAACCTCTTTTAGGGCTTTAATAATCATTAACTCAGTTGAGAGACCTTTCACGCTTCCTCCTAATTAAGTAGAGAATGACAAAGGCGATAATAAGGATGAGAAAGATAATGCTAAAACGTCCAACCAATTTACTAATCAACATCCAACTTTGCCCAAAAAAGAACCCAACTATCCCAAGACTTACCGTCCATATGACCACAGCAGCAACCGTGTATCCTAAGAACTTGGAAAATTTCATTTTAGATGCGCCAGCGAGAAGAGGCACAAACACCCTAACACCAGCAGCAAATCTTCCAAAAAACACTGTTTCTGGGCCACGAGTATCAAAGTACTTCTCAGCTGCTTTAATTCTTTCAGCTGAAACAAGACGCCCACCATATTTTTCTATCAATGGCCTGCCACCTTCTCTGCCAATTAGATATCCTGCGATATTTCCTATTATGGCAGCAACTATTCCAACAATAATTACATAAACTATATTGAGCATGCCTTGTGCAGCAATAAAAGCAGCTATTAGAAGTACTGTCTCTCCAGGAAGCACAAGCCCAATTACAAATAAATTTTCAAGAAGGAGTGCTATAAAGACTATATAGTAGCCGTATGTATTAAAGTAGCGGATTAGTAAGTCTAAAATTTGACTCTCATTCACATCTTGTTCCTCGTTTCTACAACCTCAAGCGAAATATCAAGAGGTTTTGCCGACTGGGTAATAGCACCAACCGAGATCCTATCAACGCCAGTTGCGGCAACTGCAGCTATGTTGTATAGGCTAATTCTACCAGAGGCTTCCTTGATTGCCTTGTTGCCTATCAATTCGACTGATTTCTTAAGAAGCCCTATATCCATATTATCAAGAAGGATTATGTCTGCCCCTGCATTAAGCGCTGCCGCAACTTCATCCAGAGTCTCAGCCTCAACTTCAACTTTAGCATTTGAGCAATAAGCTTTTGCTCTCCTTACTGCCTCACCAATATCGCCAACAATCTTGATGTGGTTGTCCTTAATCAAGAACTGGTCGTATAGGCCAAAACGGTGGTTAACAGCACCGCCAACCCGGGTAGCATATTTCTCCAAACAGCGAAGACCAGGGGTTGTTTTTCTGGTATCTAGAAGTTCAACACTATAGTGTTTTATCTTCTCGACATATTTGGAAACCTCTGTAGCAATACCAGATAAGTGCTGAAGAAAGTTAAGTGCCGTTCTTTCTCCGCCAAGAATTGCATGAGCATTACCTGTAATTTCAGCAATCTTGGTATTCTCTTTAACAAAGTCACCGTCGTTAGCTAAATGTACAAAAACAATGTCAGGATCTAAAAATTTAAAAGTCTTTTCAGCAATGATAAGTCCTGCTATTATGCCGGGGATTTTCACCAATATTTCGGCCTTTATTGTGGTTGAGCTATCAATTATAGCTCTTGAAGTTATATCTCCCGCAGCGCCAAAGTCTTCTTCTATAGCTTGTTTTATTGCTCTTTCTACCTCTTTTTCAGACGCCTGGCAGAAAGATAGATGGCTCTGCAATGTCATCCTCCATAAAACGATGTTCAAGGTGAAGAACCCAGTCATCGCTGGGTTCTGGGTAATCCTCTCTATAATGAACCCCTCGAGATTCTCTGCGGCTTAATGCAGATTTTGCAATAAGCTTAGCTATATAGAGCATATTCTGTAGCTCAAACCCCTCTTTTGTTGAAAACTCTACTTCCAATATTTTTTCTTTTTCCTCTAACTGAGACAGAGCAAATTTAAGTCCCTCTTCCGAACGGACAACGCCTACATATTCGGTCATTAGTTTCTGTAGCCAAGTGCGCTCCTTCCTTACATCTACATCCATATTGGGCCTTTCTCTTTTGTAGGAGACAAGAAAATCTGGCTCGGAGTAATTATCACCATCTGCAAGCTTGTGCACAATGGTATCAGCAATGCGCTTACTAAATACCAGACCCTCAAGAAGAGAATTGCTTGCAAGTCTATTAGCCCCGTGAACGCCCGTGCATGCGACCTCGCCAGTAGCGTAAAGGTCAGGAATGCTAGTTAGTCCATTTAAGTCTGTTTTAATACCGCCTATTGTATAATGAGCTGCAGGACGAACTGGTATAAGGTCCTTAGCAATATTGATGCCATTTTCATAACATCGAGCCCAAATCGTGGGGAAGCGATCTTTTAAAACTTCTTCGCCAATATGAGTGGCATCAAGATACACTGGACCGCCGCCGCACCTATGCATCACACGAACCATTTCCTGGCTCACAATATCCCTGGGGGCAAGCTCGGCAAGAGGGTGCCGACCTACCATAAAACGCTTGCCGTTACAATCCCGCAGATAAGCTCCCCTGCCGCGAAGTGCTTCGGTTATAAGAAATCTGGGTGTTAATTCATTATCAAGCGCTGTTGGATGAAACTGTATAAACTCCATGTCTGATAGAATAGCCCCAGCTCGATACGCCATCGCCATCCCATCGCCCGTGCATACAGGGGGATTAGTTGTTACAGAATAAAGCTGCCCAGCACCTCCGGTGGCAAGAATTACTGCTTTGGCCGCATGCAAAACCACCTGCCCAGAAAGTTTATCAAGACAGATAACCCCTCGGCAATGCCCTTGATGTAATATTAAGTCCAGGGCAAATATATTCTCAAAGACACGAATGCTTTTCCAAGCATCAACTGTTCTTATAAGAGTCGCTTCTATTTCGCTCCCAGTTGCATCTCCTGAATGTAGAACCCTTGCAAGCCGATGTCCTCCTTCTCGTGAAAGTTCTATGCGATCTCCTTGTAAATCAAACTTGATACCAAGCCTAACCAAACCATCTATACGATCTGCAGCTTCATTGACTAGAACATCTACCGCATCCTTGTTGCATAGGCCCGCCCCTGCCTCCAAAGTGTCTTTGAGATGCAGCCTTGGAGAATCTTCTGAGCTTACTGCTGTAGCTACACCACCCTGAGCATACCAGGTAGCAGTTTCCCTTAGCTCACCCTTCGTAACAAGAGCAACATCAAACTGCTTCGATATCTCAAGAGCAGCGGAGAGTCCTGCCACACCGCTACCGACAACAACGACATCGGAATCTACCCTCTCTATTCTGCTTGTATCAAAGTTAATCAAATACCTAGGCATCATGCTCCTTCACTTGCAATTTATATAAACTAAACAATCGCGATCATTCTATCTATCGCAAGTTTTGCTCGCTTTGCTGTTTCTTCAGGAACGCTTACAACGTGGCTTAAATCCTGAAGAGACCACAAAACCTTTTCAAGAGTTATCTTTTTCATATTTGGACAAATGGCGCGTTCAAAAGCTGGATAAAACTTTTTGCCTGGGTTTTCCCTGTTTAGGCGATGAAGTATCCCGACCTCCGTTCCAATGATAAACTCCTCAGCATCAGTCTCCCGAGCATAGCGCAAAATCCCCTCTGTGCTGGCCACGGCATCGGAAAGCTTTATAACTTCCTCTAAGCACTCGGGATGAACTACGACTTTGGCATTAGGATGAAGCTCCTTTTGTTTCATCAGGGCATCAGGAGTTATTCTTCTATGCGTAGGGCAAAAACCATTCCAGAGAATAATCTTTTTCGAGCTCTTGGTTGAAGCATAATGGCCTAAATGTTGATCAGGAACAAAAATTATCTCGTCAGCATCAATGGTCTCAACCACTTTTACAGCATTTGCCGAGGTGCAGCAATAATCGCTTTCCGCCTTTACATCGGCACTTGAGTTAACATAGCAAACCACTGGCAATCCAGGATGTTCTTGCTTAAATTTCCGAAGCTTGTCAGCAGTAACCATATCTGCCATAGGGCAACCTGCATTAGGGTCTGGCAACAGAACGGTCTTGGTAGGCGATAGAATAGACGCTGTTTCAGCCATGAAATGCACGCCACAAAAAACAATAACATCAGCATTGGTTGCAGCTGCTTGTTGACTTAAGCA
>ENA-ORXB01003218-ORXB01003218.1-sediment-metagenome-genome-assembly--contig:-NODE-3218-length-11888-cov-2.866057_pt1 | contig 11888 bp, 7 predicted proteins | sample MGYA00237863_ERZ511475 | MGnify/ENA primary metagenome ERZ511475 (study PRJEB26305, sample SAMN06343858) | sediment metagenome | isolation source: hot spring sediment | place: Canada: British Columbia...
TTTTCCACCATCTCCTCGATGCGCGCCGGGTGAATCCGGCCATCGGCCACCAGCCGCTCGAGCGCCAGACGGGCTACCTCTCGCCGCACAGGGTCAAAACTCGAAAGGATAACGGCCTCCGGCGTATCGTCAATAATCAGGTCCACGCCGGTAAGGTTCTCAAACGCGCGGATGTTCCGTCCTTCCCTGCCGATAATCCGGCCCTTCATCTCGTCGTTGGGCAGAGGGATAACTGAAACCGTGGTCTCGCCAACCTGGTCGGCGGCGCACCGCTGGATGGCAGAAGCGATAATCTCTTTCGCGCGGCGCTCCCCTTCCTCTTTGGCCCTCGCTTCGATGTCCCGGATAAGCTTTGCCGTCTCCTGCTGCATCTCCTTTTCTACTTCAGCCAGCAAAGCCTGCCGGGCTTCTTCGGGAGTTAGGCCCGAAATCTGCTCTAATTCTATGAGTCGTTTTTGGTGAAGCTTTTCTAATTCAGTTTGAAGATTACTAATCCTGGCCTCCTTCCGGCTCAGTTCCTCCTCCCGTTTTTGGACCCGTTCTAACTTGGTTTCCAAAGCTTCTACCTTTTGGGCCAAACGCTTTTCCAGCCGCTGGAGTTCCTGGCGCCGCTCCCGGTTTTCGCGCTCGGCTTCGTTCTTTATTCTGAGCGCTTCTTCCTTCGCTTCCAGGAGCGCCTCCCGCTTTTTACCCTCAGCCTCTTTTGCCGCTTCTTCAACAATCCGGCAGGCCTGCCTCTCTGCCTCCGCTACCCTGAACTCCACAACGTACCGCCGGGTAAGGTAACCGCCGATAAAAGCCACCACGCCTCCGGCCGCCAATATCATCCACACCGTATCCGGCAAAAAATCCACCTCCATTCAACACGCCGGAAATAAAAAAACCGAGACAACCTCGGCAGAAAAGAAGCGGTAACCACCTGAAAGCAACTGTACGCTTCAACAAAGAAAGCAACCGGCTATTTATTCGGTTTTTTTTCGCGCACACTATATCTCTAAACGCCCCCGTGGCGTCACACGCATTCTATTCTCTCCCAGGTTTAGTGTTATTGTACAGGTTGTACCCGGGCGGTGTCAAGTCATCCTCGACATCAGCGCAGTCGCTCCGGCACCCGTCACCGGCCAAAAAATTTGCGGCCTTTTTCCCCGATGCCCCAAAAAACCGTTAAACTCTTTTAAGGGACGCTTGGCTTGCATAATAAGCCACTTACCCCGATAACTGTTGACACGCAGCGGAGGCAGTGTTATATTATCGCCAATACAACGCAGAAATATTGCTTGCTTTTGCCTTTGGGTTCCCAAACTTTACAGGTGTTTCATTTACCTTGCAGAGAGGAAACCGGTAAGCGCGAATAACCTTCTCCTCTCCAAAATTATCGCAATAAAGGGGAATCCTGATTTGCAGCCGGTAACCATTATCCTTAACGGGCGGGAAGTAAGTGGTCGGCCGGGGATGACCATCTTAGAACTGGCAAAGCAAGAAGGCGTATACATCCCCACGCTCTGTCACGAGCCCCAGCTGTCTTCACCCGGCGCCGCCTGCCCCTCGATTGGTGCCTGTCGCATCTGCATCGTAGAGGAAGAACGCAACGGTGCTCTGCTCACCTCCTGTACCACCTTCATCACTCCTGGAATGGTAATTGCTACCGCCTCGCCGCGCGTACTGGAGCGGCGCAGGACCATCGTCGAGTTAATCCTATCCAGTCATCCAGACGCCTGCCTGGTTTGTGACAAAGGGAATCGCTGCCAGCTCCGCCGGATAGCTTCTGAACTAAGCATCGGCCCGCTAAGTTTTCAAAAGATTCCGCAGGCGGCAACGGTGAAGGACGCCAACCCGTTCATCAAAAGGGACCTGAGCAAGTGCGTTCTCTGCGCCAAGTGCATCCGTGCCTGTCAGGAGCTTGTTGTTGAGGGCGCCGTTGATTACTTCCGGCGCGGTTTTGAGTCCAAACCGGCAACCTTCGGCGACACCGCTTTAGAAGAATCCACGTGCACCTTTTGCGGCACCTGTCTTGCGCTGTGCCCCACCGGGGCACTGATGGAAGCGGAACCGGTGTACCGGGGGACGGTGGCCACCGCCATCCGGTCAACCTGCCCTTTTTGCAGTTGCGGCTGTAGCCTTTACTTAGAAGTCAAGGACGGGCAGATGGTGCGGGTAACCCCGGATAAAGAAGACCCCGTAAGCCGAGGCACCCTCTGCGTCAAGGGAAGTTTCGGCTGCGATTTCATCCACAGTCCGGACAGGCTGACCAGTCCCCTGGTTAAGGTAAACGGCGAATTTCAGGAAGTTTCCTGGGACCAGGCCATAGAAACAATCGCTCGTGAATTCAACCGGATAAAAGGAGAATATGGCAGCGACAGCCTGGCGGTTTTCGGCTCTTCTAAGTGCACCAATGAAGAAAATTACCTGCTCCAGCAGTTCGCCAGGCGCGTCTTAGGCACCAACAACATTGATAACGGCAGCCGTTTGTACGGTACCCCCGGTCTCTACGGCCCGGGGGAAACCGGCGGATTTTCTAGCCCTGCCAGCCCCCTGAGTGCGCTGGAAGAAGCAGAAGTAATCCTGGTAGTCGGGGCGGACCCTACCACTTCCGCTCCGCTGGTCGGATACACTGTAAAACGCACCGTCAAATGCCGGGAAGCAAAATTAATTTTAGTTGACCCCCGGGAAACCCGGCTTTCCATGTTCGCCGAACTCTGGCTGAAACCTAAAGTAGGCACCGACGCCGTCCTGATAAACGCTCTATCCAGAGTAATCATTGAAGAAGACTTGCTGAATAAGGAGTCCGTCAACAACGAAACAGCGGATTTCGCTGCTTTTGCGGAGCACCTGGCCCTCTGCACCCCCTCCCACATCGAAGAAGTCACCGGTGTTCCTTACCAGGAGGTTCGCCGGGCAGCGCACCTTTACGCCGGAGCCAAGCGGGCAGCGATCATCTACGGCAGCGGGGTCACCCAGCAAGTAAACGGAACGGAGGCGGTAAAGGCCCTCTCCAACCTGGCCTTGCTGATCGGGAACCGCAGCGTGATCTACCCCCTGCAAAGGGACCGCAACGCACAAGGCGCCTGCGATATGGGAGCCCTTCCCGGCTTCCTTCCCGGGTATCACCCCGTAACTGATCCGGCGGCCAGGAGGAAATTTGAAGACCACTGGGGAAGCTTACCGGGCACCGCCGGGCTGACCGTTTTAGAGATGCTGGCACAGGCAAAAGCAGGAAAAATTAAAGGAATGTACATCGTGGGCGAAAATCCCGTTTCCTCTTTTCCCGATGCCGGCTTCACCCGCGACGCCCTCTCTTCCGTTGATTTTCTCGTGGTCCAGGACCTGTTCCTTACCGAGACGGCGGCACTCGCCAGCGTGGTCCTCCCCGCGGCGAGCTTTGCGGAAAAAGAAGGAACCTTCACCGGCTTCGACGGCCGGATCAACCGGCTAAGGAAAGCCCTTGAACCCCCAGGCCAGAGCCTGCCGGATTGGGAAATCCTCCTGCGCCTTGCCGCCGGGATGGGGCACCCGATGCCCTACACCTCGCCGCAGCAGGTCAGGAAAGAGATTGAAAAATTAGTTCCCCTGTACCGCGAGGTCGGTTACGGAACGCTGGAGGAACCGGCTGCGGGCGCCGAAGCGCCGGGGGGCGCTACGCAACCTTTCCCTACCTATCGGAAGCAACCGGACAGCGTCCCCCGTTTTCTGCCGGTGCAAAACGGGGCGCCGCCCAAAGAAGTAAGCGGGGAGTACCCCTTCGTTCTGCTGGCCGGGAGCAACCTCTATCACTTCGGCGGCGGCACAAGAAGCTCAAGGGCACCGCGGCTGCGGAAGTTTTCTTTCGAGGCTTTCATCAGCATCGGCGAAGCTGATGCCGCACGGCTGGCGGTAGGCGAAGGGGACAAGGTGAAGGTCATCTCCGCGGCAGGCGAAATGACGGCGACGGCCACCATCACGGAGACACTGCCTGAAGGGGTGCTCTTCATCCCGTTTTCCGTCTCCGGCAACCCCGTTAGCCAACTATTCAGTATGACACTGGACCCGGAAAGAAAGTCTCCTTTCACCAAAGCGGTTAACGTAAGGATAGAAAGGATCGGTTCTAATGGATAAGCCGGCCACCAACGCAAAAATTGACCTAAAACGCGTCAAGGAAATTGTTGACAAGTGCAGCGGGCAGAAGTGGGCGCTGATACCGGTGGTGCAGCAAATTCAAAATGAATTCGGTTATATTCCTTCCGCGGCGATCCCCATCGTAGCGAAGGGCCTCAGGCTTTTCCCGAGCCAGGTCCATGGCGTGATCTCTTTCTATGCCCAGTTTTACACCAAACCCCGGGGCAGACAAGTCATCAGGGTTTGCCGGGGAACGGCCTGCCACGTACGCGGCGGCGAAGCACTCCTCGAGCTGCTCGAAAAGCGTTTGCAGATAAAAGAAGGGGAGACTACTCCCGATATGGAATACACCTTGGAGACCGTAGCCTGTATCGGCGTTTGTGCGCTGGCCCCTAACGTGGTTGTGGGCGACCACGTCCACGGCCAGATGAACACCGAAAAGATAGCAGCGTTATTGAAGGAAGTCCCTGGAACGATTTCAACGTCGCCACCGGGGGATGAAAATATGAACCCGTAAGCGTGTGGCTTAGATGCAGACAGGTAAGGCGGGCGAAGCGCGGGGAGGAGCAAGCAATTGGGAAGTGAGAAGTGCGAGGTTGGAAGTGGGATTCTCGAAGAAATTCGCGCAGCGAATTTCCACAAGCATCCCGCATCTAACATCACACCTCCCACCTCTCAAATCGCCGCGCCCAGCGAAAGAAGTAGTATTTTCAGCGGAGAAAAGGGTGAAGCATAGTGGCAAGTAAGCGGACCGTTTTTGTCTGCCAGGGAACAGGATGCCTTTCTACCGGTTCCGGTGCCGTCTATGAGGAGCTCAGGGCGGAGGTAGCCAGACTGGGGCTGACCGGTGTGGAGGTTGATTTTACCGGCTGCCACGGTTTCTGCGAGCAAGGAGGTATCGTCGTCGTTGAGCCCGAGGGCGTTTTCTATACGCACGTGCGCGTAGAGGACGCGCGCGAGATTGTTAACGCCCACCTCCAGGGAGGTCAGCCGGTAGAACGGCTCTTTTACCGGGATCCGGTAACAGGTAAAGCGGTACCATACCAACGGGAAATAAACTTTTACAAAAAGCAGCAGCGCGTCATCCTTCGCAACTGCGGCCGGATCAACCCGGAAAAGATTGACCACTATCTCGCCGCCGGTGGCTACCAGGCACTCAGGAAGGCCCTCCTGGAAATGAGCCCCGAACAGGTCATTGAAGAAGTGAAGAAGTCGGGGCTCCGCGGGCGTGGCGGCGCTGGTTTTTCCACGGGGCGGAAATGGGAGTTCGGCCGTAACGCCGTTGGTGATAAGAAATTCGTCATCTGCAACGCCGATGAAGGCGACCCGGGCGCCTTTATGGACCGTTCCGTCCTGGAAGCCGACCCCCACGCAGTCATTGAAGGGCTGATCATCGCCGGCTATGCTATCGGCGCTAACGACGGGTTTATCTATGTCCGCGCCGAGTATCCGTTAGCGGTTAAACGAATCCGGATCGCCTTAGAACAGGCTAAAGAAAGGGGCTTCCTGGGGAAAAACATCCTCGGCTCGGGATTTAACTTCGAAATCCATATGAAAGAAGGCGCCGGCGCCTTTGTTTGCGGGGAGGAAACCGCACTCATCGCCTCCATCGAAAGCCAGCGGGGGATGCCCCGTCCCCGGCCCCCTTACCCCGCTCAGGCCGGCCTTGAAGGAAAGCCCACCACCATTAACAACGTCAAAACCTTAGCTTCTGTTCCGGTCATTATTAACCGGGGAGCGGACTGGTTTGCCAGCATCGGCAGCGTAAAGAGCAAAGGGACGATGGTGCTCGCCCTCAGCGGGAAGATCGCCAATAGCGGTTTGGTAGAGGTGCCGATGGGCATTCCCCTCTCCACCATCATCTTCGATATCGGGGGAGGCATGCCGGGCGGCAAGCGCCTGAAAGCGGTGCAAACGGGCGGCCCTTCGGGTGGTTGCATTCCGGCCCGGATTCCCGATACTCCTGTAGACTATGAAACCTTAACATTGGCCGGCTCAATCATGGGCTCCGGCGGGATGGTGGTGATGGATGAAGAGACCTGCATGGTAGAGGTGGCGCGGTATTTCTTGAGTTTCACCCAGGCGGAATCCTGCGGCAAGTGCGTCCCCTGCCGTTTGGGAACCAAGCAGATGTTGGAAATCCTGACGCGAATCACCCAGGGTAAAGGGCGGGAAGGCGACATTGATACCTTGCTCACCATAGCCAGGACGGTTAAAGAATGCTCCTTGTGCGGTCTGGGGCGGACCTGCCCCAACCCCGTGCTTTCTACCCTCCGTTACTTCAGGAATGAATACGAAGCGCACATAAAGGGGAAGAAGTGTTTCGCCGACAAGCGGCAGCGTTTACCGGTACGGGCGCGAAGAACTTGAGCGCAGGAGGAGATTTACAAGGGGGATATGAATGAAATCCATTACGAAACAGAAACCTTTTGAAGAAATCAAACAAAAACTGCACGGTCTTAACCGGGTGTATATCTTAGGGTGTGGCACCTGCGCCACCATGACCAGAACCGGGGGTATCGAGGAAGTAAAGGCGATGAAGGAGCGTCTCGAAGGGCTGGAAAAGACGGTGACGGGCTGGACGGTCGTTCCCACGGCCTGCGACGAGATGACTGCGGTGGCGATGAAAGAAAACGAACGTCCCATCCGGAACGCAGCCTGTATCCTGGTGATGGCCTGTGCCTTAGGGATACACCGCGTGGGCCTGTACACCAACAAACCGGTGATTCCCGCCCTCGATACCCTGTTCATTGGTGTGGAAGAAAAGCCGGGCTACTTCCGGGAGGTCTGCGCGCAGTGCGGCCAGTGCGTGCTCGGGGAAACCGCCGGTATTTGCCCCTTGACCGCGTGCAACAAGGGTCTTTTAAACGGCCCCTGCGGTGGAACCAACGAAGGCAAGTGCGAAGTGGACAAAGAAAAGGACTGCGCCTGGACGCTCATCTACCAGCGGCTAAAACTCCAGGGAAGGCTCGACCTGATGCGGCAGTACCATCCCCCGAAGAACCACCAGGTGGCACTCAGACCGAAAACCATTAAACTGGGATGAGTAAGGAGAGCGAAGAAGATGGAATCAAAGTTCAAGCAGGCCCTGAACTCCGGAAAGTTCGTAGTAACTTGCGAGATTGGCCCGCCTAAAGGGACGAATATCGAGAAGATGCTCCACCACATTGACCTGCTCAAATACAGGGTGGATGCGCTGAACGTCACCGACCACCAGAGCTCCGTAATGCGTTTCCCCTCCCTCGGCGGCTGTCTCGCCGTTAAAGAGCGGGGCGGCGAACCCATCCTGCAGATGACCTGCCGTGACCGCAACCGGCTTGCCCTGCAGGCCGACCTTATGTTTGCGTACAGCAGGGGAATAACGAATGTCCTCTGCTTAACCGGTGACGCGGTAGTGGTTGGCGACCACAAGGAAGCCAAAGGCGTCTTCGACCTCGACTCCGTGCAACTGCTCCGGGCAGTCCGGCAGATGGAAGCGGGTAAGGACCTGGCCGGAAACAAGCTTGACGGTGCCGTTTCGTTTTGCGCCGGGGCTGTGGTCTGCCCGGAGGCAAAACCGCTTGAACCGCAACTGATCAAGTTCGAGAAAAAGGTGGAGGCCGGCGCCGAATTCTTCCAGACTCAAGGGGTCTACGACCTGGAGAGCTTCGCCAAATTCATGGAGCACGCCCGCCAGTTTCCGGTGAAGATTCTGGCCGGAATCATCCTGCTTACCTCGGTTGGGATGGCAAAGTACATGAACGCAAACATCCCCGGCATCTTTGTCCCTCAGCACCTGATTGACGAACTGGCAAGCGCCGGCAAAGGCCGGGCGCTCGAAAAGGGTATTGAAATTGCCGGACGGATGATCGCCACCCTGAAAAAGGAAAAATTGTGCGACGGCGTCCACATTATGGCGATCGGAAAAGAGGAAGTGGTTCTCGATATCCTCGCCGCGGCCGGAATCTAAACAACATTCTCACCCGGACCATCTTTAAGCGGGGGTTTGCACCATTCCCCGCCAGACCGTCCGGTTCCTGCCCATCCGCTTGGCCGTATAAAGCGCGTTATCCGCGGTTAACAGCAGTTCCTGCGCCGTCAGACCGTCATCGGGGTAAACCGCCACCCCAACGCTCACCGTAGGGAAGGGCTCCTTTTGTCCCTCCGCTTCCAACCGCCGCCTTAACCGTTCCGCTACACCAATGGTGTTTCGGGCATCGGCCTCCACCACCAGAGCCACAAACTCCTCGCCGCCATACCGGGCCGCGGTATCCGTCTCCCGGATGCTCTGCTGAATGATTCGCCCGGTTTTACGCAGGCATTCGTCTCCCGCCAGGTGGCCGAAGGTATCGTTGTAATCCTTGAAATGGTCCACATCGAAAAGTAAAACGCCGCATTTGCTTTGATGCCGGGAACAACGCTTGAGCTCCGCCTCCAAAACGGCGAAAAACTTATGGCGGTTGTAAAGCCCGGTCAGTGCATCTCGCTCGGCCATGGTCTTCACCTTTTGGTAAAGCCGGGCGTTCTCCACCGCAACCCCGATCTGGTTTCCCACCGCTTCCAAAACTTTCCGTTCCCCTTCGTTCAGTCTCTGCCTTGTCCGGCGGAAAAGGAGCAGCACCCCCCGGATTTCATCCTTATGCTTCAGCGGCACAACAACCCCAAACTGAAAACTCCCGGCGCTGAAAAGGGACGCATCCAGACCTCCGGGCAAGTTTGTCGCATCAAACTCTGCTATTTCCTCGGGAAAAGAAAAACGCACGGGCACGTTTGAAACCTTATCCCTGCTCCTCCTACTCTCCGTCAGAGATGCTACGTAATCCACCGGAAGACCCCTGTGCACTGCAAACACAAAACCCTTTTCCTCCTCCTGCCGCAAAAAGACAACACCGGCGTCCCAGTTGATTACCTCCATCACCTTCGCCAGAACCTCCCGGAGAACCTCCTCCAGTTCCAGCGAGCGGGTGAGGGTTTCGGCGATGGCGTTAATGGTGGCCAGGCGCCGGTGGCTTTCCTCTATTTCCTGGTTTTTCCGGGACATTTCCCGGATAAGGAGCGCGTTCTCGATCGTCATCGCCAATTGGCCTGCCAGTTGCTGTGCCAGCGGGAAGTCGTGCTCCGTATATTTTCCGGTTTTCCGGCTATAAAAGCATAATCCTCCGATAACGCCCTGCCTGGTGAGCAGCGGTGCCAAAAGAATGGCGCGCAAACCCTCTGCCACCAAAACGCTATCGCCCGCCAGATCGGGGGCCGCCCGGAGGTCCTCAACCGTGTCAGGCTGGCCGCTTAAAAACCTGGCCTGCAAGGCAAGATCGCTCGCGTGTGCCGCTTCTTCCGGCGGCACCGCCTCTCCGTCGCGGAAGAAAGCCAGGACGTTTATCCTGTTTCCTTCCTTCACCAGCACCTTCATCCAGTCAAACTCAACCAACCCTTTAATCAACTGGTGCAAGGCATCATAGAACTCGAAGCTTTCCAGACCCGAGGTAATCAGCCAGTTCAGCGTGGTGATTACCTCCAAAAAACGCCACTGTTCCAACATCTCCTGCCGCACCATCAAGTGAGCGAGGGCAAGGGCAACAACTCCCCCGAGCGGAGCCATTTCCTGCTCTGCCGCTACCGGGTCCTTGACCCCTTCGGCCGCCAGTACCCCAACTCCCCGCTCCCCAAAAAAGAGCGGAACCGCCAACTCCGTTCCAGCCTGTACTGTGGACTGCCGCTGCAGCGCCAGCCCGGGAAGAGTCCCTTCACCGAAAGCCAGACGTTTCTCCGGAGGGCTTCCACCCTTACTCGCCAGGCAGACGAGTACCCCCTCGCTGCGGTGCACCAGATACACCCTGGCCCCTGCAGCGCCAGTAGCAGTAATAACCGCTTCCACAATCAACTCGCCGGCGTGGCCGGGATCTTCCACCGCCGCAAGCTGGGCTGCCAAAGCAGCGAGGTTTACGCTCGACATCTCCTTAAGCGTAAGAAATCATCCCTTAAAAGAATCTTTGATGAAGCGCCGTAGCAAACCCGGTTGCCTCTATAAATAAAATCGCCTCACTTAGCGATTATTGTAGTCTTTTTCTGGAATATTGTAAATAAAGATCGCCCTCCTAAGGTTTTTCTTCTCGACTAACCCGATTTGTGTTAGAATTTTGCTGACGTTTGATAGCCGCCGGTGTTGGCAATAATTACCGCTGAACAAAGACTGGCTCTATAGGTCAGAAGCCAGAAGAAATGAGGTAGAATTAAACTTAGAACCGACTTCGGAGGTCTATCTCCTTAGGCCCAACGCTGAACGTAGAACGTCGGACGGACCCTGAGGTCCTGTCAGGATGAGGTTGAACGATTATTTTCAGAGGGAGGTTAAGAAGCCCTGTGGCCGAAATCACACCCATCAGGGGGTACCGCTACAGCACCCGCATCCCCGATCCGGCAGCGGTTATCGCACCTCCCTACGACGTGATTGACCAACCGGCACAACAACTTTTTTATGCCCGCCACCCGTACAACATCATCCGGCTGGAGTACGGCGCCGCCCTCCCTGAAGACAGCGCGACCAACAACCGCTACACCCGCGCCGCGGAACTCTTCAAGCAGTGGCGTAAAGAAGGCGTGTTGGTGGAAGAAAACCAGCCCGCCCTTTACCTCTACGAGCAAACCTTTACCGTAGACGGCCGCCGGCGCACCCGCCGGGGCTTTTTCTGCGGCCTCAAGCTCGAACCTTACGGCGCAAACATCCTTCCCCACGAAGAAACCCTGCCCGCAGCTAAGGCCGACCGGCTGGCGCTGCTTTCTGCCTGCCGGGCCCAGTTTTCACCGATCTTCGGGCTTTACTCCGACCCGGCGCAGAGACTTAATCGCCTCCTGACTTCCATTTGCCGGGACGAACCGGTTTACGCCTTCACCGACGATGAGCAACAGGCCCACCGTCTGTGGGTGGTTACCGACACGGAAACAATCACCACGGTGAAAACGTTCCTAGCCAACCAGCGGGTCTTTATCGCCGACGGGCACCACCGCTACGAAACGGCCCTCAAATACCGGGCCCAGCGCCGCGCAGCAGGCGCACCCTCTGGAATAGCTCCTTACGACTGGACGCTTACGCTGCTCGTAAACATCTACGACCCCGGGCTGGTGATCCTGCCCACCCACCGGCTCGTCAAGACACCGCCGGATTTCGCACTGGCCGACTTTCTGGCCGCCGCAGGCTCCCTCTTTACCATCCAGAAGGCAGAAAAACGCCGGTTGCTTTCCCCGTCCGGGAAATACGCCTTCGGTCTCCACACCCGGAACGAAGGATTCATTTTAACCTTGAAAAAAGGGCTTGACCCCGCGGAAATCATCGGCGCGGACAAGCCACCGGTCTGGAAGAGATTAGCGGTAAACGTACTGCACGCCCTTCTCCTGGAAAAGCACTTGGGGATCAGCGAGAGCGAGTGTGCCGCCGAAAACCGCATCGGCTACACCCATAGCCCAGCAGAGGCCCTCGCGCTGGTCAAAAACGGCACTTGGGACTTGGCATTCTTCATAGGGCCGCCCGAAATAACAGAGGTAATCGCAGTGGCGGAAGCAGGCGAGAAAATGCCGCAAAAATCCACCTATTTTTACCCGAAGGTCCCCACCGGTCTGGTGATTTACTCATTAGACGCCCATGCCGCTAACGCGGCACCAGCAGGAGGATGAATGTGAAAATGAATTGGTATGTTCCTGGCTCCTGAATTCTGGATTCTGGTTTTTAATACTCCGGGGGAAGTCCCTTCAGATCCGCCAGGCTGAAAACCGGGCCCTCGCGACAGACAAATTTAGGGCCGACATTGCACCGGCCGCACTTG
>ENA-ORXB01003219-ORXB01003219.1-sediment-metagenome-genome-assembly--contig:-NODE-3219-length-11886-cov-7.020154_pt1 | contig 11886 bp, 8 predicted proteins | sample MGYA00237863_ERZ511475 | MGnify/ENA primary metagenome ERZ511475 (study PRJEB26305, sample SAMN06343858) | sediment metagenome | isolation source: hot spring sediment | place: Canada: British Columbia...
TGCGGTACATGGCGCCATCCAGGCTGGCGCGTTGACGACCACCTTTACCGCCTCGCAGGGATTGTTACTGATGATCCCGAATATGTTCAAAATCGCCGGAGAATTAACCCCAACGGTTTTCCACGTCTCTGCCCGGACGGTTGCCAGCCATGCCCTTTCCATTTTCGGCGATCACTCGGATGTCATGGCTTGTCGGAGCACAGGCTATGCCCTCCTGGCTTCTGGCTCGGTGCAAGAAGCTCAGGATATGGCGCTCATCGCCCATGCTTCCACTCTGGAAGCCAGAGTGCCCTTCCTACATTTCTTTGATGGCTTCCGCACCTCTCACGAGGTCAATAAAATTGAACAATTGAGCGAAGCCGATATTCGCGCCATGATCGACGATACCTACGTTTTTGCCCATCGGGCGCGGGCGCTTTCACCCGATCACCCCTTTATTCGCGGCACCGCCCAGAACCCGGATACCTTCTTCCAGGAACGCGAGACGGTCAACCCCTTCTATGCTGCCTGTCCGCAAGTGGTTGAGAAGGTAATGGCAAAGTTTGCCGAATTAACCGGGCGAACCTATAGCCTTTTCGATTATGTTGGTCACCCCGAGGCAGAACGAGTTATCGTTCTGATGGGTTCGGGTAGTGAGACTGCTGCCGAAACAGCCAGATATCTGGTTAATCAGGGTGAAAAGGTGGGCGTGATCAAAGTTCATCTTTATCGCCCCTTCTCTGTACTGCATTTCTTACAATCCCTCCCACCCACCGTTAAGGCAATTGCAGTCTTGGACCGCACCAAAGAACCGGGCGCAGCCGGTGAGCCACTCTATCAGGACGTTGTCACCGCCATCAACGAGGGTCTGGCTGAGGGAAGTGTCCCCTATGCCCAGTTTGCCAATCGGCCGTATCCGCGTGTCATTGGCGGCCGTTATGGGCTTTCATCCAAAGAATTCACCCCTGCCATGGTCAAAGCGGTCTTTGATGAACTCACCAAAGCAGAGCCGAAAAACCACTTCACCGTGGGCATTGAGGACGATGTCACGAAAACCAGCCTGACCTATGATCCATCCTTTGATATTGAAGACCCGCAAACCGTGCGCTGCGTCTTTTGGGGTTTAGGCTCCGATGGAACAGTAGGCGCGAATAAAAACTCAATCAAGATCATCGGCGAGGAAACCGACAATTACGCACAAGGGTATTTCGTCTATGACTCGAAAAAATCCGGCGGCGTCACCATCTCTCACTTGCGCTTTGGTCCCAAACCCATTCGGGCACCTTACCTGATAGACAAAGCCAATTTCCTCGCCTGCCATCAATTTTCTTTCCTCGAGCGCTTCGACGTTACCAAAATGGCGGCGCCAGGGGCTGTTTTCCTGTTGAACAGCATTTATGGACCTGATGAAGTTTGGGATCATATCCCGCAAGAGACCCAAAAAGACATCATCGAGAAAAAGCTGAAATTTTATGTCATTGATGCTTACGAGGTCGCTAAGAAGACCGGAATGGGCGGGCGCATCAATACCATCATGCAGACTTGCTTCTTCGCGATATCGGGTGTTTTACCTCGAGAAGAAGCAATTGAGCAAATCAAAAAAGCCATTCGCAAGACCTACGGCAAACGCGGTGAGGCGGTTGTTCAGAAGAACTTCGAAGCGGTCGATATGACGCTCGAATATCTACATGAGATGAAAGTCCCCGACAAAGTTACCAGTCAACTCACCCGCAAGCCGCCTGTACCCCCTGAGGCACCCGAGTTCGTGCGCAATGTCCTGGGCAAAATGATCGCCCTGGAAGGCGATAGCCTGCCGGTTAGCGCTTTTCCGGTTGATGGCACTTACCCTTCGGCAACGACCAAATGGGAGAAGCGCAACATTGCCCTGGAAATTCCGCAATGGGAACCCGATTTGTGCATCCAGTGCGGAAAGTGTTCCTTCGTCTGCCCCCACGCCACAATCCGCGAGAAAGTGTACGACCCTGGTTTCCTAAAGAACGCCCCTGAAGGGTGGCAGGCGGTAGATGCTAAATTCAAGGAACTGCCTGGGATGAAGTTCACCATCGCTGTCGCTCCGGAAGATTGCACCGGTTGTGGATTGTGTGTGGAAGCCTGCCCGGCAAAAGATAAAACGCAAGTCGGACACAAAGCGATCAACATGGTTCCTCAACCGCCAATTCGCGAGCGTGAACGGATCAAGTGGGACTATTTCTTGACCATCCCCGAAGTGGACCGCACTGCCATCAGTGTTCGGACGGTTAAAAATTCTCAGTTGCTCGAACCGCTCTTCGAGTTCTCCGGCGCCTGTGGTGGATGTGGGGAAACCCCCTATATCAAGCTGCTCACACAACTGTTTGGCGACCGCCTGATGATTGCCAACGCCACCGGGTGTTCATCTATTTACGGCGGCAACCTGCCGACCACTCCCTACGCCGTTAACCACGAAGGACGCGGACCCAGTTGGAGCAACTCTCTCTTTGAAGATAATGCAGAGTTTGGGCTTGGTTTCCGGCTTACTCTGGATAAACAAAATGAATTTGCCCGCGAACTGCTCCCCAGTTTTGCAGGTGTTCTGGGAGAAGCCCTGGTCGATGCAATTCTTAACGCTGATCAATCCACCGAAGCGGGCATTCGCGAACAACGGCAGCGAATTGAGTTGCTGAAACAGAAACTTGCCTCTATCAAGACACCCGCAGCCCAACACTTGCTCTCAATCGCCGACTCACTGGTGCGGAAGAGTGTCTGGATCATTGGTGGAGATGGTTGGGCGTATGACATCGGCTATGGCGGACTGGATCACGTTATCGCCTCCGGCAGAAATGTCAATTTGCTTGTCCTGGATACCGAAGTCTACTCCAACACCGGCGGGCAGGCTTCCAAAGCAACGCCGCGCGCCGCCGTTGCCAAGTTTGCCGCAGCAGGAAAGGGCATTTCCAAGAAAGACCTGGCAATGATGGCGATGTCCTACGGATATGTTTATGTGGCGCGGGTGGCAATGGGCGCCAGCGATCAGCACACCCTCACCGCTTTCCTTGAGGCAGACGCGTATGAGGGACCTTCCCTGATCATTGCCTATTCACACTGTATCAACCACGGATATGATTTGCGCTACGGGCTGGAACAACAAAAACTGGCCGTCAATTCGGGCGTCTGGCCGCTCATGCGTTACAATCCGCTGTTAGCCCTGGAAGGCAAGAATCCGCTCATTCTCGACTCAAAAGACCCATCCATCCCGGTCGAACAATATGCTTACAATGAAACCCGCTATAAGATGCTGGTGCACGGGGATGAACAGCGCGCCGAGATGTTGATCAAACAAGCCCAAGCTGACGCCGACCGGCGCTGGATGCTCTACCGTCAAATGGCAGAGATGAATTTTGCTGCTCCTCCTTCAAATGGCAAAGGCGGTCAAGACTAAGCTTGAATCAGAAGGGTTAGCCCCAATGGGGTTAACCCTTCTTTCTTAGTGAATTCGAAATTCAAAAGGAGTTTTTTATGGTTGATCTGGCAACGACCTACCTGGGCTTGAAGTTGAAAAATCCGTTGGTTGCATCCTCCTCGCCACTCTCTCAAAAAGTAGAGAGCGCTTTGGCGCTGGAAAAAGCTGGTGTAGCGGCTATCATTATGTATTCGCTCTTTGAAGAACAAATCTTACGCGATAGCTACAAAATCGATACCGATCTTGATCGAGGAATCGAGTCGTTTCCCGAAGCCCTGACCTATCTACCCGATTATGGTCAATACAGTATTGGGCCTGAAACCTATCTACGCCATTTACGCAATCTTAAGAACGCGCTCAGTATCCCCGTAATCGGTAGCTTAAATGGGGTGACCGACGGTGGATGGGTGGAATATGCCCAAAAAATTCAGGACGCTGGCGCTGACGCTCTGGAACTCAATCTTTACAATCTGGCGACCGATCCTGAGGTCACCTGCGCCGACCTGGAAGCAGAGTATCTTCGCCTGGTTGCTCACGTCCGCAATTCAATTTCGATCCCACTGGCTGTTAAGCTGAGTCCTTTCTTCACTGCCCTACCCAATTTCGCCAAACGACTGGCAGAGGCAGGCGTGAATGGTATCGTTCTATTCAACCGTTTTTACCAACCCGACTTTGATCTCGAAGAACTCGAAGTTATCCCTCACCTTGTTTTGAGCAACTCCAATGAAATGCGTCTGCCGTTGCGCTGGATCGCCATCCTTTACAAGCGCATCGCGGTTGATTTTGCGCTGACGAGTGGCATCCATAGCGCCGAAGACCTGATTAAAGCCTTAATGGCTGGAGCAAAGGTGGGCATGGTCACCTCAGCTTTCCTTTTGCATGGTGTAGATCGCGCCACCCAAATCCTGAGCGATCTTCAAGCCTGGCTGATCGAAAAAGAATACGAATCGGTAACCCAAATGATTGGCAGCATGAGCCAGCAGGCTGTCGCCGATCCAGCTGCTTTTGAACGGGCTAATTATATGAAGGTACTTTCTTCATATTGATGTTATTGTTATATAGAATTAACGAATGAAGGGCGGATATGAATCCGCCCTTCATTCGTTAACACGAGGGAATATACTGATCTAAACGATCGTTTCAAAGGGTAACGGTTATGCAAGGAATTGACTCAAATCACTCTTCCTGAGCCGCGGTCATCGACTCAGCGATTTTCAGCATCTCTTCAAAGGGAAGTGTCGATGTCATTTCTATTCGAGTGTTGCCAACATACCAGATTAAACGTCTACCATCTGTGTACGAAATGACTTCTTCGGGAAGATTCAGCGGAGAAAGAGGTTGCATACTGTCTTGAGGAGTAGGCGTTTCTGTTATCATGGGTTCAACTGGCGTGGGAGGGATTGCTACAAATGTAATCTCCCCATTGATTCCCGAAAGCAATCTCGCCGGTTGATCCAGAACGAATACCTCATCTCCTTCCGGTAAAGTCTCCCCCACCCTACGCAAGCGCTGCTCAATTATAAGGATTTGTTGGGTTTCGCTATTCCAATAATTTAATGAGGCTGTTTCTGGGTTCAACCCCACCGCCATCATTTTGAAACCAGGTGGCAAATACGTGGGTTTCAGCGGAATAAAGTCAATCTCACCAGGAATTGAGACTTCCCCTCCGCCTGCCGGACTTTCAAAGCGGAACCACCGCAACCACTCTCCGACCTGACCTTGCACAACAGGCACAAATACCGCCAGCGCAATTACGATAATCGAGAGAGAGAGAAAGAGATAAGTAAGCCTGGCTTTCATTTTCAAACCTCCATGAAATGATTTTATGATCTTGCTGCAAAGGATCGTATTAATCAAGTTGTCGAACGGGGATGATGGATTCTTAAGAGCCAATTTGACTTGTATACGTTCCCACATATCTGACGAGAGGGACACCGATTCGGCTCTTTTCCTCAAGAGAGTGTTGATTTCCTGCTGAGTTCGGATGAAACAATTAAACTCTGCCTGACATCTATGACAATGAGCAAGGTGTTTTTCAAAATCATGGCGATCTCTCTCAGATAAGGCATCGTCAAGTGCATCACAAAACAGTTTTTGAGCTTTGACACAATTCATGGAAACACATCCTTTTCTTTACACAAAATTTTCCTTCCACAATTCGTGTTGCATGGCTTTTATTGCCCTGGCAAGTCTAGACTTGACTGTTCCAATCGGGATGCCTAGAATGCTGCTGATTTCCTCATAGGACAATTCCGAAAAATAACGTAAAACTACCACGACTCGCATTGGATCGCTTAATCGGGTTAACGCGGCGTGGATTTGATCATGCTCGGCAATTTCATCATCAAAAGCTCGATACTTTGGCATTTGGGAGAAAAGCAAGAAAAATCTTTCAAAACTAAGCAAAGACAACTTTTGTTTCCGTCTGTGTTTCAGGCATTGATTAACCGTTATGCGATAAAGCCAGGTTGTTAGAGCACCCTTGGAGGGATCATAAGTATGGTAGAAGCGATAAACTTTCAGAAATACTTCCTGTAAAACATCTTCAGCTTCCTCCTTATCATCCAAGATCAGAAACGCCACTCGAAACACCAAATTCTTGTACTGATGAAAGAGAGCCTCAAACTTATCTCGATCGACAATTTCAGAAGGACGTGAATGGTTCAAATTGATGTCTCCTGTCTTAATATCCACAAATACTATAGTCTCATAATTAGAGAATCGTTCCCTCGTTTTGGATTAGCTTAGACAGCAGGTCAAGCTAAGCTAGTCTGTCAGCAAAATTGAGTAGATTGAGATTGAGACAAAGAGATAAATCGGGGAAGTCTCGGGTCGGAGACATCCTTAAAAATAAAAAAGCCGTCTGCGGGGCAGACGGCGGAGAGATGACTGCTTGAGCGAATAAAAACGGAAGGAGGAGAGGAAAGGCTACTCTTCGAAGTCAGGTTCGTCGACATGTTTTTTGTGGCGATAGACAATGCGTCCCCGCGTGAGGTCATAGGGCGACATTTCCACCCGCACTTTATCCCCCAGGAGAATGCGGATGTAATACTTGCGCATTTTGCCCGAAAGATAGGCCAAAACCTCGTGCCCGTTATCCAGACGCACCTTAAATTGCGTACCGGGCAGGGCTTCGATAACCGTACCTTCAACCTGGATTTTCTCTTCTTCTCTTGCCATCCAATCCTCCACAGAGAGCTACAAACCAGCTCTATTCACTTTCTACATTTTGACGACGCTTAATGCGGCGGATCGCTTTTTTCTTCTGAATGCGGCGCAACTCGCTCTTCGAAACGAACCAGCGTTTGCGACGCACGGTGCTCAGCACACCGCTTTTGGCGACCTTTTTGCGGAAACGCTTGAGCAACGAGTCTTGCGATTCGTTGGGTCGTAAGGTAACGATAGCCAAAGAATTCACCTCCTTTCCGTTTCCAGAATGAACAAAAAACTCGGCTCTGGTTCGCGCAGGTAGCCGAGTGGAATCAACGCAATTCAGCCAACGTCACTCAAAATAATCGCCAGTTCCTCCAATCGGTATACCGAAAGACTTACGCGAACGCCAAGTGAGCATATTATACCTTAAAAGTTAAAAATTGGTGAGAAATCTTTTAAAACAAAAAAGTCTCTTGGCAATGACCTACTCTCCCAGGGGGTCGCCCCCCAAGTACCATCGGCGCTGACGGGCTTAACTGCCGGGTTCGGGATGTGACCGGGTGTACCTCCGTCGCTCCAATCACCAAGAGACTTTTTTCTCATGTTAAAGATACCAACTGAATAGAGTGCTGAAAAGCGTCGAGTTCTCCGCACCATGGGTAAGCCCTCGACCATTAGTACGGCTTAGCTGAACACATTGTCTGTGCTTACACATGCCGCCTATCAAGCAGGTAGTCTTCCTGCGGCCTTACTCCCTTAGCGGGATGAGGGATCTCATCTTGAGGCGAGTTTCCCACTTAGATGCTTTCAGCGGTTATCTCTGCCAGACATAGCTACCCAGCGATGCCGTTGGCACGACAGCTGGCACACCAGAGGTCTGTCCACCCCGGTCCTCTCGTACTAGGGGCAGCTCCTCTCAAATCCCTTACGCCCACAGCGGATAGAGACCGACCTGTCTCACGACGGTCTGAACCCAGCTCGCGTACCGCTTTAACGGGCGAACAGCCCGACCCTTGGGACCTTGTCCAGCCCCAGGATGCGATGAGCCGACATCGAGGTGCCGAGCGAGGTCGTCGATGTGAACTCTTGGACCTCACCAGCCTGTTATCCCCGGGGTAGCTTTTATCCGGTAAGCCACAGCCCTTCCACTCGGTACTGTGGGATCACTAAGCCCGACTTTCGTCTCTGCTCGACGCGTTGGTCTTGCAGTCAAGCTCCCTTATGCCTTTGCACTCTCCGGCTGGTTTCCATTCAGCCTGAGGGAACCTTTGGGCGCCTCCGTTACCTTTTAGGAGGCGACCGCCCCAGTCAAACTGCCCACCTGGCACGGTCCCCCACCCGGATTACGGCGTGGGGTTAGGGTCTAGACACGATCAGGGTGGTATTTCACCGACGGCTCCACCGAGGCTGGCGCCCCAGCTTCAAAGCCTCCCACCTATCCTACACAGACCGAGCCCAAACTCAATGCCAAGCTGCAGTAAAGCTCCACGGGGTCTTTTTGTCCTGCTGCGGGTAGGCCGCATCTTCACAGCCATTTCAATTTCACCGGGTCCTTCGTCGAGACAGTGCTCTAGTTGTTACACCGTTCGTGCGGGTCGGAACTTCGCTTTTCCTCTATGTTGCCATAGAGCGCAGACTATACCTTCATCTCACCGAGCCACCTTAGGAGTTCATCCTTTGCTATTCGTCGTTTCCCGCTCAGGTTCATGCTGTAAGCCAGATGGATAATCTGTTTTAGCACCTCACCGTTGAGATGTTGCCTGGCATGAACCAGACGGACGATTTCGGCGAACTTTTCGAAGTCCTGGCCTTTGGCTCCAGCCAGGGGGTACTTCTGAAAATGAGGCAGGATTTTTTTGGCTAAATCTGCCACACTGCGCACTTCGTACTTGTACGTGCGGTCTGCTTTGCTATATCGAATAGCGCCGCAGTGAAAAAATGCTTGAATATCCTTCAAGAGGTTGAGGTCACGTTGGTTCAGTGAAAGAGAGAAAGCCGGTCTGGTTTCGATGCCGACCTTCAATTTCTGGCGGCGGTTGAAACTGACCATGAAAGAACCTTCTCCTTCCACGATTCCCGTGACATACCACGGATGAAGTTTCACAAGCTCTCCTTTCTCAAAGGATGTCTCCATAGTAGCCCCGTACACATTGCTGTGGGTGAGAGCCGGCGTATTGCGCACCGGAGAGCAGTGCGCCTCCCCTTTCGGGTCAGTCGTTACGGGGTCAACCCAATTGGATGGGCGACTTCCCTCGGAGTTACCTGCAGACCCGCCCGCCGGGCGGCAGGTTTCTCCGATATGAGCCGGCTTTCGATCATCCCTCACGGGATGATGGGGCAAGTTGATCACTTACCCGACAAGGAATTTCGCTACCTTAGGACCGTTATAGTTACGGCCGCCGTTCACCGGGGCTTCGGTTCAGAGCTTCGGGGTTGCCCCCTAACCCTTCCCCTTAACCTTCCGGCACTGGGCAGGCGTCAGCCCCTATACTTCATCTTCCGATTTAGCAGGGACCTGTGTTTTTGGTAAACAGTCGCCTGGGCCATTTCTCTGCGACCCCCTCGCGCTCCGGACGCAAGGCCCTTCACGCTACACGGGGCACCCCTTCTCCCGAAGTTACGGGGTCAATTTGCCGAGTTCCTTGACGAGGGTTCTCTCGCGCGCCTTAGGATCCTCACCCCGCCTACCTGTGTCGGTTTGCGGTACGGGCACCAGCCCCCCATCGTTAGAGGCTTTTCTCGGCAGTATGGGCTCGGTCGCTTCGGTACTCTAATTTCCCTCCCCATCGCCTCTCGGGCTTTCCGCGGGACGGATTTGCCTGCCCCGCACCCTACCGGCTTGGACGCGCTTTTCCAGCCGCGCGCTCGACCTACCCTCCTGCGTCACCCCATCCTCAAGCGGTGGACTGGTGGCAGGGGATTTTCAACCCCTTGTCCATCGCCTACGCCTTTCGGCCTCGGCTTAGGTCCCGGCTAACCCTGGGCGGACGAGCCTTCCCCAGGAAACCTTAGGCTTTCGGCGGGCAGGATTCTCACCTGCCTTATCGCTTACTTATGCCGGCATTCTCACTTCCGTACGCTCCACCGCTCCTCTCGGTACGGCTTCGGCGCCTACGGAACGCTCCCCTACCCAGCGCTCGCGCGCTGCCGCGGCTTCGGTGGTAGGCTTGAGCCCCGCTAAATTTTCGGCGCAGGGCCGCTAGACCAGTGAGCTATTACGCACTCTTTAAATGATGGCTGCTTCTAAGCCAACATCCTGGCTGTTTGAGCAGCCCCACATCCTTTCCCACTTAGCCTACCCTTGGGGACCTTAGCCGACGGTCTGGGCTGTTCCCCTCTCGACCATGAAGCTTATCCCCCACGGTCTGACTCCCGGGGACCGCGTACCGGCATTCGGAGTTTGAATGGGTTCGGTAACCGGTGAAGGCCCCTAGCCCAATCAGTGCTCTACCACCAGCACGCTCGCCCCGAGGCTAGCCCTAAAGCTATTTCGGGGAGAACCAGCTATCTCCGGGTTCGATTAGCATTTCACCCCTACCCACACCTCATCCGCCGCCTTTTCAACGACGGTCGGTTCGGGCCTCCACGGAACTTTACTCCCGTTTCACCCTGGGCATGGGTAGCTCACCCGGTTTCGGGTCTACTGCCCGCGACTCAGCGCCCTCTTCGGACTCGCTTTCGCTGCGGCTCCGGGACTTTATCCCTTAACCTCGCCGCGAACAGTAACTCGCCGGCCCGTTCTACAAAAAGTACGCCATCAGGCATTAACGCCCTCTGACTGCTTGTAGGCATACGGTTTCAGGTTCTGTTTCACTCCCCTCCCGGGGTGCTTTTCACCTTTCCCTCACGGTACTCGTGCACTATCGGTCGCCGGGAGTGTTTAGCCTTGGAGGGTGGTCCCCCCTGATTCCCGCGGGGTTCCACGTGTCCCGCGGTACTTGGGCCCGGAACCCAGAAGCCTCCCGGCCCTTTCGGGTACGGGGCTTTTACCCTCTGCGGCGGGACGTTCCAGTCCGCTTCCCCTAGAACCGGTTATCTCCCGAGGCCGCTGCCGCAGCCTCCGGCCCCGGCCCGCTACCCCGACCGCGCAACGGCGGCAGCCTTTAACACGCGGCCGGTTTGGGCTCGCCCCCTTTCGCTCGCCACTACTCAGGGGTTCTCGGTTGATTTCTCTTCCTCGGGCTACTAAGATGTTTCAGTTCGCCCGGTGCCCCTCCTGCGCCTATGTGTTCAGCACAGGATGACGGGGGTTCTCCCCCGCCAGGTTCCCCCATTCGGAAATCCCCGGATCAACGCCTGCTTGCGGCTCCCCGAGGCTTATCGCAGCTTGCCACGTCCTTCATCGGCCCCCGGCGCCAAGGCATCCACCGTACGCCCTTACCAGCTTAACCCGCTGGTTACCTCTCACGCTATGCAGTTTTCAAAGAACTGTCCAGGAACTGGTGGAGATGAGCGGATTCGAACCGCCGACCCCCTGGTTGCAAACCAGGTGCTCTCCCGCTGAGCTACATCCCCACATCAGCCGTCTGTCGTCGGCCTTCAGTCGCCGGTATACATGTTGAAAGGGCTTTCGCCCTTATTGCCCCCGACGTCTGACGTCCGACGTCTGACATCTGAAATGGTGGGCCCAAGTGGATTTGAACCACTGACCTCACGCTTATCAGGCGTGCGCTCTGACCAACTGAGCTATGGGCCCGTGGTCTCTCAAAACTGAACAGTGACGCGCCGAACTGGTCGTCTGTCGTCGGTCGTCGGTCGTGGGAGGACCTCCGACGACGGAAGTCTGACGTCTGTTTATGCTCCTTAGAAAGGAGGTGATCCAGCCGCACGTTCCCGTACGGCTACCTTGTTACGACTTCACCCCAATCACCGACCCCACCTTCGGCGGCTCCCTCCCTTGCGGGTTAGGACACCGACTTCGGGTGTTGCCGGCTTTCGTGGTGTGACGGGCGGTGTGTACAAGGCCCGGGAACGCATTCACCGCCGTATGCTGACCGGCGATTACTAGCGATTCCGCCTTCATGCAGGCGAGTTGCAGCCTGCAATCCGAACTGAGACCGGTTTTCAGGGATTTGCTCCGGGTCGCCCCATCGCTTCCCGCTGTACCGGCCATTGTAGCACGTGTGTGGCCCAGGGCATAAAGGGCATGATGACTTGACGTCATCCCCACCTTCCTCCGCCTTGTCGGCGGCAGTCCCTCTAGAGTGCCCGGCATAACCCGCTGGCAACTAGAGGTAAGGGTTGCGCTCGTTGCGGGACTTAACCCAACACCTCACGGCACGAGCTGACGACAGCCATGCACCACCTGTGCCGGC
>ENA-ORXB01003224-ORXB01003224.1-sediment-metagenome-genome-assembly--contig:-NODE-3224-length-11866-cov-9.035372_pt1 | contig 11866 bp, 7 predicted proteins | sample MGYA00237863_ERZ511475 | MGnify/ENA primary metagenome ERZ511475 (study PRJEB26305, sample SAMN06343858) | sediment metagenome | isolation source: hot spring sediment | place: Canada: British Columbia...
GTCCGGTAAGGAAAGAGTAGCCACTTCGCGGCCTGCCGGCAAACGCACCGCCTCCCGCAAGTCTCGCTTTACGCCCGGGCAGCGACCCGGGGCATTTCTGGCTCGTTCGCTTCCTCAAGCGCACCTACCGGTGCCAGCGGTGTTACCCGTAAACCCCACTGGGTCTCGGCTACCTCCGCCTCGACCCCGTAAACCGTGCGTACATTCTCCGGCGTGAGCACCGCTCTGGGAATGCCGGCCGCAAAGATCCGTCCGTTGCTCAAAAGCAGCATCCGGTCGGAAAAGCGGCCGGCCAGGTTGAGGTCGTGCAGGACCATCACCACCACCCGCCCCTCCTGCACGGCAAATTCTTTGACCCGCGCGAGAACCTCAAGCTGATAGCGGATGTCCAGCGTCGCCGTGGGCTCATCCAGGAGAAATACCTCCGGCTCCTGGGCAAGAGCGCGGGCGATGAGCACCTTCTGCCGCTGGCCGCTCGACAGTTCCTCGAGCTGCCGCTCCGCCAGATCGGTCAGTCCGAGGTAAGCGAGCGCCTTGCTCACCACTGCCAGGTCGCGCTGGCCTACCCCCCACGTGAGGTAAGGACGGCGCCCGTGCAGCACCGCTTCCAGCACAGTACAGGGGAAGGCGTTTCCCGCGCCCGGCGGCGGCACATACCCCAGACATCGGCCGATCTCCCGCCCGCGCAGAGCGGCGAGGTTCTTACCGTCCAGGAGAACTGTGCCTACACGGGGCCTCAGCACCCGCGCGAGGCAGCGCAGGAGCGTCGACTTCCCCGAGCCGTTCGGCCCCACAATCCCGAGCGTCTCCCCGGCCCGGACCTTGAAGGTGATGTCCTCCAGAACAGGGGTGCTCCCGTAGGCGAAGGAAACCCCTTTAACCTGCAAGCGCATCCCGTTTCCCCCTCAGCTTTCTGGGTAGCCGGGGCGCCTCGCATCTTGCGGGGCGTCCCGGCTTGCAAACTTACCGGATAATCACCTGCCGGTTCTCGGCGTCCCACCGGACCTCGAGCCCCAGCGCCTGGGCCAGGTAACGGTACGGGAGCATCACCCGCCCGTTCACGGTTTCCGGGGCCACGTCCATAGGGATCGCAACTCCCTGCAGTACGTATGCCTTTTGCCCCACCTTGAACTGGATGAGCCGCTCGCCGGTGAAGAGCGTGACGGTACGGTTCTCCCCGTCCCAGTGCATCTGCTCGTCCGTCAGCCCAACCGCGTAGGCGAGATAGCGCACCGGGGCGTAGGTCCGCCCGTCCTTGATGTAGGGAGCGACATCCATTTCCCTTTCTTCGCCGCCCACGCGGTAGCCGGTGCTCCCGATGGTGAAGACCACTTCCGCCCTTATCCCCACCGGCGCAGCAGTTAAGCAACGCGCCAGGACGCACGTCAGCTTGTTGAGTGACGAAGGAAAGAGGCTTTCGGTTTCGGAAAGGGCGCTGCCGCTTACATCCAGGGCAACATCACCCTCGGGCGCCATCCGGTCCACCGTGAGGAGAATATCCTTCACCGTGAGAGTGCTCCCCACCTGCTCGGCGACCGTTTCGGCAGTATTCTCCTCGCCTGTCACTTCACGGGTCGTTGCCGGCTTCTCCACCGCGGTTGCGCTCGAGAGCTTCACCGGGATGACCAGCGTACGGTCGTTATCCTCGAGCCTTATCTCGTCACCAAGCTCGAGGTCCCCCGCCGTCACCGCCACCGTGGGTTTTTTGCTGAACCGGAACCTCTCGGGGAGAGAAAGCCGCAGTACCGCCCGCTTCCCGGCGGTATCGCGGGCCCTGAGCGCCCCCACCAGGTTCTCCTGGATGGTGAGCGCGCCCACCGGCTGCTCCTGCAGGCCGATCCGGATCGTGCCGCCCCCGGCGGAAAGCGTCAACGGGGCCTGGACGTTGGCCACGGCAACCTCCGTGTTAATCCCGGGCCCCTTCACGGTCACCTTCAGTTCATCCGGCACGTAAACCGCCAGATCCACCGTAGCGTTTTTGAAGCAGAAGATGGTCCGGGCAGTGCTCACCCGGTCAACCGCATACACCACGGTCCGCCCGTCGTCAATTGTGCCGTAAAGCCGCAACTCCCCGTTCCCCGCCTCGCGTGCGATGGTCGGCAGCCGGTTCCACCTCGCCCCTTCCGGCAGGGTGAAGCTCACGAGCCGTCCGGAGGCCAGATCCCCCGGCAGCCCTTCGGCGATGGTGAAGTTCCCGATTTGCTGGTTGAGCCGCCCGGCCACCGCGTCAAGCGTACTCTTGGCCGCCACCGTCAAACCGGAGACCAGGTACTTTGCCACCGTCACCTCGGCGATCTTCTCGCCGCCCACGCCGGGGTTGGTGCCGCCGTAGGTGACCTTCACGTCGCGGGCGGTGGTAAAGGGTTCATCCGCTTTGACCGTGGCCTTGATCACCAATTGCCCGGGTTGAGAGGTGGTTGCCGTGTTGATCTTCAGGTACAGCGCACTGCAGCCGTTTTTCTCGGTATGGACAGCCTTGTCCACGCTGTCGCTTCGAAATCCTCCCTGGGGGATGAGGGTCACCGTATCCCATGTAAAGCCCGGGCTCAGGACCAGCTTTACCGTGTCGCCGTCGGGGAAGACGTCTTTGTTCACTTTCAGCGCCCCGGCCACGTCCTCTTTCAGCGTGATGTCGGCAACTGCTCCGCCTGCCTCGGTGATGCTGGTCGGGGAGGCCGCGGTAATCGTGCTCCCGCCCCCCGTGAGGATCTTGCCAATGGTCACCGAACCGGAAGAGAAGCCGGAGGTCGAGGGCGCGTCGAGGGTCACTTTGATGTCGGAGGATTCCAGGTCTTCGGGACTCACGGGTTTGATCTTAACCTGATCGAATGAAACGACCGCCCTTAAAGTTAATGTAGTGAAAGGACTCCAGGCTTTTCTAACTATGAGGTTAAAGCTATTTTTACTCAGCACAGCTATATTTAACTCCCCTGCCTTGAGCGGAGCCTCGTCGCCAAAGGCGTAAACCGTATTTGCTACCGTAGAGACAGTAAAACCGGCATCGGAAACCTGCACCGTAACCGGAGGAGAAATAATGATGAGATCCGTAGTAGAAGAAGTTCCCGTGCCAACCCTAAACTGCTCCAACTCGACATACGAAGGCAAGCTGATATTTACCCAGTCGCCATCTTTAAGACTTCCTCCGGCACTTTCTACAATGCGCAAGGACCCAAGCTGCGCCGTGCTGTCCGGCGCCACGTTCGGGCACCAGAGCGCCGAGTTCGTGGTGGCCGCGGAAGCGGTACCGGCTGAGGCTAAAACCAGGACGCACGCCACGGCAAAGATCAGCAGGATTAACCGAGACTGCTTCATTGTTAAGAAAAACCTCCTCCAATCAAATAAATTTAAGTAATCTTACACCTGGAAGTAGCGATGCATTTATTTTTCCGGATAAGCATAAGCCCCTTTAAGCTCTATGCCGTGGAACTTCTTCAGCATCTCTTTGTGGATCGCCTGCGGGTCGACATCCCGGAAGAGCTCCGGGTAAACCCACTTGGCGAAGTAGGCCAGGCCGACGATCGCCCGCGGACCGGTATAAATCTCGCTGGAAAGCATATAAACTTTCCCCTGCCGCACGGCGGTGATCTGCTGCCAGCCCGACCGACGCACGATCTCGGTGCGCTTCTTGGCCATCGCGTCCGGCTTTTCGCCGTAACCGGAGGGGATCGAGCTGGCACAGGCCTTGATGATTATCTGCGGGTTCTGGGCCACCACCCACTCCGGGTTCACCTTCGGGTAGGGCGCCCGCAGAATTTCCGCGATGTTCCGCGCTCCCACGGCCTTGAGCATCTGGGCGCCGCCGGAACCCGGCCCGGCACCGGAGTAGTCGGTGTACCCCTCCAGGTAAACCCGGGGCCGCCTAGCTGGCGGAATGTCCTTGGTCCGTTCCTCAAACAGCTTCCGGTAGTTCTCGAAGTAGGCGATGTAGGACGCCGCCTCTTTCTGCCGGTTCAGGATCAGCCCCAGGGTGCGGAGGTCCTGCTCCATGGTTTCGATCTTGTAGCAGTCCAAAAGCACCACGGGTATGCCCGCCCGCTCGATCTGGGCAATAATTTCCGGCTTCAAGAACCCACCGTAGCCGAAGACCACGTCGGGTTTCAGCGCTAGTATCTTTTCCACGCTCGGAGTGAAAGCCTTGCCCACCTTCGCTTTGCCTTTTACCACGGGCGGAAAGTCGGCGGTATCCGCGACGCCTACAATTCTTTTCTCCTCCCCGAAGGCGCAGATGACCTCGGTAACGTCGGAGTTCACCGAAACGATGCGCCGCGGCGGGCAGGGAACTCGTACGGTACGCCCGTAGGAATCCTTGATGGTGATGCGTTTTTGCAAAGCGGGGACGGCATCTGTGCCTGTACGAACGATCACTGTACGCGTTGCGCCATCCCAGTCCACGTCGGCCCCCAGCGACTCGCCGATGAAGCGCAAAGGAACCATCGTCCGGCCGTCGATTATCTTGCCCGGCACGTCGAGGGTCACGGGGCTACCGTTCACGTAGGCCGTCTTTTGGCCTATGACCAGCCTGACCGTGGTGCTTCCCTTTCTCCCGGTCACGGTCTGGGTTTTCCCGTCCCATTCCACCGAAGCCCCGAGCGCCTCAAAGAGGGCTCTTAGAGGTACCAGCACGCGACCCTGTTCGATCACCGGCGGCGTATCAGAGGCCAGCTTCCTGCCGTCAACCGTTATGGTGATCGCCGAAGCCTGCGCCGCTATATTTATTCCGCCCAACAGAACACACGGTAAAAGGAACGCCACCAGGAGGACCCAGAGAAATGCCGTCTTCCTGCTCATGAACAACCCTCCCCTGTAAAAGATTCCTGCCAACGTCAGGCACCAACTCGCCTTGATATCTCAACGAGTTTCACCACCCCCGGCACACCCTGTACTTTTCCCGCTTACCCCCACCACTGGCGCTTCCTCTTAATCAGCAGATAGACGAAGAAGGGCGACCCCATAAGCGCGGTGATAATTCCCACAGGGATTTCCGTGGGCGCAATAATGGTCCGCGCCAGGGTATCCGCCAGGAGCAGGAGCACCGCGCCCATGAAACACGAGCAGGGGATCAGAAAACGGTTGTCGCTGCCGACAAGCATCCGGCAGATGTGCGGGCCGACGAGACAAACAAAACCGATGATCCCGGTGAAGGCGACGGTGGCCGCTGCGGCAAGGGTAGCCAGAGACAGGGTGCAAACCCTCAGGCGCCCTACTTTGATCCCCAGGCTGGCCGCCACCTCTTCCCCTGCTCCCAGGACGTTGAGGTCCCAGGCGTACAGGAGGAGTCCGGCCATACAGAGAAGCACCACCGGTGTGAGGAGCGCCACCGTCCGCCAGTCCGCCCCCCAGAAGCCGCCCATCAGCCAGACGACGAGTTCCTTTAAGGCGTCGTTATTCGAGACATATTTCAAAAGTGATACTCCTGCCTGGAAGAGATAGCCGATGGCCACCCCGCCCAGGACCAGCGTCTCCGGAGCCATCCCCTTGAACCGTGCCAGGGAAAAAGCGAGCAGCGTCGTCAAACCCCCGAAGATAAAGGCGTTGGTGACGATCAGCCAGCGGGAAACATCCAGGTAGCTGCCGCCTACCAGCCCCGTCCCGAGCACGATCGCCAGCGCCGCGCCGAAGGCCGCGCCGCTGGAGAGCCCCATCGTGTAGGGCGAGACCAGGGGGTTTCTGAGCACCCCCTGCATCACCGCCCCGGCCCCGGCCAGGCTCATCCCCGTAATGGTGGCCAGGACAATGCGGGGGAGGCGGATCTCCCAGACCACCGTCCGGGCCAGGTCACTCACCGGGGCCGTTTTTATGCCCAGGTGTGCCAGCACCACGCGCCAGACGTCAGCAACGCTTATCCCGGCCGCCCCCACCGCCGTAGCCACCAGGGCAGTGGCGCCGGTTAAGCCAAGCAGCGCCGCCACCACAAAGGCTTTGCGACCGGTATGACGGGCGTAGGTAGCCCTTATCGTGCCTAGGCTTACTTCCTGGGTTATGCCACTGACCTCAGCGGCGGGCAGACTCATCTTGTCTTAATCTCCTTTCCGTAAACCTCTTAAGCATCTCCGGTGCACCGGCTCCGGGTTCACGTCCCCGCAGACTTACGGCCGGGCGACAAAACCGTATCAACCGGACACACGCCAGCGGCTTTGCCTTTCGCACCGGCCACACCCCTTATCCGGCAAGCGGGTAAACGTAGATCCCTCGCAGGTCCATTCCGTAAAACCGCCGCAAAAACTCCCTGTGCACGGCATCCGGATCGACATCCCTGAATAGCTCCGGCTGCAACCACTTCGCCATATAAAGGAGACCTATCACGACCCGTGGTCCACTGCCGATTTCTGTAGAGATCACGTGCACCCTTCCATCTCTAACGGCGGCGAGCTGATGCCAGCCGGGACGTTCAATCAAGGAAGTGTAAGATCTTCTGAGAGGTTCCTCCGTGCTCAGATAGCCGCCGCCGATTTCGTGCTTAATAATTACCGCAGGGTTGTGTTGCAGAACCCACTCCGCGCTGACGACGGGAGACTTGACGGGCTCGTCGGCGGCTATGTTCCTCCCCCCGGCCAGGGTGATGAGATTGTGATGCTCGGATTTGGCCGACGAGGTGTGGTAGGCCGAGTACTGTTCCCAAAAGACGGTGCGTCTGTCCGCCGCGGACAACCGGTCGGTCCTTTCTCTAACGAGGTTGATATGCCGTTCGATGAAGGCGGCATACGACTCAGCTCGTTTTTCCTCGCCGAAAACTTTCCCTAAAAGCCTTACTTCCGCCGGGAGGCTTTCCAGCTTGTAGCAGTCCACGTGAAGAATAGGTACGCCCGCTTTCTGCAGCGCGGCGTCCAGGTCATCGATAACGCGCTAAGCATAATCAACTACCAGGTCCGGCCTGAGTTCCAGGATCTTTTCCACACTGGGTTTGGAGAACTTGCCGACGGAAGTAACGCTGTTGAGCTTGTCTCCGAGAAGAGCAGCTAGGAATTGATTCCTCTCCCGTGAGAACTCGCTGGTGCCAACAACCCGATCGGCCGCTCCAAGGCCGCAAATAACGTTCATGGCCGTGTTGTTGAGGACTACAACCCTCCCGGGATGGGCCAGCACTTCCACCCGCCTGCCGGTTGAGTCGGTCACTCCTATTTTGCCGACCGGTTGTCTGGTAACGTCGGTCTGCTGGCGCTGGCAGCCTACCACAAAACACAACAGAGCCGTCAGTGCTGCGATAAATGCAAAGTTCCTGTGCAATACAAACTAACCCCCCTCATCCTGCGCTTACGCGAGCTAACTAACCGCCCAGCTTCTCTTTGATCTCCCGCATCTTGGTGCCCCAGTCGGCCACCTCCTCAGCGGTGAGGATGTCAATGGCCCCGCCCTGGAAGTCGCCCTTAATGTCGCCCATCTTCTCCTCCAGCCAGCCCTCGATCTCCAGGTAGACCTCCTTGAGGCCCTCCAGCACCTCCGGATCGGCGTCCCACAGCCCGCGGGTGGCCGCCTCCAGGAGCCGCCGAGCGATCTCCTCGAGCGCCCAGGGGTTGTGCTCCTCGAAGAATTTACGGTTCTCCTCATTGAGCACAAAGGTGCGGGTGATGTCGTCGAAGATCCAGTCGTCCACCTCCTGCGTAGTGGCCTCCCAGCCGTAGACGCGCCCGATCCTCTTCGAGATGTCGCCAGCGCCCTTGTAGCCGTGGCGCTTCTGCCCCTCGATCCACTTGGGGTTTAAAAGCTTCGTCCGCACCACCCGCCGGATTTCGTCGGCAAGGGTGCGCACCTCAACATTCTCCGGCTCCCGCGTGTCCCCGTAGTAGGTCCGCACCTCTTTGCCGGACGCCACGCGGGCGGCGGCGGTCATGCCGCCGTGGGTGCCGAAGTAGCAGCAGCAACCGAAAAGGTCGTGCTCGTCGGAAGCCACCTTATTGTAAGTGACGTCCACCGTCCTGAGGCTGGCCTGGAGTTCTTTGAAGGCTTCTTTACCGAAGACGCCCTTGCCGTAGGCGTAACCGTTCCAGTACACGAAGATGTCCGCCAGGTCCTTTTCCTCTTTCCAGGCGGAGGCGTAGACTGCCAGGTTGACGCCGGCCTGGTAAGTGCCGGGCTTCGAGGCAAAGATGCGAAAAGTGGCGTCCCGCCAGGCCGCGTCATCAGAAGCGCCGTCAAGTAGCGCCAGCGTGTGCTTGCGGACGAAGTTCATCTCCGGCGGCTCGTCCAGGGCCGCTACGGTCTGGATGGCCTCGTCCAGGAGCTCAACGCAGTTCGGGAAGTTGTCCCGGGTGATGCCGGAAACACGCACGGTCAGGTCGATGCGAGGCCGCCCCAGCTCCCCCAGCGGAATCACCTCGATGCCGACCACCCGCCCGTTGGGCAACCACCGGGGCCTCACGCCCAAAAGGTAGAACATCTGACCTAGGCCCTCGCCGTCGGCCCACATGATGTCGTTGCACATCCAGTAAAGGGCGATGTTCTCCGGATAGCGTCCTTCGTCGGCTAAATACTTTTCCAGGATCTTCTCCGCCAGGCGCTTGCCCACTTCCCAGGCCGCTCTGGTAGGTACCCGGTGGGGATCAAGGGAGTAAAAGTTGCGGCCCGTAGGTAAGACGTCGTCCCGGCCCCTGGTGATTAACCCGGAGGGACCAGCAGGAATGTACTTGCCGTCAAAGCCAGCCAAAAGGGACTCGATCTCCCGAGAGGCTTCAATGCGCTCGTTCAAATCCAGCACCCGGGGCAGAAGGGCGTTCAATTCCGATAAAGCCTCGGGACATACAAATTTGTCCTCCAGAACCTTCTGGGCGAAGCCAAGATCCACTTCCTGCCCCTTTAAGAACCGGCCAATAAAGGCTTTAGCCGCAGCATCGATCTCCTCCAAGAGGGCGCCGTAAGACTTACCGTAGCGCAGGGAGAACCTCCCCTGGTCGGACAAGAGCTCGGCCAGATCCAGATTCATGAGTTTGGCCACCGCCCGGCGCAAGGACGCCTTCTCCCCGGCGTCAAAGCGCAAGATGGAGTTGATGAATTCCACCCGCTTTTCCCCCTGCGGTACCTCGCCGAAGATGTGCTGCCCGTCCTGGATCTGCGTGTTCCGGATGAGGGAGAGCACCGCGTGGGCCTTTTCGGCAATGGCGGCAAAGTTCTCGTGCCCGCCTTCCACGGGAATCTGCTTGTCCAGGTTGGTCTTTTTGATTTCTTCAATAATTAAATGCTCCAGAGTATGGGCCCGGGCCGGGTCGGCCACCCTGGCCTTTTCGTATTCCTCCAGGTAGCGCTCCAGCTCGGCCAGCTCGTCGTAGAGACCGCCCCCGGTCATCACCGTCTGCATGTGATCTACCAGGGCGGCGTAGCTCCTTCTCTTGGCGATGGTTCCCTCCGGCGGGTTATCCGCGTTGTAGATGTAAAGGTGCGGGAGGGTGCCAATGGCCAAATCTGGATAACACTCGCCGGAGAGGCCTACGCCTTTGCCGGGCAAAAACTCCAGGTTGCCGTGGGTGCCCACATGAACGATTACATCCACGCCAAAGTCCCGCTCCAGGTAGCGGTAGGTAGCCAGGTACTGGTGGGGCGGCGGGATGTCCGGGTCGTGCAGGATTTTACAAACCTGCCCGTCGCAGCGGGCACCGGCGCACCCCCGCTTTGGCTGCACGCATACCACGGCGTTGCCGTATTGAACCCCGGTAATGACAATCTTCCCTTCATGAACCATAGCTGCAGGGACGCCGTTTTTTGGCTCCCCCGGCGGGGCGCCCCAGGCTTCGGTTAGACGTGCCTTTACCCGCGGAGAAAGGGCATCAAACCACTGCCGGTACTCCCCGATGGGCATTAGCTTCAAAGCCCCGCCCTTGGCAATAATCTCGTCGGTGGTGGTCCAGCGGAACTCGGAAATGGCCTTGCGGCCCATGATGGTGTCGATTAGTTCTCTGCCGGAGGAAGGCGGCTCTACCCGGTAGCCCGCATCCTTCATTCGCTGCAGGACCCGGGCCACGCTCTCCAGGGTGTCCAGGTTGGCCCCGCCGCCCACCGTAGCCTCCACAGAGGCGCACGGGTTGTTATGGAGGATAAGAGCCACCTTTCGTTCATGGACAGGCTTTTGCGCCAGTTTAATCCACTTAGCCACCCTGTCTACCAGGTGCCGGCAACGATCTTCTACGGGCACGCGGATTTCCAGCTCTCCTTCACGCCTGGCTCCGGCAATGAAAATTGGCTCGATGACCCCTTCAAACTCGGGAAGGGCTATGCACCAGGAGATGTCCCGGTTCAATCCCTGGGGATCCTCAGCCCATTCTTCAACCGTACGGTAAAAAGATGTTACCGGCTGAAAAACGGGCACGCCCAGGTGCTTTAAAAGGCTTACTCCTAAAGAGGCCACGTCCTCACGCAGGAAGTCATCGGTTCTGGTGCGGGCTTCCAAAAAGAAGGAGATCAACTTAACCAAAGCGTTGATCCGGGGCCGTCCCCCGGAGTCGAAGAAATACTCCCTGACCACTTCTCCGGAACCCTTGGTGCCCAATTCGGCATCCTTTAAGGAATAGCAGAAGGCAGGAATAACTCTAAAACCTTTTTCTTCCAATAGACGAATCAATAAGTCCTCTACCGCCAGGTTGCCATTTACCCAGTTGTTGCGGGCAAAAAGCAAGCCCACAGTAGGAGTAGTGGAAATGGTCGAATGAGTGCGACCGGCTTGCTTCAGGTATGACTCATACCACGAGAGGTATTCTTCTATCGTAGCAAAAGAACCGGGCGCAGCCGGGTGGTAGATGCCTTCCCAGGGAAAGACGAGCGGTTCGCCGTACCCCAGCCCTTCACCAAGAACTTCAGCCGCCAGGTAACGGAGCATGTTGGCAAAGTTCTCCTGCCCGCCCTGGACGATGTACGTGTAACACTTGGCCACCACCTCTGGTTTTACCGTGGAAAGGACCCACAGGGCCGGGTCATGGGCCACGCAGATCACCGGCCGGGCAGGTTTTTTGACGGCCTTTTCCACCTCATCCCAAATGGTTTCTGCTGTGGAACGGTAAAGGAAAACCAGGTCGGCCTGATCCAGGTCATTTAAAGCTTTAGTAAGATCTTCCTTCCCTTCGTCTAAAAAGCGGGCCGAGTAAACCTTGACATCCAACTCCTCCTTGACGAGTTCCCTGGCCCGCCGCATGGTGGTGGCATGGCTGTGCCACATCACTGCGGTGATCTTTTTCATGGCGTCCCTCCCTCTGCTCAAAATAAAAAGCCACGCAAGCAGACTCCCCTTCCAAGGGGAAACCAGTGCCTCCGTGGCTCTGGATGCCGAACACTGCCAGTCCGGCCGGTACACGGGAATGAGGGATGAAGAAGCACCAAAAAAAGGCCACGGATCAAGACCTCCGTGGCCTTTTTTTCGTGCCTTCCTGTGCAGGTTACGGACAGAAAACCCGATTAATTCCCGCGGCTTCGTGCCTGCGGTCGACTTCCTACCAGGATTTTATTCACGCTTTGCGGCCCTGTCAAGATGGCTAATTCAACAAGTTTGCGGCAACGCCGGAGTTTCGTTCACAAAGGTTCGTGAACTGACGGTCGTATTAAAAAGCACCTGGCAAGTGTGTAACCGCCCTACCGCGCTCGCCAAGAACTCGAGGCGCCGGTGATAGTGCCGGCAGGCCTTATAGAGGGCTTCATCTCCGGGCCCCCGGCCCTAGCTGTGGGGCGCCCAGGGCCAGTTGCAGCGAGGCAAGCAGCTCGCAAAGAAAAGCTATCAGGGTACCCCCCCCCCCCGCACTAGCAATATCTTCCATCTCGCCCTGAGGAATCTTCAGAAAAGCGTCCACCACGCGGGGGTCGAACTGCCGGCCTGCTCCCCGCCGCAACTCCTCGATTGCTTCTTCGGCCGTGAGCCCGCGCCGGTAAGGCCTGGCCGACGTCATGGCGTCGT
>ENA-ORXB01003226-ORXB01003226.1-sediment-metagenome-genome-assembly--contig:-NODE-3226-length-11862-cov-2.854646_pt1 | contig 11862 bp, 10 predicted proteins | sample MGYA00237863_ERZ511475 | MGnify/ENA primary metagenome ERZ511475 (study PRJEB26305, sample SAMN06343858) | sediment metagenome | isolation source: hot spring sediment | place: Canada: British Columbia...
CGGCTGCGCCTTCCTCGCTCTGCTCGCTTCTCACCGCGTTTCGTTCATCCTAACACCCTACTGCATCTAAGTAACACGCTTACGGGTCCTATTTTCGTCCCCGGTGGCGACGATGAAATCGTCGTGAGGGACTTCTACGACAGGGTTTGCTCCTTCACCAACCGCTCATCAAGGTAAACGCGAATGGTAGCCTGACCGTAGTAGGTGATGGGCTGAATCACCCGTTCCCCTGGCGGATAGGTAGTGTTACAAGCCTCGACCAACCCTCGCGCATCGGTTACGGTAATCCGGACGGCGTGTTCCTGCCCGTCATCCGGAACCGGGAGGTATACGGTGGCTTCCTTTGGTGCCGGCCCCGGCCCCGTACTCACGGTAACTTCTACCGCCTTTCCGGCTTCCAGATGTGTACCTGCCGCCGGATTCTGGGCACAAACATAGCCAGAAAAGTACTCCGTACTTGGTTGTTGCACCGTTTCCTCACTAAGGGTAAACCCGGCCTCATTGAGTTTTGCCCTCGCCGCTTCCAGGGTAAGACCGAGGAGTTCCGGCACCGGTTTTTTGACCGGACGCGGCCCTTTGCTTACCACAAGATTAACCGGAGCTTCTTTGGGCCGGGAGGTGCCGGGGGCCGGCTCCTGGTCCACAACCGTACCGGCCGGAATTTCGTCATGAAAAACCTCTTTCTTCAGGCCAACAGTAAAGTCTTCGTTCACTAAGATCATCTCGGCATCCTGAAGCGGTTTATTCCGAACGTCAGGCACCGTAGCCATTTCGGGACCCAAACTTACCAGAAGGGTTACCAGCCGCCCCTTTTTGACCCGGCTGCCGGGTTTAATATCCTGTTTGATAACCTTGTTTTTATCCACCGTAGCGTTATTTACCTCCTGAACCTGCACCCGCAAACCGTACTTTTCAAGGGTCTGCCGGGCCATCCCGGCAGTCATTCCCTGGACGTCCGGCACTGTAACTTCCGGAACATAAAGATACCACTTCAGCCCCCACCAGGCGGCTGCGAGAAGGAGGAAAGGAACCAGGCCCAGGAGAAGGTAACCCGCGGGTTTCAGCCGCCGTTTCTTCAGCAGGCCGAACGGGCGGGTAGGGGAATCGAGGATGGGTAATTCGTTCGCCAAATCGTCGAGGTCAGCGGCCATTGCCGCAACCGTTTGGTAGCGGGAAGAAGGGTTTTTGGCCATCGCCTTTTCCAAAATCACCTTGAGGGCCGGGGGAAGCTGGGGATTAGCCTGGTCAACCGGAAGCGGGTTATCTTGAATATGCTTGATGGCTACCGCCACGGGGTTGTCGCCGGTGAAAGGCGGCTTCCCGGTCAGCATCTCGTAAAGCACCGCACCGAGAGAATAAATATCCGACCGGGCGTCCGCCGCTTCTCCCCGTGCTTGTTCCGGGGAGATATACTGGACCGAACCTAAAAGCACTTTTGTCGCACCCATCGTGGTGCTGCCCAAAGCACGAGCGATCCCAAAATCGGTGAGTTTAGCTCTTCCCGTCGCGGTTACCAGAATGTTGTGCGGCTTAACGTCACGGTGGATAACCCCCCGCTCATGGGCATGCTCCAGTGCATCGCAGATGTCCCGGATTATGGCCAGCGCCGCACTTAAGGATATTTTCCCTTCTTTGATTAGGGTCTTGAGGTTTTGCCCTTCGACATACTCCATCACCAGGTAGTGGATACCATCATCACACCCGACGTCAAAAACTCCCACGATGTTAGGGTGTGACAGGCTCGCTACCGCACGCGCCTCCTGGCGGAAACGACGGACGAAGTCTTCGTCCCGGGCGTACTCGTCCCGCAATATCTTGAGCGTGACGAAGCGGTTCAGCACCAGATCCTGGCCCTGGTAAACCACAGCCATCCCGCCGCCGCCCAACTCGCGCAAGATCTTATACCGGTTTCCGATTACCCGGCCAATCATCTGCTTACCAGAGTATACCCCTTTCTCAGAGAGTAAGGGTTCAGTGAACCCTGCAGGGTGCGGTGATAAACCGCGTACAGCAATGCCTAAGGCTCGCCCAGCACTCAGTTACGTCTTGATAAGATACTACTACTGTTCTTTGTGTTCTTACTAAATTCGCGTCACTTTGGAAGAGCCCTTTCCACATCTCCATTAAACCCGGATAATGACAACGGTGATATTATCCTTACCACCACGTTCCAAAGCCACCTTAAGCAGCCCTTTCGCCTGCTCCGTTAAATCACCCCGGCTTACGATATCGAGACTCTCCATCGCGTCCAAGTGGGCAGTGAGCCCATCGGTACAAAGCAGGATAATCTCGCCGGACCGGAGGGCAACCGTCCCCTCATCAACAGCAACCGCCGGCTGGGTACCGAGAACCCGGCTTAAAACATTCCGGTACGGGTGTACCGCGGCCTCCTCCGGTGTAAGTTTTCCCTCGCGGAGGAGCTCGCAAACCAGGGAGTGGTCCTCGGTGAACTGCCTAATTTCCCTTTCCCTGATAAGGTACCCCCGGCTGTCGCCAACGTGCACCCAGGAAAACGCTGCAGGCTGTATAATACAGGCGGTTAATGTGCTGCCCATGCCGCTGTACTCCGGCCTGGCCTGCGAAGCGTCGTACACCTGCCGGTTGGCCTCCTCAGCAGCAGCTAACAATACCGCCAGCGGGTTGGCCCGGCTGTTTTGGCGTACGAAACCTTCTAAAGCTTTTAGAGCCAGCCAGCTAGCCACTTCGCCAGCCTGATGTCCCCCCATCCCGTCCGCCACAGCAAAAAGTCCTATCTCCGGGCAGGCAAGGAAACCATCTTCGTTATTTTCTCTTTCCAGTCCTCTATCGCTGATCGCGGCCCACTCCATAATTCAAGTCTCCTTCACCCGGTAACCCATACCTGTTGTCTTTCATTTTACTCTTTTCTATTCCTTCTTGGAAGTGGATAAAACTCCGCGATCTTAAGGTTGGCTTGCCTTATTCCCCCAGAATGGTCCCTTCCGGTAACGAATGTCCCCGGAGAAATACCGCTGCCGGCAACCGGCGGCCACCAGCAAGCTGGAGTTCCTGGATGAGTACCGCTCCCTCTCCGGCCCGGACCACTATTCCTTCCGGGATACTCGCCAGAATTTCTCCCGGTACACCGGGGAAAGAGCCGGACAGAGGTTTCACCCGCCAGATTTTCAGCACCTTTTCTTGGAAAACGGTCCGTGCGCCGGGGAAAGGATCCAGGGCGCGCACCTGGTTGCCGATCACCCATCCTGCCTGGCTCCAGGAGATAACCTCGTCTTCGGGGGTGAGCGGCGGCGCGAAACTCGCCCGGGCATGTTCCTGGGGTCGGCGCGGCAGCTTACCTTTTTCAAGGAGGCTCAGGGTTTCTACGAGCACCTCCGCTCCCAACCGCGAAAGACGCTCGTAAAGAGAGCCGAAGTTTTCTTCCGCCCCGATCGCCAGGGGCTTTTGAAGCAAAATATCCCCGGTATCCATTCCTTCGTCCATCAGGATCGTGGTGATTCCCGTCTCCTGCTCGCCGTTCATCAGCGCCCGCTGGATCGGCGCTGCGCCTCGGTATCTGGGCAGTAATGAGGCGTGAACATTGATGCAGCCGTGCTCCGGCAGGGTTAAAATCTCTACCGGGAGGATCCTTCCGTAAGCCACCACAACGATTACCGCGGGTTTCTCCTTCTGAAGCCTGCTGAGGAGGTCCCGGTCCCTCAAGTGCACCGGCTGGGCTACCGGGATTCCGCAGGCAAGGGCCGCTTCTTTTACCGGCGGCGGGGTGAGTTTTCCGCCCCGCCCCCTAGGCTTGTCGGGCTGAGTTACCACCAGAACGACATGGTGACCCTTCGCTACCAGCGCCTCGAGCGCCGGAACCGCAAAGGCGGGAGTACCCATAAAGACCAGGCGCAAGAATCTACCCTCCACCCCGGAGAATTTTGAGGGCGCGGTCAATAAAAAGGATTCCGTCTAAATGGTCAATCTCGTGTTGCAAAACACGTGCAAAAAGCCCTTCCGCTTCTACCTCTACCGTCTCGCCATCCCGGTCAAGCGCTCGGACCTTAACCTGAAACGCCCGCGTCACTTCCCCCCAGACGCCCGGGATGCTGAGGCAGCCTTCCCGGTCCGTCTCCGCTCCTTCGGCCGCGATGATTTCCGGGTTAATAAGCTGGTACAGCCCCCGTCCGGCGTCAACGACGATGACCCGCTTCGGGATTCCCACCTGTGGTGCCGCCAGACCTAACCCTCTGGCGTTATACATAGTTTCCGCCATATCATTAAGCAGGCGGCCTACCGCTGGTGTAATCTTTTCCACCGGCTTTGCCTTTTCGCGGAGAACCGGGTCACCTACCGTGACGATTTTGAAGATGGCCATCCAAGATTTCTCCCCTTAAAAATAACCCGCAATCTTTCTCCAACCCTTGTCACTTGGCGTTTCGCGCCCACAAAAACGTTTTTCCGCCCGTTTTTATAGCATACTTTGGGGCCCCGCGTCAACGGCGATGCGCACCCCGGGAAACCGGCGGCTGCCGAGATGCCGGAGTGCTTCCCGGCAGGTCTCGCGCACCACCTGCCCGCGCTTCCCCTTTAGAATAATATGCCACCGGTAAAGCCCTTTCAACTTCCCGAACGGGCAGGGCGCCGGTCCTAAAACCGCTACCTCCTCTCCTGCCGCCGCCTTCGCCACTCCGCCGAATTCTTCCGCGCGACGGACGACTCTCTCTTCGCTGGCGCCGCTGAAGACCACCCGCACGACGGAAGTATAAGGCGGGTAACCAAAACGTTGCCGCAGGGCAAGTTCCCGGCGGGCAAAAGCGGTAAAATCCTGCTGGGCGCTCAGCCGGACCGCATAATGCTCCGGGCAGTGCGACTGGATGATCACTTCCCCCGGCACCTCCCCCCGCCCCGCACGGCCCGCAACCTGGTAAAGAAGCTGGAAGGTCCTCTCGGCAGCGCGAAAATCCGGGAGTAAAAGCGTGGTATCGGCGTTAATCACCCCTACCAGCGTTACCCCCGGAATATCCAAACCCTTGGCCACCATCTGGGTGCCGATCAGGATATCAAGCGTCCCGGCCCGGAAGGCATCTAAAAGAGCGGCGTGGCTTCCCCGGCGCGTTGTGGTTTCGGCGTCCATTCTGGCGATCCGGGCACCGGGGAAAAGGGCACGGGCCTCTTCCTCTACCCGCTGCGTTCCCGCACCGTAGCACCCCGTTTGGGGGTTGCCGCATTGCGGGCAACGGGCGTGGTACCGCATCCGGTAGTAGCAATAATGGCAGAGGAGCGTGTCCGGCTGATGGTAAGTCAGCGCGATGTCGCAGTTCGGGCAGCGGATAACATAGCCGCAGGCGGGACAGAGGACAAAAGTAGCAAAACCGCGCCGGTTCAAAAAGAGCAGCACCTGTTCCTTGTGCTGGAGTTTGTCCCTGATCCGGGCGGTTAAGAGGTTGCTGAAAAGGCTGACCGTTCCCGCCCGAAACTCCTCGCGCAGGTCCACAACCCGGATGGCCGGTAAACTGCACCCGTCAATCCGGCGGGGAAGCCTGAGTTCCCGGTAACGGCCGCTCAGCAACCGCGCATAAGATTCGAGGGCCGGGGTGGCGCTTCCCAAAACCACTACCGCGCCCTCAAAAGCGGCGCGGGCTATCGCCACTTCCCGCGCGTGGTAGCGGGGAGCCTGTTCCTGCTTGTAAGCTGGTTCGTGTTCTTCATCAACCACAACCAGTCCTAACTTCGCCGCGGGCGCAAAAACCGCCGACCGGGCACCGAGAACGACGCTCGCTTCGCCAGACCGGATGCGTTCCCACTCGTCCCGGCGTTCGCCGGAGCCCAAAGCACTGTGAGTGATGGCGACCTGACGTCCAAAACGAGCCTTGAACTGCAAAATCATCTGGTGCGCAAGCGCAATCTCGGGCACCAGAATGATTGCCTGTCGCCCCGCCTGTAGTGCGGCGGCGGTGGCCTGAAGATAAACCTCCGTTTTACCGCTTCCGGTCACGCCGTGCAGGAGAAAAACCTGCTGCTGCCTCTCACTTATCGCCGTTCGGATTTCGCTCAGGACTGCCTCCTGCTCCGGGGTCAGCGCCGGTGGCTCCTTCAGACTTCCCGCCACATCCCGGTAAGGCTCCCGCCAGACCAGGGCTGTCTCGGTCGCGACCAGGCCTTTTTTCGTTAGGGCCGCGATCGCCTTCGCGCCGACACCCTCCCGCAGTAACGCCCGCCGCGTAATACCCGGGTGCGCAGCAATTATGCTCAGCGCCCGCGCCTGGGCCGGCATATGTAACTTTTCAAGCTCTTCCAGGATTCTGTCCGCTTCTCCCCGAAAATAGAAAGCCTGCTCCTGTCGCCGCGATCGCCCGCTGCCCATCGGACCGTAAAGGGCGGTCAGGGCTTCGCGAAGCGTGCAGATATACCGGGAGGCCATCCAGCGGCCGAGTTCAAGCAGAACCGGCGGTACAGGAGGAGCTTCGTCAAGCACTTGAATGATCTCTTTTAGTTTCCGGTCGGGCGGCTGTTCGCCAAAAGCGACAACAAAACCGGTTGCCGTCTGGCTGCCAAAAGGGACAACCACCCGCATCCCGGGAACGAGACTTCTCTGGAAGGTCTCCGGTACGGTGTATGTAAAAATCTGGTTGGGGCCGCGCAGCGGGCGGTTTACCACCACCCGGGCAACCTTGAGTTTATTCACGGTAACCGCCCTTCCAAATTCCCAGGATAGCATCGAGCAGGCGGTGGGCTACCTGGTATTTATCCATCCGGGGCAGCTCTAAAAAGCGCCCGTCGCGGAAGACCAGCCAGACGAGATTCGTATCCGCCTCGAACCCCGCTCCTTCCTGCCGCACATCGTTGGCCACAACGAGGTCGAGATTCTTGGCCTCGAGCTTCGCGCGTGCGTAGGCTAATACATTTCCGGTTTCGGCGGCGAACCCTACCAAAAGCTGGCGCCGTTTGCGTTCACCAAGCTCCGCGAGAATGTCCGGGTTTTGGACAAACTCCACCGTGATTTCCGGCGGGCCCTTTTTCATCTTCTCCGGAGAGACCTGTTTTGGCCGGTAATCACTCACCGCAGCACACATCACCACCACGTCTGCTGCATCAAAATGTTTCCAAACCTCTTCCCGCATCGCCAGGGCCGTATTCACCCGGATAAGGGAAATGCCCGGCGGTTCAGGCAATGCGGTTGGCCCGCTGATTAAAACAACGCGGGCACCCCGGTCCCGGGCTGCCCTTGCCACCGCGTATCCCATTTTTCCTGAACTCCGGTTGGTTATATAGCGCACCGGATCCAACGGCTCCCGCGTCGGGCCCGCCGTAACCAGTAAAGTCAGCCCGGTGAGGTCCTTGGGTACCAGTGCACCCTGGATTACCTCCGCTACCACCGCCGGCGGTGGTAAACGCCCTGTCCCAACGTCACCACAGGCCAGGCGACCGGTCTCCGGAGGAACAACGATATACCCGCGCTCCTGCAAACGGCGCAGGTTTTCCCGAACGGCGGCATTAGTATACATCCGTACGTTCATCGCCGGGCAGATGACCACCGGCCCCTGAAAAGCCAAAAGAAGGGTACTCAGCAGATCGGGAGCCAGGCCCCACGCAGCCTGTCCGATAAAGTTTGCCGTTGCCGGGTAAATCACCAGCAGGTCGTTCTCCAGGGCCAACCTGATATGCGGTAGCACCTCCGCGCCACCGAACAGCCCTGTATAAACCTCGTTTTCCGCAACTACCCGCAGGGTCAGCGGCTGGATAAATTCTTGCGCCGCACGCGTCAGAACGACTTTAACGGCAGCCCTTGCGGCCCGTAGGTGTGATACAAGCTCCACTGCTTTATAAGCGGCGATCCCTCCCGTCACGCCAACAACAATTTTTTTCCCTTCAAGCATCCTGCCCACCTGGTTCAGAAGGTCTGCGCTGTTCGCGACTGGGCTGAGTAAACCTAACCTTACCCGCAGCTATCTCTTCAAGCGCCTGGGACACCGGTTTAACCTTTTCTTCTAAGAGCCCGGCATTTACTTTGTCTGTGAGATGACGGGCATATCTTGCCACAGTAATAGCCAGTACATAACGATTCTTAGAAACCTTCAATAGTTTATCAAGCGGCGGTTGATTTATCGGCATAACCCCCGAATTTTTACCCCCTTGCCTACCTTCGCCTACAAATCCAAAGCACTAAACCACGAAAGCCGCTGGTACCGCGGCCGGCATTTTTCGGCGGTCCTGATGGCGTTGATCTTTCTTACGGCTTCTTCCAGGCGGTCATTTACCACTGCGTAATCATACCGGCGAAAACACCGGAGTTCTTCCTGCGCCCACCGAAGACGGGTAGCAATTACTTCCGCTTGTTCCGTGCCCCGGTTTTTCAGCCGGGAAGCAAGCTCTTCTAACGACGGGGGAAGAATAAAGACCAGAATGCTGTCTGGGCAGTTCTCCCTGACCTTGAACCCTCCCTGGATATCAATCTCCAAGACCACATCACGTCCTGCCGCCCGCATCTCCATTACCGGCTTCCGGGGCGTGCCGTAATAATAATCGTAAACGCGCGCCCACTCCAGGAGCTCCCCCTGCTGCAGAAGCTTCTGAAAGTGGGTTTCCGAAACAAAAAAATACTCCCGCCCCTCTTTTTCCCCTTCCCGTGGTGGACGAGTAGTCATGGAGATGGAAAGGTAAATTGCCGGGTCCAATGCCCTCAGCCGATTGCAGATGGTTCCCTTGCCAACCCCAGAAGGTCCGGAAATAACCAGTAAAAGACCGGAACTCACTTCTTTGCCTGCTCCTCCGCCTCCGTTTCCTTAGGGGTCAGCCGGTGGGCTACTGTCTCCGGCTGGACGGCGGAAAGAATCACGTGGTCCGAATCGGTGATGATCACCGCGCGTGTCCGGCGGCCGTAGGTTGCGTCAATCAGCATTCCCCTGTCCCGCGCCTCGGTAATGATTCTCTTAATGGGTGCCGACTCAGGACTGACAATGGCAATAATCCGGTTGGCCGAGACGATGTTCCCGAAGCCGATGTTGATAAGCCTGATCTCCAACAGAAATCCCTCCTTCCTTTTTATTCAAGATTTTGGGCTTGTTCGCGCATTTTTTCCAGTTCACCTTTTGCTTCGACCACAAGCTGGCTAATCTTCAAGCTTTGTGCCTTGCTCCCGATGGTGTTTAGCTCCCGGAACATCTCCTGGAATAAAAAGTCAAGGTGTCGCCCCCCCGGTCCTTCAGCACCAAGCGCCTCTTCGGCCTTTATCAGGTGACCCTTAAGGCGAACCAGTTCTTCCGTAATATCCGCCCGTTCAGCATACAGGGTTACTTCACTCACCAAGCGCACCGGGTCAACCGAAACCGCAAGCTCTTTCAGCCGTCCGCTGAGCCGCTCCCGGTAAAGCTCGGTCACGCGGGGCGCTTCTTCTTCGATGAGGGCACAAAGATCACGGATATGCCGGAGCCGCTCGCGGATATCTCTTCCTAAGTTTTCGCCCTCTATCTCCCGCATGCGCACAAGCTGTGCCAAGGCCGTTTTTGTAGCTGTTTCGATAAGCGGCCAGATTTCATTGACATCTGCCGGTATCTCGGATGGAACCAGAACGCCGGGCTGGGAAATTATGTTATCCAGCCGAACAGGCTCCTCCAGGGCTAAAAAAACACGTAAATCTTCTAAAATTTTATAATATGTCATTGCAAGCTCTTTGTCAACTTTTACCGCTATTTTTCTATTTCCAACCTCCTCTATCGAAAGGTGAACCTCCGCCCGGCCGCGGCTGATAACCGCCTGCACAAGATGACGCACCGGGTCCTCGAAACAAATATAGGCGCGGGGGGTGCGGACCACTATATCGCGGAACCGGTGATTCGTTGTTTTTATCTCCACCGTAACCCGGGTGTCCGGGGTGGCCGCCTCACCGCAACCATACCCGGTCATGCTCCGCAATTCTCTCTCACCCCCTTCACCGCCTCGTCATCCCTAATTATTTTCTGTTCCGGGCACAAAATCCCTGCTGTATCGAAAAGAAAAAAAACAGGCCATTTCGGACCGGCAAAAACGGATTCCGGGTCATTCCCGCCTACTCTCGTAATAGAAGGCCGAAAACAACCCCCCATACCCCGGCTTAAAGGACTCTGGGATCCCAGAAGGTAGGCCGGAACAAATACGGTGTTTCCCGGCAGAAACAGTTCGAAGTTAAACAGTTCGAGGTTTAAGGTTAACTGTTCGAGATTCAAGGTTCGAGGTTTAAGGTTTAATTAAGTTTAAAGTTTAAAGAATAACTTCGAACTTCGAACCGACCTTCCAGGTCCATCTGTTTGAGCCTAACTTCGAACCGACCCCAAAGTCACTCCCTGAGCTTTAACTTAGAAGACCAAGAACAGCAGTGATCCGGTCCATTCCCGTGGTGATCTTCTTCAGCGAAGTGGCATAAGAAAACCGGATAAAACGGTCGTCACCGAAAGCCGCTCCCGGTACCACCGCCACTTTCGCTTCTTCCAGGAGAAAGGCAGCAAGGTCGGTGGCGCTGGCCACCACCTTATCCCGGGAGCGGCGGCCAAAGTACGCAGAAACGTCCGGGAAAACATAGAAGGCCCCCGCCGGTTTCCGGCACTTAATCCCAGGGATGCCTGCCAGTCGTTCTAAAATATAAGCCCGGCGTGCGGCGAAGGCGGCAACCATTTCCGCAACGGGCTCCTGCGGGCCGCGCAGCGCCGCCACGGCTGCCGCCTGCGCAATCGAGGTCGGGTTGGATGTGCTGTGGCTCTGCAGATCGGCCATCGCTTTGGCGACCGGCGCCGGCGCCGCGGCGTAACCGATCCGCCAGCCGGTCATCGCGTAAGCCTTGGAGACGCCGTTAACCACTACCGTTCGGTTTTTTATCTCCGAACCGAGCGCCGCGATGCTGACGTGGGTAGCACCATCGTAAATTAGTTTCTCGTAAATCTCATCCGCAAGCACCCAGATATCCGCCCTTACCGCCACTTCAGCCAGCGCGCTCAATTCTTCCCGGGTGTAGACGCTGCCCGTAGGGTTGGAAGGAGTGTTCAGAATCAAGAGGCGCGTCCGGGGGGTAAGCGCGGCGGAAAGCCCTTCCGGCCTTATCTTAAAATCATCTTCCGGCCGCGTTTCCACCACCACCGGTGCAGCACCCGCAAGCTTCACCTGTTCCACATAGCTTACCCAGTAAGGCGCCGGAACGATCACCTCGTCCCCTTCCTCAACCAGCACCTGCAAAGCGTTATAAAGGGAATGCTTGGCGCCGCAGGAGACAACTATTTCCTCCGGGCTGTACTGCAGGTTGTTCTCCCGCAACAGCTTTTCGCAGATGGCTTTCCGAAGCTCCGCTGTCCCCGGCACGGGAGTATACTTGGTCATCCCCCGGGCCATTGCCTCCATAGCCGCTGCTTTAATATGCTCCGGTGTGTCGAAATCCGGCTCCCCTACCCCGAAGTTGATGATCTGCTCGCCCGCGGCGGCAAGTGCTTTCGCTCGGGCGTCAACCGTCAGGGTGGGGGAAGGACTTATTCCTCTTGCGCGACCAGCGAGACGCATAAATACTCCTCCCGTTTTCAAATTAAAAGCGTAGCTATTCGGGCACTATAGGAGCAGTGTTAGGTGACGGGCTGAATAGCTACTTAAAAGCTTACCCTACCGAGCACCCTCCTCATCCGCTCTAAGGCTTCCTGCAGCCGCTCCGTAGGTAAAGTCAGGGAGATCCGGAAGTAGCCGGCTCCGTAGTTTCCATACCCTGTACCGGGGGTGACGACCACTCCCGCCTGATCAACAAGGTGCTCGGCAAAGGATGCGGAGCTAAAGCCCCGCGGCACCGGCAGCCAGAGATAAAAGGTCGCCTTCGGCGGCTCCAGCCGCCAGCCCATCTCCTTCAGCGCGGCCACGGCCATATCCCGTCGCTCTTGATAAAGCGCGTTAATCCGG
>ENA-ORXB01003229-ORXB01003229.1-sediment-metagenome-genome-assembly--contig:-NODE-3229-length-11849-cov-3.188328_pt1 | contig 11849 bp, 7 predicted proteins | sample MGYA00237863_ERZ511475 | MGnify/ENA primary metagenome ERZ511475 (study PRJEB26305, sample SAMN06343858) | sediment metagenome | isolation source: hot spring sediment | place: Canada: British Columbia...
GAAGTTGCCTCGCAGGGTGAAGATCAGACCGTGATAGGTGATCTTGTTCCGGTTCAGCTCGTAAATCATCTGGCCGAAGCTTGGATTGAGCCGGTCCAGCCGCCCGTCGAACAGGTCGCCCGCGAACCGGTTGAAATCGGTCCCGTTGAGGTGATCCCAACTGTAGGAGCCGCTGTAGGTGACGCCGCCCACCAGTCGCCCGATCAACTGGCCCTCGACGCCGGCGATGTAAGCTAACGTCGATGGCGCGCGGATTGCCGGATCGACACCGCCGACGTTCACTTGAAGTCCGACCAATCCGCCCCGCGCGTCGAGCGGCCGCGGTGGAATATCCGGTAAGCGGTAACCGAAGGGATATGTGGTCGTGGTGCCGATGGCAAAGACGGGCTTGATGTCGCCGTCAGCACGGAAGGTCGGGAAAATGAAGCCGGGAGGATTCGCGCGGATCCGATTCTCTTCGCCGAGCGGAATCCAGTCTTTGTACAGGCCGATGCCGGCACGCACGATCCAACGTCCGCGACGGCTCGGATCCCAGGCGATTCCTCCGCGGGGCGTGACGTTGTTGTTGAGCCGGCCGTAGTACATTCCCGGCAACTGGCGCACCGCGGCGCTGGCAATGCGCTCGTCCATCGTGCGGCCGCTACCAAGAACAATGTTGCCCAGCTTGGTTTCGCCCGCCGGATATGGGTTACCGAAGTCATCCCAGCGGATGCCAAGCGTTATGGTCAGGTTGGGTCTCACCTTCCACTCATCTTGTATGTAAGCCCCGAAGGTCGTCATCTTGTACCAGTAGTCGAATTTCGCCACCTTTCCTGTGAGGGGGTTATAAGCTACATTCGCTTGCGTGAACGGCTGTTCGAGAACCAGATCGAGAATGTTCAAGAACGTATAGGAAGGCTTCGCATTGCCGCCGTGAAATCGAGCGTCATCGTCGCCATGCCAGGCCTCGAAGCCGAACTTCAGCGAGTGCGAACCGCGCACCCAGCTCAGCACGTTCCGCCAGTTGTAGTTGTGCTGAATCCAAGTCTGCGGCCCGTTCAGGCCGATTCCCTCGCCCTGAAAGCCGATGCTGATGGCTGCGGGTAAGACCATGGCCGGCTGGTCTGTGAAACGGCGCCGGCCCTGCATTCTGAGATAGCCGAAAGCCACCTCGTTCAAGAGTGCCGGCGAGAAGGTGTGCGACCAGTTGGCTTGTAGCGCGGGAACCACGTCGTCGTCCACATAATCCCGGATTCCCTGGCGAAGAATGACGGGGTAGATGTCCAGGATCTTCTTATAGTAGTTCACGTAGAGGCGGTCGCGGTTATTGTTCAAATACTGGTCGCCGCGAAAGCTGTAATGGACGCCGTTTCGGGGAATGCTTGGCTTGAACAGGCCGGTAAGAACCAACGGCATCTCGCACGGTAAGCCATAGGTCTTTTCCGTGCCGCAGTCGGCGCCGAAGACGTCCCGTGCAGTGCGCGAAACGCCCGTCACAGCGATCTCCCGCATCGGATATTCGCTGAGGATCTTCGTGCCCAACGATCTCGGGAACATCCGCTTGGCCCACTCGACGAACTGCGGGCTCTCGAAGGTGCGTACCGAGGTGGCCGCCGACGACTGGGAGCGCAGCGTTTCGACTGACGCGAAAAAGAAGGTCTTGTTCTTGACGATTGGTCCCCCTAAGGTGCCCGTGAGGTAGTGACGCTTGAACGGCTCATAGCGCGGCGTAAAGACCGTGCGTGCTGTCAGGTGCTGGTTCGTAAACAGGTAGTTGCCGCTCCCGTGAAACTGATTGGTGCCGGACTTGGTCGTGACGGCGATCTGAATCGAGCTGGCCTTGCCGTGCTCGACGCTGAAGGTGTTTGTCTGGATGGCGATCTCCTCAATCGAGTCCGGATTGGGCGAAAGGTTGGTCGTCCCCTGCATGATGTTGCTGGTGACGTTGAGCCCGTCGACGACATATTGGTTGCCCGAGAGGTTTCGCCCGGCGGCGTTCAATTCGATCATGCGCTCGTTGGCGAAGTTGTCGGCGCCGCCGATGCCCCCCTGCGCTCCGTATCCGGTCACGCCGGGCGCCAGGGCCGCCAGCCCGAGCCCGTCACGACCCTTGAGCGGCAAGTCCTGAAGCTGCACGCGCTCGATAGTGGCCTGGATGCGTGTCTCCGACGTGTTGACGACTGGCGGCTCGGCCGTGACCGTGATCTGCTCGGTGGCCGTCGCCACGGCAAGAGTCAGGTTGACCGCCACGGTCTGCGCAGTCAGCAAGGTGATTTCGACCTCAGTCGTCTGGAAGCCTTCCGCACTGGCTCGGAGTAGATACTTGCCCGGCGCCAGGCTGCTGAACCGGTACACGCCGGCGTCGCTGGCCGTTGTTGAAACCTCAATACCCGTCGCCAGGTTCTTTAGAGTCAGTTTGGCGTTAGGAATCACCGCAAGGCTTGCATCCTGCACGACTCCTTGCACGTTGCTGCTGAACTGCGCCCGAACGATTGCGCTCGCACAGCACAAAACGATCAGCATCGACAGGATTCGAACAGCGGATCTGCTCATGAGAAACCTCCGCTTCATCTGTTGCTCACCGCCTGGAGCGGCTGGTCTGATCTTGAACCCAAATCCTCCGCTGTGTCAAGCGGCGCCGCGCCGCCTCCCTGCCCCTGCTACACTTCTCCAAGAAGGACATGGCCGGGGAGGGGCAATCCCGCTATCGGCTCGCCCGGCCGTTAGGCCGGGGCGGCATGGGCGTCGTCTACGAGGCCCACGACAGCGTGCTCGGCCGCCGTGTCGCCGTCAAGCTCTGCGCCGTGGACTCGCCGGAGGCCAAGCGGCAGCTCGAGCAGGAAGCCCGCGCCGCCTCCCGGCTCAACCACCCCAACATCGCCCAGGTCTACGACTACGGGGAAGCCCCCGACGGCAAGCCGTTCATCGTCATGGAGTACGTCGACGGCCGGAACTTGAGCGAACTCATCGCCGGCCGGCCGCTCGCCGTCCCCGAGGCCGTTCGCGTGGCGGGCGCCGTCGCCGAAGCCCTCCGCGAGGCGCACCGTCACGGCATCATCCACCGCGACATCAAGCCGGCCAACATCCGCATCACCGCCCGCAATCAGGTCAAGGTGCTCGATTTCGGCCTGGCACGGCTCGTTCCGGCACTCTCCGGTCAGACCCAGACCATCACGGGCGCCGAACACTCCCTCAGCGCGCAGATTAAAGGTACCCCGGCGTTCATGTCGCCGGAGCAGGCCCGCGGCCGGCCCGTCGATCAACGGACAGACCTGTTTTCGCTCGGCGCCGTCTTCTATGAATGCCTCACCGGCCGGCGCCCCTTCGGCGGCGAATCGCTGGCCGATACGTTGTCGCAAGTGCTTCAGCACGACCCGCCGCCGCCGTCGCACCTCAATCCGGCGTGCCCGCCGGAGCTCGACCGCATCGTGCTCCGCCTGCTGGCCAAAGATCCGGCCCAGCGCTACCAGAGCGCCGAGGAGTTCCTGAGCGAACTGCCCGCCCGGTCGGAACCCTCGATCTCTCAAACCCTGGCGCTCAGCCAAGCGCCGCCGCCCGCTCCGCTGCGGCCGGCCTCGAGCCCGAGCCTCAGCCTGACTCTGACCCGTCGCAGCATCTGGCTCGGCGCTGCGGTGCTTCTTCTGGCGGCCGTCCTGGTCTCGCTCGGCCTCTGGTGGCGCACGCGCCCCTACCGGCCTGAGCCGCGCGCCGCCCGCTGGTACGCGCAGGGCATCGCCGCGCTCCAGGACGGCACCTGGCTGAAGGCCAGCAAAGCCCTCACCCAGGCGGTCTCGCTCGATCCGGGCTTCGCCCTCGCCCATGCCCGTCTGGCCGAAGCCTGGAACGCCCTGGATTACCCCGACCGCGCCCGCGAGGAGCTGCTCCGGGCCGCCTCCTCGGGCACGCGCCGCCTTCGACGCGCCGACGCCCTGCTGGTCGAGGCCATCCGCGCCGGCCTGACGAACGAACACGAAACGGCCATCCGCAACCTCATCGAACGCGAGCGCCTGGTGTCGGCCGAGGAGAAGGCCCTCGCCGCCTTCGATCTGGCTCGGGCCTACTTCGCCGCAGAAAGGCCCGCGCAGGCGCTCGAGGCGCTCGAACGCGCGATCGCCGCCGACGAGCAGTTCGCCGCCGCGCACCTTCTGGCCGGTACGATCCTGGCGCGACAGCGCAACCGGGACGCCGCCGAGGAGGCTCTAAGGCGCGCCGAGGCGCTCTACGAGGCCTCGAGCAACCTCGAGGGCCGGGCCGAGGTCGACTACCAGCGAGCTCTGCTTGCCATTCGCGCCGGCGACAGCGACCGCGCCCGCATCCAGGCGCTGCTCGACAAGGTGATCGCCGCAGCCGAAACCACCGAGAACCAGCCGCAGAAGATCAAGGCGCAGCTCCAGATCGTGGGCCTACTTCTCGACGCGGGCGAGACCCGCCGCGCCGAGCGGATGGTGAACGAAGTGGCCCGGCTGGCCCGCCTGACGGGGGTGGAAACGCTCTATATCCGAGCCCTGGTCGATATCGGCAACTGCTACATGGACGCGGGCAACTTCGCGGAGGCCGCTTCCAGCTATGAGGAGGCTCTCGTCGCCGCCCGCCGCCTCGGCAGCCGGCGCATGGAGGCCCTCGTCCGGGCGAACTACGGAAGTCTCCTGGTCATGTCGAACCGGTCCGCCGAAGCGCTCGAGCATCTTCGTGAGGCGATCAGCTTCTACGAATCCTCTCACGCTCGCTTCGCGCTCGTGACGGCTCTGGTGCTGCTCGGACGAGCTCAGCGCAACACCGGAGATCTCGAGGCCGCCGCAGCCACCTTCGCCCGCGTGCAGGAGCTCGCCGAAAGCGGAGGCAACGCGCTCGAGATCGCCCAGGCCGAACAGTCGCTGGCTTCGATCGAGGTTTGGCGCGAGAACTTCACCCAGGCGCTCCGGCATTTTCAGCGCAGCCGGGACTATCTCGGCAAGGCGGGCAGCCGGATCGGCGGAGCCTACACCAACCTCACGCTCGGCCTCGTACTGGCGCGCCTGGGCCGGTTTGAGGAGGCGCTCGCCTCTTTCGCCGAAGCGGAGGCCTATGGACGGGAGCAGAACCTGAGGCACCTGCTGTTTTCCGCCGCTCAGGTCAGGGCCTGGACCTATCTGTTCATGGGCCGCCTGGAGGAGGCCCGGCGCCAGCTTGCCCAGATGCGCCTCCATCGCACCAATCCGGGCGGCGAGACCACTCCGGAAGAGATCCAGCTCGAGCTGGCGCTAGCCGTGCAAGCGGGAGCGGCACACTCGGCGCGCCCCCGCTGTGATGAGCTGCTCGGCGGCCGGCCCGCCCCCGACGATCCCTTCCTTGCCGACAGCCTCCGCCTGCTCTGCGCCGAAGTTCTGCTTGAAACCGGCGAGACCGCCCGCGCGGCCGAGCTCGCCGCTCAAACCGCCGAGCGCTTCGCCGCGCGCGGACAGCGGGAATCCGAGTGGAAAGCATGGGCGGTCCTCGCCCGGACCGGCCGCGATCGCAAGGAAGTCGCCCGCCGGGCCGCCGCGGCTCTGGCTGCCCTCGAGCAGCGTTTCTCGCCCGAGGACCGCCTGCGCTATAGCCGGCGCGCGGATGTGCTACGCTTGCGCAAGTACCTCTGATTTCGAAGGAAAACCATGAGAACCCTGACGCTCGCTGCCGCCTTGCTCGTCCTCGCCGGCCAGGCCGTGTCTCAGGATCTTCCCGTACACCTTCGTGATGGCACCATCGAAATCGAGTCGCCGGCCTTCGCATTCTCCAAGTTCAATTTCTTTTTCGGCGCCGGCCAGACACAGGACGACGCCCGCATCTGGGAACATCCCACCTCGAGAACCATGCGCCGCATCGACGTGGATGGCAACAACCGGGCCGATTGCCGGGGCTCGGCCAGTTGCGCCGTCTATGTGATCTTCGACGACGGTACGCTCATCACGGTCAGCTCGACCCAGAACAACGGCCGGGGGCTGCGGGTCGTGTCCACGCGCCGCTGGGGCGAGTACGAAAAGGCCAACGACAGCCGTTTGCTGATCTTCCGCGGTCCTGAGGGAGGCCCGAAGATCGTCAACGCCTGGCTGCTCGTCACCCGCGGCAACGCCACCACGCGGACGGAGCTCTGCACGGGCTCATGCGCCGTGCGCATCGGATACGAATGATTGCGATTCAGGCCCCGGATCCCGAGCCCGCCTGTCGGGCCCGGTAGGCGTCGCGTATCTCGAGAATCTGCCGCGCGTGCGCTTCGGCATGGGCCGCCGCGCTGCGCACCAGGTCGACCAGCCGCAGCGGGCCGGTTTCGGCGTGCCGGCCGCGGCGCTCGAAGGCTTCCGGCGCAAGCGCTTTGAGCAGCTCGTAGTTGTCCCCTCGCAGCCGGCGGAACGACTCCAAGGCGGCGGAAAAGCGGCGCTGGCTGTAGCCGAGCCGCAGCGCCCAGGCGTCTTGATCGAACGCCTCGAGTAACGGGTCATCTTCTGCGATCACCCGCCTCAGGCGCACGCCGGTGACCAGCTCGGCGTCCGCCAGGTGGCAAACGATCTGGCGGATGCTCCATTTGCCCGGCGCCGGCGCAAAATCCAGTTGCGAGCCGGCCACCCCGGTCGCCGCCACCGCCACCACCTCCGGGCCCCGCCGGAACCGCTCGAGCAACTCTTCGAGCTCCGTCACGCTTGCACCCTTCCCGGAACGGCCCGCTCCAGCCGGCTCAGCCCCACCCCAACGGCGATCACCACCAGGCAGCCCACCACGTTGTACCAGAGAAACGAAATTCCGGTCAGGTGCGCCACCAGGAAGATCGCCGCCTCGCCGGCCAACACGCCGTAAAATGCCCCGTTTCCGGTCACCTGTTTAAAGTAAAACGCCAGGACGAACACCCCGAGGAGGCCCCCATAAAAGTAAGAGCCCAAGATATTCACCGCCTCGATCAGCGCCCCCAAACTCGAACCGAATTCAGCCGTGACCACCGCATAAGCGCCCCAAAAGATGGTCGCCAGGCGCGCCGCTTTCAAATAGTGTGCGTCGGAGGCCTGACGGCGGAAATGGCGCTGGTAGATGTCGATGACCGACACCGTCGCCAGCGAGTTGATCTCGGCCGAGATGCTCGACATCGCCGCGGCGAAGATCGCCGCCATCACCAGGCCCACCAGCCCCGCCGGCATGTAGCGGGTGACAAAGCCGAGGAAGATATAATTCGTGTCGTTGAAACCCGGCTGGTTGCGCTGCTCGCGCGCCAGGCGCAGACCTTCCTCCCGCGCCGCCTCGAAATCGCGGTCCGCCTCGCGGTAGCGTTCGAGACTTTGCGCCACCGCAGAGGTCTCGCCCTTCCCTCTGGCCTCCAGCAATCCGCGCGCCGCCTCGCGGCGCTCCTCAAAGGCCGCCTCATAGCGCTCCGCCACCTGCCGGTAGGCGGCGCCCGAATTTTCCAGCCGCGCCAGCTCAACCGGCTGGAACACCAGGGGCGGCCGCTCGAAGATGTAGAACACGAACACGATCGTTCCGATGAACAGGATCAGAAACTGCATCGGGACCTTCGCAGCGGCGTTGAAAAGCAGGCTCAGCCGGCTTTGCGCAATCGAGCGGCCCGTCAAGTATCGCTGCACCTGCGACTGATCGCAGCCGAAATAGGCCAGCGCGAGGAACATCCCGCCGAGCAACCCGCTCCAGAGGTTGTAGCGGTCGTTCCAGTCCAGCCGCGTCACCACCGGATTCAGCTTGCCGGAAGCGCCGGCCAGGCGCACCGCATCGAGGAAGCTCACCTCAGCCGGCAGCAGCCACACCGCCGTCACCAGCGCGGCCACCAGTCCCGTCATCATCACCACCATCTGCTGGACGTCGGTCCAGGTGACCGCCTTGATGCCGCCGATGGTGGTGTAAAGAACCACCAGACCACCCATGACGATCGTCGTCAACCGGTCCGGCCAGCCGAGCAGCACCGTCAGCACGATCGCCGGCGCATAGAGCGCCACGCCGATGGCGAGGCCCCGCTGAATGAGGAAGATCACGCTGACCAGGGCCCGGGTCTTGGCGTCGAAACGCTGCTCCAGGTACTCGTAGGCGGTGTAGACGTTGGCCCGGTGAAAGATGGGCACCGCCGTGGCCGAAAGAATCACCATGGCGAGCGGCAGGCCGAAATAAAACTGCACGAACCGCATGCCGTCGACGTAGGACTGGCCGGTGGTCGAGATGAAGGTGATAGCGCTTGCCTGCGTGGCCATGATCGAAAGCGCCATGGCGTACCAGGGCATGGTCTTGCCCGCCAGCAGGTACTTGTTTACCGTCCCGCTGTCGCGCGAACGCCACAACCCGTAGACCACCACCAGCACGAGCGAGCCGATCAGGATCCACCAGTCGAGCGGCCTCACGGCGTGAACAGCCTCCCGAACAGGTAAAACAAGGCGATGAGGGAGGCCAGATAGAGGAGCACGGCGGCGTAGAGGCGACCCCAACGGCCCAGAAACGGAGGCGGCTCCTCGCGAGGCGCCGGCTCCTCGACCGGCGGCCTCACGGCAGAACCCTCCCCGCGCTCAGCAGGTTCGCAAAGATCCGGTAGGCTCCCGGCACGCCCGCCGGAAGCTGGCGGAACCAGGAAAGCGCCGTGTAGAGGAATACGCCCTTGCCGTAACGGGCCACCAGCGTCCCGCCCTTGAGCGGCTCCTCGCCCGGGTCGCCGACCATCCAGAGAGGTTCGTAGCGGCTGTCCCACTGCTCGGCAAAGTAGAGCCCGCGCTCCTGCACCCACCCCTTGAAATCCTCGGCCGAAAGTCGGTTCGGCGCCAAAAGCAGCGGGTGATCGGCCCTGAGCGGCCGCATTTCAGCCTCCTCGACGCTCACCCGGCCTCGACCGATCTTGAGCGGATACGGCCCGATCCTCGCCAGCGGGTCGCGCCCCTCGCCGGTGGGCCGGTCGAGGACGTTGTACTGAACGATCAGCGTGCCCCCACCCTCGACGTAGGCGAGCAGCCGCTGCTGGTTGGCGCGCAAGTCCGGGCGGACATTGTAGGCGCGCACGCCCGTGACGATGGCGTCATAGGCGGTTAAATCGCCCCGGGCTAGCTCCTCCGGCTCGATCAGCCTCACCTGGCAGCCAAGCTGCTCGATGGCGCCGGGCACGAGATCCCCCGCTCCCATCACATAGCCGACGCGGCGAGCCAGCGTCTTCACCTCGACGGCGGCGAGCGCCGCTTGCGCCGGAGGGGCCAAGGTTTGCTGGGGGATGTGCGGGTAGTCGATGATTAGACTCCCGGAGGCGATCTCGACTCCTCCGACTCGCGCCTTGGCCGTCAACTGTCCCCGAGACGGTCCGGCGGGCGCGCCGAGTGTGAAACTCACCGTCGCCTGCTCGCCGGCGAGTTCGAGCTCAAAGGGCAGCCGCTCGGGCGCCGCCCGCCAGCCTTCCGGCGCCTCAAGCCACACCTCGCCCGAGACGTTCGGCGCGTGCGACGTGAGCTCGACCTCGACCTTGCCGGACTGCCCCGCGGGCACCACCACCGCACCGCGCGCCAGGCGCACCGCCACCGGGGGAACCACCGCCAGCGGGCGCGTGAGCTCGCCGCGGACGCGGTCAACATAACGATAGAGAACGGGCCGCTCGAGCACGATCTCCTCCGGCCCGGCGCGGAGGCGGAAGCGCGCGGTGAGCACCGGCGGCGTGTCGGCTGCGCCGATCCACTCGCGATCCTCGATCCGGTATCGCTCGCCCTCTCGCGCGGCGCGCAGCCAAAAGGGCTGGCTGTAGGGGATGTCGGCCGGCGCCTTCCAGGCAAGCGTGCGGCGCACCGGTCGATTGTAGTCGAGCGCCGCCACTTCACCGCTCCGGCCGGCTCCGTCCACCTCCACCCCTTGGAGCTTCCACGGAAAACCGGAGCGGTTGATCGCCACCGCCTCGATTTTGAGCTCTTGGCCTGGCAGCAGGCGGGGACGGTCGGCCGCCGCATCGAGCCAAAGCCCGCTCAACAGGGCAACCGCCTCGTCCAGCTCGGCCAGCTTCGCCCGGGCCCAGGGATCACGCAAGCCGGCGATGAGCGGCCGCGCCTTGAGAAGCGGCGGCAGGACCTGCTCGGGGCGGTCCGGATCGAACCGCCGCAGGGCCTCCCTCACCAGCTCGCCCACCGGCGCGCCGCCCGGAACGCGGTCCCAACTCGTATCGATCCCCTCGAACGGATCCTGAGCGGCAGGCTCGCCCGCAAGCAGCACCAGACTGTTGCGCACCGAACCGCGTGTTTCCGCGGCGCCGAAGCCTTGGCTCCGGTGCAGACTCCGGCTCATGCCCGCAATCTCGGCGAAGGAGAAACCGAGCAAGGGGCTAAAGAGGCCCGGATCGAGGTCGATCCGGTCGGCCATGTCGCCGGCGTCGCTGAACCGGCCCGCGCGAAACGAGAACACGTTCCAAAACAGCCGCCGCGGCTTCCACGGCTTCACATGCGCCAATTGCTCCGGGAGCCGGCTCGGATCGCCGGCCGCCTCGAAGGCCTCCTTCCCCAGAATCGCCGAGGCCTGGTGATGGCCGTGACCGTCACGAGATGTGCCGGAAAAGCGCAGGATGACGACGTCCGGTCGCAGGCGCCGGATGATCCACACGACATCGCCGAGGATCGCTTCGCGCCCCCATTTGGCAAGGGTCTCCTCCGCGGTCTTGGAATAGCCGAAGTCGACGGCGCGCGTGAAATACTGCTCGGCGCCGTCCACGCGCCGGGCCGCCAGCAGTTCCTGGGTGCGGATCACGCCGAGCAGCTCGCCTTGTTCCGGGCCGATCAGGTTCTGGCCCCCCTCGCCTCGAGTGAGCGACAGATAGGCCGTGCGGAAGTGCCGGCCCCGGGCAAAGTAGGCCAGCAAGGCCGTGTTCTCATCATCGGGGTGCGCGGCGATCATGAGCACTGTGCCGAGCACGTTCAGCTTTTCCAGAGCCAGCTTCGCCCGCGCCGCCCCGGACAGCTCCCGTTGTGCCTGCAGGCCGTCGGCCGCCGCCAATCCGGCCAAGAGCAAGACGATGAATCTCATGCACCCCTCTCGCGGCAAGCGCCCCCGGGACAATCCCGTAATCAGTGCTCTTGGTGTTCTTCTTCGCCGATCTGCCGAGCCAGGTACTTCTCCAGTCCCAGCTCTTCGATCAAGTGGAGCTGCGCCTCGAGGAAATCGACGTGCTCCTCCTCGTCCTCGAGCATCCCCTCAAAGAGCTCGCGCGAGCCGTTGTCGCCGGCGGCCGCTGCCTCGGCGATCGCCCGGTTGAGCCGCTCGACCGCCTCGAGCTCGAGCGCCAGATCGTTCTCCAACTGCTGCCGGACGTTGTCGCCGATGCGCAGCGGGAAAAGCTCGTGCATCCGCGGCATGCCCTCAAGAAACAGGATCCGCTCCATCAGCTCCTCGGCATGCTTCATCTCCTCGATCGATTCTTTCTTGAGGATCTCCGACAAGCGGTGATAGCCCCAGTGTTCCGTCATTTCGGCATGCAAGAAATACTGGCTGATGGCGGTCAGTTCTGCTTTCAGCACTTCGTTGAGGCAGTCAATGATTTTCGGATCGCCCAGCACCGTTCGACCTCCCGAGGTAGCTCACGTTGGCCCGTAAATTGCTTCAAGCGGGTCAGGAACACGTCGCGCATGCCCGAACCCACACCGGCCGGATCCTCTCCGATTCTAACAGCCAAGCGCTACACTGTTGCCATGTCGGAGGCCCTGAGCGCCACCAATACGCGTGTGCTCATCGTCGACGACGAAGAGAATCAGCGGCGCGGTCTGGCGAGCATGGTCGCGGCTTGGGGTTTCACGACGGAGACGGCCGCCGACGGCATGGAGGCATTCGAGAAGCTGGCCGAGTTTGACCCTCATGTGCTCATCACCGACCTGATGATGCCGCGCATGGACGGCTTCGAGCTCCTCCGACGCCTGGCG
>ENA-ORXB01003230-ORXB01003230.1-sediment-metagenome-genome-assembly--contig:-NODE-3230-length-11822-cov-11.623585_pt1 | contig 11822 bp, 10 predicted proteins | sample MGYA00237863_ERZ511475 | MGnify/ENA primary metagenome ERZ511475 (study PRJEB26305, sample SAMN06343858) | sediment metagenome | isolation source: hot spring sediment | place: Canada: British Columbia...
CTGCATTTCAATTGCAGGTCTGGCGTGCGTGCTGTCACTGAAGAAGAGTATGCACGCACTCCGGATGGGCGCAGGCTTCCCCCAACGGAAGCAGAGGCGCCGCAGGAGGGGTTTGGGTTTACACCCGACCTACAGGAGTGGATGCCAGATCCGGCGGGGTATCCCCCCGAGCTGTGGACCATGCTGGAGCAGAAAATCGCCACGCTGTGACCCGGCCACCAGGCTCGGCTGGGCGAGCCACCGAGAGGCCTGAGGGTTTCTGGCTCCCTGGGCCCCAGGGGGCGCTCGGGACTCCGGATGACCGGGATACCGATGGGGGGCGAAAGAGGGCCCCCTGGGCCCCAGAAGGGGCCTCGGGGGGCCGCCTAGACTCTAGATAGCCGCCCCACCCGAGGAGGGGCTCCTGGGGCCCTGGAGGGCCCCAAAAGGAGCCCCTGAGGGGACGCCTAGGCCCTAGGCAGCCGACCGGCGAGGAGATCCTCCTGGCCCCCAGGGCTTGGGCGGGGCCCTGAGGGCGACCCGTCCGGGGATAGGGCCCATGGGCCCCTGGAATGCCCAGGAAGGGGCCCCTGTGGGCCGCCCCGTATCTAGGTAGCCATCCCACCGAGAGAAGGGCCTCCTGGGCCCTCTGGGGCCCAAAATGGAGGCTCCAGCTGACGCCCCGGAGCCGAGACCGGCCTGGAGCGGACCCGTAGCCCAGGGCGCGGCCAAACACCTGTTCCGTATTGACATTGGTGCTCGGAACTGCTACATAAAGACCAGAACAGACCAGGGAGGTGGACAACATGGCAAACATGGTGCGAGTCAAGATCAAGGTCAGCACCCAGGGGTACGGCGAAACAAAGCCCTGGTGGTCTCGCCACGCCGGCCTCCGCGCGGTTGGCGAGGGTTCGGATCGGCGGGTTGTGGCCGACGGGGAGCCCTCGTGGCTCCCTCGGGTCCGGGACGGAGAGGCCTGGATCGACCTCCCTGCGGGCACGATCATCCGGGCCGGGGCGTCCCACATGTGGCGTAGCATGCACGCGAGGGTGGCCTCCCCTGCCCTCATCGTGGAAGAGGGGAAGGAGTGGACCGCCGAGGACCGGGACCTGTCCCGCCAGGTCCGTGTGACCGTCACGGGCGCTCGGGTGGCGACTTTTCGGGACCTGGGCGCTTCCCCCAGCGAGCCCAGCCCGCTCGCCGCGTACGGCGACGAGGAGCTGGTAAGGGAGCTCGAGCGGCGCGGATACCTCGTGCTCCGTGCGACAGCAGACGTGGAGGCGAAGTAGGCGCCCCCGTGGGCTAAATTCCCAGAGGAGGTGGGGATCATGGAATACGTGGGAAGGGAGAGGAAGATCCTGAGCTACTCCCCGGAGTATCCGGCCCACCAGGTGCCGCCAGCTGAGGAGGAGTTCAGGGATACGCTGTACTGGCGGGATGGCTACCCATTCTCTCGCGCTACTGACGACTGCCACGTTTTCGAGACTCTGTACCGCCTCCCAGGGGGGCGGTGGATCGTACGCCAGTTGGTCCGCCACCACGGACACCGCTCCTACTGCTGGTTCGAGGTTTCTGGGGAGGAGGCTCACGCCTGGCTGGAACGCTGCGGCTACACGGGTGCGGGACAGGCCGCTACGCGGCGCTGCGTCTTCTGTGGTGGCACGGATGGGCTGGAGGTTCCCGAGGTCGAGAACGTGTGTGTCTCCTGCATTCGGTTAGGGGCTCTCTGGGGCCTGTGGGACCCCAGAAAGGCCCTCCTGGAGCCATAGGAGGCCCGCCCGCTCGCCGCGTACGGCGACGAGGAGCTCAAGAACTCGAACATCTGTTCCGTATTGACAATGCTGCTCGCATCTGTTATATAAAGAACAGAACAGGCAAGAAAGAGAGGAGGGAGGAACATGGTTCGCGTACAGATCAAGGTGGAAGTTCAGGGGGCCGGGGCCAGCAAGGCCTGGTGGGCTCGTTACCCCGGCCTTGAGGCGGTCGGCGAGGGTTCCGACCGCCGCGTTGTTGCCACGGGAGAGCCCTCGTGGCTCCCCCGGATCCGCGACGGGGAGGCCTGGATCGACCTTCCTGCGGGCACGGTCATCCGGGCCGGGGCGTCGCGCTTCGGTGGTTACCGCCACGCTCATGTCTCCTCTCCCGCACTTATCGTAGAAGAAGGGAGGGAATGGACCGCCGTGGACCGAGACGGAACGCGGCACGTCCGAATCACCATCACCGGGGCCCGGGTGGCGACTTTTGAAGACCTGAACGCTTCCGCCACTACCGAGCCCAGCCCGCTCTCCACCTTCAGCGATGACATTTTGATTCGGGAACTCGAGCGGCGCGGATACGTCGTGATCCGCGCCACAGCAGACACGGGGGCGCAGTAAGCGCCCCCAGTAGGAGGTGGGGATCATGGAGAGGAAAAGGTGCCAGCTCTGCGGTAGTCTTCGTTTTTGCCTTCGGCGAAACGGGACCACACAATGCCTCGCATGCGCCCTAGAAGACATTTCCTTCCTCTTGAGCGACCTCGGAACAGACATTGGGGCACTAAAGAAGATCGCTAGTGCCGGGGTCCCCGGGGTTTCTACGCGACCCTGCCCCTGCGGTCGCGTTGGGGCCCTGGATGAACCCTATTTTGGTAGCATTTGCGCCTTCTGCATCGGGGAGGTTCTTAGTAGAAGGCTGGAAACCATTCGGGGAAGACTCCAGGCCCTGCTCCAAACCTGCGCTTACTGTGGCGATACCGCGGCATGCCTATGGGCAGATCAGCTACCCATGTGCGAATTCTGCGCTTCGGTTCAGGCGAAAATCTGGCAAAGCAAAAAGCTCCCCACCTCACAGGCCTAACGTCTTCCCCGCAGCGGGGCCCGGTGGGGAGTTCCCCACCGGGCCCCAAAAACACGAAAGGAGGGAGAAGGGGATGGAAAAGAAGAGGAAGATCTTGAGCCGCCTCCGGGAGTATCCTGCCAAGAAGCTACCGCCTCCAGAGGCAAAATTCAGAGACGTACTGTTCTGGAATCCCCAGAGGCTCCTTCTATTTTCTCGCGCTACTGGTGATTACCGCGAGTTTGAGACCCTGTACCGCCTCCCCGGTGGACGGTGGGTCGTACGCCGCCGGATCCGCCGCGGGGGCCGCCGCTCCTACTGCTGGTTCGAGGTTTCCGAAGAGGAGGCCCGCGCCTGGCTCGAGCGCTGCGGCTACGCTAGCGACGGACAGATCGCGGGCGCGCGTCGCTGCGTCTTTTGCGGCGGCGTAGACGGGCTGGATTTGCCATACCTCGATAACGTGTGTATTCCATGTATCGCCCGCCGGGTCCCAGGCCTAGTGTACCCTTCAGGAGGTGAGGGAGGTCATGGAGAAGACAAGGTGCCGGGTCTGCGGTAATCTTCGCTTCTGCCTCCGGAGAGGCGGGGCACACCAATGCCTAACGTGTGCCCTCGGAGGCACATCTTTCCTTTTGGGGGGGTTCGACGATGGCATTAGAGCCCTAGGAGAGGTCGTGCGGACCCATATCAGGGTGGGGAGCTTCAGCCCGTCCACGCGGCGCTGCGTCGTTTGTGGGCAGACGGGGGCGATTGACATGCCTTGCTATTGGAAGAACGTGTGTGTCTCCTGTATAGCGGATACCCTCGACTCCCACCTCGAGTCTGCCCAGTTGGACCTCAAATCTGTACTGCAGACCTGCGCGAAATGCTACGAGCCCGCCGCCTACCTGTGGGAGCTGCCCCTGTGCGGCTCCTGCGCTGCCTCGGCGGGAATGAAAGTTCCGCAAGGCGCTTCTTGGGCGGGGAAAGTGCAGGAATTGGTGATGGAGATCCCCAAGAAGGCAAAATGCAGTTCCTGTGCTGATTACTGTCTCAAGCGAGGCGACGTCCCACAATGCCTCGCGTGCGCCCTGTTAGATGTCTCGTTCTTTTGGGTGGAGCTTTTAAGTGACTTTGGGGCGTTTTGGTACGAGTCGCACCGGGCCAGGTCTAGTTCTACGCGGCGCTGCAACATCTGTGATCACGCCGGGGCGCTTAGCCTGCCTCGGTGGGGAAACGTGTGTGTCTTATGCGTTTCCCGGACCCTTATGGCGAGGTTAGAGTCTATCCGCAGGGAGATCAGAGCTATACTGCAAACCTGTACCAGCTGCGGCCGGGGCGCATCACACTTGTGGGCGCACCGGCTGCCGCTGTGCGAGTGCTGCGTGGAATCAGCGGAGCTAACAGCTTAAATGCCGGGCCCGGCGGGGAACTACCCGCCGGGCCCGCCTTCACGAAGACAGCCCTGGGCCGGCCTCGCGACCGGGTCCCAGGGCTTCCGGGAGGAGGGGGGAGGATCGATACTATGGTGCCCCATTCTCCCCGCAAAGTCAACCCCTCCCATGGCCTGATTCTCGGGCCAGCCTTGCAATCTCTGGCCAGCCCACGACAAGGGCGTTGTAGGCCTGGGAGTCCCGGGCCCGGCCCTTCTTTTCGGCAATGGCGAAAAGCCGGTAGGCCAGTTCGCGGGCGAGCTCGCCCGGTGAGCCCAGCCGCCCAAGAAGTCCCGCCGTGGCTTGATCCCCGCCCTTCTCGTAGTAGTAGACGCGCAGCAGATGGTGCGCCGCCTCCCAGACGCTGACCTGCCGGCCTCTCTCCGGGGCCCAGCCCTTCGGTAACTCGTCGGGTCGAAGAAGCCGTACCCTCCCGCCTCGAGAGTGCACAATCCCCGCATCGACGAGCCCGTTTACCGAGGTCGCCTTCGCTTTGGATAGGAGCTCTGCGTCGCCGAACTCGCCCTCTTCAAAGCCGTGCTGCTCGTACCAGGCGATGGCCCACCGGGTGTCGTTGTCGAACTCGTCCTCCTGCTCGGAGAGGACCTCGGTCAGGGTCTGGTTGATGAGGGCCAGGGCCGTGCGGACGCTCATTGGGTTGCCGGAGGTTTCCAGAATCCGGCTGTACTTCGAGTAAATGGCCATGCCTGGGCCGATAGCAGCTTGCGCGAAGTCCACCGGGGCGATGTTACCCTGCTGCAGACGTCGGAGCACCGCTGGCAGTTCGCGCCTCAGTTCAGCCACGAAAGACCTACGGTCCGTTTGAGGGGCATCTGCGGGCCGAGGGCGGCAGGCGAGGACAATGTAGGAGGCGAGTGCGTTTGCCCCCATGGCGTTCAAGCGCCACTTCTGCGGCGCCCGTACCGGCCAGGTTGCGGTGACCTGGAAGCCTGTCTCGACGAGGGCCGTGAGCATTGTCTCCCAGCCTGTGGTGCGGTCCACCGGAGCGCGCGCATCTTGCGCCCCTTCTTCTGTGGGTGGGGCGCCTGCAAACCCAGCCTCCTCGTCGTCCTGCTTGAAGGCGTAGTAAACGGTGAGAGGAAAGCGCGGATCCATCTTCTCCCGCAGGACGGCGAAAACCCGTCGGAAGCCCTGCTCGAAGTGTGATTTGGCCCTACGCTTGTCGCCGCCGAAGCGCCATGGATCGGCCACCAACTCCCGCTCCTTGGGCGTCAGGACCGTACCGAAGAGTTCGGGGTAAAGGTCACCGATGGTACGACGCAGCCAGACGTAGAAGAAGTCCGAGAGGGCCGCGTAGCCGATGTTGTCATAGTAAGGCGGGTCGGTGGAGACGAGGACGCTCTTCAGGCCGTCCCAGGGGCTTGCAGCGTCAATGTGTCGGGCGTGGCCTTTTTGTAAAGTCGCGATCGCCTCCATGCACTCGGCGACGTGGTCGACGCTTGTGCTCCAGCCACCCACCGAGTCCCCCAGGGGGTTCGACTCAGCGAAGTCCCACACCATCGGAGTCGCGGGCCGCGCGAACAGGTGCTTGACCGCTTGGCAGCTTGGGCTCCACCTGCATAACGAGTTACCATAGTCCGCGCACCGGTCCAAGGCCATGGCCAGGAAGGTGGTCACCGTGGCAGCGTAGGCGTCGGCCTCGGCGTCGGAGAGCCCCGCTGCGATCGCATCCCGCCGTACGTCTTCCCGCACCCCCCGCACCAGGTCCGACAGCGTCACCATCGCCGTGAGCTGACGTGGAGTAAAGACGTCGGCCCAGGTTTGCATTCCGTACATCGACAACCCGTCGGCGCCATGGCACGAGCTCGTTACTGGTTCCGCTGGACGCCAGTTCGCTAAATCCACTCGACCCATTTGCTCGTGGTCCTCCCCTGGGGACAAGTACACACGGCCTCGCTTCCCCTCGGCTACAATGGCCACGAGGCGCACGCCCATTCGGCCCGCTCTAGCCTCGCCTCTAATGTAGGTGACCGGGATAGTGTCAGCGGTGAGGAGACACCGGAACGTCGCCCGCCCGATCTTCGTCCCTGCCTTCACCGCCTCGCGGTCTGGTGGTGCGCCGGTGCGCACCCGGAAGCGCCAGGTGCCGGCCGCCCGGTCCACCATCGGCTCCAGCCACGCCTCGCTCCCCTCCTTGCTTGAGAGCCAAAAGCTGCTCATGAGGGGCACGTGGGCCCCGTGGGCCGCAGGGTTCGGGCTCGGCACCGTCCGCGCCCAGATCCAGGCGATGACCGGTAGCTCCTTGCCAACGTAGGGCTCGAGGTGCGGGTGCTCGGCAGCCACCTCCTCCGTGACCTTTGCTGGCGGGTAGAGGTGCCCGATCCGCTCGCGCGCCCGCCCGAGGATCACCCCCCCGTAGTAACGGACGTCGGCCGCAAGAGCAGCCGAGCCGCGCCAGCCTTGCTTTCCGCCGATCTTCTTTCGGTCCTCGGGATTGACCGGGGCCCGCCCCCACCAGCGTGGTACCAGCTCGAGGTAGCATTTGTTGATGAGCACAGCTACCGGGTTCAGGTCGCCAGCGTAGGCCTCCATCCCGAGCCGAGCTGCCTCGAGCGGGATTGAGCCACCGCCAGCGAACGGATCCAGCACAGCCGGGAGCCTTCCATCACAATGCTTCAGCATCTCCGACCGCGCCTCGGCATAGACCTCGGGGTGCCTGTGGAGCCGGGGTCGCATCATCTTGCGGATGATCCCAAACAGCCGCTCCCGCTCGCGCTCCTGTGCCTCTTCGGTCGGGAAGCGATCTGGGTGGCTGGACGGGTCGTCCACCACCGAGGCGAAGAGCACCGCCCGGCTCACCGGCAACGGTAGACGTGCCCACCATGGGTGAATCCCCCTGGGATGCGCCCCGATCCCAGGCATCTTGTCGTAGAGCGACGCATCGTTGATTTCCGGGAGTGGTAGCGCCACCTCGATAAGTTTCTTAGTCATCGCTTTTACCTCGGCGCCGCTACGAGAATAGCTTCCACCAGACGCCGCTCCTCGCTGCCTACAGGGTACAGGGCACTCAGCGCGTTCGCCAGGCGGAGGAAGTCCGGGCCGCGCTCGACCTCCGAGCGAATCATCGCCTGCACGGCGTTGGTCCGGCCGGCCGCCTGGAGGATCATGGCCGTGTGCACCCGGTCGAGAGTCGTCGCCCCCCGCGCAACTTTGAGCTCCGCCGTTCCGGGCGTGGTGCCTTCAATGCGGTGGGCGACGATGTCGGCCCCCTTCCGGCCGAATAGCACCCTCGCCCGCTCGCGGATCGTCAGCAGCCGCACGACCCCATTCTTCGTCTCGATTACCCGGCCTTCCCACTCCGGCAGGCGGATGCCGAGCGGCTGGGCGAACCGGTGGGCTACGTCGTGGGCGAGCGCGTAGCCGCTGGTGGCCTTCCGTTGGAGCGTCCACAGAAACATGGCCATAAGGCGCGCGTCATCCTCCAGGGCCCTGGCTCCGTCTGCGGCCGCGAGGACCTGCTGGAGCGCCGCCCGGCGTACGGCTTCCCACACCCTCTCCAAGAACTCCGCCAATGCCACCCTGCGTCCATCGCCTGTTTCTACCCGCGAGTAGCGGCTGAAGATCTCCATTGCCCGGGCGGTGCAGGCGAAAACGAGGTCTGCGCCCCGGATCCCCTCTCGCTGGAACCGATCCATCCAACCACCCACGCGTCGGCGGAGCTCGCGCAGCACCTTGGACCAGGCCCCAACGGGCGCATCTTTCGGCCGCGGGCGAATGACCATGTGGACACTCGCTGCCAGCGCCGCGGAGTTCCGGGCCCGTAGCCGTACCCACCTCTCGGTGGTGATAGGCCAGGACGCCGTCACCGTCCAGCCCCCCCGGATAAGGCCTGAAAGAAACGCTTCCCAACCCTCGGGGTTCTTGTGGGCGAAGATCACAGTACCAATGCCATCGTCCCGGAGCACCCGTCGACCCTCGCGGAAGGCACGGGCCATACCGTCCTCGAAGAACACTCGACCCTTGTGTGCGTTACGGTCTGGGTCTAGGCGCGCCATCTGGCACAGCTCGCGCTCCTTAGGCGTAAGTGGGTTCGCCGGATCGAAGGGATCGCGGAGGAGTGGGTGACCAACTAGCGTCCGCTTGAGCCAGACAAAGAAAAAGTCAGAAAGGTCAGCATAGGGGACAGCGTCGTAGTACGGCGGGTCGGTGAACCAGATTGAGGCGGCGCTGCGAGGGAGGGGGAGCTCGGTAGCATCGGCAATCTGGACCCGACCGGCAGGTGAGCCGGGCCATGTGTCGACGACGCGTGCAATCCAGCCAATCTGGTCCGTCAGAGGAGCGCCACCGCTGCTGCCACATGCCTCAACAAAATCCCAAACAATTGGTAGCACTTGCCGCGGGAAGGTCTGGGTGCTCTTTTCTAGTGACACGTTCCAGAAACATAGCGACGAAAGGTAGTCAGCGCACTTGTTCACCGCCAGCGCCATCGCCAGACGCACCGCTTCCGGCACCGACGCCGGCAGCTCCCGAACCACGTGGGTCAGGGTTACCAGCGTCAGTTTCTGCCGTGCCGTGAAAAGGTCGCCCCACGTGCGCATGCCATACAGAGACGCGTTGAAAACACCACTCACGAATGGCAGCGGCTCATCCGGTACCGGACAGAGACCCTTCTTCCCACCTCGCTTCCATTTCCCGATGACATCCGCGAGCCTCTGCTGTGCCTTCCAGGCTGCCTCATAGTCGCGCTCTGTCGGTAGCCGGTAGTGGCGGCCCTGCTCGCCAGGCCGGAGCGTCACCACCGCGAGCAGCCGTGCTCCACCGATGCGCTGACCTTTTTCGTCGAACGCCACGTCCGCCCCGCCGCGCTGCTGCACGAGCTGTGCCCGCACCCGCTCCACCCGCAGCACCGTCTCGCAAGCGGGACACGTGGCGTTTCCTCGCGAGACCGTCCCCATTGGCACATCTGCCTCCGTCTTCGGCTGGAACACTTCGAAAACGACCTCAGGAGGCCTTCCCTTGGGCCGCTCGACCCGGTAGCGCAGAGCCCAGCGACGGCCGGCCCTCTTTGACAGCCAGAACGAACGAGCGAGCGGAATCTCGGCCCCGCAGTTCGGCGCCTCGCAGCGCACGGTCCGCGCCCACAGGTACGCGATGGGGATCGCACCATCGGGGTCGGGCGGGTAGAACTCCGCGAGTTCTCTCTCCACCCGTGCATTCACCAGGGTCCCCACACGACGGACCGCCTCGGCGAGTCCGTCTACATCCTCCCTGCCGCCATTGGCGGTCGGTATCCGCAAGCGATCCCGGCCATAGCGCGGGATGTACTCCAATAGGACCTTCAGGATCAAGCAGGCCACGGGGTTCAGGTCACTACCGAACGCCTCGCACCCTACGCGCAGCGCCTCTAGAGGAATCGAGCCCCCACCCGCGAACGGGTCCACCACGAGCGGTGGGCTATCTGGGTACGCGGCCTGCACGAGCCCTCTGGCCACCCCTAGAAACACCGGGTCCGCCGAGTTTTCCCAACGGCTAAAATCTGCGATGAAACCGAGCAGCGCCCGGCGCAAAGACTCGCTGTCCTCGCCCACGCAGCGCACCCGCATGATCAGCCGACGCGCCTTTTGTTTGAACCATTCAGGGCACAACGGGTCGCAGGGGTCTGGCAGTAGCAACCCCAACAGCACTGCCCGGCACGACGCTAGTGGGCGCCTCGCCCACCAACGGTGCAGCGTGCTGGGGTGTCCGTGCTGGATGGACTTCTCCCGCGACGCATGTCGCGACACCTCCGCCACGGGGAAGTCAACCTCAACTAGCCGCCGGCACTCCCTCGGGATCACAGCTTACCCCTTTTCGGTTCACCTCTAGGGTAGCTGATTTTTGGTGGGTTCTTCTAGCGGGTATGCTGTCCGCGGGGAAAGCCGACGCCTGGAGAACCCGAAAACAGCGAAGCCGGCCGGTTGGCACCGGCCGGCTTCACGTGCGGGCTCAGCGGGTTACCGCTCGCCGCCCGTCTGCGCCAGGAGGTCCTCGGGGATCTGCGTGGGCCTTACCACATCAATCCAGGAGTAGTACGGCCGCCCCCGGCGGAGCCGGATAAAGACTCGCCCCAGGGGGGCGTGGTCGTGGAGCAAATAATACTCACAGTTTCCGCTAGCACCCAAGTAGTCCAGGGTACCGACACGCGGGACCCAACGCCGCCAGGGTGCGGCGGGGTCGTGCGAGACATGTCTGCAGGTGGGCCTGCGGCACCCGCTGATGGGGCCGACGTCTACCAATTCTCCGAGCTCCAAGAGCTCAGGGTCCCAAACATATAGACCCCAACCCCTGATTCCCTGCAAGTTCTTCTTCATTTCCTCTTCCCTCCTCCCTGGTCTGTTCTAGTCTTTGTTTACCACTAGGAGCTTTCCCTGTCAATAAGGAACAGATGTTCGAATGGGCGGAGCTTAACGCCCGCCAAGAGAGCTGCAAGGCCCTGCGGACTCGCGGGAGAGCGGATCAGGTTCGAGCAGTAAACCGTGAAGCCGGCCTAGAACTCCGGCCGGCTCCAATTCTTGCCACACACCACACCCGGGACAGCATCCACCCCTACAAGCAGCCAATGCACTACTGCCTCGTCAATGATTCCCTCCACCGCGGCAGTAACCACAGGACCGACTGACATGGTCACCGATCACCGAAAAAGGCGAGTCGTTCTGCCTTCTCAGGCCTCGTCTTCGGCATGACCACATCCGCGAGCGTCGAGCCGCCTGCGAGTAGCTGTTGGGCGTTCGCGATGTCTGAAGCCGGCTTGACTTCCGTACCTTTGTCGCCCGGAATTAGCAGGAGAACCTCGTCCAGCCCGATCCCGTCGTCTCGGAGCAATTCAGGTGAATGGGTGCTCAGAATAATCTGTCTTCCGCTGCGCCGTTGCGCGCGCGCAAACATCTGGGGCAAGTAGCGCACTACCCCGGGGTGTAGCGAGAGTTCGGGCTCTTCGAGCAGTAACGGGCCGCTTCCTGCCATCGTCACCCACAAGAGACCCATGAGACGCAAAGTACCGTAGGAGAGATGCCGAACATCCCGCCACAGTTCGAGCTCCGCGAGTTGAGGAGCGGCAACGCGCAAGGCATCGCGGATGCGGCGCAGCCGCGCGTTCCGCGTCTTCTCCGGAGTCTTTGCAAGGGCTTCGAGGAAGTCTCCGCCAAAGCGGGCGCTCGTCCGCCATACCGTGCGGTCCGGCTCCCGGACCAGTTGTGGGACGATGTGTAGATACTGGACAGACCCAACAAAGGCCGCCAGCTCGCGAAACGGCCGGTTGGCGCTTACCTGCTCTAAATAGGTCTGCGTTAAGCGCTCCGGGTCTTGGCGATCCTCATCATTTGGGCGCTCGATCAGAATCACTTCGCCTGCCGCGACCCTCTCCCTACGGATAGTGGGTCGTCGCTGCTTGTCTTGATTGAATGTGAGCTCATATTCCCAGCGTTTACCCGAGTCACCGGAGTCCACGAGGACACGGATCCCAATGTCCGAGTACCTCCTTGCGGTCAGACAACGAATTGCGCTCACACCTCCACGGCGTCGGACGGCCTCCTGGAAGCCACCGCCCGAGGAGGCGATGTCTCGCAGGAACCGAAAGACGTCCAGGAAGTTGGACTTCCCGGAGGCATTCGGACCCAC
>ENA-ORXB01003234-ORXB01003234.1-sediment-metagenome-genome-assembly--contig:-NODE-3234-length-11803-cov-4.059099_pt1 | contig 11803 bp, 6 predicted proteins | sample MGYA00237863_ERZ511475 | MGnify/ENA primary metagenome ERZ511475 (study PRJEB26305, sample SAMN06343858) | sediment metagenome | isolation source: hot spring sediment | place: Canada: British Columbia...
GGTGCGCTCTTTGCCCTCGGCCCTGTTATATTATACAACGGATTGTTACTTTAGTAAAGTAAAGCGTTAAATTGCTAAATTACCACCACTGCACTCAAATACTTTTACCAAAGGCAATGCCTAACCAGTTATCAGCTTTATCCACCTAGCTTTCTTTTTATTTTTCTTTTCCTCTGCCTTTTCCTTCTCTTACCTCAACAGAGCCCTCTCCAAGAAGCTCTTTGAGCTCAGCAAAGAGACTATTAACAAGAGAAACTTTATACTTATCTGAAAAAGCCATTATGGTTGGCTTATCACCATTTTCTATTCTTAGAAAAACTGGCACTTTGCCTGGATGTGAGCTTAAAGCTTCCTTTAACCTAGCCACAAAGCTAGCTGTCATCAGTGATTTTGAAACATTTAAAACCAAAATAGGCTTCTCTACAACCTTCCTACTGCTTGCACCATTTACTCTGGTTTTTATAGTATTTCCGGTCTCCTTTAGCTGGCGTCGATTGTTTATCTTGCCCTCAGCCTTGGCATCAAACTCAACTATTTCTTGTGCCAAAACCTTAACTTCATCTTCTTTAATATCCAGGCGGCCCTTAATCAGCACCAATTTGTCATCAATAATTAAATCTTTATATTTCTCAACCGTGGCAGGAAAAACAATAACTTCTACTGAACCATCCAAATCCTCGAGATTTAAAAAGAGCATAACATCGCCCTTCTTTGTAAGCACTTTAGTAATCTTTGTAATAATGCCACCAATCCAACCAACTGTTCCATCTTTTTGCTCTTTAAGCTCAACAGTCGAGAACTCGGTCTGGCTCATCAAAGCTTCTTCAATTCCCAGCAATGGATGATCCGATACATAGAGGCCAAGCATTTCTTTCTCGTATGCAAGAAGCTCTTGCTTCTCAAATTCTGGAACTACCTCATCAACTGGATCTTCGATTGTTTGATGGCCATCCGGACTTGACCCATCGCCTATATCGAAGATGGTAAACTGCCCTTCCGCTTTATCTTTTTGATACTTATGTCCTAAGTCAACTGCCCTATCGTAGGATAGCAAAAGCTGCCTTCGGCTTACTCCAAATGAGTCAAATGCACCAGCTTTAATCAAACTTTCAATCATCCTTTTATTTAAAAGACTCAAGTCTACCCGCCTACAGAAATCATAAATTGACTTAAAAGGCCCTCCACGTTCGCGCTCTTTAATAATTCCCTCAATAGCTCCCTCGCCCACATTTCTTACTGCCGTAAGGCCGAAACGTATCGAGTTGCCAACAATGGTAAAGTCACGGTAGCTTTCATTGACATCTGGCGGAAGCACCTCGATTTTGCAACGTCTGCATTCGTTAACATATTGGGCAACCTTATCCTTATTGCCCATAACGCTTGTAAGAAGAGCCGCCATAAATTCAACCGGATAGTTTGCTTTTAACCATGCGGTCTGGTATGAGATAAAAGCGTACGCCGTGCTGTGCGAGTTATGGACTATCAAACCATTAGCAATAAAGTTATGGGTGCCCTCAATTTCAAGGTCATAGGTTTGCTCTATGCCAGAAAACTCGATTTCGACGATTTTATCCCAGTAGATATCAGAGGTTGCATGCTTCATCAGTTCATTAGAACCGAAATAGTCAGCCATTCCCCTAATAGTGCTCCGCCTGAATCCCTGCTTTCTGGAATGAACTGTGCCCACAAATTCCTTTACCGAGAGACCGCTCTCGCGCTCGATTTGCCGCCAACCCAAGCCGACGAGTATCTTCTCCTTTCTCACTAACTCCTTTATAGAAAACGGAATAATATCACGGGAGGCGTTGTCTCCATCTATTGACTCGTAATAGGAAATTAGGTTGGCAAGCTCCCTACCACGACCAATTATGTGCGGACCAATGATATCGACGAATCTTAAGATACTCTCTCTACCCTGTAAATAGAGAGCATAACCATGCCGTTCCTCGTCCCGATACTTGAAAACCTTCTCAGCAATTCTGCTAATAATTCCAAATCTAAGAAGAAGGTGCTGAATCTGTGTTGCCATCCTCCGGGAGGAAGTAGCATAATACGGCACTTTGTTTGTTCCAGACGAGATTAAGAAACCATCACCAGTCCACAATCTACCAATTAGCGTTGCTAGTGAATCTTGGTCCAAAGAGAAAACTTCACCTGGGATAAACTTCTCGGTAGCATTTTTTCCTATTAGCCCAAGGCTTTCTAACCATAACCTTGCCCCGGAACGTGGATTCTGACCGTTTACAGGCACTCCTTCTGCTTTCTCGATCTTATTCCAGGGGGTCTGACCCTTCTTAAACCTTGCATCCCGTCCTGTTCCAGCATAAACCTCATACAAGCCCCGGCGTCTGCGGATGGTCGCTCGGGTATTATCGAATTTCTCAAGGTTGGTAATAAAATCATTGACCTGAACATCATTCTTTCCGTAATAGTAAAAACCACTAGGATGGCAGGTATTGCCTTCAGACAAAACTCCTGCCAAAACAACCAGCTTATGCTTTGGCCAACTGCTCTTCCCGAATGTTGGTATAACTCTAGGCACAGCTATTCTTGACCCTATACCCAACTCTTTTAGCTCTTTCCAACCATCAATTGTTAGGAATGGGTGGTTGTCTGTAACAGTAACTTCATAACCCAACTGAGTTTTGACTCGGTAGACGGGCTTATAACCGTTTACAACACAATCGACAACCGGACGTTTTACGATTTTATATTTGTTATCACAGCTTAAGGTATTTATACGATTACCTGAACGATAAAGCTCCTCGACTGTGACAACCGCTCCCGTATCAGCATCAATAACTTCGGTTGAGCCGACAACACATTTATTAAATCCATACCCTGCAAAATGCACAATTAGGTCGAATATTTTTGAGGCAATATCTGCCCTTACACCATTTTTTACTGAGCCATCTACAAACTTTTCCTTTAGCTTTGCAAGCACTTCTGGCTCTTTCTTCGACATAGCTTTTCGTAAAATATCCGCCTCTCCCATGCTAAATCCAGCCATGGTCGATGCTATGCGCATAACTTGCTCTTGATAGACAATAACGCCATAAGTCTCCTTTAGGATGTCCTCAAGCATGTTATGGAGGTAGCTTATCGGCTTTCTACCATGTTTTCGATCAACAAAGTCTTTAACCATTCCTGAGCCAAGAGGGCCTGGTCTATAGAGAGCAAGAAGCGCAATGATGTCTGAAAAAACTGTGGGCTGCAGATCCCTAAGCAGTCCCCTCATGCCCGAACTCTCGAGCTGAAAAACACCAATACTTTCTCCCCGCTGGAGCATCTCATACGTCTTAGGGTCATCAAATGTTATGCTATCAATATCTATATCTAGTCCTCGATTCTGCTTAATATTCTTAACCGCATTATCGATTACTGTTAAGGTGCGAAGGCCCAGGAAATCCATCTTCAAGAGGCCTAGCTTTTGTATTGCTCCCATATCATACTGTGTAACAATTTCTGCGTCACCTTTTTTCTGTACGGGGGTGCGATTCATCAATGCTTGATCTGAAATAACCACACCAGCTGCATGAATTGAATCCTGCCTAACTAAGCCTTCAATATTTTTTGCCATATCAAGGATGGGGCGTGTGATTTCTTGGTCATTCTCATAGGCCTCTTTAAGCTCAGGCACATGAGCTAGCGCCCCTTCAATGGTCCAGGGCTTGCCCTCGTGAAAGCCCTCGGGGATCATCTTTGCTATCTTGTCTACTCTACCGTATGGAATATCAAAAACCCTGCCAACATCTCTAATAGCAGCCCTGGCAGCCATTGTGCCAAAGGTTATTATCTGAGCAACTTTATCCTCGCCATATTTTTGCGTAACATAATCAATGACTTCACTTCGTCTTTCAAAGCAAAAGTCTATGTCGATATCAGGCATGCTTATGCGCTCAGGGTTTAGGAATCTTTCAAATAGAAGGTCGTAGGTAATGGGATCGATGTTTGTAATCTCAAGCACATAGGCAACAATGCTACCGGCAGCTGACCCTCTACCCGGTCCAACCTTGATACCTTTGGACTTTGCATATCTGACAAAATCCTGCACCACTAAAAAATAGCCGGGAAATCCCATTTGCTTGATCATCTCTATCTCGTATTCCAACCGCTCTTGCTGCTGCCTTGATGGGTTTGGATAGCGCTTAGCAAAGCCCTCTCGACAAAGCTTCTCAAAATAGGAATCAAGCGTATATCCCTTTGGGATCTCATACTTTGGCAAAAGGTATTCGTTGAATTTTATTTCAACGTTGCAGCGATTTGCGATATCAACCGTGTTGGCAAGAACATCTGGCCGTTCAGGGAAAAGGGTTGCCATTTCATCGCCTGATTTTAGGTAAAATTGATCGGCTTCAAATCGGAGTCTATCTTTTTCAGCCAGAGTTGATCCGGTTTGAATGCAGAGTAAGACATCATGGGCCTGGGCATCTTCTCGATTTATATAATGGATATCGTTTGTAGCGATTATGGGAATCCCAAGCTCGTCGCCAATTTCGAAAATTCCCTGATTTACCTTTTTTTGCTCATCTATGTTATGGTCCTGAACTTCAAGGAAAAAGTTGTTTTCACCAAATATCTTACTTAAAGCAATTGCTTCCTTTTTTGCTGCATTGATATCGTCATTCTTCAAATAGCGCGGGATTTGGCCAGCAAGACATGCAGTTGAAGCAATTAGCCCATGGTGATATTTCTCAAGAATTTCCTTATCAACACGGGGCTTGTAATAGAACCCGTCAAAATAGCTTAATGTCACAAGATTCATCAAGTTTCGATACCCTTGCTCATTTTCCGCCAAGAGGACAAGGTGGGAATTTGATTCCTCTGATTTTGTTTTGTCAAAACGGCTTCCGGGTGCTACATATACCTCACAACCAATTATTGGCTTTATTCCTTGCTTTACAGCTTCTAAGTAGAAATCAATAATGCCATACATAACCCCATGATCAGTTAAGGCAATTGCGGGCATACCAAGCTGCTTTGCCTTTCCTATCATGTTCTTTATTCGGGAGGCGCCGTCAAGCAATGAAAACTCTGAGTGTGTATGGAGATGAACAAATTTTGCCAATTTAACCTCTTAGCTCCTTAAAGCTTTAATAAAAATCTGCTTGCTACTGCTATTTAGCTTTTCAGCTACTTCAACCGACTATAGATTATTCATTTGCTAACCGCAAGAAAAGCAAAGCTAAGGTTAATTATACATTAGTAACTTAACGCAATGTTAATGCAAAAGTGGGGAGATGCTTAATTTTTGGGGCTGGTATTTGGGGTTTAGATTTTTAGCTTTTAGATGATTTCAAACGGTCAAGGATTAGGCGATAGCCATCAGCGCCGTATTCTAAGTAGCGCTTTACTCTGCTTATTGTTGCAGTGCTTGCACCTGTTTCTGTAGCAATATCGGTATAGGTTTCTTTGGCATCAAGCTTTCTAGCAACTGCCCAACGCTGTGCCATAGATTTAATCTCTGCTACAGTACATAGGTCCTCGAAAAATTTATATGCTTCTTCCTTGTTCTCGAGTCTTAGAATTGCCTCAAATAGATCGTCAATTTGCTTTGTTCTTAATCTTTCATTAACCGCCATGACACCCTCCGATATGGCTATATACAGCCTCGATAACGGATTAACTCTTTATTATTTTAACATAAAAAAGTGATTGTCTTATAAAGCAATCACCTCACTCAACTGAGTTATTCGAATCTTTCCAGCCTGAAAACTACCGGGTTTGCAGGGTCAGGGCAACAAACCGATATCTCGTTTTCCTTATCACCCCAGGGGAAACTACCTCCAAAACGAAGAACAGTTATGAAAGGATATATAGATTGAAACGCCCAGCTGCAAAAACGCTCAGGAAGAATCTCTGAATGTACTTCCCAGCTGTCTCCTACCTTTAAATAGGCAGGGCACGTTCCTTTCCCCAAAATGTTGGTTACTGTGATTTTAACCTTGCTTCCAGTCGGCAGTTTTATCACCTTTTCTAAAGCTTGATTACTTTATTTTTCTAAAGCTTGATTACTTTATTTGATAAAACCCCTATGCCTTCGATATCAACCTCTACTACATCCCCAGGCTCCATCGGGCCCACTCCCGGCGGCGTACCGGTTAAAATAATATCGCCTGGGCAAAGCGTCATTACGTGTGAAACAAAGTGCACAAGAAAATCGGGTTTGAAATGCATATTTGAGGTATTTGATGACTGTTTAACCTCGTCATTTAACCTAAGCTCAATCTTGAGATTGCTTGGGTCTATATCCGTGACAATCCACGGTCCAAAAGGGGCAAACGTATCAAAGCTCTTTGCTCGGGTCCACTGGCCATCTTTTTTTTGCAGGTCGCGTGCCGTAACATCATTTGCACATGTATAGCCAAAGATATGTTCAGATGCTCGCCCCAAGCTAACATGTCTGGCGATATCTTTTATTACTATAGCAAGCTCTGCCTCATATTCTACCTGCTGGCTCATGTCGGGATAGATGATGTCGTCACCTGTACCCAATGCAGCAGATGTAGGTTTTAGAAAAATGATTGGCTCTTCATGCATTTCCATGTTTAGTTCTTGCGCATGATCTGTATAATTCAAACCAACTGCAACTATTTTACAGGGAACACAAGGCTCAAGAAGTCTAATTTTTTCAAGAGGAAAAGTTCTTTCAGTAGGTGTGTATTTCTCGAAGGGAGTCCCTTCAATAGCACGGATAATATCATCCTCTACTATTCCATAGGATACCGGACCGCCGTAAGAGAATCTAGCAAATTTCAACTGCTACCCCCACAGAATCCATTTAAACGCTTCACTTTTTCACCTTTTCACTTTTAACCCTCTCGCTTTTACCCGTTTTGCTATTAGTACCGTTTATGCCAATAAGCCCGTCTTCTTCATGCACTTTCTTATGCATCAAGCCATATTCAATACTATCAACAAGGGCCTGCCAGCTAGCTTCGATAATATTTTCCGAAACCCCGATAGTGCCCCAAGTCTTTTGACCATCACCACTTTCAATAAGAACCCGGGTTACAGCAGCGGTACCTTTTTTCTCATCCAGCACACGGACCTTAAAGTCGTTAAGCTCAATATCGTTAAGCGCTGGGTACATTGACCCTATCGCCTTTCTAAGGGCTTTATCTATTGCATTAACAGGTCCATTCCCCTCTGCTGTCTCTATAATCTCCTTGCCGCCCACTGAAAGCTTTATCGTGGCCTCGGTTGCAACTTTTCCATCCTCACGTTTCTCCATAATTACCCTAAAACGCTCAAGTTTAAAGAAGGTCGGATGTATTCCAAGGGACTTTCTAAGGAAAATCTCAAGAGATGCATCTGCAGCATCAAAATGGTAGCCAATATGCTCCAGGCCCTTTATCCTGTTTAGAATATCGTTGACTTTATGTGGCTCACTTGAAAGATCTATACCAAGCTCTTGTGCCTTAAGTATAATCGTGCTCTTGCCTGCAAGCTCTGATACAACAACTCGCTGAATGTTGCCTACAAGACTAGGATCGATATGAGCATAACCATATTCCTCGCGCTCAACCGCACTTGTATGAAGACCAGCTTTATGTGCAAAGGCACTTTGCCCAACATATGCTTGCTGAGGGTAAGGGCTTAAATTAGCAATCTCGCTTACATAATGCGAGACTTCGGTCAGCAGCTTTAACTGTTCCGGGCTTAGCACTTCTATGCCAAGTTTTAGTTGTAGAGCTGGTATTATCGAGCATAAATTTGCGTTGCCACACCGCTCACCGTAACCATTTATTGTGCCCTGCACATGAGTTGCACCAGCTTGCACCGCGACTATTGAGTTAGCAACAGCGCACTCTGCATCGTTGTGGGTGTGTATTCCAATTTGTGCCTGAACTTCCTTCTCAACCTTAGTAATAATATCCTTGACTTCAAAGGGAAGGGTCCCGCCATTTGTATCGCATAAAACAAGGCAATCTGCCCCTGCGCTCTCAGCTGCTTTCAGACAGGCTATGGCATAATCTGGATTGTCCTTGTAGCCGTCAAAGAAATGCTCTGCGTCAAAAAATACCTCAAGGCCTTTTTCTTTCAAAAAGGCTACCGATTCGCTAATCATATTGAGATTTTCTTGAAGCGTTGTTCTTAGTGCGCGCTCGACGTGGATATGCCAGCACTTGCCAACTATACACACAGCGCTGGTTCCACAGCTCGCCAGCGCCCTAAGATTGCTATCATCTTCCGCTTTAACGCCCTTCCTGCGAGTGCTACCAAAGGCCACCAGCTTGGAGTTCTTAAATTTCAACTTTTTTGCACGTTCAAAGAACTCCATATCCTTTGGATTTGAGCCGGCAAAACCGCCCTCGATATAGTGGATCCCCAATTTGTCGAGTTTTTGGGCTATCTTAAGCTTGTCGGTAACCGAAAATGATATGCCTTCGCGTTGTGAGCCATCTCTTAGTGTTGTATCAAAAAGTTCAATTCTTGCCATGTCTTTTCCATCTCGCACATTTATTGTTTATAGGCTAAAGCTCTGGTAAATATCCAGTTCTTAGCCTGATTTATCGGGCATCTGCTGCAGAAACTGCAGTTGCCCTATCAATGGGACCTACGACCTTAATCCCTGGACCCTGGACCCTATTTATTACCTCTAGACCCCACATACTTCTAGACCCAAACTTTTAGTCTTGTGCTGGCACTGCGGCCTCTTGCTCCACATACTCCAACCAATGGGCGTAACCATCATCTTCACCCTTAACCACTTCAAAAAACTTCTTTTGAAGTATTAATGTAATTGGCCCTGGCTTACCTATTTCCCTCTTATCTACTTCGCGAATTGGGGTTATTTCAGCCGCTGTACCAGTTACAAACATCTCATCGGCTAAGAACAGATCAGTTCTTACTAAATCCCTCTCAACAACTTCATAACCGAGGTCTCTGGCAAGTGTGATCACTGTATCCCTTGTGATGCCCTCAAGTATACTTGAGGCCGTTGAAGGAGTATGGATAACACCATTCTTGACCACGAATATGTTCTCACCGGTACCTTCCGAAACAAAGCCTCTTGAATCAAGAAGGATAGCTTCTTCGTAGTTGCTATAGATGGCCTCAAGTTTAGCCAAGATTGAGTTTATGTATTGACCTGTAGCTTTGGCTGCTGGGGGCAGCGAGTTGGGGTCAATTCTTCTAAAGGACGAGATCATAGCTTTTATGCCATTTTTTAGTCCATCGTCGCCAAGATAAGTGCCCCATGACCAAGCAGCTATCGCCACGTCAACTGGTGAGTTTAAAGGGTTTAATCCCATCTCACCATATCCCCTAAAAACAATAGGCCGAATATAGCAACTCTTTAGCTTATTTATGCGGACAAGCTCCTTTGTAGCCTCAACCAGCTCCTCAATGGAGTATGGTAAAGGCATTAAATAAATTTTGGAGGATTTTGCAAGCCTTTCTATATGTTCAGTGAGCCGGAATATGGCCGTGCCATTAGGAGTCTCATAAGCTCTAATCCCCTCAAACACACCCGACCCATAATGAAGCGCGTGTGTTAAAACGTGTATCTGAGCCTTATCCCAATCAACAAACTCACCGTTTAGCCATATTTTATCGACTTTCTCTATAGGCATCTTTGATAACCTCCATACTCTAAGAGACTTGATCGAGATTGCCGCGTCGCCCTAGCGGGCTCCTCGCAATGACAGTTTTTCATTCTCCTCCTCAGTCTTCGATTTGCTCCTTGTTTGAGATTGCCACAGCACCAGAGCCTGTTGCGAGCGAAGCGTGGCAAGTGCCTCTCAATGACAATTCTTCTTTTGCCCATCTCTGGTCCCCGGTCTGCTTTTTGCCAGTCTTCTGGTCCCCGGTCTGTTCTTTTGCCGGCCTCTCGCCCCTGTGAGCCTTGCAATGACAACTTTAACCACCTCTGTCGTTGCGAGCGACTGTAAGGAGCGCGGCAATCTCTTTGCAATGACAGGTTCTCCTAATTCCTGGTCCCTGGCCTCTAGATAACTGTCCCCGGACCCTATTTTTGACGGCGGTCGGCGGTCGTTTTTTCCTGAACCCTGGCCCCTACTATCTATCCTTCCTTTACCAAATTCGCAACCATATCGCCAACTTCCGACGTACTATAGCCCATCTGCCCAGCAGCCAGACTCTTAAGTTTCTCGCTGGTTACTTTCATAACTGCTTTCTCGATCCTCCTGCCGGCCTCTTTTTGTCCAAGACGCTCAAGCATGAGTTGGGCTGCTGATATTGCTGCAAGCGGATTTATGATATTCATTCCGGTATATTTAGGGGCAGAACCACCAATCGGCTCAAACATCGAGACACCCTCCGGATTTATGTTTCCGCCAGCTGCAATACCCATACCTCCCTGAATCATTGCACCAAGATCGGTGATGATGTCGCCAAACATATTATCTGTTACTACAACATCAAACCATTCCGGATTCTTAACAAACCACATGCAGATTGCATCAACATGGGCATAATCTGTTTTTATATCCGGGTATTCTTTAGCTACCTCGTTAAATGTGCGCTCCCATAAATCAAACGCATAGGTTAAAACATTAGTCTTACCGCAAAGAGTCAGCTTTCTCTCCTTGTTGCGCTCACGCGTGTACTCAAATGCATAACGAATGCAGCGCTCTGCTCCCTTGCGCGTATTAATACTCTCCTGAACCGCAACCTCATCGGGAGTACCTTTCTTTAAGAAGCCGCCTGCTCCTGCATAAAGGCCCTCGGTATTCTCGCGCACTACAACAAAATCAATATCCTCTGGTCCTTTGTCCTTAATTGGAGTGTAAACGCCAGGATAAAGCTTAACTGGCCGCAGATTTATATATTGATCAAGTTCAAATCTTATTTTCAGCAATATACCTTTCTCTAAAATTCCTGGCTTTACATCAGGATGCCCAATTGCGCCTAGCAGGATAGCATCCAGCTGGCGAAACTCCTCTATGGCTGAATCTGGCAGAATTTCGCCAGTCGCTAGATACCTATCGCCACCAAAATCATAGTGAACAAGCTCATATTTAAAATTTTCAACCTCGCTTGCAGCCTCCAATACTTTTAAAGCTTCTCTTATAACCTCAGAGCCGGTTCCATCGCCAGGTATTACTCCAATCTTATACAATTTCATGCCTCCGCTTCTTTGTTTCTACACTCTGCTTCTTTGTTTCTACAAATACTTGCAGTTATTGAAAGCCCCAGACCTATCCAGCCTGTGATTTGACCTTTTGTTTTACATAGTTTATCAAACCGCCCTGTTTTATAATATTTGTTATAAATTCAGGGAACGGCTTTGCCTTATAAACCTTGCCCGTTGTTAGATTTACAATCTCACCTTTGTCGGTATCTACCTGTACTTCATCGCCCGCATTTACGCCATTTACTGCCTCTTCGGACTCCAAAATAGGAAGCCCCATGTTTATGGAATTGCGATAAAATATCCTTGCAAACGATTTAGCTATAACACACGAGATACCTGATGCTTTAATAGCTATTGGCGCGTGTTCTCTTGAAGAACCACAGCCAAAATTTTCCTCGGCAATTATAATATCACCTTTGCTGATTTTGCTTGCAAACTCAGGGTCTGCATCTTCCATGCAATGCTTACCAAGCTCAACTGGATCGCTGGTTTTAAGATAGCGCGCTGGTATAATTAAATCTGTATCGACATCCCGCCCGAATTTCCAAGCCCGTCCTTTGTATTGCATCGACATACCTCCGATAACCTCTTCATTTCTAATCAACCAAGCTAGCCGTCTATCACTAAATTCAAAATTAAAAATGCAAAGCATGTCCCGAGCAACGCCGAGGGATTGCAATTCAAAATTAAAAATTGATATAT